>CABEEE010000188.1_pt1 | contig 31165 bp, 28 predicted proteins | sample 3423231 | NCBI WGS metagenome assembly CABEEE01 (sample SAMEA5534333, study PRJEB31848) | metagenome | biome: tundra; feature: field; material: soil | place: USA | collected 2013-05 | depth 0.15 m | reverse complement strand
CGCCAGACCGCGTGCAGTCCCGGACCGGACGGCGGGCGGGCGACAGCGGCACCCGGGAGGCAATCCTGGACGCGGCCCGTTCCCGCTTCGCCGATCATGGCTATAGCGGGGCGACAATCCGGGCCATTGCTGCCGACGCCGGGGTAGACCCCGCACTCGTGCACCACTTTTACGGCACCAAGGAACGGCTGTTTGCCGCGGCGATGCGGCTGCCGGTCGTTCCGAGCGAGGTGCTGACCGCCGCGCTGGCCAGCGGTACTGATGATCCGGCAATCGGGCTCGGTGAGCACATCGCCCGCACCGCGCTGGCAGCCTGGGAGAACCCAGCGGTTCATGAAGCCTTCATCGGGCTGCTGCGCTCGGCTGTGACCAGCGAGCAGGCCGCGGCCATGTTCCGGGAGTTCCTGGCAGATGCCATCCTGGGGCCTGTTGCGCAGCTGGTGAGCAACACGGACTCCGCCGACGCGGAGTACCGGGCGACAATGGTTGCGAGCCAGATGCTGGGACTCGCCATGGCCAGGTACGTACTGTCGTTCGGGCCGATCGCCGCCGCCACTGCTGACGAACTGGCCGCGACGATCGGTCCCAACCTTGACCGCTACCTGACCGGCGATATCCGGGTGCCGCGATCCCGGCGGACCTGACCGGCCGCCAGGGCTGGCCGGCCGCTGGGCTACCATCCGTCGCGTGGACGCCATTCTCGGATCCTGCTCGCTGGACGCGCTCCGGCAGCGCAAGAGCCTGAAGTGGCGAACTTACCCTCGCGACGTGCTGCCCGCGTTCGTCGCCGAGATGGATTTCGACCTGGCTCAGCCGATTAAGGACGCCGTGACGGCGGCGCTTGCCGTCGGCGACTGCGGTTACGCGCACAAGGGTGAACTGGGTGACGTGTTCGCTGCCTTTGCCGCAAGACGGCTCCGGTGGTCGCCCGACCCCGCCATGGTCTTCCCGATACCCGACGTGATGACCGGGATCACGGAAATGCTCCTCGCGACGACTCCGCCGGGATCCGCCGTCGTGATCAGCCCGCCGGTGTACGCGCCGTTCTTCTTCCGGATCGAGCTGATCGGGCGCCGCGTCGTGCTGGCGCCGCTGTGCCAGGATGCCGACGGCCGCTACGACCTCGACCTGGCAGGACTCGACCGCGCGCTGGCCGCCGCCGATGTCAGCGCCTATGTCTTGTGCAGTCCGCACAACCCGGTCGGGCGCGTCTGGTCCCGCGAGCAGCTGCTGGCGATTGCCGATATCTGCCGGCGCCGCGACGTGTTCCTGCTGGTAGACGAGATTCATGCACCGCTCGTGCTCGCTGGCGCGCAGTACGTCCCGTTCCTGTCGCTCGACCACGAGACGGCCGAGCGGACCGTCGTGTTCACGTCCGCATCGAAAGGGTGGAACATGCCCGGCCTGAAATGCGGCGTGGCCGTGGCCCGGTCGGCGCAGTCCGCCAGAATGCTCCGGGAGCGCTGGGACGCGCTGCTCGCCGCGCACCTCGGCGTGCTGGCATCCGTTGCGGCCTTCACTGATGCACTGCCCTGGCTGGATGCGGCGCTGCGCCAGCTTGAGGACAACCGCATGCTCCTGGCCCGGCGGCTCGCCGAGCATCTCCCCTCGGTGCGCTACGTGCCGCCGGAGGCCAGCTTCCTGGCCTGGCTGGACTGCCGGGAACTCGGGCTGGGCGACAACCCGGCGGCGCAGTTCCTGGCCAGGGGCCGCGTCGCGCTGAGCCAGGGACCCGACTTCGGTGCCCAGGGCCGCGGTTTTGCCCGGCTCAACATCGGTACTTCGCCGGAGCTCATCGAAGAGGCGGTCCGGCGAATGGCGTCGGCATCGGCGTCGGGTCCAGCATGATCCGGTAAAGAAAGGCGTGCTGGGGGACGCCGACTTTACGCGATCATGCAAAACTGTCGTGCCGGGTATCCGGATCCAGCCAGATTGAGGCCGAAAATGCGTGCTGCCGACCTTACCCAGCCGTCCCGCCTGGCCGCCGCGCTGGCCGCGGGCACCGTGTCGGTGCTCGTTGCCGCCTGCGGCAGCAGCGGCGCAACTGCGCGGCAGGCAAGTCCCGGCGTAACCGTCACGGTAACGAAGAGCGCCGCCGCGTCGGCGGCGGCGGCAACGCGCGCCGCCGCCACGCCGCGACTGGTCGCAGTTACCACCAAGGGCGCGCTGGTCCTGCTCAGCCCGGCCACCGGCGCTGTCACCCGGACCCTCGTTCCCAGCGGCGTCGTGGGGGACGAGATCTCGGTCGGCTCCGGCGCCGTCTACTTCGCCCGCAGGAATGGATGCACCGACGACATCGAGTCGCTGCCGCTGACCGGCGGTACGCCCGTGGTGATCACTGCTGGCACGCTTCCGGCCCTCAGCCCGGATGGCAGCAAGCTCGCCTTCGCCAGCGAGCCGTCACTGACCGGCGGCTGCATCCCGAGCAACAGTGATCTGACCCCGCTGTTCAAGCTCGTCGTCCGCACGCTGAGCACCGGGGCCGAAACGGCGTACCCGATGGTGCCGGCAGGCCAGGACAACGGGCTTCCCGCGCCGATCTCGCACCTGTCCTGGGCGCCGGACGGGCAGCGGCTGGCTGTCTCCGTCTCCGCGGTTCAGGACAACGAGGGCTGGAGCCTGGTGCTCGTCGACACCCCGGCCGCCCGGTACTACCGCACCGGTGCCGGCACCACCCCGGTACCGGCAACCGGAGCGCCGGATGCACAGCGCAGCTATCTGCGGGAAGGCGTCTTCCTGCCCGACGGCAACCTGTTCGTGAGCCGCGCGTGCTGCGCCGGGGTGCCGGTCAGGAATACCTCCAGGCTCATGTGGGAGGTCAGCCCCGCCGGCACCCTGATCCACCAGGTGGCGGTCGGCTTCGCCGATCTGGACCACACCAGCCTGGATGCGAGTTCGACCGGGCGGTGGCTGCTCTACCTGGCAGGCCCGGATCTGTACGTGTCCGACAACGGAGCACGGCCGCGGGAACTCGCCAGCGGGCTGATCGCGGCGGCCTGGATGTAGCGCGCCCGCGCTTACTGATCGACAATCGCCGGGAATGAAAACGGCGCGGGGGACGGGCAGTGCCGTCCGCCGCGCCGTTAGCTGTCGCCTAGTTAGCTGCCGGTCAGCGGGACTGGGTGATCAGCGCCGCCATCTTGGGCGCGCCGATCCCGGTGGCCAGGTCATATCCCGGTGTGGTCGGGAACAGGCCGTTGTTCTTGGTTTTCTGGCCGACTCCGGTGATGTCGTGGAAGTACTGGCCAGGATCGGTCCGGTACAGCTGGTACCCCAGCGGGTTGATATTGCCGCTGCGGTGGCCCTGGTAGCTGTCGCGGTCCGCGATGATCGCCGACCACAGCGGCGACGACAGGCTGGTGCCGCCGACGCCGAACCAGCCGTGCGGGGTGGTTTCCCCGGTCGCGCAGACGCTGTTGGGCGTGCTCGCGCTGCCTGTGCAGTACTCGGAGTACGGGGTGTACTCGTCCGCGTTGGCCGAGATGTCAGGTACCTCACGGCATGGCGTCCCGGTCTTGGCCAGCGAGCAGTGGGTCGTGCCGTTGCCGTACGTCGTGTACTTGCTGGTGATCCCGCTGCCGTGCTGATAAGACGGCCGGCCCCAGAACTGGCTGGACCCCCCGCCGCCGGCGCCAGTTGCCCCGCACCAGAAGTAGCCGCTCAGCGGATTCGCCGCCGTGCCGCCCTCGTTGGCCCTGGCATTGCACAGGCTGTCGACGTTCCAGACCGTCTCGACGCCGTGCCGATAGGCCGGGTGCGGCTTGGTCCCCGGGTTGTCGCGCTCCAGGGACGTGCCTCCGACGCTGGTCACCCACGGCTGCGAGGACGGGTCATCGACGCTGGCGATCGTGGTGCCGTCCGAGCGAATGCAGTCGAACGCGCCGCTGTCGCCCGCTGCGCCGAACATGCTCTGTCCCTGCAGCGCCATCTGCTCGAAGACCACGTTCTCGGCCTGGACCAAGGCTGCGCCTGCGTCGTTCTCGCACCCGCCCCAGCTGGAGCTGACCACCGATGCGGTGTCGTCGTTGGCGATCCGCGTGTACTCGTCGAGCTCGGTCTGCCCGGTCTCGTCGTTGGGCGCGTTGTACACGAGGATGTGCCGCGCGTCGGGCGAAACTGCCAGCTGTGTCTCGATGTCGGCGTCGACCTCGATGTCCCCGGCGTAGCCTTCGATCGCGGGCGGGCAGGTGTCGCCGGATGGGCACACCGGGTTCAGCGGGCCGCCGTCAACGTTGATGTTGACCAGCGGCGGGTTGTAATGCGCTCCATAGAAGTGGTGCGCCCACGTGTCGATGTCGGAATGCTGGTAGGCGGAGAGCTCGGACACCGCCAGGTTCACGCCCGCGCCCTTGCCCCTCGGGCCCACGTTGGGGGCGCCGTAGATCGAGTTAGTCTGCGATGGCGTCAGGCCGCTGCAGCCCGGTCCGCCGCCATACCCGTACGGGAAGCCAGTGCCGTTGTTGGCGTTGGTGAAAAGCTGCTGGGTCGTGACGTAGCCCGTCTCGCAGCTGGCCGATGCCGCCGGCGCCGCCGAGCGCCTGCCCGCCGGGCGGACGGTGCTGCTTTCCCGCGCCACCATCGAATGCGCGCGCACCGTGCTGGTGAGCCCGATCACTCCGGCGACGCCGGGCACCAGGGTGCTGGGCAGCGCTGCGGCCGTTGAGTTGGCGAAGTACCGTACACCGCGCGGATCCCGGTAGTTGCTCAGCGTGGTGCGGAACGCAGCCGACACCCGCTGGCTCGATCCGCTTGCCTCAACGAGGAACGGCGATCCGGACGTCCCGACCGACATGCCGCTGGCGCGCAGGTACTTGCCGACCGAGGCGCGCGTGGCGCTGGCCGGCGCGTACAGGGCGTCGAACTGGCCCCTGGCCAGCCAGTGCTGGTAGTCCGTGTTCTGGCTGTTGGAGACAGCCGCAAGCTGGCGGTTCAGCTCAGCCTGGTGCTGCGGTGCCAGGACCACCTCAACCGACATCCGGGCGCTGCTGTACTGCCCGGTCCTGGCGTCGGTGGTGGCCGGCAGGCTGCCGGCGACGGCGGCGAAATGGCTCGTGGCCGGCGGCGTGGCCGCTACCGCGGCCGTCGAGGCAAATGCTCCGCTCAGCGCGGTGATCGCCAGCCCCATCGCGGCGATGGCACCGGCACGGATCGGTCGGTGAATCAGACCCACCAGGCCCTCCTCGGTTCGTGACGGTCGTTGATGGCCACGGGCTCCCCCAGCCGGCCGGCAAGGCCGGTGCCGGGCCGCAGGCAGTCCCCGGCACCTGCTTGGCCTGAGGCTTCCATCCATGGCGCAGTGTGCTGCGACATTAGCCCGGCAAGCATGATTGCGACGGGATCATCGCATCAAGGCATGAGAATTGTTACCAAAGCGCCCTCGACCCCACCTCGATGTCCGCTTTGTGCTATTGCAAGAAATTTGGCGAAACGAACAACCGTGTGTCGGTCCCGGCCAGGACGGGAAATGCAGCACCTGGCGGCAGTGGCGTTGGCAGGCCCGAGCGGCTTAACTGAGCGTGCGGGGCCCAGCAGGGGAGGGACGACAGATGACGGCGGACAGCGAACGGCTGCGCGGCGCCAGCCCGGTAGATTTCGACGTGTTCGGCGACTACGGCGACTTCCGGAAGCCGCGGGACCGTCAGCAGGCGGGGCCGGCTGCGCAGTTCGTCCGGGCGGCGTATCCGTTCCGCGGCCGGATCACGGCCGACGGTTCCAGCGGATACCCGGCTGAGCCCGGTCGTTACCACCTGTACATCTCGTGGGCGTGCCCCTGGGCTCACCGCTCGGCGATCGTCCGCAAGCTGCTCGGGCTCGAGGACGTCATCTCCCTGTCGGCGGTGGATCCGATCCGCGACGGCCGGGGCTGGGCCTTCCGCGAGGGCGATGGTTACTCGCTGGATCCGGTGAATGGCTTCGCGCTGCTGCGCGAGGCCTACGAGGCGACGGAGCCGGGCTACGACGGCCACATTTCCGTCCCGGTGCTCTGGGACCGTCAGACCAGCCGCATCGTGAGCAACAACTTCCCGGACATCACGATCGACCTGGACACGCAATTCGGCCAGTGGGCCGACCCGTCGGCCGAGCTGTACCCGGCCGCGCTGCGGCCCGAGATCGACGCCATTAACGAGGTCGTCTACGAAGGCGTCAACAACGGCGTCTACCGGACCGGCTTCGCCCGGTCTCAGGAGGAGTACCACAAGGGAGTCACCGCCGTTTTCGCCACGCTGGACCAGCTGGAGGAACGGCTGGCGGCCCAGCGCTACCTGCTCGGGAACGCGCTGACCGAGGCCGACGCCCGGCTCTGGGTGACGCTCGCCCGGTTCGACGTGGTCTATTACTCGCACTTCAAGGCCAATATCCGCCGCATTGCCGATTACCCCAGCCTGTGGGGGTACGCCAGGGATCTCTATTCGCTGCCCGCCTTCCGCGAGACGACGGATTTCGACCAGATCAAGCGGCATTACTACCTGACGCATTCGCACATCAACCCGACGCGCATCGTCCCGGACGGCCCCGAGCTGGACTGGGACAGCCCGCACGGCAGGGCGGTGCTTTCCGGGCAGGCAGGGATTTCCCGCAGGGCGCGGGGCTGACTGCGATGGGCAGGGACGTCCCGGCCATCGTCGTCAGCCAGCAGGACCGGCGCGCCTACCGCGAGAAGGTGCGCCGGTGTCTTGACGTCTTCGCCCAGATGCTGGCCGAGGCCCGGTTCGAGACCGAGCCGCGCCAGGTCGGCCTGGAGATCGAGGTCGACCTGGTCGACGACTACGGCCAGCCGTCGATGAAGAACACCGAGGTACTCGGGGCGATTGCCGATCCCAGCTGGGCGACGGAGCTGGGCCAGTTCAACATGGAGATCAACGTGCCGCCGCGGCCGCTGAGCGGCGATGCCCTGGCCCGGCTCGAGGACGGCGTGCGCCGCTGCCTTAATCACGCCAACGAGCGCGCGCAGGAGGCGGGCAGCCGCCTGGTCATGGTGGGGATCCTGCCGACACTGCGCGAGGACGAAGTCGGCAGGCAGGCCATGTCGGCTAACCCGCGCTACCAGCTGCTGAACGAGCAGATGTTCGCCGCCCGCGGCGAGGAGATGCGGATCTCGATCGAGGGCCCGGAGCGGCTGCTCACCCATGCCGACACCATCGCGCCGGAAGCCGCCTGCACCAGCGTGCAATGCCATCTGCAGGTCAGCCCGGAGGCTTTCGGCAGCTACTGGAACGCTGCTCAGGCGGTGGCGGGCATCCAGGTGGCGCTGGGCGCGAACTCGCCGTACCTGTTCGGCAGGCAGCTGTGGCGCGAGACCCGGATAACGCTGTTCGAGCAGGCCACCGACACCCGGCCGGAGGAGCTGAAGGAGCAGGGGGTGCGGCCGCGGGTCTGGTTCGGCGACCGCTGGATCACCTCGGTTTTCGACCTGTTCGAGGAGAATCTCCGGTATTTTCCCGCGCTGCTGCCGCTCTGCGAGGAGGAAGACCCGGTGGAGGCCCTGGACCGGGGCGAGGCGCCGCAGCTGGCCGAGCTCACGCTGCACAACGGCACCGTCTACCGGTGGAACCGGCCGGTGTATGCGGCGGTCAACGGCAGGCCGCACCTGCGGGTAGAGAACCGGGTCCTGCCGGCCGGCCCAACGGTCGTCGATGTCATCGCCAACGCGGCCTTCTATTGCGGCATCGTCCGCTCGCTCGCCGAGCATGACCGGCCCATCTGGACGCAGATGTCATTCTCGGCAGCCGCGGAGAATCTGATGGAAGGCGCCCGGCACGGCCTGGAGGCGCAGGTTTACTGGCCGGGGATGGGCGAAGTCCCGGTGACGGAGCTGACCCTGCGCCGCCTGCTCCCGCTGGCCGCCGACGGCCTGCGTGACTGGGGCGTGGACCCCGCCGATGCGCACCGGCTGCTGGGCATCATCGAGCAGCGCTGCCTCACCGGCCGCAACGGCGCCACCTGGCAGGTCGACACGGTCCGGGAGCTCAGCGGCAGAGCCGGCCTGGACCGCGGCGAGGCACTGCGTCAGATGACGCAGGGCTACATCGAGCGGATGAACACCAACGAGCCCGTGCACACCTGGCCGGCCATCTAATTGGCTGCCGCCCCCGGTGAGATCCGGCTCGGCACTCAAGCGGGACGCTGGCTGCTCGCCGCGACGGTGCTCGGGTCGAGCATGGCCATGCTCGATTCGACGGTCGTCAACGTCGCGCTGCCCACCATCGGCAAGAGCCTGCACGCTACCCTGGGCGGCCTGCAGTGGACGGTGTCCGCCTATACGCTCACGCTGGCCGGGCTGATCCTGCTCGGCGGGGCCCTCGGCGACCGGTTCGGCCGCCGCCGGGTCTTCGCCATCGGTGTCGCGTGGTTCGCGCTGGCGTCTGCGCTGTGCGGGCTGGCACCGGGCATCGGCGTGCTGATCGGCGCCCGGGTGCTGCAGGGAATCGGCGGCGCTCTGCTTGTTCCCGGCTCGCTGGCCATCATCCAGGCCACGTTCGCCGCGAATGACCGGCCGCGCGCGGTGGGCACCTGGTCGGGCCTTGGCGGCGTGGCTGGCGCGGTGGGTCCGCTGCTCGGCGGCTGGATCGTGGTCGCTGCCGGGTGGCGCTGGGTCTTCCTGCTGAACCTGCCGCTGGCGGCGGTCGTCCTCGCCGTAAACCTGCGGCACGTGCCGGAGAGCAGCGACCCGGCGGCCAGCGGAAAGTTCGACGTGGCCGGCGCCGGGCTCGCCGCGCTCGCGCTGGCCGGAATTACATACGCGCTGATCGAGGCACCGGAGCGGCCCAGCCTTGCCGGGCCGGTGCTCGCGGGCATCACCGGTGCCGTCGCGTTTGTCGTTTTTGTCCTGCTGGAACGCCGCCGCGGGCGCGCATCGAGCGCGACCGCGCCGATGCTGCCGCTGAGCGTTTTCGGCTCGCGTCAGTTCAGCGCGGTCAACCTGGTCACCTTCCTTGTCTACGCTGCGCTCAGCGGGGTTATTTTCCTGCTGGTGCTGCAGCTGCAGGTGGTTGCCGGATTCTCGCCGCTGGCGGCCGGCACGGCGCTGCTGCCGACGACAATCCTGATGCTGCTGCTATCCGCGCGGGCCGGGGCCCTCGCCCAGCGCATCGGACCCCGCTGGCTGATGGCGGCAGGCACTGCTACCTGCGCGATCGGCGTTTTGCTGCTGACGCGTATCGGCGTCCATGCCTCCTACCTCGCCGACGTGCTGCCCGCCGTGGTCATCTTCGGGCTCGGCCTGGCGATGACGGTGGCGCCGCTCACTGCGACGGTGCTGGCCAGCGCCGATGTCCGGCACGCCGGGGTAGCGAGCGGGGTGAACAACGCGGTCGCCAGGGCCGCTGGTCTGCTCGCGGTCGCGGGCCTGCCGGCCGCCGCGGGTCTCGGGGCGGCGAGTTATCACTCGCCGGTGCTGTTCAGCGCCGGCTTTCGCACCGCGATGCTGATCTGCGCGGGGCTGCTGCTGCTCGGCTCACTGCTATCCGCGGCGGCGATCAGCAGCGACGTGCTGCGCCCAGAACCCGGCCGCCCGATCGCCCGGCCGGAGTGCCGGACGTGCTGCGCGGTGGGGGCGCCGCCGCTCGAGCCGGAACCGCAGCCCGAGCCGGCCAGACCGCGCTGACCGCGCTTACCGCCCAGCCTGCGCTGACCGCGCCAGCCGTGCTGACCGCGCCGACGCGCAGGCCGTGCTGACCGGGCCGGCTGTTGGATCGTCCCGCTCAGATGTCCAGGCCGAGGGTGAACGTGGGCTTGGGCGAGGTCGCGGGCAGCCGGTGCTCCGCCGACAGGCGGCGGATGGCGGTTCCGGTGGCCAGGAACTCGGTCGCGTGCTCCCCCCAGACGTGGTTGGAAACCGCCACGTCGACCCCCACAATGCCCGAGGACTGCGCCTGTTCGGCTTCTGCCTGCATCCGCGCGAGAGCCAGTTCCCGCGCCTCGTAGATTCCCTGGGTGAACTGGATCATTTCCTGGTTCTGGCCGGTCTGGCGCAGCGTCTGCATCAGCGACTGATGGGCGATGTGGTAGACGCAGGTCCCGAGGACGAAGGCCACGGGCACGGCGCCGGCGGCCAGCAGCCGGAAGAAGTCCTGGGCCGATAGGTCGGAGGTGAACGCGCGGCCGTCTGGCGCCCGGTGCGCGCCGTCGCCGCCGTTGCTCATCGCGCGCACCGCAGTGCCCGTCGCGATGAACTCCAGGACGTCCTGGCCCCAGACGTACATCTGCATCCGAAGCTGCACCCCGACGATGCCATCGGCGCCCAGGTGATCAGCCTCGGCGCGCATCCGGGCAATCGCCAGCTCCCGCGCGTTGTACATCGCCTGGGTCAGGACCTGCAGTTCCTGGTTCTGCGACCAGCGGCCGACCTGCAGCCCCACGTGGTAAATGGACGAGCCGACCACGAAACCCAGCGGCTCGAATCCTGCCTCGCCGAGCAGCACGTACTCCGAGACCGACAGGTCGGAAGTGAACACGCCGGCTGGGTTAGCGCCGGCGGTCTGCGCCAGCCTGCTGTCCGCGGCCTGCGGTTCCCAGCTGGACGTGTCGCCAGCCGGCCGGTTTGAGAAGAGGGGCACGGACTCTCCCTGAAGGCGATGCGCGACAGGGCGCCGCGCGGGCACGCGCAGCCTACCGCTGCCGCTGTCGGCCCGCTGTCGGCCCGCCCGATCATGGCGGCCGCCAGCCATGGTGAGCCCTCAGCTCAGCCGGTCGCGGCTGCGAAGGCGGCGGTCAGGCGGCGGTCAGCCGTCAGCCCTGGCCCTAGCGCCGGGGCCGGTCGCAAGATCCAGTTCCTCGACCGGCGGCTGGTGCCCATCGGCGCAGCGCAGCTCCGCATGCACCGGCTCACCGCAGTCGTGGTGGCGCAGCACGACCGGGGGGCCGGCCGGAGCCAGCCAGCGATCGCCCCACTGCATCAGCGCCACCAGGACCGGAAAGAGCTCCGCGCCCTTGTCGGTCAGCTGGTAGCCCATTCGGGTGCGCTGGCCGGGATCGCGATAGGACTGGCGCTCCAGCAGGCCGTGCTCGACGAGGTCGCGCAGCCTCGCCGCCGCGACGGGCTCGCTGATTCCCACCCGCTCGGCGAAGTCGTCGAAGCGGGTGGTGCCGTAGAACGCCTCGCGCAGGATCAGCAGGGCAGTGCTGTTCCCGGCGACCCGCAGGGCGCTCCTGATCGAGCAGCGGTCGGCCGACCAGTTCTCCCGCGGCGCGAGCCGGCCGGTCAGCTGCAGGGTGTGCTCCACAAGATTCACTGTAGCTGACTTGTGGATTCCTTAGTCAACTGGCTATGGTCTGACTATGTCTTCGCTAAGCCAGAGGTCGGCTACCCCAACTGCCGGGATAGCCCAGCCGCGTCAGGTGCTGCTGATCGTGTGCGCCGGGGTGGTGATGGCCAGCCTGGACCTGTTTATCGTCAACGTCGCGCTGCCGCAGATTGCCACCGAGCTCGGCCAGCCGAACCTCGCCGATCTGTCGTGGGTGCTGAACGGCTACGCGATCGTCTATGCATCCCTGCTGGTGCTGGCAGGGCGCCTCGCGGACCAGCATTCGCGCAAGTCCGGCTTCCTGCTGGGCGTGGCGATCTTCACCGCGGCCTCGGCGGCCTGCGGTGCCGCGACCAGCGTGCCGATGCTGGTGGCGTTCCGGCTGGTGCAGGCGGCGGGTGCCGCACTGCTGACGCCCACCTCTCTCGGCCTGGTGCTCGCGTCCTATCCGGCGGAGCGCCGGGGCGGCGCGGTACGAGCCTGGACCGCGACCGGTGGCATGGCCGCCGCGCTCGGGCCGGTGGTGGGCGGGCTGCTGGTCACAGCCAGCTGGCGCTGGGTCTTCCTGGTGAACGTGCCGATCGGCCTCGCCGCCCTGGTTTTCGGCTGGCTGCGGCTGCCCGAGGTGCCTGGTCATCGGGGGCCCAGGCCCGATGCTATTGCGGCCCTGCTGGTCACGGCCGGTGTCGCGGGGCTCACCCTCGGCCTGGTCAAGGGCGGTAACTGGGGGTGGGACTCGGTGACCACGGTGGCCGTGCTCGCCGTCTCCGCTGCGGTGATCGGGCTGTTCGCCCTGCGCTGCGCCCGCCACCATAACCCGCTGATTGACCCTGGCCTGTTCCGCGTGCGTGCCTTCTCCGGCGCCTCGGTCGTGACGCTGTTGTTCTCGGTGTCCTTCGGGGCGATGCTGCTGTCGGTCGTGCTGTGGATGCAGGACGACTGGGGCTGGTCGGCGCTGCGGTCAGGCCTGGCCATCGCGCCAGGCCCGATAATGGTTCCGGTGATGTCGTTCCTGGTGACCGGGCGGCTGATCGCCCGGTTCGGTCCCGGCGCCGTGACCGCACTGGGCTCAGCCGCTTTCGCGGTCGGCGTCTACTGGTGGGTGCTGTCCGTGCGGCTGGTGCCGGATTACGCCAACCTGGTGGGCGGCATGCTGCTGACCGGCATCGGCGTGGGGCTCACGCTGCCCACACTGATGTCGACGGCGGCGGCGTCGCTCCCGGCGCACTCGTTCGCGACCGGGTCCGGCGTGGTCAACATGCTCCGTCAGGTGGGCTTCGCCATCGGCGTGGCCGTACTTATCGCGGTGCTGGGCACGCCCAATACCGCCACTGGCCGGCTGACGGCCTTCCGGCACGGCTGGGTCGTCATCGCCGTGGTAGCTCTGGCCGGCGCGGTCAGCGCGGTGCTGCTGCGGCGCCCGCGGCCGGTGGTCGCGGCGGTCCCGTTGACGGCCGAGGGCTGACCCGAGCCGGGCTAGTGATCAAGATCGACAAGGCGACCGAGGCCGGAAAGTCCGGGGTCGCCCGACCGACGCAGCTTGGCGATTCCGTCCGCGAAGGCCGCTGCGATGGCGGTGTAGCCGGAGTCGTTGGGGTGAAAATGATCTTCGGCGAGCTGCCCGCGCCGCGAGACCGGGCCACCGGCCCGCATGTCCGCCAGGACTAGCCCGCGGTCCCGGACTGCCTGATCGATCAGCGCGTTGACGGCGGCGGTGATCTCATGGCCGCTGCGCAGGTTGGCGATGGCCGTGCCGGGTGGTAGCCGCTGCAGCAGGACGCTGATGGCCGCGGGCAGGCCGGCCCGGTATTTCTTGCGCAACGTGTCGTTCGAGCCGATCAGGATTGTGACCAGGTCCGGCTGGACGCCCAGGTGCTCCATCGCCGGCAGCTGCCGGTCCAGGACGTCAGCCGCCCGCGCGCCGCTGACCGACAGGTTGACGATCCGGTGCGGATGGCCGATCGCCCGAAGCGGCGGCCGAGCACGCCGACCCAGCCGCGGTCATATGCCGACGCGCCGATCCCCTGCGACATGGAGTCGCCCAGCGCCACCCAGAGCGGCCCGGTGGCCCTGAGCGCGGCCAAGTTGGCGTGCTGCCAGGCCAGCGCATAGGGGACGATCTGCGCCTGGACCTTGCGGACGCCCGGCAGCACGCCGGCTGCGGCGCGGTAGAAGGCCCCGGCAGGCCTGGGGCTCAGATTCGAGTAGTCGAAAGGCCGGGTGGGTAGCTCGCTCATGCCTTCCTAGTCGGGGTTGTGCCGGGCAGCCCCGGGCGCGCCCGGACCGCCCGCAGTGGCGGGTCATCAGGTATTCGGTGCCGTTGCCTGGCCGGGTTGCTGCTTCCTGCGGCCGGGCCTGGCGCGCCCGCGTTGCTGGCTGGTCACTCCGGCATCGCCGCACACTCGAAACTGCCATTACGCAGGGTTCCTAATGAGATGGGAATCTTGAGCCCGGATATATCGACCTGTCCTGAGCCCCGCGGCCTCGGTGTCTAGCCGGCGTGCGTGTCGCTGACATAACGCGGGGTCAGACGGGGTGGGCGTCGGGGGTGGTGGTGTAGGTGAGGCCTGCGGGTGTGGTCCATTCGAAGGTTCCGGGCCGGATCTGGCGGAGTGTCCGGTCTTTGTGCTGTTTGATCTGGTGGTGAACGCGGCAGACGCCACCGTGAATGCGCTAACTACGCAGGTGCTCGACGCGGACACACCTGGTTTCGCATGCTGCTACGCGGCTGAAGGCTGGATTCGCCACTCAGGCTGGAGGATCAGCGCGTGGCCCCGGAGTTCGGCGATGTCCTCGTCGGCCGCTGCACGGCGCCGCAGGCCAGAGACGTCAGCGGTGGAGTACCGGTGATGGGCCTGGACTGAGGACCACCACGTGGTGACCAGATAGCGGTCTTCGCCGAGCTGGCTGAACAGCCCGCCCAGCATGCCGTCGGCCGCGGCCATGCCAGGTATCCAGATATCGCGCTGGACGGCGGTGAAGTGCTCGTGCCGCCCCGGGTGGACGCGGCAATCGGCGACGCGCAGGAGAACTCCGCGTGACACCGCATCGGCCAGGGTGCCGGCGTGCCCGGGGATCGTGAGCAGGCTCTCGCCCGTCGCGATCTCCATTCCCTGGTAAGTGCCGCGCTGCCCGGACCGCTCCGCTACGTCATCGTGGCGGCCGCTCATGAATGCCTGGTAGGCGGACTTGTCCGTCCAGCAGCCGAGGATGCATGCCTCGCTCCTGGCCTGATCCCAGCCGCCGACCTGCGCGACCAAGCCCGGCTCTGCGGCGATCACCGACCACCGCTGCTGGGCCGCGGAAAAGCGGTCACGGTTACCCGCATCGACAGAGCAGGTTATCCACTTCACCAACGTCATCGTGCAAACTCAGCCCCCTGCAGCTATTGCCAAGTTCCCACCGTTCAGGCGAGCCAGTGAGGAAAGGTCAACAAAAATCGCCTTGAGCTGCGGGAACTCCTCCCGCGGCGTGCTCAGGTCAGTTGGTCGACCTGTACGGATGGATAGCGGCCCTTCAGCTTGGTGTCGAGTGTCGCCAGCGATGCGCCGCCGGCCTGGGCAAATGCTGCGAGGTAGTCATCGGTCCAGACTTTGTGGCTGTTGTCGTTCTGGGCTGAGATGGCGCGGAAGACGGCGTCCAAATGGTCAGGCTCCTCTGCCCACAGGACGCGGTTATCTGACCAGAGCTGATCGATGATCCGCCAGGCTTCGCTTCGCGTGACGACGTCTTCTCCCATGATGGCGGGGTTAGATATCAGGCGCAGCAGGCTCATCTGGGTGACACGGCACAAGATAAGGTCATCGGACTGCTCGTCGAACCACTGCCGGGCGATGTGGTGCCGGGCGTGCCTGCCCCAGGTTGCCGCGAGCCAGACGCCGACGTCTACCAGGATCACTGGCTGTGCCGTTCTATGTCCTCGGCCTCGAAAGAGGCTTCGATGTCGGCATTGGTGACCTCAATCGTCGGCCCGCCGGCCCGGCCGATCAGCGGGAAGGTGAGTCGGCCCGCCGGGCGGCCTCGTCCAGGATTGCGCACTTCATGCGCGATCGCGCGCGTGAAAAGGTCCTTGAGGGACTCGCCGCGTTGCGCGGCTCTCACCTTGGCGGCGCGCATCAGGTCTGGGGGCAGGTCAAGTGTAGTTCGCATATTCGCATATTAGCATCATGACGGCTCCGGTCCCGCGGTGGTGAAGACCGGGCCGGCTCCGGTTCGAAGGAGCCGACATAGTGAGAGCGGACAGCGTCGCCTGCAACTGCGGGGTCAGGGGCCGACGCGGAGTGTGTCGAAGCGATCCTTGAGCTCATCGACGCAGTCTGAGTGCGTGCTGCCGTCAGGCCGTTGCAGGAGCAGTGGGAGGCCCGCCTCTGGTTGTAGTCATGGAGGTCGCCATGCACGAAGACAGGGGGCGCGAACCGGCGGCCCAGTGCCTCACCGGCAAGGGCCAGGAACTCGGGACGGTGCAGGTTTGACAGAAATGCCGCCAGCTCGGGAGCAATGCTTGAAACCTAATAGCACTGCCGGGAAGGGGGTGTACCTTCCCGGTGATCTAGTCGAGGTCTCAAGCAAGATCGGCGGTGCAACGCCGGTCGGGAAGGTACAACCCGATGCTCACCGTAGTCCCTGACGACTGCCCGGGCCAGCCGGGCGGCATCAACGTTACCCCACGTCCACCTCTGCCGCTGCTTCAGGCTTTCCTTGAGGGTCCAAGGAGAGATCAGCTGGATGGCGGCCAGGAAGTAGCCCCAGCGCCCGCGTCGGAGCGCCGCGCCCCGGTCACCTCATCGATGATCCCGGCCACTCCCAGGTCCTCCAGCACCCCCACGCGGCAGCGACCTCCCCGAAGTCCCTGTGCTGGGTGCGGTCCGGCAGGCCCAGCCCGCCGCCGCGCATCGCCGCCGCGAGTTCCTCCGCTGTCCCCAGGTATTCCTGGGAGACGATCCGCGGCTTGCCGTTCACCCGGGCGGATTCCACCAGGTAGTAGTAGGTCGCCTTGCCGCGCTTCTTCCCGACGATCGACGCCATATATGGGTAATACGCTTCGGTGCGCCCCCATGCAAGCACCGACACGCTGTTTACCCAGGACAGGCCCGCTATCGGCGGCCCCGGAATGTCGTCTAACCCTCCAAGATCAACTTATCCCGGAAAGTCGGGCTAGGATCTTTCCCGGCGAGCGAACGAGTATCTCCGGGCGGGCGGCCGGTCACGCGGCAGCTGTCGGTCCTGCACTAGTCGGCACCGCAGGCGATGTCGGCACGCCCCTGGCTGTCGGCACGGTAGCGGCTGAGAGCCGGGCGACTAACCAGGGAGTTTCATGAGCCGAGTCGCCCACCCGGCAGGTCCGCGGCATGCCGACATGGAGCCGCCCGAGCGTCCGCCGCCGCCCCCGGCAGACGCCAACGCACTGGACCCGGCGATCTGGCCACGCTCCGCGCGGCGCGTCCGCGGCGCGCTCGAGCTGGGCGGCATCGACGCGCGCGAACTCGCCAACGACTTCGGCACGCCGCTGTTCGCGCTCGACGAGGACGATTTCCGCGGCCGCTGCCGGGACTTCCACGAGGCGTTCGGCGCGGCCGCCGGGGTGTTCTACGCGGCCAAGGCGTTCTGCTGCCAGGCAGTTCTTCGCTGGGCCAGTGAGGAAGGGCTCGGCGTCGACGTCTGCACCGGCGGCGAGCTCGAGGTCGCGCTCCGGGCGGGCGTGCCGCCGGAGATGATCACTCTGCACGGCAGCAACAAGCTCATTTCAGAACTAGAGCGGGCGGTGTCGGTCGGCGTCGGCCACATCGTCGTGGACTCACTGGAGGAAATAGCCCGGCTCGGGGCCATCGCCGGCCGCAGGGCGGCCGTCAACGGGACACGCGGTCGTGACGGGCGCCCCCAGGTGCTCGTCCGGGTGAGCACTGGCGTCGAAGCTGCCGCGCACGAGTTCGTCGCCACCGCGCATGACGACCAGAAGTTCGGGTTCTCGCTCGGGTCCGGCGCGGCGGACGAGGCAGTCCGCCAGGTACTCGCCTCCCCGGCGCTCGAGCTGGCAGGCCTGCACTCGCACATCGGGTCGCAGATCTACGACACCGCGGGCTTCGAGATTGCCGCGCACCGGGTGCTCGAGCTTGCGGTCCGGATCCGTAACCAGCACGGCATCAGCATCAGCGAGCTCAACCTCGGCGGCGGGTTCGGCATCGCCTACACCGCAGCGGATGACCCGGCCGACGTGCACGTCATTGCCCGCAGCCTGCGCGACATCATGGATACCCAGTGCCGCCTGGCCGGACTGCCCCGGCCGCGGCTCACCGTCGAGCCCGGCCGCGCGATCGCCGGACCTGGCACGGTCACCCTATATGCGGTCGGCACCGTCAAGAACGTCGACGGGCTGCGCACCTACGTCAGCGTGGACGGCGGGATGAGCGACAACATCCGCACCGCGCTGTACGACGCTGATTACACCTGCGTGCTCGCCTCGCGGGAGTCGGCCGCGCGGGTCATCCTCTGCCGGCTGGTCGGCAGGCACTGCGAGAGCGGGGACATCGTGGTCCGGGACGCTTACCTGCCCGGTGACCTGGCGCCTGGCGACCTTATCGCGGTGGCCGCGACGGGCGCCTACTGCCGGTCGATGGCCAGCAACTACAACCACGTTCCGCGACCCGGCGTGGTCGCGGTCCGGGACGGCACCGCCCGGGTACTGCTGCGTCGGGAGACGATCGACGACCTGCTCAGCCTGGACGCTGGCTGACGGCAAGCCTGGCTGCCATGCGGCCATCCTGGCCGTGCGGACAGGCGTCAGGCCACTGCCCTGCGGAAGATCCTGGTTGCCCAGCTGAGCACGAGCACGCACAGCGGCAGAAGGACGGCGAATGCCTGCCACACTGCGGGGCCGGTCAGAGTCCCGGCGGCCAGCACGCGGGAGGCCTCGACCAGGTAGTACAGCGGGTTGAAGTGCGCCAGGACGCGCATCCACGGCGGCCCGAGCGAGATCGGCAGCAGTACCCCGGCCAGGAGCAGTACCGGCAGGTTGATGCCGTTGGCGATCGCCGCAAAACCGCTGATCTCCTTGGTGACGAGTGCGGTGGCGATGGAGAACGCGGCCATGATGATCATGAGCAGGGCGAGCAGCGCCGCGAGGACCGCCAGACCCGCCCAGTGCAGGCTGAAGCCGAAACCTGCGCCGACCGCGACCACGACCGCGTCGAACACGAACATCATCACCATGGTGGCGACGATCGGGCCGGTGAGGATCGCGAACCGGCTGGCCGGGGTGACCCGGAAGCGCTCGATGACGCCGGCCTTCAGCTCGAAGATCGTGCTGAAGCCCGGCCCGATGCCGCTGGCGAAAGCCACCAGCGCGAGGATGCCGGGCAGGAACAAGTTGATCACGTTCCCGCTGGGCAGCCCGCCCGCTCCGGCCAGGTGCTCCAGCAGCGGCGTGAACAGCGCCAGATAGAGGATCGGGGTCGAGAAGCCGACGATCAGCCACACCGGGTTGCGTATCAGCTGGGTGTAGTACCGGTGAAACAGCAGGTCTACATCCCTGACGGTTTTCATCTGGCCGCCTGCCTCTCATCGCGTGCCGCTGTGATGTCGTGTCCGGCCGCGCCGTTACCAGCGACACCGTCACCGCCGCCCGCATCGGGGCTGGCGCTGTCGCGCAGTGACCGGCCGGTCCGCCGGAGGAAGACGTCGTCCAGGGTCGGTTCCGACATGGACATCGACCGGACCCCGATACCCCCCTTGTCGAGCACCCGGATGAGCTGCGGCAGCGCACTGCCGCCGTCATCGACATACAGCCGGACCTGGCCGTCCTCGGCTGCCAGCTCCCGCACGTAGGGCTCCTGCCGGAGAACGGGCGCCGCGCGCTCGGCCCCGTCACCGTCCTGCCTGAAGCTGATCAGGATCGCGTCGCCGGCCACCTGCTGCTTGAGTTCCCGCGGCGTGCCCGCGGCGACGATCTGGCCGTAATCCATGATCATCACCCGGTCGCAGAGCACGTCGGCCTCCTCGAGATAGTGGGTGGTGAGGAAGACGGTGGTGTCCCGGTCCCGCAAGGCGCGGATGTGCTCCCAGAGATTGGCGCGGCTCTGCGGGTCCAGTCCCGTGGTCGGCTCGTCGAGGAAGAGCACCGCCGGCTCGTGCACGATGCCGAGCGCGATATCGAGCCGCCGCCGCTGCCCGCCCGAATAGGTCACCACGCGGCGGTCGGCGAACTCGGCCATGCCGAGCAGCTCGATCAGCGCCTCAGCGCGCGGCGCGACCTGCCTGAGGCCGGCCCCGTACAGGCGGCCCTGCAGGATCAGGTTCTCCCGCCCGGTGGCCAGCTCATCAGCGCCGCCGAGCTGGCTCACGTAGCCGATCCGGGACCGGACCTGTTGCGGCTGGCGGGCTACGTCGAAGCCGGCCACCGTCGCGGTGCCGGCCTCGATCGGCAGCAGCGTCGTCAGCATCCGCAGGGCGGTGGTCTTGCCGGCGCCGTTCGGCCCCAGGAAGCCGAAGATCTCACCGCGCCTGACGTCGATGCTGACACCGCGGACCGCCTCGACCGGTCCCCGCCGGGTCCGGAAGCTCTTGCGCAGGTCACGTGTGCTGATGACGTTCTCCGCCGCGGTCACCGGGTCTCCTCGTGGCTCGTCTCGCCGTCGCCCAGCGGCGGCAGCCAGCCCGGCTCGTCACCGCGCGCATGAACCTCGCGCCACCAGTCGGCACCTTCCAGGGCGCCCGCATTGATGTCGCGGATCAGTGTGCGCACGTAGCCGAGCTCGGCTTCGCGCAGAACCATGCCGAACTCGGACTCGACCCAGAACAGGCGCGGCAGCCGCTGCTTTTCCACTAGCTCGCGAACGGCCCTTGCCTGAGCGAGCTCGGTCTCGAGGTGCTGGGCGCGCTCGGTCAGGAGCAGCACAACGTCATCAGGCGGAAGGGCGGGCAGGAAGGACAGTGCCGCCTGAAAGGCGGGGTAGTCCTTCACCGGCGTGGAGACAAGATCGGTGAGCCAGTCCTGCGTCTCGATCTGGCCGTCCCTGGTGATGCGGTAGACGGTCCGCTCGGGCAGCCTGCCCGAGCGCTCGGTCTCCTGCGCCGCGATCAGCCCCCGGCGCTCCAGCGACTCCACCACCCCGTACAGCGAGCCGTAATTAAGCCGGACGCTCTCGTGCTTGTGCCGCTGGCGCAGCGTCGTGGCCACCTCGTACGGATGCATGGGCCTCTCGTAGAGGCAGATCAGCACCGCCAGGGCCAGCGGGTTCGCGCGGTTCCGGGCTGGCATGGCACCTCCAGGTCGGGTACTTTAGAAAAAGTACCCGGTACAGAGGGCCGGGTCAATGCGGCGACGGCCGGGCGATGACAGGGCCTCAGTCGGCTGCGCCCAGACGGTGACCGGGGTTGGCGGCTAGAGTCAGCGGCGAATGCCGTTATGAATGAAGGGTTTTTGCGTTGCTGTCCCTGGTGCTGCCGAAGGGCTCGCTCGAGCGGGCCACGCTGGAGCTGTTCGACGCGGCCGACCTGACGGTCCGGCGTTCCTCGGACCGCGACTACCACGCGACGATCGACGATCCGCGGATCGAGCGGGTCCGGTTCCTGCGACCGCAGGAGATCCCGTCCTATGTCGAGCAGGGCCTGTTCGAGGTCGGCATCACCGGCCGGGACTGGATCACCGAGACCGGCGCCGACGTCGCGTCCCTGGGGGAACTGCAGTACTCGAAGGCCACCTCCGATCCGGTCCGGGTGGTGCTGGCCGTGCCGGCCAGCGCGGGCTGGCAGTCGCCGGCCGATCTGCCCGACGGAGTGCGGATCTCCACCGAGTTCCCCGCGCTGACCCGTCGCTATCTGGAAGCCCATGGCGTCAAGGCGGTGGTGATCCCGTCGTACGGCGCGACCGAGGCCAAGGTGCCTGACATCGTCGACGCGATCGTCGATCTCACCGAGACCGGCTCATCGCTGCGCCGCAACGGGCTGCGGATCCTGGACACGCTGCTGACCAGCTATACCGAGCTGATCGCCAACCCGGCCGCGTACGCCGACGCCGCCAAGCGCGCCGCGATGGAGGACATCGCGCTGCTGCTGCGCGGCGCCATCCGGGCCCGCGGCAACGTGCTGCTCAAGCTCAACGTCGTCGCCGGGCAGCTGACGGCGGTCACCGCCATGCTGCCGGCCATGACCTCGCCGACGATTACGTCGCTGGCCCGCGGCGACATGCACGCCGTCGAGGCCGTTGTGCCCAAGCGGGGGGTCAACACGCTGATTCCCGCGCTGAAGGCAGCCGGCGGCCGGGACATCCTGGAGATCCCGATCTCCAAGATCGTCGAGTAAGCCGCGGGCCAGGGACCTCCCCGTTTGGCGTCGGCCGCAGTCGTTACTTCTGGCGTGTTTTGCCGCACTCTTGACGATTCCGTGCAGCGGAGTCAAGATAAGCCAATATCTCTGTGGAACCGGTTCCATCGTGGCGGCCGGTTTAGCTAGGGAGCCGCCATGCGGGCTGTACGTCGGGCTACCATCTCGGACGTTGCCGCAGCGTCCGGCGTTGGTGTCGGCACGGTGTCGCGAGTGATCAATGGCGCCGCGAACGTGCGCGAGGCGACGCGGCAGACCGTGCTGGGGGTCATCGAAGAGCTCGGGTACCGGCCCAGCCATCTGGCGGCCGCGCTGTCCAGAGGAACCCCCCGGACGGTGGCCATCATCGTGCCGCACCTGACCAGGCCCTCGACTGTGGAGCGGCTCGCCGGCGCGCTTGCCGTGCTGAGCGAGCAGGGCTACGACACCGTGGTCTGCAACGTCGACAGCCCGGTGCGGCGGGACCATTTCCTTGCTGACCTGACGGAACGGCCGCGGGTCGACGGCGTGATCGTCATGTCGCTGCCGATGGCGAGCGAGCAGCTGACGGCCTTCCGGGGCGCCGGGGTGGCGGTGGTCACCGTCGATGTCAGCGGGCAGGGCGTCCCGCAGACGATCACCGATGATGTTGCTGGCGGCCGACTCGCGACCGCGCACCTGCTCGCGCTCGGCCACCGGCGGATCGGCTTTGTCGGTGACCGCGCCGCCCGCGGCGAGGCCGGCCTGGGCTTCGCCTCGTCCCGGCGCCGGATGACCGGATACCGGCAGGAACTCGAGGCCGCAGGCGCGGATTCCGATCCTGACCTGGTGCGTCTTGGGCCGTACGGACCCACTGAGGCGGCCGGCCTGGCCGCGCAGCTGCTGGCCCTGCCGGATCCGCCGACTGCGATCTTCGCCGCTTCGGATGCCCAGGCGATGGGAGTGCTCTCGGCCGCCGAGCTAGCCGGCTTCCCGGTGCCGGCCAGGCTCTCTGTCGTCGGTTTCGACGACATCGAGGCCGCAACGCTGCTCGGTCTCAGCACCGTGCACCAGCCGCTGCAGCTCAGCGGGGCCGAGGGTGCCAGGCGGCTGTGCGCGCTGCTGCGCGGTGAGCAGGTCAGGCCGCGGCGGCAGGTGCTGCCGTTGCGCGTCATGCAGCGGGCGAGCTCGGCCCGGCCGACGGCATGGTCGGCCTCGCAAGCAGCGGTGGGCGGGAGCGCGCAGCTACCCGGCCCGGGCCCCGGCTCCAGCACTGACCGGCAGTCCCGCGACCGCGATCATACGAGGCCTGGAACGCGGCGGTCATCCGGTGGCGGCAGCCGGGCGCGCCCTCCGCCAGTAAGGCGGAGCTCTGTGAAACCGCTGGAACCCGGATGTGAATGTCTTTTTAATTGCTGGGAAATGCGGGTAGTGAGCGCCGCGTTTGCGCGCTGGCAGAACGGCACAGGTTCGGTGCGCAGCACCGGTATCCACACCGCGCTGGAGGGAAGATGAGACAACGTGGCAGCGGCCAGCCGAGATCCCCGCTGGCTGCCCGCGCACGTGCAGGAACCTCGGCACGAAACAAGGTCGCTGTGCTTGGTGGTGTGCTACTGGCCGCCTCGGTACTGGCGGCCTGCGGCACAAGCAATGCGAGCACCGCACCAGTGACGCTGAATTTCTACGCATCCCCCGACGTCTCAGGTGCCACGCAGACAGCCGCCAATGTCTGCAGCGCCCAGAGCCACGGCAAATACACCATTTCCTACCAGCAGCTGCCACTGGGGTCTGACGGTCAGCGGCAGCAACTCGCCCGGCGGCTTGCCGCCGGCGACAACACGCTGGACATCCTTGGCCTCGACGTGACCTGGGAGGCCGAGTTCGCCCAGGCCGGCTGGATCGAGCCATGGACCGGTGCCAATAAGCAGCAGGCGGAGGCGGACACGCTGAAGCCCATGGTGGACACCGCGATCTGGAATGGCAAGCTCTACGCCGCCCCAGACAACACCAATACCCAGCTGCTCTGGTACCGGTCGGACCTGGTCCCGACTCCGCCCACCACCTGGAGCCAGATGATCAATGACTCGATCAAGCTGGCCAAGGAGGGCAAGCCGCACCTGATCGAGATCCAGGGCGCACAGTACGAGGGCGGGACCGTCTGGTTCAACACGATGCTGGCGAGTGCCGGCGGCTCAGTGCTGACCCCGGACGCGGCGCACGTGTCACTCGGCGCGCCAGCGGTGACCGGCCTGAGCATGATGCACAAGCTCGCGACGTCCGTAGCGGCAGACCCGTCGCTGGACGTGCAGATGGAGAACGATAACCGGCTGGCGATGGAGGCGGGTACCGCGGCGTTCGAGCTCAATTACCCGTTCGTCTATCCGGCGATGAAGGCCGACAACCCGAAGCTGTTCAAGGTATTCAAGTGGGCACCGTATCCGGAAGTTGTCCCCGGCAAGCCGGTCCACGTGACGATCGGCGGCATTGACCTCGCGGTCAGCGCCTACTCACAGCACAAGGACCTGGCCTTCGAGGCAGCGCTGTGCCTGCGTGACAAGGCCAGCCAGATAAGGAACGCGGTTGTCGGCGGAACGCCGCCGACGCTCGTCAGCCTGTACAGCGATCCGAAGCTGTTCCCCGACTACCCATTCCATGCCGACATCCTCAAGGCCCTCGAGACCGCCAGCATCCGGCCGAAGACGCCGCTCTACCAGATCCTGTCCATCGACATCTCGCACCTGATGTCGCCACCGGCCGCAATCAACCCGGTGAGCACCGAGAAGCAGATGGTCAGCGAGCTCAACAACGGCCTGCAGTCGAAGGGCCTGATTCCGTGAAGCGCCGCGCAGCAGGCAGCAGCCCGGCCGCCAAGAAAGGAAGGGGCCGATGAGTACCAGGACACAGACGGCCGCCGTCGGCGCGGCCGGGGAGGCGCCGGCCACCGGCAAACGCCAGCTGTCGGAGGGCGCACGCGCCGAGCGCAGGCTCGGCTGGCTGCTCTGCGCGCCGGCGGTCATCGTGATGATCGCCGTCACCGCCTACCCGATCGGCTACGCCGTCTACCTGTCATTCCAGCGCTACAACCTGGCATTCCCCAACGCGGTGAAGTTCATCGGCCTGAGCAATTACGCGGCGGTGCTTAGCTCGCCGTACTGGTGGCAGGCATTTAAGGTCACGATGATCATCACGGTCGCCTCGGTGGCCATCGAGCTGGTGCTCGGCATGCTGCTCGCGCTGCTCATGCACCGGACGCTGTTCGGCCGCGGCACCGTCCGCACCACCGCGCTGATCCCGTACGGGATCGTCACCGTGGCCGCGGCCGCCGGCTGGCAGTATGCGTGGACGCCGAGCGAGGGCTACCTGTCCGCGCTTTTCCACAACAGTGCGCCGCTGAGCCACACCTACACGGCAATTGCCACGATCATCCTGGCGGAGGTGTGGAAGACCACGCCGTTCATGGCGCTGCTGCTGCTCGCCGGGCTCGCGCTGGTGCCGGAGGACCTGCAGAAGGCGGCCAAGGTGGACGGGGCGACCGCGTGGCAGCGCTTCGTCCGGATCACGCTGCCGCTGATGAAGCCGGCCATCCTGGTCGCGCTGCTGTTCCGGACGCTGGACGCGTTCCGGATCTTCGACAATATCTACATCCTGACGGCGGGCGGCAACGGCACCGGCTCGGTCTCGATCCTCGGCTACGACAACCTGTTTAATGCACTGAACCTGGGCATCGGGTCGGCCATCTCGATCCTGATCTTCATCTGCGTGGCGATCATCGCGTTCCTGTTCATCAAGGGCTTCGGCACCGCCGCCCCCGGCGCGAACCTTACGAAGTGAGGCACTGATGGCTACCGCTAGAACAACCGGCCGGCAGAAGCTCGGCTGGGGAACGGCGAATACGGTCGCCGTGGCTCTTACGCTGATCCCGGTTATCTGGATCATCTCGCTGTCCTTCAAGTCGCCCGCTGCGATCACCGACGCCAGCTTCTGGCCCAAAGAATGGACCTGGGGGAACTACAGCGGGATCCTGACGACCACGCAGTTCATCCGGCCGCTGCTCAACTCGGTCGGGATCGGCCTGATCTCGACGATCATCGCGGTGCTGCTGGCCTCGATGGCGGCATACGCCGTCGCCCGGCTGGCATTTCCCGGCAAGGCGCTGCTCATCGGGATGGCGCTGCTCATCGCCATGTTCCCGGCGATCTCGCTGGTTACCCCGATGTTCGAAATCGAGCGGGTGCTCGGCCTGTTCAACACCTGGCCAGGACTGATCATCCCGTACGTCGCCTTCGGCCTGCCGCTTGGCATCTACATCCTGGCGGCCTTCTTCCGGGAGATCCCGTGGGAGCTGGAGAAGGCCGCGAAGATCGACGGTGCCACGCCATTCCAGGCTTTCACGAGGGTCATCGCCCCGCTCGCGGCACCGGGCATGGTGACGACCGCGATCCTGGTGTTCCTGTTCTGCTGGAACGACTTCATTTTCGCGATCTCGTTCACCTCGACGATCAGCGCGCGTACCGCGCCGGCCGCGCTTGGCTTCTTCAGCGGCAGCTCCCAGTTCACGGCGCCGACCGGGCCGATCGCGGCCGCCGCTGTCGTTATCACCATTCCGATCATCATCTTCGTGCTGTTCTTCCAGCGCCGGATCGTCGCTGGGCTGACATCAGGCGCGGTCAAGGGCTAGCGGACGTCTAGCGGACGTAAGGAGAAACAGTGGCTGAGATCGTTTTGGACCAGGTCACCAAGCGCTTCCCGGACGGAGCGCTGGCCGTCGACAAGGTCAGCATGGACATCGCGGACGGCGAGTTCGTGATCCTGGTCGGCCCGTCGGGCTGCGGGAAGTCGACGACGCTGAACATGATCGCGGGCCTGGAGGACATCACCGAGGGCGAGCTGCGCATCGGCGGCAAGGTGGTCAACAACGCAGCGCCCAAAGACCGCGATATCGCGATGGTTTTCCAGAGTTACGCGCTGTACCCGCACATGACGGTCCGGGAGAACATGGGCTTCGCGCTCAAGCTGGCCAAGACCCCCAAGGCCACCATCGACGCGAAGGTGAACGAGGCCTCCCGGATCCTTGACCTGGATCAGCATCTGGATCGCCGGCCGGCCAACCTGTCCGGCGGCCAGCGGCAGCGGGTGGCCATGGGACGGGCGATCGTGCGCGATCCGTCCGCGTTCCTGATGGACGAGCCGCTTTCCAACCTGGACGCCAAGCTCCGGGTGCAGATGCGCACCGAAGTGTCCCGGCTGCAGCGGCGGCTCGGCACGACCATGGTCTACGTGACGCACGACCAGACTGAGGCCATGACCCTGGGCGACCGGGTCGCCGTCATGCGCAGCGGGCTGCTGCAGCAGGTCGGCACCCCCAAGGAGCTGTACGACCAGCCGGACAACCTCTTTGTGGCGGGCTTCATCGGGTCGCCGTCGATGAACTTCATGCCAGCGACTGTGGAGGAGGACAGCCTGCAGACCGCCCTCGGAACCATCCCGCTGACCCCGCGGCTGCGGCAGGCCCTGCAGCGCGCACGCGGCGGGCGGAACGTCATCGTGGGTATCCGGCCGGAGGAATTCGAGGATGCGGCGCTCGTCGGACCGGATGCACGCGGCAGCGGGATCAGCTTCCGCGCGACGATCGACGTGGTCGAGTCGATGGGCTCCGACGTCTTCGTGTACTTCACCCGTGAGCGGGAGCAGAGCCTCAACGTCGATCAGCTCGCCGAGCTGGAGCAGGACTCCGGCCGCGCAGACACCGGCGCGAGTGGCGACACGGTGACCGCCCGGCTGGATCCGGAAACCAGGGTGCGCGAGGGACATGAAGCCGAGCTTTGGATTGACACCCGGTCGATGCACATCTTCGATCCCGATTCCGGCCAGAGCCTGACGGCTGGCGCCGAGCCCGTCGCCGCGGCCAGTGCGGCTCCCTGATGTCGCTGAGCTGACGTCGCTTACCCGACCGCACGGCGCAGGCGCTCGATGACCTCATCTTTCCACTCGTGAGTGCGCAGGAGGCGGTACCGCTCGCGTGCCACCCGCAGGTAGGCCTCGGCCTCGGTGCCCGCGGCGACCAGGTCGGCCGCGTGCAGCATCTTCACGACCGGAGTGAACTCCTGGGCGAACCAGTGCCGGGCGGTCTGCTCGCGGTCGAGGAATCGGCCCTTGTCCTGCATGCACCGGAAGCCCCAGGCTTCGACGGCCTCGCCGAGCTCGGCGTAGGACCACGGGTCGGTGCAGGTGATCTGGGAGTAGGCCGGGGGCGGCAGCGGCACCCTGGCCCGGAAGATGCGCTCGTAGCTCTTCATCAGCAGGTCGCCGCGGCTGCGGAGGCGACCGGCTGGCACTGCGGTCTGGATCTCGGTCACGTAGGCATCAATCGTCGTCATGCCGGTGGCGATGGCGATCGAGACCCGGTGATGGCCGTCCTGCACGAAATGCAGGCCGTCGATCCGGTAGACGTCGATCGGCGGGATCGGCTCGCCGCGGCGCTGGGCAAGTGCCAGCCGCTCCCATCGCTCCCTGACCCGGCCGGAGGTCGGCCGGAAGCGGCGGTCGAAGTCGCGGCTGGAGTCCACGGTGCCGATGATCGTGTCCAGCCGGATTGTTTGCAGCCCGAGCCGCTGCTCGCCTTGCCAGCCGAGGGCAGCGACCACCTCGTCCAGCGGAAGGATCACATTGATGTCGTCCGGCTCCCGGCCCAGCCGCTGGACGAGCCGGGACAGCACCTGGCGCCGCCGAGCGCGCAGGAAGTCGTTTTCGACGTCGGCACGAGGAAAGCCCGTTTCAGCTGGCATGGCGCCCCCCTGGGTGCGGCTGCGCGCCGGCCGGCTCGGTCCGCGGTTGTCCCGTCCGGGTGGACTGGACTGCGGCTGGGCCGGCTGCGATGTCGATCAGCTGCCGTGGCGTGACGTTGCGCACGATCGTGGTGCCCAGCTGCCCGCCGTGCGCGGCCGGTATCGGCGGGTACACGTGGCCGTGCAGCAGCTCGGCCGGCTGCAGCGCGGCGATGAGAGGGTGATAGCACTGGAAGCCCCGATGCGGCGCGTCGTCACCGTCGCCGACGCCCAGCGGCGGAGCGTGCGTGAGCAGGACGTCGACGCCCCTGCCGTCGCGCAGCTTGCGCCGCCGCGCCCGTCGCTGCAGCCCGCGGGCTCGCCGGGCCTGCTGCCGCTCGGTGTACTGATTGGGCCCCTGGCCGTAGGGCAGGCACCCGCCGAGCCCGGCCACTCGCAGGCCGCCGACGTCGACCACCCGGCCGTCGGCGTTGATGGCGCATTCGGGTACCGGCAGCCGAGCGGGCAGGCCGGCCCGCAGGGTCAGCCCGCCGCGGGAGACCCGGTATCCCGACAGGTCCGGGTCATGGTTGCCCGGCACGAAAACCAGCGGCACGTCGAGCGCGTCGGTCAGGTAGCCCAGGTAGTCAGCGGGCAGGTCACCACAGGCCAGGATGAGCTGCGCCGTGCGCAGCGTGCCAAGATCGGCCTGCAGCGCGTCGTCTACCTGGTCGGATACGGCGAGCACCCGGATCGCCGGCCCGCGCGGCCGGCCCGCGCGGCTGGCTGGCTGCGCCATTCAGCGCACGGCCGTTTCCCGGACGTCGAGGCCGCGCTGCCGCAGCGCCGCCTCGGCCCGGTAGATCTCAGCCAGGCTGGCCCGGTCGCCGCAGGCTGGCGACGGGACTTCGAGCTGTTTACATGCCGCGCCGAGCGTGTCGATATACGCGCCACGCAGTGCGTGGACGCGGTGGTTCTTGGCGAGCAGGCCTTGCCTGGTCTCAGTCAGCTCGAGTTCCGTCCTCAACCGCCGCAAACTGGCGCCGAGCCGCTCTATCGGCTCGGCGGCCGGAGCAGGTACGCGGCGAGCCCTGGCGAGAAAGCGGCACCCGCGGACGGCACCGAGAATGACATACCCGGCCGCCGTCGGAAGCAAGATGACGATGGCCAGGCTAGCGTACGGGCTCACGCATCCAGTGTCCGCTGCGCGGCCCGGATAAGGCAAACCGGCCCGGTAAGTGCCGGTGAATCTCGGTGAGTAAGGAGACAGATGGAAGAGATGGCTGACGCCGGTGGAAGAGATGACTGACGCCAGGCACCCGTGGTGGCACGGCGCCGTCCTGTACCAGCTCTATGTCCGGTCCTGGCGGGACGCCGACGGCGATGGCTACGGAGATCTGCGCGGCATCATCACGCGGCTCGACCATCTGTCCTGGCTGGGAGTTGACGGCATCTGGCTGTCGCCCACCATGCCCTCGCGCGACGAGGACTGGGGCTATGACGTCAGTGACTACACCGGCGTCCATCCCGAGCTCGGCACGCTCGAGGATCTGGACACCCTGATCGCCGAGGCGGCAAAGCGGAACCTGCGGGTGCTGCTGGACCTGGTGCCGAACCACAGCAGCTCCGCGCACCCCTGGTTCGTCGACGCGTCCTCAAGCAGGGATTCCGAGCACCGTGACTATTACGTGTGGGCGGATCCGGCGCCCGGCGGCGGCCCGCCGAACAACTGGCTGGACGCGACGGGACAATCCGCCTGGCAGTGGGATGACCGCACCGGGCAGTACTACCTGCATAACTTCCTGGAGAGCCAGCCGGACCTGAACTGGTGGCTGCCTGCGGTGCACGAGGAGTTCCGGCGGATCCTGGCGTTCTGGTTCGACCGGGGAGTGGCCGGGTTCCGGATCGACGTCGCGCACGGCCTGTACAAGGACGCCGAGCTGCGGGACAACCCGCCGCTGGCGGAGGACAATCCGCTGGCTGGCCGTTTTGGCTTGCGTCCTGTCTACAACGCCAACCGGCCGGAGACGCACGCGGTCTTCCGTGACTGGCGCGAGATCGCCGGGCGCTATGTCCCGCCGCGGCTGCTGCTCGGCGAGACCTGGGTCGCCGAGTTCGCCCGGCTGGCCCAGTTCTACGGCGACAACGACGAGCTGCAGCTGGCCTTCAACTTCCCGTTCGTCTTCGCCGGGTTCGGTGCGCCGCAGCTGTCGGGGGTGGTCGCGCAGACGCTCGCGAGCATGCCGGCGGGCGCCTGCCCGGTGTGGATGGCGTCCAATCACGATGTCGGCCGCTTCCCGAGCCGCTGGGGCGGCGACGACGGCCGCAAGACCAGGCTCGGGCTGCTCATCCTGGCCACGCTGCCCGGCACGACCGTGCTCTACTACGGCGACGAGATCGGCATGTCAGACGTCGACGTGCCGGCTGACCTGCAGCGGGACCGGATGACGCGCAGCGGCCACAGCCCGCGGTTCAACCGTGACCGGGCCAGGACGCCCATGCAGTGGGACAGTTCCCGCTCGGGCGGATTCACTGCGGACGGCGTGACGCCCTGGCTGCCGGTCGGGGACGGCGCCCGCTGCAACGTCGAGGACCAGTGCCTGGACAAGGCGTCGGTGCTGTGGTTGTGCCGGAGCCTGCTTGCGCTGCGCCACGCCGAGCTCGGCGGCCGGGTCGCCCGCTACGAGCAGCTGCCCGCCGCCGACGGGCAGTGGGCCTATCGGGTCGGCGACCTGACCGTCGTGGCCAGCTTCTCGGATCAGCCGGCCGGCATTGCTGCTCCGATCGGCGAGGTGCTGCTCGGCACCTCGGCCGCGGATCCGCCCGCGGGCGACAGCGCCGTGCTCAGGCCCTGGGAGGGCATCGTCGCCCGGACTCCCGCCC
>CABEEE010000139.1_pt1 | contig 32480 bp, 24 predicted proteins | sample 3423231 | NCBI WGS metagenome assembly CABEEE01 (sample SAMEA5534333, study PRJEB31848) | metagenome | biome: tundra; feature: field; material: soil | place: USA | collected 2013-05 | depth 0.15 m | reverse complement strand
GCGGCTGCGTTCCTCCTCGGTGAAGGATCCGCCGTCGTCATCGACGATAACCTCGGCCTGGTTCAGCTCCCGGCCGGTGCCAGCCGATTCGGTGCCGACCTGGTCGGTGCCCGCCGGGTCAGCGCCAGCCGATTCGGCGCCAGCCGGAACCGGGGTGCCCGCGCGGCGCAGGGCCGCCTCGATCACCGGCATCAGCACGCGGCCGCGCTCATTGAGTGCCCGGGCCGCCACCCGCCTGCCCCGCGCGATGATCTCGACGGGCGGGTCGACGTAGGCCAGATGCCAGCGGCTGTAGCGGCCCGGGTACTCCATGCCCGAGCTGAGCACGCTGCCGCGGCGATCGTCGACCTGGCGGGTGATCTCGTCGAGCAGACCGGGCTCGAACGGCGCGGCCGTGCGGGTGACCCGGATTCCGCCGTTGGTCACGAAATCGGTCAGCGCGCCGCCTGGCGAAGCGTCGGGGCGGCTGCCCTGGCTGTCGCCTGACGGCAGGCCGGCCTGCGCGGCTGCTGGCGGCTGGGCTGCTGGCGGCTGGGCTGCTGGCATGGGTGGGTCCTCGCATCGTCGGGCCGGCCAGCCGGACGGGCACGAAAAAGGCGGCCGCCGGTACCGGGCGGTCGCCTTCTGGATCTGCTGGGAGAGCGCGAACCAGGCACCGCCTAACGGCGGCGCCACCAGCCTGGGGTGCGGTTCGCGTGCATGGCGTGAGCTTAGCTGCGCCGGGCGTCTTGCGCCACCGCCGCGCCCGTCTGCCAGAAGGTCGCTCAGCGGGTCAGAACTCGGCTTCGCAGCCGGCGCCGAACTCGAGGGCCTTGCGGTACACCAGCGCGGCGGCGGCCAGGTCCTCCACGGCCAGTCCCAGCGACTCGAAGACGGTGATCTGCCCCGCGTCGGTCCGGCCGGGCGCAGCGCCGGTGAGGAGCTGGCCAATCTCCGCCTGGACGTGGTCGGGCCCGATGGCGCCGTCCGCCAGCGCGAGCAGGTAGTCGCCGGATTCAGCGCTGACCGATTCGCGGCTGTCGGCGAAAAGTGCCGCGGCGGCGATCGTCTCGCTGTCCAGCTCCCTGGCAGCGGGCAGGCAGGCTCCGACCGCGTTGATGTGCGCGCCGTCGCCGATCCAGGCGCGCTGCAGGACCGGCACCGCCGAGCTGGTCGCGGTAACGATAATCCCGGCCTCGGCCACCGTGCTCTGGGCCGAATCACAGGCGGTGACCGGCACGCCCGCCTGCCCCCGCATTATCGCGGCGAAGGCAGCCGCCTTGGCCGGGTCCCGGCCGGCGACCCGGACCTGCGCGAGCGTCCGTGCTCCGGCGATGGCCAGCAGGTGCGCCCTGGCCTGCACGCCGGTCCCGACGATGGCCAGCACGTCGGCGTCCGGCCGGGCGAGGAGCTCGGTGGCGACCGCCGAGACAGCTGCGGTGCGGATCTCGGTCACCGCCGACGCGTTCAGCACGGCCAGCGGCTCGCCGGTCCGCGCGCTGGACAAAAGCACGATGCCCTGATGCGAGTCCAGGCCTATCGCGGGGTTGGCCGCGGTAATGCAGATCGCTTTGAGCCCGTAGCCCGCGGACTCCCCCGGCAGGTACGACGGCATGAGTGCCATCAGGCCCGCCGCTCCCGCTGGCTTGAGCACGGTGCGCAGCGGCTGCCGCGCCTCGCCGCGCGCCACGGTGGCCAGCGCCGCCCGCATGGCGCCGGCGCACTCGTCGTAGGGCAGCAGCCGGTGCACATCGCGGGCGGACAGCACGAGCATCGTCCTCGTCTCCCTTCGGCGTGCGGCTGGCTGTCGTCCGCTGCCGAGGAGATGTCGCCGCCGGCCGCGCGCTAGTCGCTGGTGCCGTCCGCAGCCGCGTGCGAGGTTGCGACCGCGCGCGGAGCGATCGTCAGCTCGTCGGGCGTGTGCTGCGGCATGGGCCTGCCGACGATGCGGTAGATGGCCGTCCCGTCCACCGTTTCCTGCTCCAGCAGCAGGTCAACGAGCTTACCGAGCTGATCACGGTGGGACCGGATCTGCGCAAGCGCGGTCTGCTCGGCCTCGCGAAGCAGCCGGGCCACCTCGCCGTCAATTTTGGCCTGGGTCGCCTCGGCGAAGGGCCGGCTGGACATGCCGGGCCCGGCGCCGCCGAGGAACACCGAGCCGCCCTCTGGATAGCCGACCGGGCCGATCGCGGCCGAGAGGCCGAACTCGCGGATCATCTTGGTCGCCAGGTCGGTAGCACCGGCAAGGTCATTCGCGGCGCCGGTCGAGCCCTGGCCGAGTTCGATCAGCTCGGCAGCGCGGCCGCCGAGCCGTACGGCCAGTGATTCCTTCAGGTAATCCTCGCCGTACAGGTGCCGTTCGACCAGCGGCAGCTGCTGGGTCACGCCGAGCGCCTGGCCAGACGGCAGGATGGTCACCTTCTCGACCGGGTCGGCATGGTCGGACAAGGCCGCGACGATCGCGTGACCCGCCTCATGGATGGCAACCGCATGCTTCTCCTCGGGCAGCAGCACGTTGGAGCCCTCACGGCGGCCGAGCAGGATACGGTCCCGTGCGTCGGAGAAGTCCAGTGCGGCCAGTACCTCGCGGTTGTCGCGAACCGCGAAGATGGCAGCCTCGTTGACCAGGTTGGCCAGGTCCGCGCCGGAGAACCCGGGGGTGCCCCGGGCGACCACCTTGAGATCGACGTCCCCGGCGAGCCTCTTGCCCCGGCAGTGCACGGCCAGGATCGCAGCGCGCTCACCGAGCGTCGGCAGCGGAATCGTGATCTGCCGGTCAAAGCGGCCGGGCCGCAGCAGGGCGGGGTCCAGCACCTCGGGGCGGTTGGTCGCGCCCAGCACGACGATCCCCTGCGCCATGTCGAAGCCGTCCATCTCCGCGAGCAGCTGGTTGAGCGTCTGCTCCCGTTCGTCGTTGGCAACCATGGCACCGGAGCCCGCCCGGCGCTGGCCGATGGCGTCGATCTCGTCGATGAAGATGATCGCCGGGGCCCGCTTGCGTGCCTCGGCGAAAAGGTCGCGGACCCTGGCCGCGCCGACGCCGACGAACATCTCCACGAAGCTCGAGCCGGTGACCGAGAAGAACGGCACCGAGGCCTCGCCGGCCACTGCCCGGGCCAGCAGCGTCTTGCCCGTGCCGGGCGGCCCGATCATCAGCACGCCGCGCGGTGCCATCGCGCCGGCCCTGGTGTACCGGTCGGGGCTGCGCAGGAAGTCGACCACCTCGACGATCTCGGATTTGACCCCCTCGTATCCGGCTACGTCACCGAACTTGGTCTGCGGCCGCTCCGCGTCGAAGACCTTCGCGCGCGACCTGCCCACGCCGAGCACGCCCTGCAGGCCGGCTGCTCCCCCGCTGGCCCGTGACATCCGGCGGAACACATACAAGATCAAGATCAGCGGCAGCAGGAAGATCAGCAGTTCCAGGAGCACCGAGCCCAGCCCCGAGCTTGGCGGCGACGCGTCCACCGACTGAACGCCATCCACGGTCAGCTGCTGGCTGAGCGTGGTCGTCGGGCCACCGGGAATGACGGTTGTGTACGACTTTCCGTTGGTCTGGTCACCGGTCGCCACTGTGTTCGAGCCGCTAGACCCATTCCCGAAGGTGACCGTCTTAATCTTGTGGGCGCTGGCGTCCGAGATGAACTGCGAGTAACTGAGGCTGACGGGCGAATTGACGTGCAGCGCTGGCAGCGCGAAGACATACAGCAGGATCATCGCGAGGAAGGCGATCGGCCACAGCCAGTGCCGCCACCCTGGCGGCGGCGGCGGTGCCGTGGGAACAGGCTTGTCGCCAGGGGGCGGTGGAATTGGCTGCTTGCTCATGACTCATCCTAGATCGGGCTAAGCGGCCAGAAATCTCTGCCCAGTCGTGATCTTAGTTGAGCGACCGGTGAAGTCCGGCCGCCCGGCCAGGCCCAGCCGGTGATCACGTTGCCGCTGCTAGCACGCCCGCGGTCATGCCGCGTAGCCGCGATCATGCGGCCCTGGGCGTCCCGGCTGTGCTCACGTCGCCTCGGCGGTGCCGCCCACCACTGCGAGAATCTTGCCGACCGTGTCCTGGATCTCGCGCTGCCGGCCCGGCATGTCCTTGCTGGCGAAATTGTTCAGCAGCGTTTCGGTCACTGGAACCCCTTCAGGAACGCTCGTGCCACCGGACCGGGTCACCGGTGGCGGGCCGACGTGGCACAACCTGGCGCGCATGAATCTGCCCGGAACAGACCGTGACGGGCCCGGCCGGCGTCCGCGGCCTGCGCCGGACTGCTGTCTGGCGGAATCGCGTTCTGGCCGCGGGTACGGTCGCAGTTGCCGGGCAGGACCGCCGGCCGTGGTCAGCGCCGATCCAGCCGTCAGGGAGCGTGCAGCAGCGATGGTCCTTACGATCGCCGTCGACGGAGCAGAGGTCAGTTTTCCGGCCCGCGATAGCCAGAGCCTGCTTGACGTCCTGCGCGATGACCTCGGCATCACCGGCCCGAAGCCCGGCTGCGGCGAGGGAGCATGTGGCGCCTGCACCGTGCTGGTCGGCCGCCGGGCGGTGACTGCCTGCACCACGCCGGCGGCTGAGCTGGCCGGGCAGCGGATTACGACCGTCGCTGGCCTGGCTGAGGATGGCGTCTTGCACCCGGTGCAGCAGGCATGGCTGGAAACGGGAGCGATGCAGTGCGGTTACTGCACATCCGGCTGGCTGACTGCCACGGCGGCCCTGCTGGCCAGAGTGCAGAATCCAGACGACGACAGGATCGCCGCTGAGCTGGCGGGAAATGTGTGCCGCTGCTGCACCTATCCGCGCATCCTGCGCGCAGTGCACCGCGCCGCCGAGCTGATGAACCGCCCTGAGCTGCTGCTTCCCGTGCCGCCTCGCGCCGCCCCCGGCGGCTGGGATGCGGCGCCGGCGGGGCCTGGTCCCACGGCCCCGCCGGCCACCGCTGCCCTGCCGTGGGACCAGGCGCCGAGTGACGGCGACCCTTTCTTCGGCCCGCTGTCCGCCGGACTGGTGACCGTCGTCGCGGCCGATACCGCCGTCGGCGCAGTTCCCGGCGCTGCCGCGGGCCAGGGCCGGCCGGGCGCACCGGACGCCGCCTGGGTACATGTCGGCGCCGATGGCGCGATCACGGCGTTCACCGGGAAGGTGGAGGCTGGTCAGGGCACCCGCACCGCCCTGGCGCTGCTCGTCGCCGAGGAGCTCGCGGTGGCGCCGGCGTCGGTGCGGCTGGTGATGGGCCGGACGGATGTCTCGCCCTTCGACATGGGCACCTTCGGCAGCCGCTCGATGCCGTATGCGGCGCCGCCGCTGCGGGCGGCGGCCGCGGCGGCGCGCGAATCGCTGCGCGAAGCGGCCGCGCAGCGATTCGGCATTCCCGCCGCGCAACTGACCGTGGCCGACGGCCTGGTTGCGGGCCCCGACGGCGCGCCGAGCATCAGCTTCGGTGACCTGCTGGCGGGCGTGCGCCGGGTCGAGCGGGTGCCGGCGGACAGGCCGGTCACCGACCCCGCCGGGTGGCAGTCGGCCGGTCATCCGGCCAGGGCGGTCGGCGGCGGCGACGTCGTCACGGGCATGAAGCGCTTCCCGGCAGACCTGACCATGGACGGCATGCTGCACGGCTGCGTGCTCCGGCCGCCCGCATTCGGCGTCACCTTGCGCCGCGGCGACACGACATCGGCCGCGGCCCTTCCCGGCGTGCTGGTGCTCGAGGAGGAAGGCTTCATCGGCGCTGCGGCACCGGACCGAGCCACCGCCCGCCGCGCGATCGAGGCCGTGGATGCCACCTGGGACCGCTCGCCGCAGCCGCGCCAGGCCGAGCTCGCCGACTACCTCAGGGCGCACCCGATTGAGGGCGAGGGCTGGAGCGCTTCGTTCCTGCACGAGGCGGGCGATGTCGACGCGGCGCTGGCGGCCGGCCCGCTGCGGCTGGAGGCGCACTATACGACCGCCTATATCGCACACGTCCCGCTGGAGCCCAGGTCCGCTCTGGCCAGCTGGCGGGATGGCCAGCTCACCGTGTGGACGGGCACCTCCACGCCGTTTCGGGCGCGGCGCGAGCTGGCGGCCGCGCTGGCCATCCCGGAAGCCGCAGTCCATGTGCTCGTGCCGGACTTTGGCGGCGGATTCGGCGGCAAGCACGGCAGCGTGGTCGCCCTGGAAGCTGCGCGGCTCGCCAGGGCGGCAGGCCGTCCGGTCAAGGTGCAGTGGAGCCGGCCCGAGGAGTTCCACTGGAGCTACCTGCGGCCCGCGGCCGTCATCGACGTGCTCAGCAGCGCTGACCGGACCGGTGCCATCACTGGCTGGTCGTTCACCAACATCAACTCAGGGCAGGTCGGAATCCTGACCCCTTATCGGATACCGCACCAGCGCATTGCCTACCAGCCGGCCGACTCGCCGCTGCCGCAGGGGTCCTACCGGGCGCTGGCTGCCACGGCGAACCACTTCGCCAGGGAATCCCACCTGGACGAACTGGCCGCCAGTGTCGGCGCTGACCCGCTGCAGTACCGGCTGCGCCACCTCGATGACGACAGGCTGGCAGCGGTCTTTCTGGCGGCCGCAGGCCGGCTGGACTGGCGGCCGGGAGCGCGGCCGACTGGGCTCGCGGCAGGCGGTGGAGTGGGGATCGCCGGCGGGATCGAGAAAGGCGGCCGGGTCGCCACCGCGGCCGAGGTCCGGGTGGACAGCGACGGCAGGCTGCACGTGCTCCGGCTGGTCGCGGCGTTCGACTGCGGCGCCGTGGTCAATCCCGACAACCTCCGGAACCAGATCGAGGGCGCGGTCATGATGGGCCTGGGCGGAGCGTTGTTCGAGGCGATTGAGTTCGCCGACGGGAAAATTCTCAACGCGTCGATGTCGCAGTACCGGGTGCCCCGGCTCGCCGATCTGCCGTCGGTTGACGTTCTGCTGCTTGACCGGCCCGAAGAGCCGTCGGCGGGAGGCGGCGAGACTCCGATCGTGGCGGTCGCGCCCGCTATCGCGAACGCGATCTTCGCCGCCTGCGGAGCACGGCTCAGATCCATGCCGCTCGTCCCCAGCGGCAAGGTGCCTGTAGGAAGGGCGCCCGCCTGAAGGGCGCCCGCCTGAAGGGCGCCCGGCGGGATGGCGCCCGGCGCAAGTGTGCCAAGTGGCCAGGTACCCAGCAGATGCGGACAGGTGCCAAGCGCTACCGCTTGGCCGTCCCCCCAGACTGATGAGTAATCTGCGCGCCACGCTGGCTCCCCGCCCCAAGGCCGCCTCGCGTCCGGGCAGCTTTTCGTAGGCGTGCAAGGCAGCCAATCTTCTTGGATCCTAGGCGAGTTCTTCGTGAGCCTTCGTCCCGATGAGGGGCCGCCGTTGATGCCCCTGGCGCCGCAGCCTGCCGCGCCGGACGTGGCGTCGGGCTGCAGCCGGCTGGGAAGAGCAGCGCTGACCGCGATCGGCGCGAGTATCGCGATGGCGTTCCGGTCTGCTACGTCCCCTGGGAGCTGCTGGCCAGGGCACTGCACTGGACCGACCCGACCTAGCCCGAGTTTCCGATGATCATGGTGCGGGGTGACTGTTTCCGCTGGTCAGCTATGGTCCGAGGGGTGGTTTTCGTGTATTGCCCATGTCAGCGTCTGGGGGCGTAACGGGCGAGGCCGAAGATCTCGGTGAGCTTGTCTTGGACCGGGCTGGTTTCGGTGAGCATGCGGTGGGCTCGGGGTCGGCCGCGGCCGCCCTGGTAGAGCAGGACGGTCTCGCCGATCCCGGCGAGTTCGCCGAGCAGGGCGCGGACGGACAGGTCCAGGCCGGCGCGGGCGGCGGCGCGGCGCATGAGGTGGGCGATCTGCAGGGCCAGGACGCAGGTGAAGACGTGGACGCGGATGTTGTGCTCGGTCCAGTGGCGCATCGGTGAGAAGAACACGACGCGGGTGTCTTTGAGCTGGCGGAAGGAGAACTCGGCCTCGGACCGGGACCGGTACCCGGCGACCACCTCCGGGACGGGCCAGTCGTCGTGGCCGGTGATCAGCACGTGCTTGCCGAAGATTTCCTCTTCCAGCGCGGCGCGGGCGCCGACGTCGATGTTCCAGGTCAGGCGCAGGTCTTCGGGCTGGTCGCCGGTCAGTTCCCGGGTGATGACCCGCCGGACCCAGGGCTTGCCGGTGATCGCGGTGATCTCGGCTTCCACCTTGTCCTTGCCGCGGCGGGTCTTGCCGCGGGCCAGGGTAGCGGCCAGCTCGTCCAGCTTCTTGCCGGCCTTGGCCAAGGTGGTGCCGTCGAACCCGGCGGCCTGGCTCTTGTGCAGCTCGGGTGAGTGCGTCAGGATGGCGCGCCGCTGCGCGCCGTAGACCTCGCGGCGGGTGTCAAAGGCGGTCAGCCCGCCGAACCGGTCCTTGTCGACGACCGAGCGGGCGGAGGCGGGCAGGGCGGTCAGGTCCGGGCAGTCCGAGGCCGGCACCGACCCGATGTAATGCAGCCTGGTGCCGGCCAGGTGGGCGAAGTTCGCCTCGGAGTTCTGCCCGGCATCGAAGACCACGGTCAGGTCAGGGTCGCCGCGCGGGATGCCGGCCGCGGCGGCGACCGTCTCGTACTGGCCGCGGAGCTGGTCGATCATGGCGGTGAACTGGGTGACATCAGGCCGGTCGCCGGGGTAGGCGTGCCAGGTCAGCGGGATCCCGCCGTCCCGGGTGACCACCAGCCCCAGGCCGGCCAGCCGCAGGTCGGCGCGTTTCTGCCTGGCCTTGCCCCGCTGCGCGATAGGCGCTCTCCCGTTCGCCGTGTCAATGAAGGTGGCGAAGCTGGTCATGTCCAGCGCAACCGAGGAGACGTCCACGCCGGAGGACTGCACGATCCGCACCGCGATCGTCTGGCTGATCTTCTCCAGCTGCTTCAGGGTGACGGCGTGCATCGCGTCCCGGAACCGGCGGTGGTCCAGCGCCGGAGCGGGGATCTTGGTGAACCGGGCCGCGGCGGTGGTCTTCCACCAGTCCGCGAACGCGGCCTTCGAACACGGCGCGACCAGCCGGTTCAGTGCCGCCAGCGCCAGGTACGTCCCCGTGGACAGCGGCTGCCCGGCCGGGCGGGGGCCGGCCGCTTCGTCGATGATCCCCGCCACGCCGAGATCTTCCAGCATGCCCCAGGCCGCGGCGACCGCGCCGAAGTCCTTGTGCCCGGTCCGGTCCGGCAGGCCCAGCCCGCCGCCGCGCATCGCGGCGGCCAGCTCCCCGGCGGTACCCAGGTACTCCTGTGAGACGATCCGGGGCTTGCCGTCCACGCGGGCGGACTCCACCAGGTAGTAGTACGTGGCCGTGCCGCGCTTCTTCCCCACGATCGATGTCATATATGGGTAATACACCTTCAGGAAGGCCGGGACAAGCACCACCACAGCGTGTCATCAGCGAAAACGAGTCAGACCCGGACCCGGCCAGGCGTCACCAGGCCATGATCATCGGAAACTCCGGTCAGCGGATCGACGCCCTGGGCGTCATCGCGTTCGTCGCGATCCTGCTCTGGCGGATGCCAGCAGGGCCACCCAGCCTGCCCGTCGCCCGGCCGGCCCTGGCACTCACACTTGCCTGGCTGATGGTCTCGCCGCAGCAGCGACACTGGTATGACGCGATGCTCTTCGCGCTGCCGGCCATGGATGCCAGCCACCAGGCCGGACTGGATTGTGCTGTTCCGCGCATCCACCGCTGCCGGCGCGGAACTTCCCGGCGTCGGCTATCACCCCTCGCTGCACCCAGTATGGCTCTCCAGGACCAGCGAAGTCCGGCGCACCGAGCTGACTCCAGCTGGAGCGACGATCCCCTGGTTCAGGGCGCCCGCCTCCGGGCCGACCTCACCACAGGTCGCCGCCGGTGAGCACGTAGACGAACGGCACAAGTGGGATCAGACAGAAGATGGCCCACGCCACCTTGGGGCCGCTCCCGATATCGGAGCGCGTAGCCAGGTCAATCCAAATGAGGACGACGGCGAGCGGATGCAGCAGACAGACGAGGAGTTCGAAAAGCTTCTTCATTGCACTAAATCTACCTGGGCCGGCGCGACCGGTCAGCAGCAGAGTTGTCCGGGACGCGTGGATCGCAGCTCGAGCGTGGCCGGCGGCAGCAGCCAGAATGCACGGTGGCGGAGCCGGCCGGTTCACGGCGAATCCGCTGATGCTTGGCCACGGCCCGCAGATTCGGCCCGCAGGGCCCAACGTCGCCGCGCGGCTGGGAGGTCTGCCAGCCCGCAGTGGCCTTTCGCAGGCAAGTAGCCCGGTTGTGTCCTGGGCCTATGCCCTTTGGCCGTTAATTTGCGGACGCACTCCCAGGGCAGCGGCTTAGCACGACCGTTTTGTTCAGGATGCAGCGTGTGTGCGCTGGCGAGGCCGGTGGTGCTCTGGATACCCAGTGGGCATATCTAAGAGTGGCTTTCCGAAGTATGGTGAGTTTCACATGGCAATGCATCCAAAAGGCTGAGTCATGCGTCTGCGGCGGTTGCTTGCGGTACCGCTTGCGGTGCCGATCGCCCTCGCGCTGCTCTCGGCCTTCTCCCAGGCGTCGGAAGCGAGCGTCGCTCCCAGGCGTCGGAAGCGAGCGTCGGTGTTGGCGTGCAAGCGTCCGGGTCGAGCGGCTCTCCGGCGGAACCGGTCTCGCGGTTCCGCCATTACGGGTCCACGTCATCGGCCGGAACGTTCGGCTCCAGCCCCGGCAGGCGGCGCGGATTCCCCTCGAGCTCGTCGTCCCGGCGGGCGCCAAGATGGGGGCGTATCTGAGTGACGTGGTGCTGTTCGGCTCCGCGGCAGTCTCGGCCGGGCGCGCCGATCTCGGCGTCGCCGCTGCGACCAAGCTGGAATTCAGCGTCGGGCCAGGACCAGTACCAGGACCGGGGCTGTTGCCTGCCCTTCCATCATGGGCGGTGTGGGCCATGACAGCGCTGCTCCTGCTGGCAGTCGCGGTCTTCGCATTTCGCCGGGCCGGTTTTCAGGTCCGGGTGGAGCGAAAGCCTGCAGGCCATAGCCCGGCTGGTCACCACGGAGGATCCGATGGACCGTAGAGCGGGTGGGCTGTATTGGCCGTCGTGGTCATTATCTTGATCTGGATCGTCATCCGCGGCAAACCGGACCCGGCCACCGGCCAGCCGCGAGCATCTCTATCTCGCTCAAGACCGTCCCGACCATACGTTCAGTGACCGTGTCACCGAGCACGGCGGGCTTCGGCAACTGCAGTGGCGGCAGCGCGGCTGCTGATACTGCCTCCACGTCGGCCGCGCTCGGCTACCCAAACGGGCAGTGCTGGGTGGGGCAGCCTGGAGCGGCCGGAAGTTTCCCAATCAGGATCACTTGCCATGGCCCGCCGGGAAAGGTCTTCGTGTCGGCTTCCAACGCGGTCCCAGTTGACGGTGGCACCCAGTGGAGCCTCTGCAACTCGCAGGCCGCGTACACCAGGCAGGCCGGGCACCTGCCAGGGCCCGACCAGTACCTCGCATAGAACTTCGGCAAGGGAAGAAACAACTCGTCTGGACTGACGGACGCACCGGCGTGTGACACCGAGTTCGGTTCGGCAGGTTGCTCGGCGACGTCAGGGCAGACCCAGGGCGAAGGCATCGAAATCATCGGCCCATCTTCGAGCGCCAGTACCTCGACGTCATGGAGTGTCACGATAACGTGGGCTGCAGGGCCGCGCTGACGCGCTGACCGGAGCCGCGATGATGCCTGTGCCGTCGGCAAGTCAACCTTCACTCGGTCCTGCCAGCTTGGGAGTGCGTCCGGCCGTCGGGTGCCGGCGCGCTCGTATCGCTGGCGACGGGGCGAAGCGCCGGCCATCCGGTCGTCGTTGCTTGCAGGGCGGACTGGCCGCAAACGTGCTGCCGCCCTCATCGCAATGCTGCGACCCCACCGAGGGCGCCCTCGCCTGGGCGCCCTCGGCTTTCAGTGCGCTGTGTACGAGCAAGATCACGTTCCGGTCGGCCGGGCCGACGATCCCAGGCAATGGGCGAAGCGCCTTTGGTCGCGCCGGGACCATCCCGACGGCGAGGTGAAAGCGTCGGACGAGCCGCAAATGCCCGGCCGTCGGTCGCTGCAGCTACCTGCCGCGCCACCGCAGCCACGTCACACCAGCGGCAGGCTCTCGAATGGCGTTCGCGAGACCGAATCCGGCAGCGAGCAGATTCTCCTCGACGTAGACCGAGAGGTAAGCGTCCGGTGCGTCATCAAGTTCGTGGCCTTGGGAGATCGGAAAGGACAGACCGAAGAGATCGTCCTCGGCGAACCAGCGGAAAAGGGACAGCGATCTCGGGAGCTTCCTCGGTACCTCGCAGTTCGACGCGCTCGGGATGGAACGCTTCGCTCACAGCCGGCTCCTCCCAGTGATCGCCGAAGCGGCCATGAGCCTGCCTGGGCTCTGTCAGCGAGCGCTCAACGATGTCCCGCCGCTCCCGCCAGCTACCGCGATCCGCATGGCGGCTTCCTCTGACCCGAACGAGAATCCCAGGGTCCCGCCACTCGAGTACGCCATGTTGCGAGGACCGCTCGACCGTCTCGGGCAGTGCCAGCGCGATCAGGCGCACGTCGTCCCGGATCGCCACGCCCGACACGATAGCCAGTCCGGCGGCGGCAATTCGTCCTGCGCACGACTGCCATGCCGCGGTCATGATCAAGAGCCGCTGCGCCCGGGCCAGGCTCGTCTGGGCTGTACTCAGGTCAGGTCGGCGCGGGGGTTGATGATCCAGTGGCTGGTCCGCGAGACGCGACCGGCGAAGGTCAAATCCTGCTCCTCAGTGAACCTGAAGCCGACAGAGCGGCAGCGACCCGCAGCACGAGCTGGCCGGGCGGGCAGGTCGGCCAGTCAGTCAGCCAAACGGCCTTACCCCGGTGCTGCCTTCGGCAGCGAAGATCGCCATCGCGCCGATGGCCACGCCGAGCCCGTCACTGAGCACCAGCAGACGGCCGGCGAAGGTCCTGGTTTGCCCGTCCGCTCACAACACGGGCATGTCAGCGGCCAGGTCCTTCACCTGCGGTGCCTGCATCGCCCGCCGGAAGCCTGCCCAGTGACGTTCCCGGACGGCTGCCGGAATGATCAGATCCAGGCTCTGCCCGAGCGCGTCCGACTGGCTGTGCCCGAAAAGCGCCTCCGCGCCCTGGCTCCACTGGCTAATCCGCCCGCGGGTGTCGGCCATGACGACGGCGTGCTCGATCATGACGTCACTGCGATCATCGGCTGGATCCGCACCGGGCGGACACGTTCATCGGTCATGCCCGGATGTTAAGCCCCGCTCGCTCAGCAAGGCTTGGAAAAACCGGTGCTCACCGGCCGCCGGCGGCCCGGCGCCTACCTGGCAGCGGAACATGCGGGCCACGCTGGTTAGCCTGCCAGCAGAGCATTCCGCCCCGCTGCCAGCGCCGATGGCTGACCCGATGGACGACAGGAGCTTCGCGTGCACCACTATCCGGCAATGATCACGCCGACCAACCACATCGCGCCGGTCCCCCGCCGCATCCGCGCCTTCCTGGCCGGCGAGCCGGTGCTCGACACGACCAGGGCACTGTATGTGTGGGAGTGGCCCAACTATCCGCAGTACTACGTCCCGCTCGCGGACGTGCGCGCGGGCGTGCTGGTCGACGAGCAGCACGCGCAGCAGACCCGGCGCGGCCAGATCCGGCTGCATGGGCTGCGCGTCGGTGACACCTACCGCGGTGGAGCGGCCAGAGTGCTCGCCAAGTCACCGGTGGACGGGCTCGCCGGCACGGTCCGGTTCGAGTGGTCTGGACTGGACAGCTGGTTCGAGGAGGACGAGCAGGTCTTCGTCCACCCGCGCAGTCCCTACGTCCGGGTCGACGCGCTGCGCTGCACGCGGACAGTGCGGGTTGAACTCGATGACGTTGTGCTGGCCGAATCCAGCTCACCGGTGCTTGTCTTCGAGACGGGCCTGCCAACGCGCTACTACCTGAACAGAACAGACGTGCATTTCGAGCACCTGATTGCGACCAGCACTGTTAGCGAGTGCCCGTACAAGGGCACAACGAGCGGCTACTGGTCGATCAAGACCGGCACCACGGTGCACGACGACCTCGTGTGGTCCTACGACTTCCCGACCCGCCAGCTGCTGCCGGTCGCCGGCCTGCTCGCCTTCTACAACGAGAAGGTCGATATCATCCTCGACGGGCAGCTGCTCGAACGTCCGAAGACGCACTTCTTCACCCAGTAGCAGCCGGTTCACCCAGTAGCCCCCGAGAAACCGCAGTCGTCGGTGGCGCCGAGTCGCTCCCTGGGAATGAAATCCGATGCGCGCACAAGCGCGTCGTGTGCCTCCTGCAGGCTTTCGACTCGGGGGTTCGGCGGGTGCCGGTGAGCAGGTAGCAGCGCGCTTTCGCCATTCCGCACAGCAACGGCCAAAGCCGGCTGCGGACGGCCGGGTCGATCTTCGATCAGGGCCGCCTACGAGATGCTCACCTTCATGGGCCCAGACGTCGCCGCGGGCGCGGCGGCCTTCCGGGAGCGGCGGCCGCCCCGTTTTCACCGGGTAGCAACCCGGCCGGCAGCACTGCTGCGGCTGCGCGCTAAACCCGCTCGTGCCGGTCCAGGAACTCAAAGACGTCCGTCTCGTCTACGCCGGGGAAGCTCCCCGTCGGCAGCGCCAGCAGAATGTGCGAATGCGCCCGCGCCGACGGCCACGCCATGCCGTCCCAGCGGGCCGCGAGGGCAACGGGCGGCCGCTGGCAGCACTCGCCGTCCGGGCAGGCTGACGTGACCCGCGCCATCGACTCCCTGCCGCGGAACCAGCGCGAGTGCTCGTACGGCACGCCCAGGGTGATCGCGAACCCGCGCTCGCGGCCCGGATCGACCTGGGCGACGCACCAGTAGGTGCCCGATGGCGTGTCGGAGTACTGGTAGAGCGGGCTGAACCGGTCGGCCGCCGCGAAGACCTGCCGCCCCGACCACAGGCGGCACATCCGCTGACCCTCGATCGCCCCGCTCTCGTCGGCGGGGAAGACGACGCCATCGTTTTCGTAGGCCTTGGAGATGATGCCGGTCTCGTCGTTCTTGACAAAGTGGCAGGTCAGGCCCAGGTGATGCGTCGCCAGATTGGTGAAGCGGTGCGCGGCCATCTCGTAGGAGACCGAGAACACGTCCCGCAGGTCCTCGACCGACAGGTCCCTGGCCTGCTTGGCGCGCCGCAGAAAGGCTGCGGCCGGCTTCTCGGGCATCAAAACGGCTGCCGCGAAGTAATTCGCCTCCACCCGCTGGTGCAGGAACTCGGCGAAGTCCGCCGGCGCCGAGTGGCCGAGGACGAAGTGGCCGAGCGTCTGCAGCAGCACCGCGCGCGGCGTGTGCATGCCCAGCGATTCCTGCCGGAGGTAGATGCGGTGGTTGCGCAGATCGGTCACAGACCGCGCTGACCTCGGCAGATCAGGCACATACTTAACGGAAAATCCGTGCTGACTCACCACCGATAGCAGCATCCCCTGCGACAGCGGGCCGCCGGAGTAACCCGCGGCGGCCAGGGTCGCCGAGGCGGTCCGCTCGATTGCGGCGAAGTAGTTCCCGCGCTCGCGCATCATCGTCCGCAGGTCAGCGTTGGCGGCCCGGGCTTCCTCGGGCGTTGCCGTCGGCTTGGCCCGGTGCCTGCCGATTTCCTTGTGCAAGGCCAGCACATGCTCGATGACGTCACTGGCCACGCGCGCGCCCACCCGCAGCCGCGGCAGGCCAAGCTCGGCGAAGGCGGGATCGCGCTGCACCTGCTCCAGCGCGATCTCCAGCTGAGCGCGGCGGCTGGGCGGCTGACGCAGCATCAGCTCCTCGGCCGGCACTGTCAGCGCCCGGGCGAGGGCCTCGATCAGCGACAGCTTCGGCTCGCGCCGTCCGTTCTCCAGCAGCGACAGCGCCGACGGGGCGCGGCCGACGCGCTCGCCGAGCTCGGCGAGCGTCATCCCCCTGGCCCGGCGCACATGACGGAGCCGCTGGCCGAACATGCTGAGATCGAGGGCACCAGAAGTCAAAGATCGCGAATCTTCACCCGTGAAAGTCTTCACTTCTTCACTTTAGCCGAAGCCTGGTCAGATTTCAGGACCAATGACTCTAGCCCTTGCCGCCCTTGCCTCGCAGGCTGTTTGCCATACCCGGGAAACGAACTAGCACCGGGGACGACCAGAATTAGCAGGAGGTTCCAGTGAGCGACCGTCGCCCGGAGGGCGCCCAGACCGGCGGTGCACCAGACGGCATTGCATCCATCGACGACCAGGCCGCCCAGTTGCAGCGCGAGTGGGCGGCAGATCCCCGCTGGGCTGGCATCGAGCGAAGCTACGGCGCCGCTGATGTCATCCGGCTGCGCGGATCCGTGCAGGAAGAGCACACGCTGGCCCGGCTCGGCGCGGACCGGCTGTGGTCTCTCCTGCATCAGGACGGGTACGTCAACTCACTGGGCGCGCTGACCGGCAACCAGGCCGTGCAGCAGGTCACGGCTGGCCTGCAGGCTATCTACCTTTCCGGCTGGCAGGTGGCCGCCGACGCGAACCTGGCCGCCCAGACCTATCCCGACCAGAGCCTCTACCCGGCCAACTCGGTGCCGCAGGTGGTCCGCCGGATTAACAACGCGCTGCTGCGGGCGGACCAGATCACCTGGTCTGAGTCCGGTAACGAGGACGCGCCGTACTGGCTGGCGCCGATCGTGGCCGACGCCGAGGCCGGCTTCGGCGGTGTGCTCAATGCCTTTGAGCTGATGAAGGCCATGCTTGCCGCGGGCGCCGCCGGAGTGCACTGGGAGGACCAGCTCGCCTCCGAGAAGAAGTGCGGCCACCTGGGCGGCAAGGTGCTGATCCCGACCGGCCAGCACATCAAGACGCTGACCGCGGCCCGCCTGGCAGCCGACGTGTGCGGAGTGCCGACGCTGATCGTGGCCCGCACCGACGCGCAGGCAGCGACGCTGCTCACCAGCGACGTCGACGAGCGAGACCAGCAGTTCGTGACAGGCGAGCGGACCGGCGAGGGCTTCTACCATGTGCGCAACGGAATCGAGGCGTGCATCGCGCGCGGCCTGGCCTACGCGCCCTACTCCGACCTGCTGTGGATGGAGACGTCCAAGCCGGATCTGGGCGTGGCGCGCGAGTTCGCCGAGGCGATCAAGAAGGTCTATCCCGATCAGATGCTTGCTTACAACTGCTCGCCGTCCTTCAACTGGCGGGCGCACCTGGACGAGGGGACCATCGAGAAGTTCCAGCGCGAGCTTGGCGAGATGGGATACAAGTTCCAGTTCATCACCCTGGCCGGCTTCCACGTGCTGAACCACTCGATGTTCACTCTCGCCCGCGGCTACGCGGAGGAAGGCATGCCGGCCTACGTCCGGCTGCAGGACGCGGAGTTCGCGTCGGAGGCTGACGGCTACACGGCCACGCGGCACCAGCGCGAGGTCGGCACCGGCTACTTTGATCTGGTGACGTCGGCAATCGCCCCGAACGCCTCGACGACGGCGCTGGCGGGCTCGACCGAGAGCGAGCAGTTCACCGCGGCACACTGAGATGGTCGCCGCACGTACCGCCGGCGTCGCGCCGGGCAGCGATGGTCGGCGGTCCGTGGTCCCGCTCCCCCGCTACTGAGCGCGGCCAACGGACTGTAGCCGCAGACTGACGCGCCTTCCGTGACAGGGTGCTGGCCAGCATGGTCGCCGAGGGCAGCAATCTGGCTCTGCGGGTCCTGGGCATGCTCGATATCCGGCCGTCGCAGGTGCAGCACGAGCCCGACCGTGTGCGCACAGCGAGTCGGCTGGGCAGCTGCGGGCTGGCGGGCCGCCATCAGGCGCAGCGAGCGCTCCGTCCTTCGGCGCGCACGCAGCCGCGCCGTTGCCGCCGCGATGGCCGGGTACTACCACCTGAGAACACAGGCCACCGCCGGTACGGCGGAGGCGTTGTCCGCAGCGATTGACAAGCACCTGCAGCCGGTCATGGCCCGGCTGGACCAGCTGGAGCAGCGGACCGCTGCGGTGGCCGAGCGGCGGGCTGACCCGCCGCCCCTTGATCATCGGGGCCTGCGGTCCGCGCGGCGGCGGAGCGCGACTCGCGCCCGGTTCAGCGGTTCGAGCAGTTCGTAAGTCCAGTAGGCGTCATGCCTGATCAGGCGGAACTTGGCACCACGGGCGCCGGGCGGATATCGGTAGCCGGGCGGAACGTAGCGAGTGAAGTCCGCATGCATGCACTCGAAGAATTGCCTGCGCGCCCGGCGCGGGACCAGGCCGCCGCGGCCGACAGGCCCGATCCCGGCACCGCCGGTCTGCAGCACCGTGGTGTAATGCCAGATCGCGCGCTCGAACAGCGCTGCATGCAGGCTCGCTGCGGCAGGATGCTTGCGGTCGGCCTGCCGTTTGGAAAAGGAATCAAGGACCTTCCGGTAAGCATCGAATATGGCGAGGTGATCGGTGCTCGTGGTGACCATGAAAGATCCGCGCCGAAAGCGCCGGTAACGGTAGCAGACCCGGTCCAGCGCGCTGATCCGGCGCGCTGCCAGCAGCATCGCGCAGGTCACCGGGACGTCCTCGTGGATTCCCGGCGGGAAAACGGCGCCGAGTCCCAGCAGGAAGCCGCGGCTGATCACCTTGCTCCAGGAGGTCATGGTGAGCTGGATCAGCTGCGGCTGCTCGGCCAGCGTGAAGGTGCCTGCGGGCGCATCACGCAGCAGCTCAGCGCCGGGGCTGGCCGCCGATCGGCCGTCTGGATAGAGGCTCTCGTAGTCGATCAGCAGCACGTCCGGGAGGTCCTCGGCAAGCCGCTGCGTGATCGCCTTGACCGCGCCCTCGGCGGCCATGTCATCGCCATCGATGAACCAGATATAGTCGCCTGTCGCGAGCTGCAGGCCGACGTTGCGGGCGTTGCCGGGACCGCCGGTGCGGTCCAGATGCACTACCCGCAGCCGCGGGTCCTGGCGGGCGGCGGCATCGAGGATCTGGCCGCTGCCGTCGGGCGAGGCGTCATCGACCGCGATGACCTCGAGCTCGTCCCCGGCCTGGCTCAGGATCGAGTCCAGGCACGCAGGCAGGTACTCCCGCACGCCATGGGCGGCCAGCACGACACTGATCAGCGGCCCGGCCGGCTCCAACTGCGCTGCCCCCAACTGCGGTGCCCTCAGCGAAGCTCAGGCTGCGGCGCCGCCTGGCTGTCGGCAACGGCAGGCGCGACGCCCTCCGGCTGGTCGACGCTGATCCGGCTCGGCCACCAGTTCCACCTGCCCAGCAGCACAACGGTCGAGGGCACCAGCAGCGTGCGCACCAGGAATGTGTCCATGATGATGCCGAGCGCCAGGCCGAAGGCGATGTCCCGGAACTCGCTGCCCCCGGCCCCGCTGCCCGCCACGAGGCCGAACACGACGAACGTCCCGGCCAGCACCAGGCCAGCCGAGGTGACGGTCGTGCCGGTCACGCCGATCGCGCGGGCAACGGCCTGGCGCAGCGGCAGCTTGTGCGCCTCCTCCCTTATCCGTGTCATCACCAGGATGTTGTAGTCCTCGCCGAGGGCCAGCAGGAAGATGAACATCAGGAAGGGCAGGAAGAAGACCAGGCCGCCCTGGCCGCCGATCTCGATGAACAGCAGCACCGACAGTCCCAGCGCGGCCAGGTACGACAGGCCGACCGAAGCGATCAGGTAGAGCGGCGCCACCAGGCTGCGCAGCACCAGGGCGAGCAGGAGCCCGATGGCCAGGATCGCGATCGGGATCACCTTGAGCAGGTCGCTGTTCGACAGGGCGCTGATGTCGTAGAAGGCCGGCGCCTCACCGCCGACGCCGGATGCGGTCGCGCCGACAGCCGCGGCGACCTTGCTGACCTGGGTGCGAATAGCCGGGACCGCGTCCAGCGCGGCCGTACTGCCCGGATCGCCGGCCCGCAGGCCGGCCGAGAACTGCACCGTGCGGCCATCCGGGCTGACGTAGTTCCCGGTCGCGCGGTAGACCTCGTAACCCTCCAGCGGCACCTTGCTGCCCGGCGGCGGCGTCGGCGGCAGCTGCTTGGCCGGCCCGAGCAGGGCGTGCAGCGTCGCGTAGTCGGCCGGCGGCAGCATCGGGCCCGCGGGATTCAGCGGGCCGACGACCTGCGTGAATTCCTTCGCAGCCTGCAGCTGCGTAGTGGCCTTGGCCAGCACCGCCGGGTCGGTCCAGACAGGCTGGCTGAATCGGAAGATCAGGCTCGTCGGGTTCGCCGATGACTGCGGGAAATGCTTGCTTAGCAGCGCGTTGCCGGCCGCTGAGTCACTGCCGGCGGGCGCGGTGGTGTTGCCGCCGAAGCCGGAGGCCACGTATCCGAGGCTGCCCAGGGCCAGCGCGCCGAAGATGACCACTCCGATGGTCAGGGTCAGCGCCGGGCGGCGCACGATGTTGCCCGCCACGCGGCCCCACACGCCGGGGCCGCCCTTGCCCTGGATGTCCCAAGGCAGCAGCTTCGGCCGGTGACGGAACGGCCAGATGGGTATCGCGCTGAAGGTCGAGCGCTTGATGGCCAGCAGCGACAGCCGGATGGAGAGCAGGGCGGGCAGCAGGGTGAGGCCCGCCAGCAGCGTCACGCCGATCGCGATCGCGAACGGCACGCCAAGGTTGGAGTAGAAGGGGAAGCTCGCGACCAGCAGGGTCAGCACGGCCGCCACGACGGTGGCCGCCGAGAAGGTGATCGACTCGCCGACCCTGGTCACCGACCGTACCAGGGCCTGCCTGGCTGGCGGCCGCGACGACGCCAGGTCCCGCAGCACGCTGCCGCCGAGGTGACTGGAGCCGGGGTAATAGTCGCCGGCCCGCTCGTGCTGCGCGGCGCGCAGCTCCTCCCTGGCCCGGAACACCAGGAACAGGCCGTAGTCGGTCCCGGCGCCGAGCACGAGCACGATCATCAGGTACTGGGCCAGCGGGGAAACCTGCAGGCCGTGCCGCGCGGCCTCGGCGACCAGCGGGCCGGAGATCAGTACCGCGAAAACGGCGGGCAAGATCGTGGTGAGGGCAAGCGTCAGGGACCGGAAGATGAGCACGAGCAGCACGATGATGAAGACCATCGACAGGTACTGCACCTTGTTGCCAGTATTGCCGGTCGCCTTCTGCTGATCGACGGCAACCGCAACGTCGCCGGCCAGATGCACCTGCAACCCGGCCGGCAGGCCAGCGTGGGCGATCTTGGCGCGCAGCGCGTTGACCAGGTCCAGGTTCTGGTTCGGGTTCCCCCCGCCCTGCGTGGCCAGCACCAGCAGCTGCTCGGCCTGCCCGTCAGCGGAGCGGCCGACGTCGGTTACCCGCCTGACGGTCGGCACGCTGGCGAGTTTTGGCTGCAGTGCGGTCAGCGCTGCGGCGTCCGCACTGGTCAGCGGCGCCCCGGTGCGGACCGCGACCACCGGCAGCGGGAGCAGGTTTGCCGTGCCGAAGGGCGCAGCCAGCTGCGCGGCCTTCTCGGCGGGCGCGCTCGCGGGCAGGAACTTGGTGTTGTTGCTCTGGGTAACGCTCGACAGTGCGGGCAGCAGCGCGATGGCGGCAACGGCGGCGGCTATCCAGGCGAGCGTGACGAGCCACCGGAACCGGACGCAGAATCGCCCGATGGCACCGAAGATTGTGTCGACGTGCATGGCATGAAGCCTAACGTGAATCCCGTTTCGGGCGTGGAACTAGGCGGTCGCGCGCTGGGTCGCCGCCGGCTCCGCTGCCTGGCTGGCGCTGTCGAGCTGGGCAGGCGCGTCAGCCAGCGCATCGATGGCGCCGGTCAGCTCGCGCAGCGCGGGCAGCGAGTCAGTGAGTGCCGCCCGGCTGTCCGGCCGCAGCGCGGTCAGGGCCGCCTGCAGGATCCGCGCGTTCACCTGCCGCCACCGGGTGACGGCGTCGTGCCCGGCCGCGGTGAGCTGGATCAGCGCCGTCCGGCGATCGGCCTGGCTGCCGGTCCGGGTAATCAGTCCTTCCCGCAGCAGGCCGTTGACCAAGGTGGCGACCGAGCTCGGCGCCAGCCGCAGCAGCCGGGCCAGCTGGCCCGGCCGTGCACCCGGATTCTCCGACAGGCACGCCAGCATCTCGAGCTGGGCCACCGACAGCCCGCCGGGCAGGGCCCCGCCCTTGCCCGCCGCGCGCGCGGCCCGGCGCATGGCACGCCGCAGCCGCGACACCACGTTCGCGATCTGGGGTTCGGCTGACTCGCCGCTGATTGTCGCGGCGTCCGTTACCGCGTCCGACGCCAGCTGTGCCGGTGTGCCCGCGGCCGGCTTGCCGCGGTCAGCCGAAGGCACCGGAGTGGCCCAGTTCTGCCGGGGGCGGGCCGCCGGCAGGTGCCGGTCCGGGACCTGCCGCCAGCGGCCGGACAAGCAGCGCGATGACGGCCGCCGCGGCGGCCGTCATCGCGAGCACCAGAAAGGCTGCCGCGGGATCGGGCCGGCCGTCTGGCTGGACCCTTGCCAGGTGCAGTGCGATCGTCACCAGCGCGATTCCGAAGGTCGTGCCGATGCCCCTGGCCATATTCACCAGGCCGCCCAGCACGGCCGCAGATCCTGCGGATGAGCTGCGCATGATCACCGCATTATTCGCCGGAACGAACAAGCCGAGGCCCAGCCCTGCCAGCGCCAGGAATGGCATTAGCCCGCTCGCAGTCTCCGGCATGAACATCAGCATAACGAGCGCGAACGCGCACGTAGCCGCTCCGGCAAAGCCCCGCTGCCGGTTGGTCAGCCAGGTGGGCAGGACGGCCTCCGCGCTGAGCGCGGCGACGCCGAATCCGGCCGGGAGAGCGGAAAGCAGCAGGCCGGTGCGCAGTTCGCTGCCGTGCCCGGCCATGACCTGCGGCACCAGGACCAGCGGTCCGAACAGCGCCAGATAGCCGAAGAAGGCGCCGGACAGGGCCAGCGCCAGCCGCAGCGAGCGCATCAGCGCGGGCGGTATCAGCGGGAACCGGGCGCGCCGCTGGCGGACGGCGAACAGCGGGCCGAAAAGGCCGGCGCCGCCGGCCAGGCCGATGGCAGCCCAGCCGGGCATCGGCAGGCCGCCCGCGGCAGACAGGGCGACCAGGAGCGAGGTTGTGGTGGCGGCCAGCAGGAAGGCGCCCGCCCGGTCGAAGGAGTCGGTCCGGCTGAGCTGTCTGGTCCTCGGCAGCAGATAGTGCCCGGCGATCACGGCCACGCAGCCGACCGGCACGTTGATCCAGTACACCGCCCGCCAGCCAACCGTCTGGGTGAGCAGGCCGCCCAGGGTCGGCCCGAAACCGAGGCCGATGGCCTGGGCGGCCGCCTGCACGCTGAGCGCCAGCCGCATGCGCGCGGCCGGGACGCTTGTCGTAACCAGCGCAACGCTGTTGGCCTGCAGCATGGCGGCGCCGACGGCCTGGAAAATCCGGCAGGCCACCAGTACGCCGAGGGACGGCGCGAGCCCGCACGCCGCCGAGCCGATGGTGAAGAGCACGAATCCGAAGCCGTAAATCAGCTTGCGGCCCATGCCGTCGGCGATGCGCCCGGCCGGGGCCAGCAGCGCCACCAGGGTCAGCAGATACGCCAGCGATACCCACTGGACGGCCGCCAGCGGCGCCGTGAACTCGCGTTCCATCGGCCGGAAGGTCAGGGTCACGATGCTCGCATCGAGCTGGCCCATGAACGCGCCGAAGCAGACCACCCCGACAGCCAGCCAGGGCGCACGGGGATTGCGCCTGATGGCCGCCGGTCGGGCGGCCTCTGCCAAAGTAATTCTGTGACCGAACATCTTTGCGGCCAGCGTACCGAATCGCGCCGATTTGCGATACCGGGCACCTGCGGCCGCTTGTGGCAGACGGCCGCCGCAGCCGGATTCCGCGGCGGGCGGCTGCGACAAGGCGGACGCTGCGGCGCCAGCGTCGCCCGCGGCAGGCGATTATCGGAGTTCTGCGCACTTGGGCGGCCACCCGTGCATACCCTGCGGATCAGTGCTGGCTGCGGGTTTGGCCGGCCGGCGACTCCGAATTTTCGTCAGATTTTGCGCGGACATGCCGGGAGTGGTGCTGGCCAGGACGACCCGGTGCCTGCAGACTCGTGCTGGGGCGGTAGGAGCTTCGCCTCTGCGCGGCCGGGCAGCGCGGAAAGGACGCCGATGCAGGAGCTGCGCCTCGTCGCGGTAAGCGAGGACGGCAGTTATGCCATCCTCGCGGTTCCAGGACGAAGCAAGCGGTTTTCGCTGCCCATCGACGACCGGCTAAGGACCGTGGCGCGAGGTCAGTTCTCGCGGCTCGCCCAGTACGAGATCGAAGTGGAGAATCCGTTGCGACCCAAGGAGATCCAGGACCGCATCCGAGCCGGAGAGACTGCCGATGAGATCGCTGACGCAGCGGGAGTTCCCATTGAGCGGGTCCGCAGATTCGAGGGCCCAGTACTGGCCGAAAGAGAATTCCGCGCTCAGGAGGCGCAGCGAGTTACGGTCCGCAGCCAGGGCGACGCCGGGCCCGGGCCGCGGCTTGGCGACGTCATCACCGAACGGCTTACCGATGCCGGTGCCAGTGCGGATGATGTGCGCTGGGACTCCAGGAAACGCACCGACGGGAACTGGCAGATTCAGCTGCGATTCACGATCGCGGGGCGGCCGCAGCTCGCCGAGTGGGTCTTCGACCCGCGGCGCAGGCATGTCATGCCCGCCGATGATCAGGCAATGCGGCTGTGCCTGCCGGAGACAGAATGGCCAGCGACGCGGCTTGGCGTGCGCGGCCCCGCCACCGCGACCGTGACGCCCATCGGTTCCCGGCTGGGACAGCCGGACCGCCACCCCGAGCCGCATGCCGATCAGGACTGGCGGCCGGCCCGCAGTGCGGCCGACGGCACCCAGCCTCCCCCGCCGTCGACGGCAGCGGCGAACGCCGCACGGCCCGCGGCCCCGGCCGCCCATCCGCCCGGATCCTCGCGCGGTCCGGCCGCGACACCGGCCGCAGCCACGCCCGCCGCGCCGCCCCCGGCGCGCGAGACGGAGCAGGAAACGCAGGAGCCAGCCGACGACGTGCCTGCGGCGCCGAGCGAGGTGCGCAAGGCCGCCGGGGGCCGGTCCAGGCGAGCGTCGGTGCCCTCCTGGGACGAGATCATGTTCGGGAACTCGCGACAGCCCGACTGAACGGCGACGACCTGGCAGGCAGGACCCGGCACGGCAGCGACGAAGAGGCGCGGCATGCCGGTCTAGCGGTGCTAGCGGCTACCGCTGCCAGCGACTGTGCCGTGAGCCGCCTCCTGAGAAATTTATCGATAAAGCAACAATCGTCGGGATGTTCGCGTTCTCGGTCAGTCGCCAAACTGGTGCCAGCGCCGGCTCGCTACGGGCATGCTGAGCGTGAGAATCCGCAGTCGGCGCGGCCGGGCCCAGAGGCGGGGCGGGACATCCTGCGGGCCGTCACGAGGTACTGGCCAGAAGCGGGCCACGGCCAGCTGACGGCATGCGGCTGGCGCCGGACCAGATAACAGGCAAGGGTGAGGGCACGTGCTCCGGGTTAATCGCGCGGCGAGATCGACAGGCAGCCGTGCTGCGCAGGCTGCCGCCGTGACGGTCCTGCTCGGCGGGTGCGGGCTGGTGGGCGGCCCGAAGGTGCTGCAGCCGGATGCGCCGCAGGTGATGACGATCACCAGCCCGGTCTTCGACGACTTCCTCCCCCGCGAGTACACCTGTTACGGATCCGGCGTCAGCCCGCCGCTCTACTGGTCGGGCGCGCCGCAAGGCACCAATTCCTTCGCCCTCGTCGTCGACGACTCCGCTGCGCCCATTTCCCCCTACGTCTACTGGATCGTCTTCGACATCAACCCGGGAACGCCGGACGTTCCGGCGGGACAGGTGCCGCCTGGCGCACGGGTAGCGGTCAATAGCCAGGGCCGCGCCGGGTACGATCCGCCGTGCCCCCGCAGTGGACGGCATCAGTACCGGTTCACTGTCTACGCGCTGAGCGCGAAACTGCAGCTGCCGACCGGAATCGGGCTGAAGGAAGCATGGCAGGCCATCGCCGCGGACGCGATCGCACGCGGCAGGCTGACCGTCGGCGCGGGCGCTCCGGGCAGCAAATGACGGCGGCGAAGTAACAGCCGGCGTGTCTCCTGGTTTAGCCGTACACCGCGAGACACAGCCGCGTAATCTGTCGAATCGCATGACACGGGCTGTAGCGGCCCGAGAGAATCAGTGCTCAGGCGATCAGCCTCGGGCACAACTAAGGTGCTTGCAATGCCGGGGGAGGCTCGCGTCGATGGCCGCGCGGACCTGCCAGCGCCGCCTTCAGGCCGCGTTCGTTGGATGGTGAGATGACCAAGATCGTGCTCGGCCTTTCTGCACTTGTGATCTTGATCCTGATTTCCGTCGTCGTCATTCTCGTCCTGCGGTACCTGCGGGCAGATGACGATGACTTCGATGACCTCTCCGGCAAACGCGGCCGCAGCACGGATAATCGCGACCTGCGCAGCCGCGACAGGCAGCGCCGCGATGACCTCAGCCCGGCCGACGGCGCCCGCCAGCCCACGCGGCTCGCCGAGCACGAGCCCCGGCGGGCCGGATCACGCCATGGGCGGGACGAGCCGCACCGGACGGGACGGGGCGCTGGCGAGCACCAGTCACGCCGGGGCGGACGTGCTCATGAAGGCCGGGAGCAGCGGGCGGCGCGTGATTCTGCCGAGCACGGTAGCCGTAATGACCGGTCTGGCCACGGCTCTGCCGAGGCCAGCGGGCACCTGCCGGGCAAGCGCGAGGAACAGCGGGTCGGCCAGAGCCCGGCGCAGCGGCAGGCCGAGAACATGCCGGTCGCCCGCGTGCGGGCCGGCAGCCGGAAGCGCTCCGCTGATGACGGCGACTGGCCGAGTACCGACTGGGATTCTCTCTCGGATGTCGACTACTGGGCGGAACTGGCCTCGGACAAGCCGCTGACTACGACGGCACAGCCGGCTGCGCCGTCGCGCGGTGCCCGGCCCGACGATCGGCGGGATGCTGACCAGACGGCCGACTTCGCCGCCGCGCCCACCGTGAGCGCGCGGACTCAGCCGGGCAATGCGCGGCGCCCGGCCGCAGGGGCTGACGCGGAACCGAGCCTGGCGATGCTGACCAACATGGCCAGCAGCCAGAATGGCCAGCGGCTGCCATCGGATGCCGACGACGACCCGCTGACAAGCCCGTCGTTCCCCAGGATCTCCGCGTCCGAAAGCCGTTCCTCCGGCGGGCGAGTCGATACGCCGCCCGGCGGGTCGCGCTACTCTGCGTCTTCCTCTGACCCGACGCAGCAGTTCTCCAGTTACGGCTCCGCACCGGCAGAGCCGCGAGCCCACGGCGGGCCGGCCCGGCCGCCCGGTGCGCGATCTGACCGCTACCGCCGGCCAGCAAGCAGCCCGGCGACGGACGAGCTGGGCCTTCCGCTGAACCAGCCGTTTGCGCCGCCGGCCGGGCGCGGCGGATACCGCGACAGCGGCGACCGCACGTCGGCCGGCCAGGGGCCGGTCTCCGGCGGGTACCCCGCCCGGCTGCTGCCGCCCGCGGCGAGTGGCACGCGGCAGCAACTTGCCCAGAAGGCCCCATCAAACGGGCCCGACGGCGGTGCCGTGCCCGCCTCCCCCGGCGGCTACTCGTCCGCAGCGCCGCTGGGTGAGTCCCGCGCCGAGAATGGGACTGGCTACGACGGCCATCTGGGCGGCAGCTCCCGCCCAGACAGCTCTTATCCCCGGTCGGCCAGTTCCGGTCGGCCGGACTCGGCCGGCCGAGGCGGCTGGCAGCAGGAACCTCCGCCGGATCCCGGCTCCGAGCAGCTGCGCGCCAGCAGCTCAAGGGCAGCAGGCGGCTATCGCAGCGGTGACGGCGACGGGCAGCCGCCGGGCCACCGGCCAGCCGCCCGGCAGTCCCAGTACGAAGGCGCTGGCCACCCGGCGCCGGATTACCCGGCGCCGGATTACCCGGCGCCGGATTACCCGGCGCCGGATTACCCAGCGCCGGGCTACCCAGCGCCGGGCTACCCGGCAGCCGGCTACTCGACGCGGCCATACGACTCCGAGCCGGACTGACGCTTACCCGGGACAGCCGTACCGCTATCAGGGATACGGCACGACCGGCCGGTGAGTTCCGGCCGGACCGCGAACTTGACAAGACCGGTCCGCGCGCGCCGACAATGTGCCGAACCCCCGCAAAGTAGGTGACATGCAGGACGGCACCCGAGACCATGCGCGCAGCTACCATCTGCACAGGCTCGCTACCGCACTTGACACCCAGGGCTTCCACGCCACCGTGAAAACCAGCTATCCGGCAGCGCTCCGCATCTTCATCCCCGGTGCGGACATGCTCGCCGAGAGCATTGACTGCTTCCCTGGCACGGACAGTGACGGCCGGCTGTGCTGGTACTACCGCTGGTCCTGGGGGGAAGTCCTGCACGATGCGGATGACCCGCCGGGGGCCGCCGCCAAAATCGCCGAGGTGCTCGCTGCGCGATGACAGCAAACGGGCTCACCGGATGCTGGCCGGCTGCGCGGCCCGAGCCCGTGTCCATAACGGTGCCTCAATAACCTACTTCGCGGTCCAGCCGCCGTCGATGGTGAACGACGAGCCGGTTGCCATCCCGGCACCGGGCCCGGCCAGCCAGAGCGCGAGCATGGCGACCTCGTCCGGTTCGACCAGGCGCTTGACCGCGTTCTCGGCGAGCAGCACGGTCTCGACAACCTCCTCCTCGGCGATGCCATGCAGTCGCGCCTGGTCGGCGATCTGCTTCTCGACCAGGGGCGTGCGGACATAGCCGGGGCTGATGCAGTTGCTGGTCACGCCGCGCGGGCCGCCTTCGAGCGCGATCACCTTTGACAGCCCTTCCAGGCCGTGCTTGGCAGCGACGTACGCGGACTTGTAGGGCGATGCGCGCAGGCCGTGCACCGACGAGATGTTGATGATGCGGCCGAAGCCGCGGTCATACATGTGCGGCAGCGCTGCCCGGACGAGCAGGAACGGCGCCTCGAGCATCAGCGCAAGGATCCGGCGGAACGCCTCGGGCGGGAACTGCTCGATCGGCGCGACATGCTGGATGCCGGCGTTGTTCACCAGGACGTCTACATCCAGCGCAAGGCTCTCCAGAGCCGCGGTGTCGATCAGGTCCACCGTCCATGGCTCGCCGCCAGTCTGCCCGGCGACCTCGGCGGCGCCTGCCGCGTCGAGATCCGCGGCGATGACGTGCGCGCCCGCTGCTGCCAGCGCCCGTGCGCACGCGGCGCCGATGCCGCTGGCCGCGCCGGTCACCAGAGCGCGCCGGCCGGCCAGCGGCTGAGTCGAAGCTGTCACGAGGTGGCTCCTCTTGTCGGTACGGCAGGTTGACATGATGCGTCAGCCAATGACTGAATCACATCTCGGCGCGAGGCGGAGCTGCCCGACGAGATGCGAGATGCCCGCCACGATGAGGAGCATGCACGTGCCCGCTGGACCCGCCACGGTCGAGGCCATCGAGGTCCGCACATCCCGTTTGCGCACGCGTGTGCTCGAGTGCGGTCGCCGGGACGCCCCGGTGCACGGCAACGTCTCGTCCGCGCATTTTTTCGCTGCCACTATTTTTCGCTGCCGCTATGAGTGTCCTGGGCGAGCGATGGCACTGCGTGGCCGCCGATTTGCGCGGGTTTCGGGCTTTCCGAGGCCAGGCCGGCGGAAGCGCGCCGGGGGTCCGTGACCTCGCCGACGACCTGCACGCGCTGCTAGCCGACAGTGACCTGGTGCCCGACGGCCAGCGGGTGCACCTGCTGGGCTGGTCGCTCGGCCGCGGAGTCGTGCTGTAGTACGCCATTGACCGGCCGGGATCGGTCGCGTCGATTGTGCTCGAGAGCCCGATGTCGCCCTACGGTTTCGGCGGTACCAGGGATGTAGGCGGCGCGCCGTGCTGGCCGGACTTCGCCGGCTCCGGCGGCGGCGCGGCCAGTCCCGACCATGTGCGCCGCACCGCCGAGGCGACCGCAGCGCCGACGTCCCGACCTCGCCGCGCGGCGTGCTGACGACGCTTTATGGCCAGCCGCCCTTCGAGCTGCCGCCGGGATTCGAGGACAAGCTGGTTGACGGGATGCTGCAGATGGCGACCGGAGACGACTTCTACCCGGGCGACGCGATTGCCTAGCCGAACTGGCCTGGCACGGCGCCCGGCGAGCACGGCGTGAGCAATGCGATTTCGCCGAAGTACTGCGACGTGTCCGGATTCGCGCAGATCACCAACCGGCCGGACGTGCAGTGGATCCGCGGCGGCAGCGACCAGATCGTGTCGGATGCCTCGCTTGTCGACCTGGGCAACCTGGGCAAGCTCGGTGCCGTGCCGGGCTGGCCGGGGGCTGGCGTCTATCCGCCGCAGCCCATGGTCGGCCAGATGCGCGATGTCCTGGACACCTACCGCGCCGCAGGCGGCCGACATGAAGAGCACGTGCTGGCCGGCTGCGGGCACTCGCCCCATCCGGAGCGGCCGCAGGAGTTTGACGCGCTGGTCGCCGGTTTCCTGGCCGGCGTCTGATCCGAGGCATTCGCGGGTACTTTCCCCTCCGATGCCCCCCGGCTGACCGGCAGCGCGCGGCCGAGCTGAGTCGGCCGCGTCCTGCCGGGCGCAGCCGGCCGAGCTGACCGACAGGGAGGGTTTCCCGGTTATGAGCCTGTATACGGTGGTCCGGCATCCCCGTGCGCATGCCCGCCGCGGCGCTGATCCTGGTCAGCCGTCCGGGGGATACACCGGATTCAACGCCCGGTTGGCCGCCTGGATCACGGCCAGGATCGGGTCGATGTGGACGGTGTATATCTGCCTGGCCCTCACGGTGATCTGGATGGTGCTCGGCTCCCGGCAGGTGCTGGGTTTCGACCCCTATCCCTATCCGTTCCTGCTTTTCCTCGGGAACGTTGTCCAGCTTCTGCTGATCTTCATCATCCTGCTCGGCCAGCAGGTCCTCGGTTACTCAGCGGACAGCCGTTCCACGGCGACCTACGAGGATGCCGAGGCGATCCTGGTCGACTGCGAGCAGATCCAGAACCACCTGGTCGCGCAGGACGCCCACCTGGCGAGCTGGACGGACTTGCGTGCGGAGGAGCAGGAGACCCTCGCCCGGGCAGCCGAGCGGATTGAGCCCTCGTCGGTGAAGGACGAGGGGCCTGTCGGGTTCAGCGGCCGGTTCGCCGCCTGGCTCACGACCAGGGCAGGCACGATGACGGCCTTTTATGCCGCGGTGATCTTCCAGGCGGCCTGGATGGCTGCCGGCCAGATCTTCGGTTTCGACCCTTACCCGTACTTGTTCCTGCTGTTCCTGTCCAGCCTGGCGCAGTTGCTGCTGATGTTCGTCATCATGGTCGGCCAGCGGGTACTCGGGCAGGCGGCCGAAAAGCGCTCGGCCCAGACCTACCTGAACGCCGAGACGGTGCTGCACGCGTGCGAGCGGCTGCAAGCGCATCTGCGGGCTCAGGATCTGGCGATCCGCCGTGTCGTCCAGCATTTGCAGTAGTGCGACCCGGCCGCGCGGGCGATCGGGCGCAGCTGCAGCGAGCCCGCGGACTTAGCGCAGCGTCGAGTTAGCGCAGCGTCGGCTCCTGCGCCAGGTAGCCGACCAGCGGGAACTGCCTCGCGACCGCGTCCAGCACGGCATGGCGCCGACGGATCGCTGGATGCGAGCAGACCGAGCAGCGTGACCGGGGCCAGCAGCAGCGGGAACACGGCCACCAGCCCGGAATGGGCCAGGTTCCCGACCAGCATGCCGTCGCCGTCGTCGCCGAATTTCTTGATCACGCCGAAGACGAAGGCGACGGGCGTGGTTTGCTGCTGCGTTTTGGTCTACCCGGCGGATCACAAGCTCGATCGGCTTCAGCGCCGCCACCTTCCTGCTCCGGGCCCAGGGCGTGTCCCGTGGATCTTGCCGGGCAGATCTGGCTGGCTCGGCGGCATGTTTGATCGTCATGATCTGAGCGATGCTGAGTGGGCCATGCTGGAGCCGGTTCTGCCGGGCCGCACGCCGCGGCGGGGCGGCCGGCGGGCTGATCACCGGCTGGTGGTCAGCGGGGTGTTCTGGCGGATGCGGACGGGCTCGCCGTGGCGGGATCTGGCCGGGCAGTACGGGCACTGGAAGACCGTCTGCAGCCGGCACCGGCGCTGGTCCGGGGACGGGACGTGGGTGAAGGTCCTGGACGGGCCGCGCCGCGGCTGCGATGAGGCCGGGGCGCGGGCGCGGGCGGTCGCGGCGGACGCGACGGTCGTGCGGGCTCACCAGCCTGCCGCCGGTGCCCGGCACGCACCGCCGCCCGGCACCGGCCCGGCCCGGCTGGCGGTCGCGGTCCTGTCCGCGCCCGGCGGCGCGGGGGGCTGAAGCGAATCACAAGAATGCCGGCGGCGAGCCCGCCAGGCGCGTTGACCGGGCAGCGACAGGCCGTTCTCGCGGCGGGCTGACCACCAGGATTCACCTGGCCGCCGACACCCATTGCCGGCCGCTGGCGCGGTGACCAGCGCCGGGCAGCGGCATGACTGGCTGGCGTCCGAGCCGGTGCTGGCCGCGGTGAAGATCGGCCGCAATGGCCCGGCGCGCCCCCGCACCCGTCCCGGCCGGGTCCGGGCCGACAAGGCCTGCTCGAGCAAGGCGACCCGCGCTCACCTGCGGCGACGCAAGATCAAGGCGACCATCCCCGAGCCGGCCGGCCAGATCGCCAGCCGGGCC
>CABEEE010000104.1_pt1 | contig 33177 bp, 39 predicted proteins | sample 3423231 | NCBI WGS metagenome assembly CABEEE01 (sample SAMEA5534333, study PRJEB31848) | metagenome | biome: tundra; feature: field; material: soil | place: USA | collected 2013-05 | depth 0.15 m | reverse complement strand
CAGGGGCAAAGTAGGCGATAAACCTTAGGGTCTACCTGGAGCTTCCCAGCTCGGCGCGTGATTCGGGGACGTTGAGGGCGGGGCGACCGCCGATCTTGAGCTCGGGGATGTACTTGTAGATCGTTGAGCGGCTGACGCCCAGGAGCCGTGCGATGGAGGCGATGGTCGCGTCGGGTTGGGTGTGCGTAGCCTGCCTTTGGCCGCACCTACCTGACCGGTTTACTCCGCCGCGGTGAGGTCCAGACGGGTAGTCATGTCGAGGCGGAACCGCCCGTAGGGGTTGACGTGCGCCCAGAACAGCGGCGACAGCGCCCGCCGGTCCTCCTCCGTGAGCCTGTTCGCCCACTTGGGGTCCCGCAGGACGGCCCGCAGAAGTTGGGTGTTGATGAACACCAGCGAGGACTGCAGCAGGTGCAGGGCGAGCATGGACACCTCGGCATGCTCACGGTCGGCGCCACCGGAAGCCCGCTGCACGATCACCGAGGTCCCATCAGAGGATTCCGGATCTGCTGCGTGGCCCCACGGCCCGTCCGGGCTGGCGGTGATCCCGAGGATATGGACGTGGCGGCTGCCGACCTCCATGACGAAGAAGCAGTACAGACGCCGGGGAGTCACCGCGCAGTCCAGGTGGAAGAAGGCCGGCGGGCCAGCATCGTCGTGGCCTGCGAGTGCAGGAGCTGACGCCAGGTCGTATCTGTATTCCGCGCCGGCGTCGGGGGGATCTTGAGGGCCTTGAGCACACGCCGGATCGTGGACGCGCCGACCCGGTGACCGAGCTTGAGCAGCTCACCCTGGATCCTCTTGTACCCCCGGCCGTGATTCTCGGTGGCCAGCCGCTCGATCAGCGCGGTGATCTCGGCGCTGACTGGCGGCCGGCCCTCCGCTGCGGATAGGTCCGCTTCCGGCTCACCAGGGGGCGGTGCCAGCGAAGAACGGTGCCAGGCGTGATGAGCCGGTGCGCCCGCAGCCATCTGGGCAGGACCCGGATCAGTCCGGCGAGGATCGCGCGGTAGGCCCAGTCCAGCCGGGGACGCGGATTGGTGCGGCGCAGCACGGCGATCTCATGCCGCAGCATCAGCAGTTCCGCGTTCTTGGAGCCCGTCGAGCGGCCGGGCAGGGCAAGCCAGCTACACAGCCGAGGCCGGCAGGAGGGGTCAGCGCTTCATGATGACGGTCGTGACCGGGAGCTTGAACCTCCGCTCGGCCTGATGGGGCAGGTCGGTCCCGAGCCAGCGCGAGATGGGCTGGGGCAGCGTGGCTACGATGATCTCGTCGAACTGATGATCAGTGACAACCTTCTCCATTGCCTCGAGCGGCCGGGAACTCCCGAGGTCGCCCTCAGCGGCGGCGCCGTGCGCAGCGAGGTCGGCTAGCGTCTCGCCGAGCCGTTGCCGGGCCTGCGCGCTCGCCTCCTCGTCGGTGGCGGGGCCACGGTAGTTCGTCGCCCACCATGCCAGGCTGGGCGGGAGAACGCCGCTGTCGGCGGGAATCTGGTAGTCCGCGGCGCTGGTGTTCGGGACGAGCACGTAAAAGGAACTCGGTCCTGATTCGATCCGCTGGCGAAGCTCTTCCCGTAGCTCAGCACTCAGCAGTGTCCGGTTGGCGACGACAAGGCACCGGCGCATGACTACCATCCAGTTGGTCTAGGCCTCCCGCGTGATATGCGGTACCAGCTCAATGTAACTCTCTGCCGAACGGCGCTCTACGAGCAAAATGGCGGGGCCGCCAGCCGACTGGCGCCGCCGCCGCCGGATACCTCATTTAGCTGATCTTCGGCGGGCTGGGCCTCATCCCGGCCGGGCGGCACGCCAAGTGGTCGAGGCATCCACCGAGTGGAACTACACCACCGTCCTCAACACGAGCGTCTGTGACACTGCTCTGACACTTGTCATGACTTGCTCGCCGGGCGCAGTAGCCGAGCCGACGCCTCCAGGAGGCTGGCCAGGGCCGGGAAGTTCCGGGTCACATCCTCACCCTCGAGCGGATTAGGCCAGACGATGCGATCGCCGCCGCTGGGGCCTCGCAGTTCGTCCGCCGCGATGGTGAGATCAACCTGCATGGTGCCGACGATAAGCGTCACGTGCTTGGGGGATGCTCACGCTCCGCTTGTCTCCTTGACTAGCCGGGCGAACATGTCTGTCCGGTCCGGGCATTGTCTTCAGCGCTGCTCGTCGCCGATAGCGGTGAGCTCGAATACTGGATGGCGGTGCGCCTCGGCGACGAAGTCTGCTGCCGGTGAGTCCTTGCTCGCCTGGAAGCAGGGTCGCGTGGCAGGGGCGATACGGATGTAACGCTGGAGGATTTGTCGCGACTCTGCAGGGGAAACTCCCGGATGGTGCAGTCCTGCCTGCCGGCATTCTCCTCGGCACGGCGCTGCGGGATACCGCGGCCGCGATCGTCCTCACGCTCCCGGGCACGGCCATCATCCCGGCGGCTCCGGCACACACCGCTGCTGGCCTACCGCTACCCTCGGCCAGTCACCGGCCCGGGCCTGTCCATGCCGCACGGCGCGGTTCAGGCAGCGGCTTTCTCCGCCGACGCAAGGTCATGCCATCTACATGGCCGGCTATCAGCCGCCGAGCAGGTTCTGGCCGTTCCAGTCCGCCGGGGCCGGCGGCCTGCTGATCGTCTCGGTGCTCCTGGGCGCATGAGCCGTCTGGCTCGTCCGCCGACATTCCGCCTGATTCAGTGCGATCTGGGTGCAGCCGTCGGCGCGGTTTCGTGTCAGGGTGATCGTATGCGGAAATACGTCATCATGGGCGTGCAGGGCAGTGGCAAGGGCAGCCAGGCAATCATGCTCGCCGAGGATCTCGATCTCGTGCACATCGCCGTGGGCAACATCTTCCGGTGGAATGTGCAGCGCCACACCAAGGTGGGCGCTCAGGTCAGGCGCACGATGGCGGCGGGATTGCTGGTGGGTGACGACCTCGTCGAGGGCGTGGTGAAGGAGCGGCTCAGCGAGCACGACTGGAACTACGGCTTCATCATCGACGGCTTCCCGCGCAACGAGCGCCAGGCGGAGTTCTTCCTGGAGAGCTACGACATCGACGGGGTGATCCACCTCGACCTGCCCGACAGCGAGGTCCGCCGCAGGGTGCTCGCCCGGCGGCTGTGCTCGACCTGCGGGGTGGACTACAACCTGATCATGAGCAGCCCGCGAGACGCCGGGAAATGCGACGCATGCGGCGGCGAGCTGATCACCAGGGAGGATGACACCGAGGAAGCGCTCGCCGTCCGGCTCCGCGAGTACCACGAGAAGACCAATCCGGTGCTCAACATCTTCCGCCGCAAGGAGTACGTCTTCACCGTCGACGCCCGGCCGGGCAAGGAAGAGATCCAGCAGTCGATCAGAGAAAAGCTCGGCCTGCCGCCCCGCCGACCGCGAGTGCCGGAGAGCGAGACAGCCGAGGCGCCGCCGGTCGCAGCCGCGAGGTAGCGAGCGCTGCCGCAGATGCCGATCGTGATCGCGCCGGACGCTGGTCTCAACCGGTGGAAGCTTGAGAGCCACACGCTCAGATCCAGCGGCGGCTCGCCCGGTGGCAGCCTGTACTGCAGTCATCGGGCTTGGAACGACGAAGCTGGGTCCTGGCGCGTGTTGGCGATGCGACTCCCGCAGCGCCCGAGGGCTCCCCTGGTACGCCCCGGGCATGCGCAGGCTGCGGGAGCTGGCGGTGCGCACCGTTCATGCGGGTCGCGGGCCGGGAACCTCGTCATGGACCTCGGTGACAAGATCGCCGCGGTCCGCTTCTTCATCCGCAACCGTGACACCAGGCTCACCCGCGCGTTCGACGAGATCTTCGCCAGCGAGGGCGTGAAGATCATTAAGACTCCGCCTCGGACCCCACGTGCGAACTGCTATGCCGAGCGGTGGGTGCGCACCGTCCGGTCCGAGTGCACCGACCGGATGCTGATCTACGACGAACAGTACCTGCGGACCATGCTCCGAGGGTGCGCCGACCTTTATGACGTCCGCCTGCCGCACCAGTCCCGCCAGCAACGACCAGCCGACCACCACGAGGAGGTCGCCGCGCCGCTCAGCGCACCGGTGCAGCGCCGGAAATGCACTCGGCGGCGTGATCAACGAATACCACAGAGCCGCGTGATCGACTCCATAAACCCGCAGGTCAGACACGGCGACGAATTTGGAGCGGTACAGGCCGTCTCAGGTCACGCCGACACGCCAGTGCCAGGCGGAAGCAGTCACAGCCGGATCAGCTACCCCATGCACCACTCCCGTGGACGTGAACAAGGACGCCCGGTGGATGCCGCCGCCGAGCGCGCAAGCTTGTGTCAGCCCGGCATGGCTGGATTCATTCCTTCACTGCCTTCGCGACTGCCTCGATAATTCCGCGGGCGTAGAGCAGCGCATCCTGAATTGACACCGCTACCTTACTGGTCACATGCGGGTTATCCCGTGGTCCTTCAAGGGTCTCAAGGACCACGTAGGCCTGTCCGTTGTCCTTGTAGTAGCCCACGCGCCACATCTGAATGTCGGGGCCAAGATCTACATGCCTGATGGCTGGCGTAGTCTTGCGTAGCTCGGCTAGCTGCGCGGCTATCTCTCGTTCAGCTTCTTCATCTTGCCTTCGCACGTCTGCGAGCAGCTCGTCATCGTTCGTCATGATGTGCCCCTTCCGCCCAGACCAACCGCTGGTGGTCCTGAGCAGTCTTACACGGCAGATGCCGCCCATGCATTCCCAGGGTTACCGGCCTCCGGCCAGCAGCGCGCAGCGGGCCAGCGGCCTGGCCGAGGTCCCCCCGATCGCAGTGTCACCCGCAGCTGGGCGCTCGACCCTGGCCGACTCGCTGTTTACCGACGCCCGCCCGCTGGTGATCATCTGCGGGGCGCGCCGGCCGGGCTGGCCGAGATCATCACGATCGGGGATCGCGAAGTCGACCTGCGCAGGGCGCTGGACGCCCTCGCCGACCGCGGACTGCGCCGGGTCAGCTGTGAGGGAGGGCCGACCCTGCTGGCCCAGCTGACCGCCGCCGGGCGCCTCGATGAGCTGTCCTTGAGTGTCTCCCCGCTGGTGCTCGCCGGCCCCGCGATCCGGATCACGCATGGCCGCCCCTCGACCCGCCGGACGCGGGCCGCGGCGGCACCCGTCCCGTGTGGCGCATAGCCGATAGCCGCGCGCACGTGCGAGATCGCGAGATCATTGATCACCTGGCGCCCCGTCAGGGCACAGGCCCTGCACCGCGCCGGGCTGGACGGTTAGTGTTAGTGACCGGGATGTACGCTGATGAAGGCGCCCAGGTTAGGGCATGCTTGCTCGGCTCCGGCAAGATTCGGGCTTGCGGCAGCCCGGCTTGCGAACGGGTGTTCCCTCCGCTGAGGGACCGGGGCGCATGCGGCGGGGCGGCCTGGCGACATATGCAGCGCAGCCGGCCGCGGCCTAGCGGTGTCACCGGACCAAGGCCAGGACGGGGGAGTCGCGTTGCTCAGCTCGCGGGGATCGTCTCGAGCTCGGATTGCTCTGGGCCGTGCGGGATATCGATGCGTTCCTCGCCCGTGCGCAGTGCCCGCACGATAACTCTGCCGACGTACTCGGGACTATGCGCGACGATGCCTGGCCGCGCTTCCTGGCCGGGCTGGTAGCGCCCGCCGCCGAACTCGGTCGCAGTGATAGACGGCAGCACCAGCGACACCGCGATCCCGTCGCTCTCCAGTTCCCGGCGCGCCACGGCGGTCAGCATGTTGACCGCGGACTTCGTCGCGGCGTAGGCGCCGACGCCGGGCAACGCCATCCGCGTCGTGCCGGAGCTGATGTTCACGATCCGGCCCGACCCCTGGGCACGCATGGCCGGAAGCACGGCCTGCGTCATGGCGACGACACTGATGACGTTGAGGTCGAGCACCCGGCCGAACTCCGCCAGGTCGAGCCGGTCGAGGGATTCGTGCAGGCTCACGCCAGCGTTGTTGACCAGGCCGTCGATCCGGCCGTGCCGGTCGAGGGTCAGGTCGACGAGCTGGCGGATGGCCTTACTGTCGGTGACGTCGGTAGGCACGGCGAGCGCGCCGTCGAATTCCTTGCCCAGGGCCTCGATGCGGTCGGCGCGCCGGGCCGCCAGGACCGGGTGCGCGCCCGCTTCGTGCAGCAGCCGGGCGGTGGCCGCGCCGATTCCTGAGGAAGCACCCGTGACGATGACAGTGGTGTCGGTCAGGTCCATTACGATCATCCAGGAATTCTCGCGCACCGGCATGTCGGCAGCGGTACCGGCATGGGCAGGCGCCGCCCGGCATCTCGCCGCACCGTGCCGGTCGTTCGGCGAGAACTGCGGTTATAGCCGAAACAACGACAGCAGGGGCTGGACCACGTCATCAGCGAGAGCCCGCCGGAGCAGCTGCTGAGTCACGTCGAAAGCCCCGATCGGCGGCGGACTCGGATAGCAGCGGCCGGCCAGGTCCAGGTAGCACCGCTGGTTCAGCTCGACCTGGACAGCGTCCACCCGATCATTGGCGGCGAAGCGGCGCACGGTCCAGCCGCCGCTGAATCGCTCGTTCAGGCGCACGCTGAAGCCATTCCCGCAGAATGCGTCCGACAGCAGCTGAACCGCGTCGGGCCGCGCGGTGGTGCCATGCCGGTCGCCGAGAATGACGTCGCCGTCCAGCGCCATCCCGAAGCTGTGCAGGTCAAGCAGGAGCAGCCGGGGAAACCGCCGCAGCAGCCGCCCGATAGCTGTATCGAGTGCCCGGTGGAACGGCTCATGGGCGATGGCAATCCGGTGACTGATCTCGGCGGCTGTCAGCGCGCGGCGGTATAACGGCTCCCCGTCGGGCAGCTGCGCGGAGACAACGCTCGACCAGAAGCCGCCGTTCTGCCCGGCCGCCGGGTCGCGGTTCACGTCGGCGACGAACCGGCTCAGCGTCGTGGTGATTGTCGTGATCCCCAGGTCGGGGAGGAATGCGTAGAGCTCCCGGGTCAGCCAGTCTGACCAGAGATTTCCCGGGCTCATCGTAAGATCGGCCGCCAGCTCTGCGGGGAAGTCGCAGCCGCCGTGCGGCAGGCAGGCGATGACCGGGACCGCCGGCCAGGCAGGCTCCAGCACCCACTGCCCAGCGACGTCGGTACCGGGCTGCGCTGTCATGCCGCCGATAGTAGGCGGCGGAAGATCGCCGTCATTCGGTACCGTCGGCGCTAGGCACGCACCCAGAGGCAGAACGGGTGGCCCGCCGGGTCGAGGTAGACCCGCACGTGTTCCTGGGGCTGACAGTCCGCCAGGACCGCCCCCCGCTGCCAGGGCATGGGCCCCGGCTGCGTCAGGGTCGCCGACCTCGATGTCGAGGTGCATCATCATCTGCTGATCGCCGGGCCCGGCGGGCCAGGCCGGCCTGACGTGCGCCGTCTCGGCCTGGAACGACAGGCTTGCTCCGCCACCGGGCGCTCTGAGTGTGCTATGCCGCCGGTGGCGGCGGCCATCAGGTGGTTACTGCGTATAGCCCGTCGAGCAGCGAGGCGAACCGGCTGATGGCCATGACCAGCAGGCGGCCGCCCGGCCGCAGCACCCGCCGGGCCTCGGCCAGGGCCTGCCGCCGGTCTGCCGCCTCGGTCAGGTGACACAGCGGGCCGAACAGAAGCACCGCATCCCGCGAGTCATGCTCTTGCGGCAGCTTCCGCGCATCTGCCGGGCCAGCGGTGAAGGAGACGGCCGGGTCGCTGACCGCAACCTCGCATGCCTGCCGCACGTGCAGCTGCCGGGTAGAGGAGTCGATCTCGTCGTCCACGGAGATCAGCACCTTCTCTGCGCTCCCGCTCCTCCTCGGCCGTGCTGGCGCGCTGGTTCAGCATGCGCTTGCCCTCGGCTACGTGATGTACCACCCGGCCTACCGCAAAGGCCAGCCCCGGCCCGCCGACCTGACCCGGCCGTGGGGAGAAGTTGTACGCCACCGGTTCGTAACGGTCTTCCGCCAGGGGCTGCACGTCGATCTGGACCTCGGTGACCTGCGGATGCTCCGGGAGCTGGCAGCTCAGGAGCAGGCCTAGATCATTTCCGGCCGAGGAGCTACATCCCTCACGGTGCCCGAGGCTGTTTGGGGCAGTGTCTGTCCCGGCAGTCTCTTTAACACCCCGCTCACCTTCCCAGCAGGTGAGTTAAACCCAGACAATGCCAATACTCCCGCCATCGTGGCCACCTTGGGACAGTAGTCCGGGCCGGGGAAGACCTACCTGCCGCTGCCGTTCTGCTCGGCGTCGTACTTGGCCTCGACCGCGGCGGCGATCCGGCCGTTGGGGGAGACCTCGATGCCAGAGGCAGCCGCCCATCGCCTGATCTCGGCGGCCCGGCCGGTCGGGTTCTTGCTGGCGCTGCTGGTACGCACTGTGCCATTACGGACCTTGCGCGCATGCTCCCGGAATGGCTCCAGATCCTTGTCGAGCTTGGTGCGATGCTTCGCGCAAAGATCGATGGTCCACACAGTGCCGCCCACGCCGAAGCTGACTGGCTCGCCATCCCGTTCCTTGCTGTCCTCCAGGTCGCAGACGATCAGCATTTTCATGGCCATGTCGTATGGTTCCTATCGCTGGGCAATGTCAATGATGATCATTCCACGTTCTGTCCGTCGGGTCGGCCAGAAGGTCATAACACCTGCGCTCGGGATGGCTCGGGGACCGCGCCATCGCCTTGGCCGAAGTAGATCACGCCCACCCCGTAGTCCTGGCGAGGGCTATATCGCCAGGACTACGGGGAGAGGCATACAGTGTCAGCAGGCCGAATACAGGCACCACTATCCGTGCACGCATGGTTCTTGGAAACAGTGCCAGTCAAGCCATTTTCTGGCCGATCGTGCTCTCAGCGGGCACGATCAAAGCGCCACGTCGCCAGCTAGGTGCCTTTCGATGGCTGACCGGCTGCTACCGTCTGTCGGCGTCAGCGTGATCATTCACGGTCGAGAGGCCTGCTGCGTGCCCAGGTCGTGATGAAGTAGACCACTGCGATCGCAATCCAAAGGCCAACCATCGCGAGCATGAGGCCCCTGGGGTTAAATGATCCATGAGCGGCCAGGAGGAGGGCCGGGATGCTGGCAACACCCGCGCCGACCGCAACGCCGGTCCAGTACTTGCGGCGTTTGTCCTCCTGCGCCGGGTCGGCGGGGCGTCTGGGGGCTCGGTCCCTGATGCCGAGCCTGGCGTCCACCCGCTTGTCGATCTCCTCGCCGATCCGCTCGATGAGACCCTCGGCTACCGCGCCGTCATAGTCGCGGCCAAGTTCGTGGTGCGCTGCCGCTGCGGCTGCGATGTCCTCGCGGGCACGCTGATCCATGGTGAGAAGATACATCTCGACAATCGGATACGTCCATGCCCTGACGGGGCACAGATCACGCGCGTCAAGTACCGAGTCGTGACTTATCCCGTGCTCCTAACAGGCGCGCTATCTTGCGCGGCGACAGGATGCCAGGCGCGAGGAGGACGGCTGGTCCGTCTTGCAGGCACGGTCGCCCAGGCGGGCGCTGCGGCGAGTACCGCCGGGCGGCGTGCGGGGATGCCTTGCCGTCAACGCGCGCGTCGGATGAAGGCTTCAGTCCTCGTGATCGTACTTAAACGAGATCTGAAGCTTAGTGCGGTAAGTGATCGCCCCGCCCTCATCGACGTGGATGTCCTGCTCCACAACCTCGGCGACTCGAAGATCGCGGATCGTCTGACCTGCGGTCCTTACCGCCTCGGCTGCGGCGTCTTCCCACGAAGTGCTACTGGTCCCGATGAGATCAATAACCTTGTACGCACTCATGACGTCTCCCTTGGATAGCGGCCAGAGCCAGAAGACCACAGCATCGGACGGCGGGCAGGTTGCTGATCACCCGTGCGGCACGCTTACGCTGCCCATCCCGCTGCCCGAACTTTACGCTCCGTCGCACTGGCCCGGCTCGGGCGAGCAGGTCAGCGGGGTGGTCACGTTCGGGCGCCGGGGATCGAATCCGCCGGTGACCGGGGCCGCTCCGGCGAAGTCCGCGGAGGCCAGCAGGAGGTCCTGGCAGCGGGACAGGACCGGCACGATCCGCGGCGCGCGGCCGCGGACCTCGGCCAGAACCCCGCCGAACCGGCAGGTGATGTCGCTGCCCCGTACCTGGCGCAGGTCAGCGCGGATCAGCCCGGCCCCGGCTGCCGGGCAGATCAGCCCGCCCGCGCGCATCGCCGGGCCAGCGTCGGCTGGGCATCGGCCAGGGCCAGGCAGGCGGCAATCTCGGTGTCGCTGCAGGGGGGCCTGGACCATTGGCGCGGCAGCGGCGCGGTCACCGGATCCAGGGCCGGGACGGCCCGGCGGGCGATATAGCGCAGGTTGGTGCGCAGCGTCCGGCGGGCCGCGCCGGACAGGCCCGCGCGCTGACGGTGAACCGCCCGGTCACCGACGGGTGCTGCACCATCTGCGGGACCGGCTCCAGGCCGGCCGCGATGGCAAAGTCGGCGAGCTTCGCCGCCGCCCACAGCAGCGACTTGGCCCGCGTCGGGGTGGCCGGCGCGACCGCTGCACGACCGAGCGGGCGAAGGATGCCGCCTGCGGTGATGCCGACGACGGCAGGTAGCCGGCGATGCGGGCGGCTGTCGCGGGCTCTGGCGATCGCACACTGCCTCCCGTCCTCCCGGTCTTTCCACAGGAATATACTGTGGACATACCGGAGAACCGCGGATCTGAGACGGTGTGTCGCATGGAAGTCACCGCAGCCCAGCGCGCGGCCCGCGACAAGATCGCCGCCGGCCTCGCGCTGCCCGGCACGCTCACCGTCCGCGCCTACCGGTGCGGCAAGGCCCGCGCCGCTGCCGCGCTGACCCGCCCCGCCTGCACGGCCCGTACGCCGAGTGGACCCGCAAGATGCACGGCAAGACCGTGACCCGCCGCCTCACCGACGCCGAGCTCGCCGACTACCAGCCGATGTACGACAACGCCAGGAAACTGCGGGCTCCGCTCGCCGACCTCCAGGACCTCACCCTGCAGATCATCGAGGCAGCGCCCGCCACCCCTGTCAATCAGCATGGCCGTCGACGAGGCCGAACCCCCGCAAGAGGCACTAAACGCCTAAAACGCGCTCCCGTTCGGCCAGGTCAGGCCCAAACGTGAAGACCTCACCCGACGAGGAGGCCTGACATCTCGAACAAGATCGCTGGCACGGCGGCTCGTGCCATTGGCATGCTGCGGCCGGCCTGCGCGCCACCGTCATCACGCGTCGGGTGCAAGAGCTATGCAGATATCGGGGCTGGCGCTGAGGATGGTCGATGTGCCACTTACCCGGGGTGATAACCGCTTGAGCTGCTGCCTGGGACCTAAGGCCCTTCGCCTGAGCAACTAATGGCCCTAGCCTGGCTGCCCCGCCGCCCAACCATCAATACCGCGAATTTCAGTTCCCACCAGCCAGTGCGCTGGCCCAGTAGAAGGAGCAGGCAATGCCTGGAATCGTTGTGGGCGTGGATGGCTCACCCAACTCGGAACGCGCGCTTGGCTGGGCAATGAAAGCGGCAGCAGCTCTGCATGCCCCGCTGACGGTCATAGCAGTACACGAGGTCCCGAAGAGCCATTGGACCGGCAATCCGGTCATCCAGCCGGAGGACAGCGCCAAGCTAGAGAAGACCCGAGAGGCCGCCGAAGAGCTGGCTCATAAGGCAGCCAGTCGGCTCGGAGATGCCCAGCCAGCCGCAGTGAATGTGCATGCGGTGAACGGCATTGCGGCAAAGGAACTGGTCGATGCGTCGCAAGATGCCGACCTGGTGGTGGTCGGCTCTCGTGGCGGCGGCGGTTTTGCCCGGCTCATGTTGGGTTCGGTGAGCAGCCAGGTCGTCCATCACGCGGCATGCCCGGTCACTGTCGTCCCGCACGAGAGGTAGACCGGCCACGCGGCCGGGCCGACCTCGCAGGGACTTCCCCGTGCCTGGGTGTGCTTCGTGCCTCCGAAGATCGGGATTTCCAGCAGCGGTCGTTAGCGGCGGCGGTGGTCGCGCTGAAGTGAGCTGCTGTTGATCGCGGCGGCGGCAAGGTACGGAGCTACTTCCGGCCCCAGCGCGCCAGCGCCTGCATCACCGCCGCCATGGACTCCATGATCTTCGGGAGCCCTGCCGGTCGCAGCGGAAGAGCGCCACCAGCCAGAGCGCTGCGCCGGTACCAGGGTGGGAAGGCTGCATAATCGATGGGTCGATCATTGTCACACCTTCCCGCAGTGACCCGCGCTACGGCCACGGAATTATCGGCAGCCCGCCGGGGGAAGCCTCGGCGCGGCGACTGCGTTGGATCCGGGTAAGGGACAGTCTTGCGACCCGGCGCCGTGCGGGTTGGCCGGAACACAGAGCGAGCGGAAGTGAGGGCCATCGTGGCGCTGCCGTATGACCGGGCGACGAAGTTCCAGGACTACGCCCGTCCGGAGATGCTAGTCACGACCGAATGGGTGGCCGAGCACCTCGGCGACCCGGGCCTTGTCGTGGCTGAGTCCGACGAGGATGTGCTGCTGTACGAGACCGGTCACATTCCCGGCGCGGTGAAGCTCGACTGGCACACCGAGCTCAACGATCCGCTGACCCGCGACTACGTCGACGGCGCGGGGTTCGCGCGGCTGATGTCGGCAAAGGGCATCACGCGAGACACCACGCTGGTGCTCTACGGCGACAGGAACAACTGGTGGGCGGCGTATGCCCTCTGGGTGTGCTCGCTCTTCGGGCACCCCGACGTCCGCCTCATCGACGGCGGGCGGGCAAAGTGGGTCGCCGAGGGGCGCCCGCTCACCACCGACGCCAGCCGGCGGCCCCAGACGGATTACCCGGTCGTCGAGCGCGACGACGCACTGATCCGGGCATTCCGCGACCAGGTCGTGGCCCACCTCGGCAAGCCGCTCATTGACGTGCGCTCGCCCGGCGAGTACACCGGCGAGCTGCTGCACATGCCGGACTACCCGCAGGAAGGCGCCGTCCGCGGCGGGCACATTCCCGGCGCCGGGAACGTGCCCTGGTCACGCGCCGCCGCCGAGGACGCCACCTTCCGGACCCGCAAGGAACTCGAGGCGATCTATCAGGACGAGGCCGGGCTGCGGCCGGATGATGACGTCGTGGTCTACTGCCGGATCGGCGAGCGATCCAGCCACACCTGGTTCGTGCTGCACCATCTGCTCGGCTATCCGCAGGTGCGCAACTACGACGGATCATGGACCGAGTGGGGGAACACCGTCCGGGTCCCGATCACCAGGGGTGAGAATCCGTGACGGCCGGCACGCTCAATCCCCGCCTGCAGGAGATCGCCGGGGACTTCACCGCGGTTCCGGACGGAGACCGGCTGCAGCTGCTGCTGGAGTTCTCGCAGGAACTGCCGCCGCTGCCGGCCCGGTACGCCGAGCATCGCCACCTGCTCGAGCCGGTGCCGGAGTGCCAGTCACCGGTCTTCCTGGCCGTGGAGATTGACGACGAAGGCATCGTGCACCTGTTCTTCGACGCGCCGCCGGAGGCGCCCACGACTCGCGGCTTCGCCGGCATTCTGCACGCCGGGCTGGACGGGCTGGCCGCTGACGAGGTCCTGGCGACGCCGGGCGAGTTCTCCAGCCATCTCGGCCTGCAGGATCTGGTCAGCCCGCTGCGGCTGCGCGGCCTGGCGGCGATGCTTGCCCGGATCAAGCGCCAGGTGCGCGAGCAGCGGGACTGAGCGGCCCTTCGGCACTCCGTTCCCGGCTGGCTTCCCGGTTCGGTCCGGCAGCCCGCCTGGTGCCGTCTGTCCAGTCCGGCGCTATCTCACAACCCAGATTTCAGCGTGCGCGGTACGTAGTATCCTGACGTTAAATAACGTACATCATACGTAAAGATTGCCCGTGAGCCTGATGTATGTCCAGGCTCGCCCGGCACGAAGACAAGAGACAGGACAGCAGTGAAGACCATGTCAGCGACGATCCGCATCAACGCCCCTCCGATGGATGTGTGGGCGGTCCTCACCGACCTGCGCGGCTATCCGGAGTGGAATCAGATCTTCCGGGAGGCGGCCGGGGAGATCGCCGTCGGGACGAGAATCACCTTGAAGAGCTTCCCGGCCAAGGGCCGTCCGATGACCGTGCGGCCCAAGATCGTCGTTGCCGAGCCTGGAGTCGAGCTGCGGTGGACCGCCAGTCTCCCCGGCATCATCAGCGGCGAGCACAGCTTCGTGCTGAGCCCCGTGGACGGCGGCACCCGGCTGGTGCAAAGCGAGACCTTCCGCGGCCTTCTCGTGCCCTTTTCCGGCAAGACCTTCGCCCGCGACGAGGCCAGCTTCCAGGCGCTCAACGAGGCACTCAAGAAGCGGGTCGAGGCCCGCTGACAGCCGTCGGGCGGATGTCAGCGCTCGGCGGTAATCAACGTCCGCGCGGCTGCGGCGATGTCGGCAGCGGAGAGGCTCGGCTCCGCCGAGGGGTGACGGTTGTGCTGACCACCGGTCCGCTCGATCTGACGGCTCTGGCTGAGCAATCGGCACGTCCGATTACCGTCGCCCGGGGACAGCCGCGGGAGTCATGCCTTGCTGGCGGCTGTCTCTGTCTCCCCGGCAGGTGCCGCGCTCGCCGGGGCCTGCGCGCTGCGTAGCTGCTGCAGCCGCTGCCTGGAGGGCAGCAGGAAGAACGCGAGCAGCGCGCCGGCCCCGAACAGGGCCGCCGAGGTGGCGAAGGCCACCGTGTAGCCGTGGGTCGCCGCGGTTGCCGGGGCCAGCGCGCCAGTGTGGTGGCCGATCAGGTAGTGCGCCGTTGCCGTCAGGGCGACCGTGCTCAGCGCGGCGGTGCCGATCGAGCCGCCCACCTGCTGCATCGTGTTGACCAGCGCGGAGGCCACGCCAGAGTCCTTACGCTGCACGCCGGTCGTGGCGGTATTGATGGCCGGCGCGAAGATCATGCCGAAGCCCAGGCCCAGGATGAGCAAAGCGGGCAGCACGCTCCCGGCGTAGCTGGACGTCACGGTGATCTGGGTGAGGTAGGCCATCGCGCCCGTGCCCAGCAGCATCCCGGTGGCAATCAGCACACGGGGCCCGAGACGCGGCAGCAGAACGATGCTCGAAGTGTTCGAGCTGACCAGGATGCAGGCGATCATCGGCAGGAAGGCCAGGCCGGAAGTGACGGGGCTGTATCCCTTGACCGTCTGCAGGTAATAGGTCAGGAACAGGAAAACGCCGAAGATCGCGATCCCGGCTACGCCGACGGAGACGTAGGCACCGCCTCGGGTGCGGTCGAGGATCACCCGCAGCGGCAGCAGCGGGTGGCGGACGCGCTGCTCGGCGAAGGCGAACGCGGCGAGCAGGATTACGCCGAGGACCAGGGAGCCGATCGTCAGGGCCGCTGTCCACCCGGCCGTCTCGGCATGCGAGAAGCCGAACACGATGAAGAACAGGCCCGAGCAGGCCAGCAGCGTCCCTGCGATGTCGATCCGCGGGCGGCTCGAAGGCCTGCTGCTGCGCATGTAGACCAGCGCGCCGGCCACGGCGATCGCGGCGAAGACCAGGTTGACGTACAGGGTCCAGCGCCAGGACAGGTACTGGGTCAGGAACCCGCCGAGGATCAGGCCCACGGCGCCGCCCGCTCCGGCAACCGACCCGAAGACGCCGAATGCCCGGCCCCGCTCACGCGGGTCCCGGAACGTGCTGACAAGGGTGCCGAGGGCGGCGGGCGCGAGGATCGCGCCGAACGCGCCCTGCAGCGTGCGGGCCGCTACCAGCATGCCGAACGAGGTAGCGGCACCGCCGAGCGCTGAGGCTCCGGCGAATCCCAGCAGGCCGGTGATGAAGACCCATTTGCGGCTGAACATGTCGCCGATCCGGCCGCCGAGCAGCAGCAGGCTGCCGAACGCCAGGGCGTAGGCAGTCACCACCCACTGCCGGTCGCTGTTCGGGAATCCCAGCGAATGCTGAGCGGATGGCAGCGCGATGTTCACGACGGTGGCATCGAGGACCACCATCAGCTGGGCGACCGCGACGATGACCAGGATCAGCCAGCGGTGCTCGCCGGCTGGCGGCTGCCGGTCCTCGCTGGCAGGTGCTGACGCAGGTGATGACATGCCGATTTATCTCCCCCGACTAGTTTCGGCGAGCGGCAGCTCGGCGCCGCCCGCCCGGCACGCAGGTCATGACAGGAAACCGGCACCCGCCGCTGGCGATGGTGCGCAGCTGATAAGCGACGCGGCCGCGGTATCCAGGACGTCAAGGAGGCGGACCATAGTCGCCCGGTCCTCGGCATTGAGCGCGCCGAAGACACTTGTCATCAGCCGCTCGCGTGCGGCGCATGCCACGGCGACTGTGGTCTCTCCCGCATCAGTCAGATCCACTAGCTTGGCCCGGCGATCGGTCGGATCTGCCCGGCGCTCGGCCAGCCCGTCGCGCTCAAGCACATCGACGATGTCGGTGATCGAGTGCGCCGCCACCCCGAACTCGGCTGCCAGGATGCTCTGCCGGGTAGGTCCGCGGCGCCGAAGCTGAACCAGGACCTTGGTGCGGGCCATGGACAGGCCGCACCCGCTCATGCCGTCTTCCACAACGCGCCGCATCCGGTGATGGACAGCCATGTAGCGCTCGCCGACCTGCTCCGGTGAAACCACTTCGGCACGGTCCTCTCTGAGAGGCTATCCCGGCACGTCTGCTCTGAGCTGCCTCATTATGAGGAGCCTCACTAATTCTACAGCAGCGGCGCAGCAGGCCGGGCCGGACCGGCCCGGACCGGGCCGGGGGCATGGCGAACCCCATGGCCGACGGCGCCCGGCCGCTGCCGCGCATCGCTGGCGGCCCTGACCGGGCGCATCCCGGCCATCGACCGGCTGCTTGCCTCGCTACCGGCCGGCGAGACTGCGGCCGCGCTGCTGCACACCCATCTCGCCGTACGGATAGTCCACGGCTCGCGGGTCGCTGGCGACGTCGAGCGCGGCGGTCTCCGCCGGGCTCAGATGCAGTTGCGCCGCGCGAAGGTTGGTCTCCAGCTGCTCGACCGTGCGCGCGCCGAGGATTGTCGAGGTTACCGCGGGCCGGTCGGTCAGCCACGCCAGCGCGACCTCCGCCATGGACACGCCGCGGTCGTCAGCGACCTTCTGCACTGCGTCGATCACGTCCCAGGTGCGCCGCGTGCCGCGCCGGTCTAGGGCCTCCATGCCGCGGTTCGGGTCGTCGCCGAGGCGGGTGGCTTCGGCCGGGCGCACGTCGCGCCGGTACTTGCCCGACAGCCAGCCGCCGCCGAGCGGGCTCCAGGGCAGCAGCCCGAGGCCCGCATCCAGCGCAGCGGGCACGATCTCCCATTCGATCTCGCGCACCAGCAGGCTGTACTGCGGCTGGAGGGTCACCGGCGCGGCGACGTTCAGCGCGCGGGCCAGGTGCACCGCCTTGGTCAGCTGCCAGCCGGTGAAATTGGACAGCCCGTAATAGCGGATCTTGCCAGCGCGGACGAATCCGTCCAGCGTGCGCAGCGTCTCCTCCAGCGGGGTCCACGGATCGAACGCGTGTACCTGGTACAGGTCGACCGCGTCGAGCCCGAGCCGGCCAAGCGAGGCCTTTAGCGCCCGGGTCAGATGCCGGGCGGACAGTCCGGCGCCGTTGGGAAGATCATTTAGCCCGAAACGGCCCTTCGTGGCCAGCACGACGGGCTCGGTAAGGTCGGCCGGCCGGCTGGCAAACCAGCGGCCGATGATCTCTTCCGAGATCCCGTTGCTGTACACGTCGGCCGTGTCGACCAGCGTGCCGCCCGCCTCGACAAAACGGTCGAGCTGCCGGTGCGCGCCCGCCTCGTCCGTCTCCGTGCCGAAGGTCATGGTCCCCAGGCAGAACCTCGACACAGCGCAGCCGCTGCGTCCCAGAGCACTATATTCCATACTTTCAACCTACGCCTGCCGTGCCGCTGAGCCTCGCCGGGCTCCCGCGGGCCCGGCGATGCGGCGCGATCGGGCCGCGTGCTCAGGTCCGCCTGGCCGCCGCGAACCAGGCGAGGAACTCCTCGTTGCCGAACATCGCGGCCGTGTCCGCCGCGCTGGGAGTGCCGGCATCCGGATCCGCGCCGCCGTCCAGGAGCGCCCGCACGACCTCCGGCTCGCGCTTGAGGGCCGCGCCGGCCGGCGGCGTCCGCCCCCGGTCGTTAGCCCGGCCGGGATCGGCTCCGCGCTGGAGCAGCAGCCGCACGGCGTCAGCATGTCCGTGGTAGGCCGCGAGCATGAGCAGGCTGTCGCCCTTGTCATTGGTGAGATCGGCCGGAACGCCCGCGTCAACGTAGGCGGCGAGCGCCTGCTCATCACCGGCCCGGGCGAGATTGAAGATCTTCGATGCGAAGTCCAGCAGCTCCGGGTCCTCCGCCGGGACTGGCACGTGATCCTCCTGCTTGCTGCTGGACATTGCTGGCGCTTGCTGGATGTTGGCGGCGCAACCGGCAGCTGCCGGGCCGGCTGCCGGCGGGATGTTCGGTTTGGCGATAATGCTTTTCTCGCGATCGGCGAGGCTTTCGAGCATATGCAGCGCGGCGGCTGCGGAGGAGCGCGGTGAACCTGCGATGACAGCACGCATCGAGAAGATCGTCACGTCGGGGACGTTCTCCCTCGACGGCCAGGATTTCGCCGTCGATAACAACGTGTGGCTGGTCGGGGACGACCGCGAGGTGATCGTCATCGACGCCGCGCATGACGCCGCCGCGATCCTCGCGGCTGTCGGCGGCCGGCGGCTGACGGCCATTGTCTGCACGCACGGCCATAATGATCACATCAACGCCGCGCCCGAGGTCGCTGACCGGGCAGGCGCGCCGGTCCTGCTCCATCCGGCTGACCAGGTGCTCTGGCGGATGATCTCCCCTGACCAGGTGCCCGGCGGGGATCTGGCACATGAGGAGGTCATCGAGATCGCGGCCACGCCGCTGCGGGTGCTGCATACGCCGGGGCACTCACCGGGCAGCGTGTGCCTGTACGCGCCGGCGCTGGGCGTGGTCTTCTCCGGCGACACGCTCTTTTGCGGCGGGCCGGGCGCTACCGGCCGGTCCTACTCCGATCACCCGACGATCATCGCCTCGATCAGCGAAAAGCTGCTGACGCTGCCCGCCGAGACCGTCGTGCACACCGGTCATGGCGACGACACCACCATTGGCGCGGAGGCCGCTGCCGTCGCCGGTTAGCGGCGGGCGGCCCAGTTCTGGCTACCGGGCTGGTCAGCCTCTGGGCGGGCGGCGGATCCTGGCCGCGAACAGGTCGCGCAGGCTCACCACGCCGCACACCGTGCGGCCCGCCACCACAGGGAGGTGCCGGAAGCCGTTCAGGAGCATGATCTGGGCCGCGTCCTCGACGGACGTCTCAGGGCTGGCCGATTGCGGTTCCGGCGTCATCCATGCCGACACCGTGGTTGCGGACAGATCCTCCCCGGATCCGGCGGCCCGCAGCACATCGCGCTCGGTGAGGATTCCGACGAGGAATGATCCTTGCATCACGACGGCTGAGCCGACGTTGGCTGCCGCCATGCCCGCGGCCGCCGCCGCAACGGAAGTATCGGCCGTGGTCGCGGCTACGCGCGTGTTCATTAGATCGCGCAGCACCGGCACGGTCGCTGCGCCGGGGGAGCGCAGGTCCTCAGCCACTGCCCCCGACCTCGTCAAGCTCGGCGTCGCGGTGCGGGGTGGCCGGACCGGCGAGCTCTTCGGACAGCAGCCGCCACAGCGTTCCGGCCCAGGCAGAGAGCTCGGGCCATTTCTTCCAGAAGACCTGCAAAGTTGTCTCGTCGAACTCAGCATGCGCACCCTGAGGCGTGATCGCATCCCTGACTTCCTCGAGACTGTGAATCATATCGAGGAACTGGCCGGCGACATCATCCATGGAATCACCCTCGGCGCGAGTGTAAGCCCGAGGCCCACGAAATTGCGAGAGCCAGCGGGATCCTCGGCTCCGCGACGGACGGAGGAGAGCTGCCGGTCGGGGAAGTCGACCGTGGTCGGGTTGCTTGCGGAGGCCTGCGGACTGAATCCGCAGTGAGGGGCGGCCCAGGCTTCCATGAGCTGAGCCACGGCGAGGGCTTCCTGCAGATGCTGCGCACGCGCGGGCACCAACGGGGCTTCTACCTGATGGACGAGCCTGACGCCCCGCGGTCGTTTGCCGCCTGCCTCGGCCTTGCTGGTCTGCTGCACGACCTCGCCCGTGCGGGGTCACAGGCCGTCGTCGTCACCCGCTCTCCGATCATCGCCGCGGTCCCGGCCGCGAGCATCATGGAGCTGGGCGACTCGGGCATCCGCAGAGCGAGCTGGGAGGAGCTGACCCTGGTCAGCGCCTGGCGCCAGTTCCTCAATCAACCGCAGTCGTATTTCGGCCGTCTGCTCGCCAGCGGAGACTAAAGTGAGTGCTTGCAATACGGCAGCGGTACATGCAAAATGATTTCATGGCTACCTCAATCACCATCCGTGATGTGCCTGACGACACCCGGGACGAACTTGCGGCGCGTGCTGCACTGACCGGCCGGTCGCTCCAGGAGTATCTGCGTTCTCGGCTGATCGAGCTTGCCCGCCAGCCGGATGCTGAGACGCTGCTCCAGCGGATCCGTACCCGGAAGGCCGCTACAGCTTCGTCGCTATCAGCGGACCGGATCCTGTCGCACCGGGATGAGGGTCGCCGGTGACGCTCGTCATCGATGCCTCGATTGTCGTATCGGCGCTCATCGACGGGGACAGCACAGGGACCTGGGCTGAATCACTGCTGGCAGCTGATGCGCTAGGTGCGCCTCATCTCATGCCGGCAGAGACCGCGAATATTCTGCGCCGCGCTGCAGCTGCTGGCGAAATCTCAGCGGACGTGGCCTCGATGGCCCACGCTGACCTGCTAGACCTTCGGGTGGAACTCTTCCCGTACGCGCCATTCGCGGCGAGAGCGTGGGAACTTCGCTCAAATATCACCTCTTACGACGCCTGGTATGTTGCGGTGGCTGAGTTCTTCGGCGCAAAGCTTGCGACGCTCGACCTCAGGCTCTCGCGGGCCGCGGGGCCCCGGTGCGAGTTCGTGACTCCGCCGGTGTTGGCCCGCTAGCTGTCCTTGCCGACGGGCTGAGTGAAGTACCACTGGTGGCCCTCTGGATCGTTCACAGCCGGGTTTTCAGGTCAGCCGGGATATCCCTGCGGGGGACGCCACGACGGCGTGAAAATGGGGGCGGGCTGCCCGCCGAGTCCGGCAGGTACTTGGTCGTTGAGGCCGTCGAGTCAGCCTGGCACTGGGGCCCGGCCTGAAGGGTCACGCACTGTTGCTTCGAGCAGTGCGGTTCAGTATTTCGGTTCCCGACCGAGGCCCCCGGGCATCCCTCCCTTTCCCTTGTCGTGCTGCGTGATGTGAGGAGGCCGGTGCCCGGTGCGGGAGCCCCAGGAGATCAAGGACGAGGAGCACGAGCAGATCCTGGAGCGGGTCTGCGCGATTGATGTGGGCAAGGCGGCCGGGACGGTGTGCACCCGGGTGCCGCACGAGTCCAGGCCGGGCAGGCGGGTCACGAAGGTCTGGGACGTGGACGCGACCACGAACGCGATCATCGAGCTGGCGGATCACCTGGCGGGTGAGGGGATCGAGCGGGTGGTGCTGGAGTCGACCCCGATTACTGGCGCCCGTTCTCCTGCCTGCTGGAGGCGGCCGGCCTGATCGTGTGGCTGGCCAGCTCCCGCGACGTCAGGAACGTCCCCGGCCGCCCGAAGACCGACCCGACAGTGTCTGGCAGGCGAAGCTGAGGGGCATGCTGCGGCCGTCCTTCGTGCCGCCGGCCGAGATCCGGCGGCTGCGGGACTGCACCCGGCTCCGCTCGGACCTGACCCGGGACCGGTCCCGGCACGTCCAGCGGCTGGAGAAGCTGCTGGAGGACGCCCTGTTGAAGCTGTCGTCGGTGGCCACCGACATCATGGGCGTCTCCGGCCGGGCGATGATCGAGGCGCTGATCGCCGGGCAGCGTGACCCGCAGGCCCTGGCCGGGCTGGCCCGGGGCCGGATGCGGGTCAGGCACGCCGCCCTGGTGCAGGCCCTCACCGGGCACTTCGATCACCACCACGGCGAGCTGGCCCGGATGCTGCTGGATCAGTACGACGCGCTCACCGCCCAGATCGACGCCCTCACCACCCGGATCGAGGAGCTGATCGCCGCCATCCCCGCCGCCCGGGGGGTGGACGCCGACGGGGTCACCGGCCCGGACGCCGGAACCGGCCCGGACGCCCCGGTCCTGCCCGCCGTCGCGCGCCTGGATGAGGTCCCCGGCATCGGCCGCCACGCCGCCCAGGCCATCCTGGCCGAGATCGGGCTCGATATGAGCGTCTTCCCCACGCCCGGGCACCTGGTGTCCCGGGCGAAGCTGTCCCCCCGCACCATCCAGTCCGGCGCGAAGAATCGCTCCGGCAAGACCGGCAGGGGCAACAGGTCAAGGGCGCCCTGGGCGAGGTCGCGACCGCCGCGGCGAAGACCGATACCTTCCTCGGCGAGCGCTACCGGCGGATCGTCAAACGCCGCGGCAAGCTCAGGGCCCTGGTCGCCCGCCCGCTCCATCCTGGTGATCATCTGGCACCTGCTCGCCGACCCGGCCGCCCGCTTCCGCGACCTCGGCGCCGGCTACCACGCCAGCCGCACCGACAAGGACCGCAAGACCCGCAGCCACATCCGCCAGCTGGAGGCACTGGGTTACACCGTCACCATCGCCCAGGCAGCCTGACCCGCACCGCACGCCCCGGCCCTTACCGGCGATCACCGGCCAGGGTCCGCTGCCGCGCGCCCGGCTGGGGAGCGTATTTTCGGTTCAGCGTGCCCTGACGTCACCGGCCGCAGGACCGGTGAAGGCGGACGCCGTCGGCGTGCCGCCGCGCCAGTTCGCGGTAGGTCTCGGGATTGGCCTCGACCCACCGCTTCCCATCTCCGGTCAATTCGTCGGCAATCCGGGCGGGAACTCCGACGGCCAGCGTGCCGTCCGGGACTGTTATCCCCGGCGGAACGGTGCAGCCGGCCGCCACCAGCGCGCACCGCCGAATACGCTGACATCAAGCGCGAACTCGCTTCTCTTCTGCACATCGATCGGCCGTCGTACGTCGAGGCTGAGGGACCATTTATCTGGGAGACCATCCGAAATGGCGGACGACTGGGCGCAGACGATTGGGTCGGAGCCGGGGGAACGGATCCGTAGACTGTATCCGCCCGGCGGTCCGCCCGGCGGACGCTCATATTCCATGACGGCCACGGTCTCGACTTGATGGCCGCCAGCGGGCAGATCCCGGTGACCGGCCATAACCGGTCCTGGGCCGGGGCCGCCGCCCGCCGCATCGCCTGGTCCGCGTCTGGGCCGAAAAGCAGGCTGAAGCCTATTGTCACCGTCGTGCGTCGAAGTCGCAGTCCCGTGGATCGCCCGGGTGGAACTTCAGGCCCGGCGCGCGCGTTCGCTAGGTGAGGTGGCGAATGCTGGCGTGACCCGCGGCGAGGTACGGGTCGGTGCTGGGGGGTCGGCGGCTCGTCAGGGTATGCGCTTCCTCTGCGAAAGGCCTGCGTGCTGGAATGCCGCAGAGCACGGCGCTGCTCCCTGCTGACGGCTATAGTCGGCGCGCTGCCGTGGCCGTGATGCTGCGGCTGGCGGCGTTGCGGGTGGCGGCGTTGCGGGTGGCGGAGAGATGTCAGGAGCCCTCAGGGGAACGGCTGGGTGCTCGCGGGCTTGGCGGGATTGGATCTGTAGCAGGGAGGCTGAGGGCAAGTTGCGCTCCGGGGGCTTCGAGCGACTCGCGCATGTACGTCAGAAGCCGGGACGTCGCGTCTGGGCCTGCGGCCTCGTGGCCGCTGTGGCCCTGCTGCTGGCCGCCGGGTGCAGCAGCGGTTCCTCGGCTTCGTCATCAAGCCCGGGGTCGGCCGGCCAGCCGGGGCCTGCCGACCGTAAGTACGTATCATTCACGTCGTATCCGGGCTGGATACAGGCCAGTATCCCGCCGGACAAGTTCAACTACGCGCCGTACACGATCATCAGTGACTTCGGCCTCTGGCCGACGATGACAGGCGGCATCGCTGTCGGCGATATGCGGTCGCTGTCGAATATCCCGCCGGTTGTGGCAGATGCTCACAAGGCCGGCAAAACCATCATCATGGCCATCGGCGAGCAGGGTCAGGGACCTACCTTCGCCGGCGGGGCCAGTCCGCAGTACCGGGGGACCCTCATAAAGAATATTGTCTCCTACGTTTCCAGCTATGGCTTCGACGGTGTCGATGTCGACTGGGAAGAGGATGTGCCGCAGAATCAGACCGACTACGTCGCGCTGATCAAGGGCCTGCGGAGCGCCTTTAATGCGGCATTCCCTGGGAGGCACATGTACATTTCTTCTGACATCGACCCCGGCCAGATTCCGCCGCAGATCGCCGCCCAGATCGCTCCGTACGTCGACTCGCTTAATATGGAGACCTTCCAAAATGATGGCGTGAGCAGCACGGACGCCTATACCCAGGCGGGGATACCGGCTAGTAAGCTGCTGCTCGGCATCGGGGTCGCTAGCGGATACTATGACACGACCGAAGCCCAGGTCGCCGCAAAGGTAAAATATGTCGAGGACCATGGCTTGCAGGGAACCATTCTCTGGCAGCCGGGTGCCTTGAATACCTACCGAACGGATCCGCGCCTTACACCGCTGCTCCAGATGGTGCACGGCAACTGACGCTGGATCTGCGGCCGCTTATGCCGCTTCGGCGAGGATCGCGCGCAGCTCGTCTTCTGCCAGGACAACGGGATTGCCCTGCGTGCTGCTTGCCTTCATCGCCTTGACGGCGACGTTGCCGAAGTCCTCCCGCCGCAGGCCGAATGCGCGCAAGCCGGGGATCCGGAGCAGGGTGACCGTCTCGCGGATCCAGGCGATACCGTCCTCGATCGCGGCGACGGGATCGCCGGTCAGCAGCTGCGCGGCCTCGGCGTATCGGGAAAGGGCAGGGCCGCCCGGCTGGCGTGACCGCAGTGCGCGGACGTTCGCCTCGACGACGGGCGCGAGCAGGGCGGCGCAGGCAGCGCCGTGCGGCACGTCGGCGGTTCCGCCGATGACGCTGGCGAGACCGTGGACCGCGCCGAGCTTGGCGTTGGCGAGAGCCATCCCGCCCAGCAGGCTGCACAGGGCCATGTCGGTGCGCGCCTCGACGTCCGTGCCATCGGCGTAGGCCTTCCGCAGCCCGGTCCCGGCGCGGCGCAGCCCCGCGCGCGCGAGGCTGTCGGTCAATGCGTTTGCCCTGACCGAGACGAAAGGCTCCAGGCACTGGGTCAGCGCGTCAAGCCCGCTGGCTGCCGTGACCGGCGGCGGGCAGGTGAGGGTGAGCAGCGGATCGACGAGTGCCAGCCGCGGGATCATCAGAGCGCTGCGCAGGCTTGCCTTGAGCTGATGGGCTGGCGAGGCGAGCACGGCGTTGGCGGTCACCTCCGCCCCGGTGCCGGCGGTCGTCGGAACAGCGACCAGCGGGACAGCGGGCTCGGTGATATTCCTGCCGGAGCCGACAACCTCCAGGTAATCCAGCGGGTCCCCGCCGTTGCCCAGCAGCATGGCCACGGACTTACCCAGGTCGATCACGCTGCCGCCGCCGATCGCGGCGACGACGTCCGCGCGGTGCTCGCGGGCGGCGGCAGTCGCCGCCCGGACCGAATCGGTTGTCGGCTCGCCACCGACTGTGATTACCGCGGCGGGCAGCTGCAGCCCTGCGAGCAGCTCGGCGTGACTGGCCGGGCGAGAGCCTGTGCACACCAGGGCCCGCGATCCGAGCCCGGCGAGCACCGACGGGAGCTCGGCCGCCCGTCCGGGCCCGACGATGACCCGGCCGGCTGTGGCGAACTCGAACGACATCCCGGTCATCGCGATCAGCTTGCCCAGTCGCCGGTTCCGCTCGGGAATACGGCGGAGAATTTCGTGGCCGCCCGCGGCTCGGCCATCATCTCCGCGACCGTGTCCCGCCAGATGGCATAGTGCGGGGTCTGCTTGTGCGCCGCTGCCGCGTCCTCATTTCGGTAGACCTCCACCAGGACCACATGCGCCGGATCGGCGTGGTCCGCGATGACATCGAAACGCAGCACGCCGGGCTCGGCCAGCGATGCTCGCGCGTTAATGACCGTGGCGGCCAGGAAGGCCTCGACACGCTCCGGCCTGACATGCACGTGAACGTGAACGACGAGCATGTGCTCATCTTGCTACACCGATCAGTCAGCTCTGCTGGCGAGCCCCCGTGCTGCGGGCCCGGCCGTGACGCCGGAAGGCTGCCGCAATGCCTCGTGGATCGGATCAACCAGCGGGGCGCCCCGGTGGTTTCCGCCCGGAATCTGATGTCGCGAGTCAGCCCATTGTCAAAACCAAGTCGCCAAAAGGGTCGTCCGGGCTCCTCAACGGCCCCGCAGCTCGTTGTCGACTGCGGCAAAATTCACCCGTTCTTGCTCCAGGCGCACCGATGGTCCCAGCGCGTCTTCCATCAGGTCGCGGTAGAGGTCGGCCTCGTCAACGCTCAGGCATTCCAGGTCGGCGCGGACCGGGCTTGGCTCGGTGACCCACTGGCTGTCGTGCGCCAGCAGCGTGCCGCGATCCATCAGCATGGACCGAGCGTGCGGGAAGATCTGCCGCAGCCGGCTCAAGATGGCGAAGCCGTGGGTATCGATGTCCCCCCAGTAGACGAGCTCGCAGTCACCGAGCCAGGCAAGGGATTCCAGCACGGAAACCGCGTACCCGCCGCCGAAGATCACGATGGCGTCGTCCGCAGCGGGAAACGCGAGGTAGGTGATCTCGTTCTCGACCACGTAGACGGTCAAGATCCCCGGCGGGGCGGTTGCCAGCTCGTCCGCGCGCACCGTGATCTCGCTGAACTCCTGCCAGCCGCCGATGCCAGGCGAGCCGCCTTCCAGCCCGCGGCCGAGCAGCCTGAACCGTACGTAGCCGGGCTTCTTGCGGAACCGGTACCGTCCGGCGAAGTCGGACCGGGGCCCGGTGCGGTCGATCCTGTCCTGGGCGAGCTGCAGATCCAGCAGGTCGGTCAGTACCCCGCGATGGCGCTCGATGAACTTGGTGTCTACCCCGGGCACGTTGATCTGCCGCAGGTAGCTGCCGGGCCGCGCCCCGGAGTCGATCCACTGGACCGTTCCGACGATCTTGTCCCAGGCCGCCTCCAGGGCCAGGACCTTCATGGGGTGGGCCAGCATCCAGTCGACGAGCCGCGGGGCGGCCGCACTCGCCCTTTCCAGCGCGCCGGTGAACCTGAGCACCTGCTGGCCCACCCCCAGGTACTGCCAGAGCTGCTGGTAGCCGTCGATCCATGCCCGGCACGGGATGGTGTTGGAGCCGATGGCCCGTCCGCCGACCCGCTTGTGCTCGACCCGCACCGCCCGCTGGTCCGCCCGCTCCCATTCGCCTACCCAGGCCTGCACATCGGTGAAGCGGGACGCAAGCTCCCAGGCGGCCGGGCCGCGCACGCCGACACCGAGCGGCGCCCACCGCTGCCCCTCGGCGAACATGGCGAGGAAGCTCCCGTTGTCCCACCGCCTGCGAAGGGTCCGCCGCACGTCGGGCGGGGTGGTCCACTCATTCTCCCGGGCGGCTGGCGCTTTCCCTCGGGCTGGCGCTTTCTCTCGCGCTGGCGCTTTCCCTCGGGCTGGCGCTGCCATCTCAGTTGCCGGTCACTGTCACCACAGCGGCCGCAGCGGCCAGCGAGGTCGGAATGGCTACCTGCGGGCTGAGGTCTCGTCCGCGTGCGTCACGCTGCGCCCGGTATTCCTCGATGGTGAGGGTCTGCAGCCGCGAATATCTGTGGCTCGGGTTGTCGACGAACCCCACTGCGGACACGTACGGCTCGATCACGTGGATCTTCTGCAGCGGCGTGACGATGAGGAGCTGCAGGCCGAGGCGACGGAACAGCTCGAGCGCGAACCGCGTGGATTCGTCGGATCCGCGTCCGAACGCCTCGTCGATAACGACGAAGCGGAAGGTCTTGGACCGCGTTGCGCCCCATTCCAGCTTGAACTGGTAGGCGAGGGAAGCGGCAAGGATGGTGTAGGCGAGCTTTTCCTTCTGGCCGCCGGATTTGCCGCCTGAATCGGTGTAGTTCTCGTACTCCGTGTCATCTTCCCGCCAGCGTTCCGAAGCCGAGAAGATGAACCAGTTTCGAACGTCGGTAACCCGCCTGCTCCAGGCCTTATCGGCCTCCGCCTGGCCCTCACGGCCCTTGAACCGCTCGATGATCCGGCTGACCTGCAGGAACTTCTGCTCGGAATACTGGTCGGACGCCTCGCCGGACAGCGAATCGTCGGTGCAGGCGCGCAGCTCGGTAATGAAATCGCGGATCTCGGTGTTCGAAGTCTGCTGGGCTTCCAGCCGGATGTAGCGGCCGGGGTTATAATCCACACCGACCAGCGACTCATTGATGGTGGCGACGCGCTTCCTGATCAGTTCGCGCTGCTTGCTGAGCTGGGAATGAAAGCCCGCGATATCGCGGATGGTGTTGGTGTTCAGGTAGGTCTTGAACTGTGCCTGGAACCTGGGCAGGTCGTCGTGGACCAGGCGCTGGTGCAGTTCCCGGTAGCCGCTCGCGGAGAGCACCGAGTCGTCGAATTCGGCGGTCTCCAGCGGGTGCTGCTGACGGAAGTCACCCATCTTCGAGACGATTCTGTTGCCGAGCGCGGTCTGCCTGGCGTTTCGCCGGTCGATCGTCGAGGTGAGATCCCGCTGAGCCGCCCTTTCGCAGCGGTCGCAGTCCGCGGGCATCCTCATCGGGATCTCGGCGAGCGGCTGTCTGCCGATGGCAGCGTAGTGCGCTCGGGCTGCCTCGCACTCGGGCTCTGCCAGCACCGTCCTCGCCCCCTCCAGGCTGCCGCGGGCCGTGCCGATCTCGTTGCCGAGGCTGCCGATCGCGGCGGTGACCCTCTCCTGCTCCGCTTCGGCTGCCATGATGTCCGTCCTGACTGATTCGAGCTGGCGGCCCAGGCGCTCAAGCTCGCTCGAGGCCTCCTCCAGGCGCTGCTTCTCCGCTTCGAGGTGCCCGATCTTGCTGACCAGCGACTGCCAGTCGATTTCGCCGAATTCCCTGGTCTGGTCCAGGCCGGCCAGCACGTTCCCGCGCTCGATGGCCGAATCCAGCGCTTCCTTCTGCTTGTGCTGCTCGGCGGTGACCTGGTTCTGCCGCTGCTGCACCGCGGCGGCACGCGCGAGCAGGGCGCTGATCTTCCGCTCGTTGGTCCAGCCGAGGACGTAGGAACTCCGGTCATCGATGCGAGTGGTGTCGTTCTTCTCGTGCCGCCCGCCTGGTCCCTTGATCTGGCCGGTCTTGGTGATCGCCCTGGCGGCGCGGCGGAACTCGGTCATGCTCTCGACGCACTCGTAGCCGGCCCGGCTGGCCAGCTCGCGTTCCAGCCACGGATAGAACTCGGTGTCCTTGATCTCCAGCTTGGCCGCAAGGAGATTGCCGGACGCGCCGGGATTTGCGTTCCGCGCGGCGGCGGAACTGGCCGGAACCCGGTAGTAGACCAGCCGGGTTCCGAGGTGGTGGTCGTTGAGCCAGTCCGACACCGCCGCGTATTGGGCGTCTGGGACGAGAATGGACAGCGCGAAACTGCGCAGCAGCCGTTCGGCCGCACCCTCCCACGCGGACTCCTCGGCACGGACCTGAATCAGCTCGCCAGCGAACGGCAGCTCGGCCGCGGCAAAGTCCAGCTCCTTGCACAGCCATTGCCGCAGGTCCAGGCTGCGCTTGGGAATGCTGCTCCGGCGCGACTGCAGGCTCCGCAGCTCGGCGTTCAGTTCCTCGGCCTCGTCCTTCAGCGCCTTCGCGTCGACTGCGACCTCGGTGAGCCGGTTCTGGCAGTCCGCCTGCGCTTGCCTGGCCGCCGCGCGCTCCTGGATGATCTCCTGGCGCCGCTGCGTGAACTGCTCGGCTGTCTCCGCCGGGCCCATTCCGGCTTTGACCAGCAGCTCGCCAAACCGCTCGGCCCTTTCCATCCGCTGCTCACCGGCCCTGGAGCTTTCCTCGAGCTGACGCTCGATCTCGGCAAGCCGGTTCCCGCCATGGCCGGCGCGCTCCAGGGTCAGCCTGGTCTCTTCCGCGCGCAGTTCTCCCAGGGAGGCCTTCAGCCGCTGCAGGTCACCCTGCCGCCGGGTCCGTTCGGCTTCCAGCTCATCGATCTGCCCCTCGAGCAGCCCGGCTTTGCGGTCGGCGAAGAAGAAGCGCAGCGCGGAACGCTGGCCGGCCAGCGCCCCGATATCGGCACTGAGCTTGTCGTGGTCATTGCAGTCGGCGAGCAGCGGCTCGAGCGCGGCGAGCTGAGCCTGGGCGCGGCGGACCGCCTCATGCGCGCTGGTCAGGTCGTCGAAGTGCGCCACCAGTCGTTCGGTCCACACGGCCGAGTCGAAGGGCTCCAGCATGTGGCTGCGCACGAAGTCGTTCAGGTTGCCGACCGACTTCATCGACACCGTCTGGTGGAAAAGCTCCATGGCCTGCTCGGACTCGATGCCAAGACGGCGGCGGAAGTCCTTGCCGTACTCGGGGAAATGGTCGTGCGTGCGGGTGCCGCCCGCGCGCAGCCGTCTTTTCAAGGCTGAGATATCGCTGCCGAAATCAGAGAAGTCTCCGACGACCGACAGGGCGCGATCCGCGGTCACGAAGAACCGGTCGGGCTGTCCGGCGTGGCTGTCCTTCAGCCAGAAGACCTGGGCGAGGGTCACGGTCGAGCCGTAGCCGCGGTTGGCGAAAACGCCCAGGATCACCGAATAGGAACCGGCCTCGCGCAGCGCCACCGGGCGGGAGGTGCCGGTGGTCTCGCTCCGCTCGGACTTGAAGTAGCCGAGTACGTAGGAGCGCAGGCTCCGCTCCCGGGTTTCGGCGCCCGCTGCCTTGTTGTAGGAGATCCGGTTAGCCGGCAGCAGCAGCGTGGTGATCGCGTCCACGATCGTTGACTTGCCGGAGCCGATGTCACCGGTGAGCAGGCCGTTGCGGGCGCCCGCCTCGAAGCTCCACACCTGCTTATCGAAAGTGCCCCAGTTGTAGACCTCCAGCCGGTCCAGCCGGTATCCATTCAGATGATCGTCGGCGGGGTCGTGCAGCTCGACCGGGCTGAACAGGCCGCTGGTCACCTGGCCGCCTCCGTTCCGCCTGGTGCATCCGGCTCGTCGTCTCGGGCGGCCTCGTCCCCGGCGAGCAAAGCCGCGTACTCCGTCAGGTGACGGTCGAAGTCGGCGAGCCACTGGCCGTCCACAAACGCCTTCAGGATGCGCCGGACCTCAAACAGCGAGTCAGAGTTCTTGACCGTCCGGAGGAAGCCCAGCTCGGTCACCTTCGCGATGTAGGAGTCGATCTGGTCTACCAGCCGGGCCTCATTGCTGGTCGCCGGCAGGAACAGCCGGACCATGTCGACGATCTGGTTTCTGCTGAGCATCAGCCGGGTGTCGCTGTTGCTGGCGTCGAACTCGGCCAGCTTCTTGCGCAGCAGGGCAAGCAGCAGGCTCACGTGAAAGGAGAGCGAGCGACGCGCGATCAGCCGCGCCAGCGGCGGGCGGTCCGAGTCGGCGTCCTCCTCCTCAGGCCTGGATCGCATGAATGCGTAGCCCTCGGCTTCGTCGATGATGACCGTCAGGCCCATGACCGCGACATAGTCGCGCACTTGCGGCTGCAACTGGAGCAGGTGGCGCCAGGCCTTGTCGTGGGTGTCCCGGTAGACGACGCCCTTCATCAGCTGGGTCACCGCGAGCGGCAGGTCCAGCTCGGCTGTGGTAGCGGGGGCAGACGCATTGCTCATCGCTGGATCCCGTTCTCGCTGTCCGACCTGGCGCCGGAGGTTCGGGCGAAGGTGACCCGCGGCAGCGTTGCCATTCGCGTCCGGCCGTCCGGGTCACGCCAGCTGACGCTTTCCTTCGCCGCGTCGTCGAAGACCACGCGGAACACGTCGTCGGTCAGCGACAGGTAGGTGACCAGCTCAGCCAGACCCTGCTGCAGTGGCTGGTCGCGGACCAGCTGCGCCAGCCCGACCTGCGAACGCTGCTGCAGTGCGCGCCGAACGCCGAGGGAGAGCCTGGCCGGATCGACGAAGGTCTGCTCGAACAGCGTGGTCGCGTCGAAGCCGTCCTGCCCGGCCTCGACCGAGCCGCTGTCAATCGGGGCCTTCTTCACCGGCGTGTACAGGGGACGCTCCATCGGCAGCACGATCGCGGCAGAAGTTCCATCGATCTCGGTGCTGACGGCGACGCTGCGTTCCTCCCGCAGCTCGAGCGCCTTCGCTTCGATACTCCGCAGGATGTCGATCACGCGCCGGTTCTCGAACCACACCTGATCGTCGAGGAACCGGCGGAGCTGTTCGGAGAGCTGACGCACCGTCGCCTGAGTGCGCTCGCCTGCATCCAGCCAGTCGTAATGGATATGGCGCATCCGCGGGTCGGGCTCGCCGATCGCCTCGAGCGCCAGCACCCGCTCGATCAGCTCCGTCAGCTCTTCCTGCCTGGCATGGGAGAGCAGGAAGTCATAAAAGGCCTGGAAGCTCTTGCCCTGGTCGGAGCCGGCGATGGTCTCGCGACTGCCCAGGATGTCGTCGAGCAGTTCGCCCTTGGCGCCATGCCATGCTGCGATCCGTTCCCGCAGCTCCCTGTCCAGGTTCCGGAAGTTCGCCTCTACCTCGCGGAAATCCGACAGCAGCTCGCGCGCGGTGGCCGAGAACTGCTGGTAGCGGTCGCGCTGAGCCGAGGCGTCAAGCACCTCGACCTCGCCGTCTTCCACCCGGGCGATCTCTGCGTCAATCTCGCTGCGGCGCTGGCGCAGTTCCGCGAGCCTGACCTCCGGGTCGGTCTCGGCGCCGAACACCATCTGCCGAAGGAGACTGAAGATCGTGTTCAGCCGTGACTCGGTGCCCACGAACGAGCGCACCTGCAGCGTCTTGACCCAGGAGAGCGCCTTCTCAACCGCCGGGGTCGCGTCGAAGTGCGGCTCGTCCGAGCCCTCGGGGTAATACTTGCGCAGCCAGCCGGCATCCGGGGCAGCCCAGTCGTCCAGGTAGGCCTTCGCGGGCTTGCGATAGGCGGCCTCGCCGAGCCGTTCGTTCAGCGCGTACAGCTCATCGTCCAGCCTGCTCACCAGGTCAGTGCTGGAGATGGCCCGGATGTTCTCCTCGACGAACACCGTCCCGAAGAAGCTCAGGATCAGCGGCGCGTTGTCGGCGCGCAGCAGCTTCCACGCGGAGCTGTGCTTGCGAAGCGAGCAGATCTCGTCGAAATTCACCCTCACGCCCGTTCTCGGCCTCGAACCCTGGGTCTGCCGCAATGCTAGGGAACGGGTCCGACATTCAGTGCGGGCCACG
>CABEEE010000039.1_pt1 | contig 36400 bp, 32 predicted proteins | sample 3423231 | NCBI WGS metagenome assembly CABEEE01 (sample SAMEA5534333, study PRJEB31848) | metagenome | biome: tundra; feature: field; material: soil | place: USA | collected 2013-05 | depth 0.15 m | reverse complement strand
TCGGCCGTGGTCCGCAGCCGCAGCCGCTGCCGCAGCGGCGCGACCGGATGCTGGTCAGGAGTAGCGGGCCATGGACAGCCGAGCGCTGGCCGGGGGGCCGGCCATTTCGCCGCGCGAGCGGGTGGTGTCGGGAGCGGTGCCTCCGCTCGCCGACGGTTTCAGCGCAAGGCCGGAGACGGGACCTGGTCTTGGGTCGGCGCTCGGCCAGGCCACCACCGTCGTTCTGGTTCCGCACCGGGATGGCGTGGACGGGTCGGGTGATTGGCTGGGATCGTGCGGCAAGTCCCAGCTCGCGGTGTCATGCGCAAGGTCGATGTGGCAGTCCGGCACGGTGGACTTGCTGGTCTGGGTTGTCGCCACAAGCCGGGCGTCGGTGCTGTCCGGCTACGTGCAGGCGGCCGTGTCGGCCATGGGAATCGATCCTGCGGGTGACGCCGAGTCGGTCGCTTCCCGCTTCGTCGACTGGCTCGGCGAGACGAACCGTCAGTGGCTCATGGTGCTCGACGATCTGTCCGACGCCGCGGACCTGGCGGGGCTCTGGCCGGAGGGGCCAGCGGGAAGGACCCTGATCACGACCGCGGAGTCCGCGGCCTTCTCTGGCGGGCACTGGGAGGTAGTGCCGGTCGGGGTCTTCAGTACCCGCGAGGCTCTGAGCTACGTGATGGGCCGCCTCACCTCGGACCCGGACCAGCGCTTCGGAGCGATAGACCTCGTCGAGGATCTCGGCTGCGAGCCGCTGGCGCTCGCCCAGGCGACCGCGGTGATCGCGGGCTCAACGCTGTCCTGCCGTGATTTCCGCGGTTACTTTGACCGCCGACGGGACAAGCTGGCGGCCGCGGCGGGCGAAAAGCTGCCGGCGGCCGCGGTCACCTGGACATTCAGCTTCGAGCAGGCTGGCCGACTGGCGCCGGGCGGAGCCGCCCATTCCCTGCTGGCGCTTGCCGCGCTTCTTGACGGGCACGGAATTCCGGCCGCCGTCTTCACCACATCGGCTGCAGGCGATTCCCTTGCGGCGGACGGCGACGGGAGCCCGCCGGACCGGGACCATGTTCAGGGCGCGCTGCTTGCGCTGGAGCGGGCCGGCTTGCTGGCCATCGACCTGGCGGGAACTCCGCCGACGGTCCGGATGAGCCCGGTCGTTCAGGCGGCTGTCCGGGCGGCGATGCCTGCCGGGTTGCCGGAACGGGCAGCAAGAGCGGCAGCAGCCGCGCTGCTGGAGGCATGGCCAGAGGACGAGCCGCGGGCGTGGATCACTGCGGCCTTGCGGTCGTGCGCGGCCAGCCTGCAGAAGGCCGCCGGAGACGCGCTGTGGGCCGATGGCTGTCATCCGCTGCTGCTGCGCGCCGGGCGGAGCCTTGACAGCGCACGTCTGACCGGTCCTGCCGTCGCGTACTGGCGGGACCTCGCGGTAACCACTGACCGGATCCATGGAGCGGGCCACCCGGATACCCTGACGACCGGCGAGCATCTGGCCGACGCGTACCTGACGGCCGGACGGGTCGCGGAGGCCCTTCCCTGGTTTGAGTGGGTGCTCACCGCCCGGATCCGCGGAGCAGGGCCGGACCATCCCGGCACCATCGCGGCACGACGCAATCTCGGGCATGCCCTAGTCGCTGCGGGCCAGTTCGCGGATGCGGTCACCATCCTGGCCGGGGCTGTCGACGATTACGAGCGCGTCCGCGGGGCTGACCACCTCGAAACGCTCAGCGCGCGGGAGGAACTCGCCGCCGCGCTGGCTGCCGAGGGCCAGCCCGGTGAGGCGGCCCGGCTGTACCGGCGCGCGCTGGCCGACCGCGAGCGCATGCTGGGATCCCGGCATCCCGACACCATGACCACGCGCTACAAACTGGCCGGCGCGTGCCTGGCTGACGGCCAGCTCAAGGACGCCGTCTCCCAGTACAAGAAAACCCTCGCCGACCGGCAGCGCGTGCTTGGCCCCGACCACCTGGACACGATCGCCGCTCGCGGCGGCCTCGGCTCCGCCCACCACGCGGCCGGCCGGATGGGCTCGGCGGTGCAGCACTACGAGCAGACCAGTGCGGATTACGAGCGGGTTCTGGGCGCAGCTCACCCGAGTACCCTGGCTTACCGTGCGAACCTGGCCCGCGCCTATTACAAGGTGGGCCGCGTAGGCGATGCGATCCCGCTGCTGCGAGACACCCTCGCACGCTGCGAGCGGGGTCTGCCAGCCGGGGATCCGCTGACCCAGAGCGTCCGAGAGAACCTGACGAACATCGCCGGGGAATGAGCAATGCCGCCCGGGCGCCAGCGGTTCGCCAGATGATCTCGCCAGACGATAGGGAGGATGGTCATGTCGGCTGTCGCCGGGGAGACCGCGAGAACCGTCAGCGCGGAGGTCACGCGACGCTGGCACGCGATCGACCCGCTGCTGCCCGATCAAGTGCCCCCCGCCCGCGACTGCGGCGCCGAGCTCATCGTCGCCGGGGCAGGCAGGCAGCCGGCGGCCATCGGGACCTGCGAGCACTGGGAGGGGGCAGCCGGCTCGCTGGACCTGACCTGGGGAGCGACGCGCAGATTCCAGCTCACCGCGCAGATGGCAGGCCCGGGCGTGGCCAGTGCCCTCGGCCAGCTGCTGTCGCAGTGGCGCAATCACCTGGCCTCGGTGCTGGGCGCCGATGGCGAGGACACTGCGACGGTCGTCACATGGCCCAGCCGTGACATCGACGGGGTCAAGGCGCTGCTGCGGCACGGACTTGCGCCGCTGACCGTCATCGCAGCACGCCAGGCCGGCCGTCCTCCCGCCGGGCCAGCCGACGGTGCCGCCTCGCGGGCGGTCGGCTCAGCCGGGGACGCGGCCCGGCCCGCCGGAACGGCGGGACAGGACGTGCGGATCAGGCGCGCGGAGCTCGCAGACATCGACACGGTGGTCCGGCTCGGTGTGGAGGTGATCCGGTTCGACGCGCATTTCGGCACCGTGATCGAGCGGCCGTCGACGGCGGACGCGCTGCAGCGCGAAGCCGCCGGGTCGCTGGCCAGGCCGGATGCCTGGACATGGCTGGCAGAACGTGAGGGCATGCCGATCGGCTTGCTGTACGCGCAGCGGCCCGATTCCGCCGGCTGGATCGCCCCGATGGTGCACCCGTCGCCAGTTGCCTACCTCGAGCTGATGGGCGTGGTGCCCGGCGAGCGCGGCCGAGGCGTCGGGGCTGCCCTGGTCTCGCGTTATCACCGCGAAGTCGACGCAGCGGGCGTGGCTGTCACGCTGCTGCACTACGAAAAGCTCAATCCGCTGTCGGGGCCGTTCTGGAGCCGGCAGGGATACCGGCCGCTCTGGACCGTCTGGGAGGCCAGACCGGCCTGCACCCTCCGCTAGTGCAGTCCCCCCTTGACTGGGAGCTTGCCGCCATCGACTAGCGCACCGGTCGGACAGGACCTGCATGACCGCACACCCCCGCCGGCTCCCTGCGCGTGCACACGAAGTAGCCCGCGGCTGACGGGATGGTCCTCGCCGAAGGCTTTGCCGCGGCGCCCGCGTAAATAGTCCAGGCAGGCCGCGGTGGACGCCAGGTCGAACTCGGCGTTGGCCGGTGTCTTCCCGTTGTGCGCCGTCTCGGCGGCTGCGAACTCGCTGGCGCTGGCCTCCAGCCGCCGGGCCAGCGGCATGCCCCTGGCGGTGGCCGGGGTCTTCCGCCACGGCTCGAACGCGCGTGCCGCGGCCGGCCACCGCCTGGTCGATGTCCCTTCTCCGTGCCGAGCGGTACCGAGGCGCACAGGTTCCCGGTGGCGGGTTGACGACGTCGAACCGCTCACCCGAGAGCGCGCCGACCCGCTCACCTCCGGTGATCATGTCAAGGTTACGTGGCTGCAGCCTCTCGGCGCTCCCTCCGGTCTTGGCTATCAGCGGGAGGCATCCGGCCCTGCGCTCCTGGCGCACTCCAGCACGCGCTCGGGCGTGATCGGCAGCACCGTCGGCCGGCTGCCCAGGGCTTCGTGGATCGCGCTGGCCACGGCTGCCGCGGGCGGGCCGATCGGGGGCTCGCCGATGCCCCGGGCGCCGAACGGGCCCAGCCCCTCCCCGGACTCGAGCACGATGGCCTCGATGTCGGGGAGGTCCGTGGCGGTGGGGATCAGGTACTGGAAGAAGCCGCCGGTGAGGTTCACGCCCTCGTCGACCACGACCTCCTCCAGCAGCGCCATCCCGAGGCCCTGAGCGGCTCCGCCGCTTATCTGCCCCTCGACTGAGCGGGGGTTGATGGCACGGCCGACATCATGCGCGGCCACGTACCTGAGCAGCTGCACCTTGCCGGTGTCGAGATCTACTTCGAGATCGCAGAGGTGCGTCCCGAACGTGAAATCAGGGAACACCCGGTCTGCCCGCAGGTTCCTGACTACCGGCTTGCCCTTGGGGCCGAAGAAGGTGCCGAGCACCTCGATCGGGACATTGCGCCGACGGCAGATCACGAGGGCATCAGGGACGGTCACCAGCACGTCCTGGCCGGCAATGCCGTCAGCATCGAGCCGGAAACCCGCGGACGGCTGGCCGGACTCCTCGGCCACGGCCTGCAAGACGGCATTCCGGAGCAGAACGCTCGCCTCGTACACCGCGTTCCCCGACATGAGCAGCTGCCTGGTAGCGGTGGTGGTGCCTGCCAGCGGGGTCAGGGCGGAGTCTCCGAAGTGGACCGTAATCCGGTTCATGGTGACGCCCAGGACCTCCGACGCGATCTGGGCGAGCGACGACGCCTGGCCGCCGCCGATGTCAGGTGCCCCGCACCGCACGGTAAGGCTGCCGTCCAGCTGGAACCCGACCCATGCGGCGGCGGAGTCGTTCAGCCACACGAGCCTGCCGTATGACTGGATGTTGGACGCTATCCCGCGTCCCACCGCCTTGCGCGGCCCGGACGGGTCCGGCTTCGGGCCCGCCCGGTCGAGCACCGCGTCGATCGTCTCCGCCAGGAGTACCTCGGTCTGAATCGCCTGGCCCACCGGCAGGATGTCACCGCGCGCCAGGGCATTCCTCTTCCTGATGTCCGCAGCCGGGATCCCCAGTTCGAGAGCAAGCAGGTCAATCTGAGATTCGTAGCCGAACACCACCTGCATTCCGCCGAAGCCGCGAAAAGCCGACGTCGGCGCGTTGTTGGTATACGCGCAGCGAGCGCACAGCCGCACGTTGTCCACCCGGTAGGGCCCGCAGGCGTGTACTGCTGAATACAGCAGTACCAGCGCGGACAGGTAGGCGTAGGCGCCTGAATCGGCGGTGATATCGATCTCCTGGCCGAGAATGGTCCCATCCCGGCGGGCGGCGGTCCGGTAGCGCAGCCACATGCGGTGCCGCTTCGGGCGTGCCAGCAAAGATTCCTGCCGTGTCCACTGCATGCGGACCGGACGCCGGGTGCGCCAGACGGCAAGGGCAAGGTACGGCTCGACTGTCATGTCCTCCTTGCCGCCGAAGCCCCCTCCGACATAGGGCGCGATAACTCGCACCCTGGCCTCCGGGATCCCGAGGATCCGCGCGACGTCGCGGTAATGCTCGACCACCTGCGTGGCGACGCGGAGATTTAGCACACCTTCGTCATCGAGCCAGCCCACCCCCGCCTCCGGCTCGAGGTAGGCATGATCCACGGCCTGCGTCTCGTAGCTGCCTTCCACGACTACATCAGCGGCGTCGAACGCCGATGCGACATCACCGGTGTCGATATTCCATTCCCCGAGCAGGTTCCCCTGAGCGTGAACGGAGGGCGCGGCGTCTGTCAGCGCCACATCGGGATCGAAAACCCCCGGCAGCTCCTCGTAGTCGATCTCCACCAGGTCGCACGCCTCAGCCAGCGCGTCCTCGGTCTCCGCGACAACCAGGGCCACTGGCTCACCGTGGAAGCGGATCCGGTCGGTCGCCAGGACCTCCATGCTGGCTTTCAGCGCTGCCACCTCGACCGTCTGGCCTGGGACGTCGACCCAGATGACGTTGTGCGGAACGTCCTCGCCGAACAGCACGCAGACGATTCCCGGCACAGCGAGCGCCGCAGCGGCGTCGCGACGGATAACCCTCGCCGACGGCAGCGGGGCACGCACCAGGCGGCCATGGAACATGCTCGCGAAAGCGAAATCCCCGGCGTACCGCGTCGTGCCCGCGATCTTCTCCCTCTGGTCGTGCCTGGCGAGCGGCTGCCGCACGACCTTGAGCTCGTCCTTCTTCGACGTCCGGATCCCGGCAGCTTCGCCGCGGCTCCCGCCCTCGCTCACCGGACTGCCCCGTGCTGAGCTGCTTCGACCGCGTCCACGATGGGCCCGTAACCGGTACAGCGGCACAAGTTGCCGTGGAGCTCCGCACGAATCTCCGGCCGGGAGCGGCGGCGGCCGTCCGCGAGCATCGCGGTTGCCGCCATTAGCATGCCGGGGGTACAGAACCCGCACTGCGCGGCATGATGTTCGTGGAAAGCCTGCTGGAGCGGATTGAGCGACCCGTCCGGTTCCAGCAGCCCGGCTGCCGTGGTGATAGCGGAGCCGGCCACCTGTACCGCGAGCACCAGGCAGCTCGAAACCGGCACGTCATCCACCAGGACAGTGCAGGCGCCGCAGATGCCCTCGCCGCAGCCGTACTTCGGGTCTGTCACATCCGCTGCATCGCGAAGCCAGCGCAGCAGGGTGAAGTGCGCGCCTGCGGAACGAGTGACCCGGCGGCCGTTCACGGTCAGGGTAATAGTTGGGTTCTCAGTCACGCCGCCTCCGCAGATCGCTGGCTGGCCGTTGTGAGCGCCCTCTTCACCAGGACGCGGCAAAGATGAGCCCGGTACCCGGCACTGGCCCCGGTGTCAGTTACCGGTCGGATTCCCTGGAGGGGACCGACCCGGTCCTCAATCTGCGCCGGGGCGGCCCCGCTCAGGGACGTCTCGACATCCGCCAGCCGGATCGGACGGTCGCTCACGCCGCCGACTGCGACCCTGCTCTCGACGATCAGGCCGCCCGCGATCCGGACCAGGACCGCGACGGCGGCCATCGCGAAGTCGCCGTCCCGCCGGGAAACCTCGTGGAAGCTCCAGCCCCAGCCGGGGCCGAGCGTCGGCAGCCTTGCCGACACGATCAGCTCGTCGTCCGCGAGCCGGGTCGTCAGGAAACTGACGTGGAAATCCTCTGCCTTGACGGTGCGCGTGCCGCCGCCGTTGGTGAGCTCGTAGGTGGCGCCAAGGGCCGTCATCACCAGGGGAAGCTCGGCCGCGGGATCACTGTGAGCCAGTGACCCGCCAAGCGTTCCGCGGTTGCGAATCCGCGCGTTCCCGATCAGCCGTGCGGCCGCGCAAAGCAGTGGCTGCGCTTCTCCCGCCAGCGGGTCGGCAGCTAGAGCGGCATGCGTGACCAGCGCGCCGGCCGTCAGGTAACCGTCGGCCGCGGATAGATCCCGCTCTCCCGTGACGCGCGAGATGTCGATCACGACTTCGGGTTGCACCAGGCCTAGGTTGACCAGGGGCAGCAGGCTCTGGCCGCCGGCGATGACCTTCGCGCCGTCGCCGTTCTCGCGCAGCAGCTCACAAGCGTCGGCGAGCCGATCAACTCGCTCGTACCGGAATGGTCTGGTGAACATCGCGTCCCTCCATCGGCGATGCTAGGCGCGGCTTCTCGCCGAACGCAAGAGCCTCTCAGACAGCGAGAACCAGTTCACTCTGCCGGTGGTGCCGGGGTGCCGGGGCCAGCCGCCAGGCCGGCCAGCGAGGACCATGCCGGGTCAAGGCCCAGCACCCCGGCCGGATTCTCCTTGGTCATCTTCTCCAGGTACTCATACGGGACACCCACGTCGAGCAGTGCCGCCAGCAGCATCCGGAGGCCCTCGGGGTGAGGCGGGCCCGCGAACTGGCCCAGGTCCGAGCCGAGGACGATGTTTTCCCCGCGCAGCGCGATGATCCATTCGGCGAGCTCGGCTGGCTGCTGCTCCCAAAAAATCGGAGACACGCACGAGCAGGCCACGTATTCCATCACCGCACCCTTGGCGATAAGTTCCCGCTGCACGCCCAAGTCCAGCTTGCACAGGGACCAGTTGGCATGGGTCACGATGAAGCGAGTGACGCCCGATTCTCTCGCGGCATCAAGCAGCGCCCGGATCTCGGCGAGGGACAGGTGGCCGGTTGCCAGTGCCACGTCGTTCTCGGCCACGATCTCGCAGATCGTGCGGGCATCCTTACTGAGAGTGCACCCGTCCTCTTCGAAAACGGTCACTCCCTCGCCAGGCAGTTGCTTACGGGGGCGCCCGAACTGCGGGTAATCAGGCATATCGAAGAAATCGGCATGGTATTTCGAGTGATTCGAGGGCATCCAGACGACCTTCGCCCCGTAGTGAATGGCGGATTCAGCGACGTAGGGGCTCAGCCCGCCTACAGACCGGTTCAGCACTACGGAGCCGAAGGACTCGACCTCCGGATGCATGCGGTTGACGTAGTACGCACGGCCGGTGGTGGACGCGTCATGGTCCTTGAGGACGAAGCCGCGCATTCCGAACTGGATTGCGTACTCGGCCAGGGCGGCATCGTCGATATGCCGCTTGAACAAGGCCGGCGCGGTGTGTGCGTGCATGTCGATCGCGCCGCGCAGGAGCTCGAGATCGGGTCGGTCCATGCTCACTCCTGTGTCTCTCGCAGAGTGAAATCGCCTTTCGGCACTCGGGATCGGCATGCTAGCATGTCGCGGGTCAACGCTTAACCTGGGAGGTCAGCGCAGGTGTCGAAGCCCACGGCAGACATTGAGCCGAGGCCGGCCTTCCAGGTCCTGGAGCGGACGTTCGGGATCCTGGAGGTCTTCACCGAGTCCCGGCCCGAGTGGAGTACCACAGAAATTGCTCGCGCCCAGAACCTGCCGGTCCCGACCGTGCACCGTATTCTGGCGGCGCTGAAGCGCCTCGGGTATGTCAGCCAGCATGAGGAGACGCGCCGCTTCCGCCTCGGCGTCGGGGCACTGAGCCTCGGCGAGCGGGCGCGCGCGGCCGCCGACTTGCGGCCGATCGCCATCGGGCCGCTGCGCCGACTTTCGGTCGCCACCGGTGAGACGGCCCTGCTGACCGTGCTCACCCCCGAGCGGGACCGGAGCGTGTGCCTGGAACGGGTGGAGACACCGCAGCCGCTCCGCCTGTCGGTCCAGCCGGGCCGCCAGCTGCCCATGCATGCGGGCGCTTCCCAGAAGGCGCTGCTGGCGTTCATGCCCGAGGAAGACATCGAAAGGCTGATTGCCCAGCCGCTGGAGCGCTTCTGCCAGTCGACGATCACGAGCCCGCAGGCGCTGCGGCGTGAGCTGAAGGCAATCCGGGCGCGCGGCTGGGCCAGCAGCTATGAGGAGACGAATATGGGCGTGTGGGGCATCGCGGTCCCGGTGCTCGCAGATGCCGATGTCGCCTGTGCGGTCGGCATCGCCGGACCCAGCCCACGCCTGTCCGTCGAGCGCGTGCGCCAGGATGTCGGGCTCGTTCATGATGCGGCCACTGCCATCGGCCGCGCAGTCGGCCTCAAGGCACCGCCGGTATCGGCAGCCGACGTGCGTATAGGCCCGGCGGCTGACCTCGAGCGGAGCCACGCATGACCAGCGCCTTGCCGCTGGAGGGAAAGGTGGCAATCGTCACCGGCGCAGGCAAGGGCATCGGCGCTGTCGTGTCCGAGTACCTGGCCGAGGACGGGGCGCACGTCGTCCTCATCGGGCGGGACGAAGACGCAATCCGGCTCAAGGCCGCCGCGCTGGACGCGAAGTACCCTGGCCGCGACAGCTTGCCGCTCCGGTGTGACGCAACCGACGAGGAGCAGGTGCAGGCCATGGCGTCCGCCGTCGCCGGGCAATTCGGGGGCATCGACATTCTCGTGAACACAGCCGGGGGGACAGGGCCGATCGAGACGCCGGCACACGAATACCCGGCCGAGGAGTTCCGCAAGATCCTTGAGCTGAATGTGATCGGCACCTTTCTGCCCTGCAAGCACGTTATCCCGCATCTGATCGCCAGGGGCGGCGGCCGCATAGTCAACCTCGCCGGGACCTCAGGGCTGCGCGGCTACCGCAACCGAAGCGGCTACTCGTCGTCCAAATGGGCAGTCCGGGGGCTCACCCGGACGCTGGCACTCGAACTCGGGCCGTACAACATCACCGTCAACGACGTGTGCCCGAATGTCACCAACGGGGCCCGCATGGACTGGATCGTGGCTGAGAAAGCGCGGAAGCTGGGCCGGGCTCCCGAGGACGTGTATGCGGATTTCAGCGCCCAGACGGCCCTGGGCCGCTTCGTCGAGGAGTCCGACGTGGGCCAGGCCATCAGGTTCCTGGTGTCTCCCGGCGCCCGGAACATCACCGGGCACGACATCCCCGTGGACGCGGGGTGGGACGTGTGACTGGCGGGCGCCAGCGGTCACTTCACCTGCCGGTCAGTTCATGAGCGTGCGCAGCATCCTGGCCGATGAGCGCGGTTCGCTCCGTTGCCATTCAGTTCCGTGGTTCGCCTGACGTCCTGCCTGGTCACCAGGACCGGGCACTCCGCGTGGTGGATCACGTTGTGAGCGACGCTGCCTGCCAGCAGAGCCGAGGTCTGCCGCTTCGCCCGGCTCCTCCAGTGAGAGCGGGCCTGCGCTCCCCTGGGGTCGAGTTCCCGGACGTGCAGGACCAGGACTTCCGCCCCGTTGCTGGCAGCAAGCTCGGCCTCTGCCTCCTTGGCCCGGCGGGACGGCGCCGAGCCGTCCACCGCGAGCAGGATTCGCTCGAACACGCCGCCTCCTCCGATGCGTCACTCGGCATGGATACTTACGAGTGCGATCCCAGCTGCGATCTGGCAGTCACGACGGGCGGGTATCGCCAGATCGGCCGCCGTGTGGCAGACCTCGAGCTCCCGACAATCGTCGTCCAGGAGGGCGGATATTATGCACCTCATCTCGGTGAGAACGTGCGGGAGTGGCTCCAAGGGTTTCTTCGGCACCCGCCCACCCATATTCCGAATCACTCGAATAAGAGCGGCCAATTCGCGGCTGCCCACTAGCGCATTTTGCGAAGAGCAACGTCAAGTCTGCTGGAGAGGTGAACATGCCATACATAGAGGTCAAGGCCGTTGATCGGCGATTCGATGACCCCGCGGTCGGCAAGCGACTGATCGCCGCACTCACCGATGCCGCCTGCGAGGTCTTCGGTGAGGAATCGCGCGGGCAGATCTGGGTTGTGATCGAAGGAGTCCCCGCGCAGCGCTGGGGCATCGGCGGCAAGCCGCTGTCATGACGGATCGCGCGCGCTTGCTGTCGACCAGCCTCACCACCGGCGACTCATCCAACCCGCAGATCGTCGGCGGGCACGGCGTGTGGTTTGAGCTCGCCGACGGCCGCGAAGTAATCGACGCGAGCAATACTGCCGCGCCGCTCGGACACTGTCATCCTGAGATGGTCGAGGCCGTCAGGCGTGCGGCGGATTCACCGGTCATCAACGAGGGCTGGCGATGGAAGGAACGCGAGGATGCCGCTGACGACCTAATCAACATCGCGTTCGCGGGCGAAGACTGGGTGGGCGCAGTTCGCTTTTTCATCAGCGCGAGCGAGGCCAACGACGCTGCGCTCTCGCTCTGCCAGGCTCTCACCGGGCGTGCCCCCCTGGCCACCCGCGAGCGCGCCTACCATGGCGGCACCGGCCTGGCCCGTGAACTCACGGTGCAGCCCCAGTGGCACGGCGGGCTCTCGTCGCCCTACGGTGTGGCCGCACCGCCTCGGCTGGCCACGGTGCACCAGCTTCCGGCGCCGTGCGGCGCCAGGGTCACCGGGCAGCCGGATCCCACCGCTGGATCAGAGTGGACCCCGGCGGCCAGGGCCAAGCTCGCCAGCAGCGCCGCCGTCCTTCTCGACTTCAGCCAGGGCGGCGTCTACCACTCACCTTCCTTCCAGGACCAGGTGGCGTCGCTCGCACAGCAGACAGGTACGTACTGGATAGCCGACGAGACCGTGACCGGCTTCGGCCGCATGGGGGGCTGGTTCCAGTTCCAGTACGGTCAGTCGAGGCCGGACCTGGTGACGCTCGGCAAGTGCATGAGCGCCGGCGGCGCAGCCGCCGGCGCGGTCGTGCTCTCCGTCGACATGCTCGACCGCCTCAAGGGGACAAGCTGGCAGAGCTACTCGACCTACCGCGCTCATCCCGTCGCCATGGCCGCTATCCGCGCCCACCTCAGGGTCTCCAGCCGCGATCGCATCTACGAGCGGGCCAGGGACCTGGACGCGCAGATGTTCCGCCGACTCTCGAAGGTGGCGTCGCAGCACCAGAGCGTCGCCCGAATCGACGGACGCGGCCTGCACTGGACCGTGGAGCTGCACGGGCCGGACTGGCATGACTGGACTGGTCAGGAAGCCGACCCGATCGCCAGCCAAGTCGTCGCCAGGGCGCTCGAGGCCGGAGCCCTCATCGCCACCAGCGGTGAGCAGACCTCGCTGTTCCTTGCCCCGCCCCTCATCGTCTCCGAAAGCGAACTCGATACCGTATTCGACGCTCTGCATCATGGTCTCGCGGTCGCTGACGAGCAGTTCGACGCAGGTATCCGCTGATCGCCTGGGGCCAGCAGCACTGTCTTCCGAGGTTTCCTGCTGACCGCTCCCGAGGATTCCGGTTGACCGCGAGGGCGCGCTAGACCAGCGGCCCCAGTGCCGTGTACTCGCGTCGGTAGCCCTTGTCGCGCGACAGCGGACCGGGTGCGTCGAGTTCCTCCGCATAGCGACGGCCTGACCATACTGCGCCGGCGATCGTACTTGGAGCCCAGGCGTCCCCTACGCAAGTCACCGATCTGACCCCGCGCGCAGACCACTCGCCTTGCCTCTCCTCCAGGGCCAGGAAAAGCGCATCGCGCGGCAGCCGGGCAGTCACCAGCAGGACGGCGTCGGCGGGCACACTGCCCTCTGCGCCGGTGAATGCGCAGGCCGTCCGCGCTTCGCCCGCGGTGATTCCGACGAGGACCCGGCTGGTGTCCACGATGATTCCCGCATCGCGGACCCGCCGTTGGATGTTCTCGATCTCCAGGGTGTGGGCGGTCCAGGATGATACCAGCGGAGCGGGGGTAACCAGCCGCACCTCATGGCCCAGTTGTGCGAGCCGTTCAGCCAGCACCCCGCCGAGATAGTAGTGATCATCGTCGAAGACCATGACCCGCTGCCGTGCCGCGCCAAGCTGGCTGAGTGGATGATCGCCTGTCAGGAAGCCGTCGGGCGTCAAGACGAGGGCGTCATCCGAAACCGGAATCGCGCTGGTGTGCCACCGACCGACGCCGTCGGTCCGCCAGCGTGCGCCCGTAGCCACCAGGATGTTTGTGAAGCCGTAGTCCAGCGCATCGTCGGGTGTGATCTCGCTCTCCCGGAACACCTCCACGTTCCTGTAGTGGCGCAGCTGGCCGAGACGATAGTCGACGACCCGGCGCCAGGCCGCCAGGCCGGGAAGGCTTGCCTCGCCGATGACCCGCCCACCGAGTTCGCGGGTGGCCTCGGCGAGCACCACGCGGTAGCCCCGCTGGCCAAGTGCGCGAGCAGCCTCCAGGCCAGTCGGTCCGGCTCCCACGACCAGGACACTGACGTCCGACTCACGGTGCCTGATCCGCTCCGGGTGCCATCCCCGGCGCCATTCCTCGCCCATCGCCGGGTTCTGCGTGCAGCGAATCGGCGACATTGTCAGATCACCCGAGACGCAGACGTTGCAGCCTATGCACTCGCGTATGTCATCGAGGCGGCCTGCCTCGATCTTTGCCGGCAGGAACGGGTCCGCAATCGACGGCCGGGCTGCGCCGATCATGTCCAGGATCCCGGCCCGGATCTGGCGCGCCATGGTATCCGGCGAGGTGAACCGTCCCACGCCGACCACCGGCTTGGCTGACAGCTGCTTGAGGCCCGCGATCACCGGCTCACGCTCGCCTTCGGCTGCAAAGCGCGAAGTGGCCGAGTCCAGCTCCCAGCTGCCGAGCACGAAGTCCCAGACATCCGGGAGATGATCGAGCAGGGAGATGACCTCGGCGGCCTCGTCGCGGGTAATTCCAGCAGCACCGGCCCCTTCCTCGACCGTCAGCCGGCATGCGACCGCGGCGCGGCCCGCGCACTCCTCACGGGTGTCCGCCAGGATCTCCGCGAGCAGCCGTGCCCGGTTAGCGACCGAGCCGCCGTAGGAGTCGGTGCGCTGGTTGTACCGGCGGGACAGGAAGTGATGCAGCACGCTCAGGTTGTGGCCGCTATACACATAGACGAGGTCGTAGCCGACGGCCAGGGCCCGCCGGACGGCAAGGCGATGCCAGCGCCTCAGGTCAGCGATATCCGACGCTGACATCATCCGGGCCTGCACCGGGTCGTTCGACCAGGTCACGACGGGAAGATGCGCCGGCCCCATGGGTGGTTCCCGGCTCGAGAGGTTCGGCGCGTTCATCCCGTTGTGCGCTAGCTCAATTCCTGCCAGGGCCCCCCCGGCGTGGATGGCATCGGCAATGCGGGCCAGCGCAGGCATGTCGCCGTCGTCCCAGAGGCGCAGTTCGATGTACGGGGTGATATCCGAGCTCGGGTGAATCTCCACCTGCTCGGTGCAGACCACGGCCCAGCCACCCTCGGCCTTGACTTTGCGCATTGCCGCCTGGGCGGTGGGGTCCCGGTAGCCCATCCCGTTGCAGTGCGGGACCTGGAAGAACCGATTCTTGGCTCGGACAGGCCCCAGTTGCACCGGCTCGAACAAGATGTCGTAACGGGCATCGCGCTCGGTCACGATGGCCTCCGGGATGATATTCGTCACAGCGCTGCTCCTGCTCCGCTTGTGTCATCAAGCTGACCGCGATCAATAGCCGCCGCCCTCACTCGACCTGACCCTGCACTTGTGGCGCTCTGCGAGGTGGCGACAATCTCGCGCAGGTCACCAGGTGGTCCGATGGCCCTGGATCCGTAGGTTCCGGAGGTACGTTCGCCGCCCCTCCAGTCGGCGACACTAACGCTCACCTCTCGTTTCATCAAACAGATCTCGTCCTATGAGAGGCGGAAGCAGCGCACCGCCAGTAACCCGTCCATGTTGCCTGGCGAGAAGGCATTGACGTGCGTGAGATACCTACTACAGTCGCGCAGTACCAGGCACCGTGACGACGGACGCGCGCCGGAGGGGAGGGCTCACATGGGTCGGCCTCCGGCGTGTGCCAACTCGCAGGCCGCAGCAGACGGAGGAGGCCGATGAGCCACGAAGCCGCCGACGGAACAGTGGCGCCCTCAGTTCACGCGGTATTAAGGAGAACGTTAGTCTCTGGACTCAATTCGAGTCCGCACTGTCAGGCATGGATGTAATTCAGCTCAGGTCCCCTGAAGAATCCCCGCACGATCTCCGGGCACCTGCGGAGCCGTTCAAGGGCAGCGACGGCGACTGCATTCAGACATCCCGGGTAAGCGGTACCGCCCGCGCTATCTTGTCGTGCTTCACGTTCTTGCTCGCCCATTCATCGGGGTTCAGCTCGGACGAGTACGGCGGGAGGACGAACAGTTCCAGCCTCCCCGCCGGTTCCGGCGACGTACTCCCTGGCTTTCTTCGCCTTGTGAACGGAACTGCCGTCGACGACCAGGAAGCCAGGCCGGTCGAAGTTCTGCAGCAGCTTCGCCGGGAACCCGGTGAAGCGGCCGGCGCTCATGCTTCCCTCGTGAACCTCGAAGCTGCACTCGCCGCGCTGACCGACCGCCGAGGCTGTCTTCTACCGCTTGGCGGACCGCCGGGCCCGACACCACCGGCGTGCAGCCGACGGGAGCCCATGTGAGTGCCGGCGTGGCAGTCGGTGCGGACGGACGCCTCATCAGCGATCAGGATCACCGCTCCCGCCGCGGCGGCCCGGGCCCTGATCGGGGAACTCCTCGCGATTCCACCTCTCTACCCGGGCGGGATCCTGCTTCCAGGCCCGCGCCCGCGACCACAAAGCCATCCCGAACCCCCGGGCCCGCGGGTCCTTGCCGTCGGTCTCGCATAGCGGCGGATCATCTCGCTGTCATCCAGTGCCGTCGGCCGGTCCGACGCGATCTTCGTGGATATCGCCGCCAGCCCGCCCTCGCGGTATTTCGCGATCCACTCAAGCACCTGCCACCGGCGGAACTCGCGCATCAGCCGGAGCGCCGCGAACTCGTCGAGGTCCGCATCCGGCACCGCGGCACGCGCGGCCAGCGCTTCCGGTCCTGACCTGCTGGTGAACTACTTGTGTGAACGCCAACCGGCCACCTTGCACAGGCAAACCGTCTTAAGCGCCTCGCCGAATGCTGTGGCGCGACGTGGAACCTCCCTGATCGTCGCTTTCTCGCTGGATCTGGAAGAACGGCGAGCGCAGGATGAAACGTGCGACAAGCATCAGGATCAGGCCGATACCGACGATGCCGACCAGCGACCAGAGCTGCGAGGCAGGCGCGACTAGCAGCGACTTCACCAGGATCCAGGCGAGGAATGCGGCGGCAGCGACGGGAAGAACGCCGAGGATCAGCGCGTCCCAGGTACTGCTGACGACGCGGCGCCGGTAGTAGACGATGGCGGCGAGCGCGGTGAGGATGTAGAAGGCCGCGTACAGCAGGCCGGTCACGGCGATCACGTCGTCGAAGGCGTTCGCTAGCGAAGTGGCGAGCAGGTACACCCAGGTAATCGCGAGGAGTACCAGGCCGACGACGAGGCTGGCGGCGACAGGCGTGGCAAACCGGCGGTGCACGTTACTGAGGAACGGCGGCAGCACCCGGTGGCTCGCCATCCCGTAGATCATCCGGGCAGTGAGCACGATGCCGGTGCCGGTGGTAGCGATCACCGACAGCGCGAGCGCGAGCGCCATCACCTTGGCCCAGCCGCTGCCCCCCAGCGCCCCGGCCACATAGACGAGCGCGGAGGGCGCGTTGGCCTGGAGCCTGGCCGGCGACACTATTCCCTGCAGGCCCACCTCCGCCACCGTGTAGATGACGGCGAGGAAGAGGACCGCCAGCATGGCGGCCTTGCCTGGGTTGGTGCGCCGGTGCTTCACCTCCTCGTTGACGTAGATGGTCCCGTCCCAGCCGGTATACATGAACATTGCAATGAGGAACCCCGCCGAGAGGCTGCCGTGCCCGCCGACTCCACTGATGCTCAGCCAGCCCCTGGTAAACGCATAGGTGCCGTGATGGTGGCTGAGCACCGCCACCAGGCCCGCGATCGCGATGCCGACAAGGATCAGATACTCGACCAGCCCCATGCCGACCTGGGTGCGCGCGGTGATGCGGATGCCGACGATCGCGATGAAGAGCATGACCAGGACGACGACGGTATCGATGGAGATATTCGGCAAGGTGCTTGTAGAAGTGGATCCGAAGACGGCGAGCACCGAGGGCCCGAGTACTACGGCGGTGCTGACGGTTCCGATGATACTGCCCATGATCATCAGCCATCCGGTCAGGAAGCCGAGGTATGGGTTGATCGCGCGGCCGACCCACTCGAAGGAGGCGCCGCAGTTCGCGTTCCACAGGTTCAGCCTGCGATAAGAGTTCGCGATGATGAGCATGGGAACCGCGGTGATGAGGATGATCGGTCCGACGGCGTAGGCGGTCGCAGCGGCGAGCGCTGCCAGCGTCAGCCCGACGGATGCCGCCGGGGCGGACGTGGCCATGCCGATGACCGTGTCCTGCGCCACGCCGATCGCATTGGGCTCAAGCCGCGCTGCGGGAGGCGCCGCGTGTCCGGCGAGCGCGGGCGCAGATTGATCCGTCATCTTGTTCTCCAATCGTGCCGGACTGCGCGTTTCAGATGCCCGCTCGGGCAGCCGAAAAGCCTGATTCAGTACCGGGAAGGAACGGACCTGCTGGGCTCGCAGGCCGGGGACGTCGACACGGCAACGACGTGCCTGACGTGATCAGTGCCACCGGGTCACGGTAGGCGCCGGCAAAGCAGCGGCCGCCAAGTACGCCCCCAGGATCAGTCACCTGCGAGATGATAGCGGTCATTTGCCTCAGCGGGCTACAAGCACTGGAAATTTCCTACTACAGTTCCAGACCAGCCATAACCGGCTAATAATGATGCCCGCAAACCAGGACAACTCATGGCGAATTGCCACCGGGTCAGTAACTATCCGCGTTCTCCCTATCACCGGCGCGGCAGCGTTGCCACTTGCGCGGCAGCACGGGCTCAATTGCCTCCCGCCAGCCGGCCGCGATCTCGCGTCGGCTACCACTCCCAGTAGTAGCCGACGACCGTGTCCTCGATGGCCTCGAGGTACCTGTGCACGGAGAGTTCCTCGTCCAGGGCTGCGGGCTCTCGCTCGATGATTGCCTCGCCCGGCTCGCGGTAATCCGCCCACTCCGCCCACCACAGATGCCGGGGCAGGCGATCAGGATGGAATTCCAGCCGCATGTCGAGGTGCTCGACGCGCCGATGGACGCCGCGGCGAAATTCGGCCGCGGGCTGCTGCGAATAATGGAAGATAGTCCAGTAATCGAGGTAAGCCTCCTCGCCATAGCGCAGCGGGTGATTGAACGAGATATCCACCGCCCATAGCTGCTCGCTGAGCTGGAAGATCTTGCCGACCTGGCCGCCGCGGACAACCCGCACGTCCGCGTCGGCCGTGTCGATACGGAACTGATAGCTCGTCATGCCATCGACGAGCGCCCGCACTGTCTGCTGGGTGTGATGCCGGGCCGGCCTGCCGTCCCGGCCGACGAAATGATGCTCGAACAGCAGAGTCGTCTCATGCCCGGCCATCAGAGCGCCTGCGGGCGGCGGTAGCCTGCCGACGATCACGGTGGGCCGAAGGTCGCCCCGGTACAGCTCGTGCACCCGCTGGGCGTCATGCGGTGACAGGTGGAATGCCGCCTCGAACCAGCGCAGCGTCTGCAGGCTGAGCCCGCGGCCGCTGAATACCCGGCTCACCCGATCCTTGAGAATCCTGGCCAGCCGGGTGTCGGTATCGTCATGCTCGCCCGTCTCATACAGGTGCTCCGCGAGGACCGTGCAGACGGCCTCCTGGCGGATCTCCTCAGGCCGGACATCACGGGCATGCTGTTCCCATTCGGCCCGGTACGGCCCGGGCCGGAGCATAAGCTGCCGGAGGTGCAGGCCGGCGGCCCGCTGGCCGCGTGCCTGTCTTTCGCTGTGGGGCATCATCAGCTGCGTTCTGGCTCTGCCTTATGGGTCTGCGTGCGTGCGTTTTGCCTGCTGCGACAGCCATGCGACAGGTGATCGATAGCTTTTCGGCTGGAGTTAAGGAGACAATCCTCCCGAATGCCTGCACCATCAGGCATATCTCGGTGCAGTTAAGTCTAGATGTAGTCCAGCGCCAGACGTCGCTGCGGTGGATGGCGCTGGCACTGCGCTGCGGGCGCAGCCAGCACGCCGGCAAGGATGACAGCGTCGTCACTGATCCGGGGGGACAGTGAGAAGGGGCGGAGCTGATAGCTTCGCCCCTTCTCACGGGCAATATGCTGCGGACTGCGCAGGACTTGTGCGACAGGCATGCGCGGCCAGACCGGCCGTCAGCGGCGCGGCGCCGCGCTCGGCGTGACGACGACCTCAACGCGCTGGAACTCCTTCAGGTCGGAGTAGCCGGAGGTTGCCATCGTCCGGCGCAGGGCCCCCATCAGGTTCATCGAGCCGTCCGCCAGAGTCGAGGGCCCGTGCAGGATCTGGCCGATCGTGCCGATCGTGCCAACGTGCAGCCGCGCACTGCGCGGCAGGTCCGGATGGTGCGCCTCGCTGCCCCAGTGGTAGCCGCGGCCGGGCGCCTGGGTGGCCCGCGCCAGCGGTGAGCCCACCATCACGGCATCAGCGCCGAGGGCAAGCGCCTTGGCGATGTCGCCGCTCTTGCTCATCCCGCCGTCGGCGATCACGTGCACGTACCGGCCGCCGGACTCGTCAAGATACTCCCGGCGGGCAGCCGAGACGTCGGCGATGACCGTCGCGGTGGGTACCGCGACGCCCAGGACCGCCGCGGTGGTGTGGCCGGAGCCGCCGCCGAATCCGGCGAGCACGCCCGCGGCCCCGGTCCGCATGAGATGCAGCGCCGCGGTGTAAGTGGCGCAGCCGCCCACGATCACCGGCACGTCGAGCTCGTAGATGAACTGCTTGAGGTTCAGCGGCTCGGCCTTGCCCGAGACGTGCTCAGCGGAAACAGTGGTACCGCGGATCACGAAAATGTCGACCCCGGCGTCGATGACCGCCTTGTAGTAACGCACGGTCCGCTGCGGCGACAGCCGCGCCGCGGTGGTCACGCCGGCGGCACGGATCTCCTCGATCCGGCGCCCGATTAGGTCTTCCCTGATCGGCTCGGCGTAGATCTCCTGGAGCCGCCGGGTAGCGGCCTCGTCGTCCAGCTCGGCGGCCTCGGCCAGCAGCGGCTCCGGATCGTCGTACCTGGTCCACAGGCCCTCGAGGTCAAGCGGGGCCAGGCCGCCGAGCTGTCCGATCTCCACCGCGGTGCGCGGCGAGACGACGCTGTCCATCGGTGCCACGACCAGCGGCAGCTCGAACCGGTAAGCGTCGATCTGCCAGGCGATCGATACCTCCTCGGGATGCCGGGTCCGGCGCGAGGGCACGATGCCGATCTCGTCCAGTGAGTACGCCCGGCGGCCGCTCTTGCCCCGCCCTATCTCCACCTGTGTCACTTCAGCGGTCTCCCGCCGCCGTCTTGCCACCCGCGCCGGACACGGCGCATGGCCCGGTCATGACCGGCGACCGCCGTAGTTCGGCGCCTCGGCGATCATCTGGATGTCATGCGGGTGGCTCTCCGCCAGGCCGGCCCCGGTGATCTGGATGAACTGCGCCCGCTGCAGCTCGGCGATGGTGGCGGCGCCGCAGTAGCCCATCGCCGCCCGCAGGCCGCCGGTCAGCTGATCGGCGACGGCCGACAGCGGGCCCCGGTAGGGCACCTGGCCCTCAACGCCCTCGGGCACGAGCTTGTCCTCGCGCAGCACGTCGTCCTGGAAGTAGCGGTCCTTGGAATAGGAGCCGCCGCGCTCGGTATTGCGCATCGCCCCGAGCGAGCCCATGCCCCGGTACAGCTTGAACTGCTTGCCGTGGATGAAGACCATCTCGCCGGGCCCTTCCTCGCACCCGGCCAGCAGGCTCCCCAGCATGACCGTGTCGGCTCCGGCCGCGATTGCCTTGGCGATGTCACCGGAGTAGTGCAGGCCGCCGTCACCGATCACCGGGACGTCGGCCTGGCGGGCTGCCTGCGTCGCCTCGTAGATCGCGGTGACCTGCGGTACGCCGACGCCGGCGACTACCCGGGTGGTGCAGATCGAGCCGGGCCCGACGCCCACCTTCACCGCATCGGCGCCGGCCTCGATGAGCGCCTGCGCGCCTGTCCTGGTGGCCACGTTGCCGCCGATCACCTCGACCTTTGAGTTGGCCTTGAGCTGCGCGACCATCTCCAGGACAGCACGGGAGTGACCATGTGCGGTGTCCACCACGAGGAAGTCAGCGCCAGCGTCGATGAGTGCCTGCGCCCGGCCCTTGGCGTCCTCCCCCACGCCGACGGCGGCGCCGGCGACCAGCCTGCCCGCACCGTCCTTAGTCGCGTCCGGGAACTTCTCGCTCTTGGTGAAGTCCTTGACCGTGATCAGCCCGCGCAGCCGCCCGGCCGCATCGACCAGCGGCAGCTTCTCGATCTTGCTGCTGCTGAGCAGCCGCAATGCTTCCTCGCGCGCCACCCCGACCGGTGCGGTCACCAGGGGCATCGGCGTCATCACGTCGGCGACGAGCCGCCCGTGATCGGCCACGAACCGGATATCGCGGTTGGTCACGATGCCCACCAGGACGCCATCCCGGCTCGTCACCGGCACTCCGGAGATCCGGTAGCGCGCGCACAGCTCGTCGACGTCCGCGACGGTCGCTTCCGGGCCGCACGTCACCGGGTTGGTGATCATGCCGGCCTCGGACCGCTTGACCCGGTCGACCTGCAGGGCCTGCTCTTCCACGGACATATTGCGGTGCAGAACGCCGACGCCGCCCTGGCGGGCCATCGCGACGGCCATCCTTGCCTCGGTCACGGTGTCCATGGCCGAGGACACCAGCGGCACCCGCAGGGTGATCCCGCGGCTCAGCCGGGCTGTTGTATCCGCCTCGCTCGGCATGAATGCCGAGTGCGCGGGCACCAGCAGCACATCGTCGAAGGTCAGGGCGGGCGGGCCGAACTTGGCGTCGTCAGTCATGTCACGTCCGTGCGCTCGGTGTGGGATGCCCCTAATCCTAGTAACCGCGCTGGCCCGGTCGTGCCTCGTGCGCCGTTAATGGTGCCGTTGCGTCCTGGTGCGATCACGTACTGGCGCGATCGGCGACACTGATCGCCGGGCCGGGATCCCTGCCACGGGGGAGCAGGGATCCCAGCCCGGCCGGGGGCAGGATCCGTGCGACGGGGGAGCACGGATCCCGGCGAGCCGGCGCGCCGTCTGGCACGCGCCGGTCAGGCGATGGACTCCTGCCGCTCGATCGACTCCGCCGCGATGGACTCCTCCCGCGCGATGACGCGGAGCCTGGCCAGAGCGCGGTGCTGGGCGACCCGGACGGCTCCTGCCGTCATGCCGAGTGCGTGGCCGGTCTCCTCGGCGGACAGCCCGCTGAGCACCCGCAGCGCGATCAGCTCGCGCTGATGCACCGGCAGCCGGGCCAGCAGGGCACGGGCCCGCTCGGCCTCGATATAGGCGACCACTGTCTCTTCCGGGCCCGGCCGGTCATCGGGGCCGTCCGGAAGGTCCTCGGTCGGGATCGCGAGCCTCGATGCGGTTCGCATGGCATCGGCCACTTTGTGCGAGGCGATCCCGAACACGAATGATGCGAAAGGCCGGCCCATGTCCCGATAGCGCGGAAGTGCGGAAAGAACTGCAATGCAGACTTCCTGCGCAACGTCATCGGCCACATGATATTGCCCGGCAATTCGGCCGAGGCGTGCTCGGCAGTAGCGGACGACCATAGGTCTAATTTGCCGCAGAAGCGACTCGATCGCCGCTGGCTGACCCGCAGCTGCCAGCGCGGCAAGATCGCGAAGGTTGCCCCGCTCACCCCCATCTACCTGTGGTTCTACTCGATTCCCCTCGACCAGCGGCAGTACCGCGCATCCCTCCGTCATGATGACATGATGCCCCGTCCGCAGTGGTGAACCAACATTAAGAGAGGCAACAGAAAGGTCACATTAATGTGCCGAGAGGATAGGCGAAATAGCAAAATAACAATGCGTAGCTGAATGACTACGCTGAGTATTCAAGAGCCCTATTATTAAATAAATTAGGGGCGGAAATTAATATCCAGAGCCGCTGATTTACCGGTGAGCAGGCACAAGCAGGCAATGTCAGGATCCGTGCTTAAGGCGGGGGCCGCCAGTCCGCTCGCTGGCTCTCCCAGGCAGCCAGCCGGGCCCCGCCCACGCGCCCCCGGTCCCCGCCAGGCAGCAGAAAGCCCGGTGCCCCGCCCCGCGCAGCGCACGGGGCGGGCACCGGGCTCAGCCGGGCGGATCTTGCCTAGTGCTGATGCCCGTGGCCATTAGCGGGCGCAGTCTCCGGCTCGGGCTTCTCTGTCACCAGCACCTCGGTGGTCAGCAGCATGCCGGCGATGGATGCCGCATTCTGCACCGCGGAGCGGGTTACCTTGACCGGGTCGATGACGCCCTGGGCAATCAGGTCGCCGAACTCGCCGGTGACGGCGTTGTAGCCGTGGCCCGCGGGCAGCTCGGAAATCCTGTTCACCACGACGCCGCCCTCGGCGCCGCCGTTCTGCGCGATCCAGCGGGCCGGAGCGGACAGGGCGCGCCTGACCACCTGGACGCCGATCGCCTCGTCGCCGGTCAGACCGAGATCGCCAAGCTCAGCGGCCGCGTGCACGAGCGTGCTGCCGCCGCCGGCGATGATGCCTTCCTCGATCGCCGCACGGGTCGCCGAGACAGCGTCCTCGAGCCGGTGCTTCTTCTCCTTCAGCTCCACCTCGGTGGCCGCTCCGGCGCGCAGTACCGCGACGCCGCCGGCTAGCTTCGCTACTCGCTCCTGCAGCTTCTCGCGGTCCCAGTCGGAATCGGTGGCCTCGATCTCGTTGCGCAGCTGCCGGACCCGGTCCTGGACCGCTTCCTGGTCACCCGCGCCGTCGATGATCGTGGTGGTGTCCTTGGTCACCACGATCCGCCGGGCCTGGCCAAGCACATCCAGGCCGACGTTCTCGAGCTTGAGGCCGACTTCCTCGCTGACGACCTGGCCGCCGGTCAGCGCCGCCATGTCCTCCAGCATCGCCTTACGGCGGTCGCCGAAGCCCGGCGCCTTGACCGCCACGACGTGCAGCAGCCCGCGGATCTTGTTCACGACCATGGTCGACAGCGCCTCGCCGTCGACGTCTTCGGCGATGACCAGCAGCGGCTTCTTGGTCTGCGCGATCTGCTCGAGCAGCGGCAGGAACTCCGCCATTGAGGAGATCTTGCCGGACGTCAGCAGGATATAGCCGTCCTCGAGGACCGCCTCCATCCGCTCTGCGTCGGTGACGAAGTACGCCGAGACGTAGCCCTTGTCGAACTGCATGCCCTCGGTGAACTCCAGCTCCAGGCCCATGGTGGGCGCTTCCTCGACCGTGATGACGCCGTCCTTGCCGACCTTCTCGAAGGCCTCGGCGATCACCAGGCCGATCCGGGAGTCCTGCGCGGAGATCGTCGCGATATTCGCGATATCACTCTGCTCCTCGACCTCACGCGCCGACTTGAGCAGACTCTCGGAGATTGCGGCGGCCGCTGCGTCGACCCCGCGCTTGAGCGCCATCGGGTTCGATCCGGCGGCGACGCTGCGCAGCCCCTCGTGCACCATCGCCTGCGCCAGCACGGTCGCCGTCGTGGTCCCGTCACCGGCCACGTCGTTGGTCTTGGTAGCGACTTCCTTGGCGAGCTGTGCGCCCAGGTTCTCCCGCGGGTCCTCCAGCTCCATCTCCCGGGCGACGGTCACGCCGTCGTTGGTGATGGTGGGGGCACCCCACTTCTTGTCGATGACAACATTGCGGCCCTTGGGGCCAAGCGTCACCTTGACGGCGTCCGCGAGCTGGTTCACACCACGCTCGAGCGCGTGCCGCGCGTCCTCGTTATAGTCCAAGCTCTTGGCCATTGAGCACCTCAGCCTACGTTGTGGTTTTGTTGATCATTCACGTCTCATGCCACCGCCCCGGCGCGGCCCGCCGCCCGCCCGGAGTATTGCCTCCGAGGGGCCGCGAACCGATCCGGGGCGGTAGCGGGCGCAGGAGCGCCCAGGCGCGGGCAATGCCGCGCCGCAGGATCTGCTCGCTACTTACTTCTCGACGACGGCGAGCACGTCACGGGCGGAGAGCACCAGGTACTCCTCGCCGTGGTACTTCACTTCGGTGCCGCCGTACTTGCTGTACAGCACCACGTCGCCGACCTTGACGTCCATCGGGACGCGCTTGGCTCCGGCGTCGTCGAACCTGCCCGGGCCCACCGAGAGGACTTCGCCCTCCTGGGGCTTCTCCTTGGCGGTGTCCGGGATTACCAGGCCGGATGCGGTGGTCTGCTCAGCTTCGAGCGGGTGCACCACGATACGGTCTTCGAGCGGCTTGAGAACAACCTTGGTGGCGGTCGTCACGATCTGACCTCCCCCTCCGGAAAGGGCTAGCTGAAGAGTTACTGGAAGAGGGCGACTATGGCCTGCCGTCGCGGGTGCCAGGCCAACCTCGTCGCATTAGCACTCTATCGTAGCGAGTGCTAGTTCTGAACAGTAGCGGCGCCACGCGGGCACGTCAACTTCGGCGCCCCGGCAGCCGGCGCCGGCCCGCTCGCCGGACTTCGGCCCGGCCCGCCGCGTCCCGCTAAGCTGCGACGATACTCGTCACCGGCATGGCGGAATCGGCCGGAAAGGCCAGCGAGGACGGCGCGGCGCCGGCGGCCACCAGGTCAGCACCGAGCGCTGCTACCATCGCCCCGTTATCCGTGCACAGCCCGGGCCGCGGCACCCGCAGCGAGATGCCCGCCTTCTCGCACCGCTGCGCCGCCAGCGCCCGCAGCCGGGAATTGGCCGCAACCCCGCCGCCGATTACCAGCTGATCCACCCCGTACGACCGGCACGCGGCCACCGCCTTGCGGGTCAGCACATCGGCGACGGCTTCCTGGAATGAGGCCGCGACATCAGCCACCGGCACTGGCCGGCCGGCCGCCTCGCGCGCCTCCACCCAGCGGGCAACCGCCGTCTTCAGCCCCGAGAAGGAGAAATCAAGCGTCCCGTCGTAGTACTTGGCCCGCGGGAACGAAACGGCAGCAGGGTCGCCGGCGGCGGCCGCAGCGTCAATCGGCGGCCCGCCGGGGAAGGGCAGCCCCAGCACCCGGGCCACCTTGTCGTAGGCCTCGCCCGCCGCATCGTCGATCGTGGCGCCGAGCGGCACGACGTCGGCCGTCAGGCGCTCCACCACCAGCAGCAGCGACGAGTGCCCGCCCGATACCAGCAGGGCGATCACCGGGGCAGGCAGCGGGCCGTGCTCGAGCTGGTCGACCGCCACATGCGCGGCGAGATGATTGACGCCGTAGACCGGCTTGCCGAGCGCGAGCCCGTAGGCCTTGGCGGCGCAGACGCCGACCAGCAGCGCGCCGGCCAGGCCCGGGCCGGCTGTCACCGCGATGGCGTCGACGTCGGCCAGCCGGGCGCCGGCGGTCGCCAGGGCCCGCTGCACCGCCGGGACCATGGCCTCCAGGTGCGCCCGGCTTGCCACTTCGGGCACCACGCCGCCGAACCGGGCGTGCTCGTCCACGCTGGAGGCGACCGCGTCGGCCAGCAGCTCGTGTCCGCGCACCAGCCCGGCGCCGGTCTCGTCGCAGGATGTCTCGATACCGAGCACAAGCGGCGCGGTCACGGCGTGGTCTTCCTGGCAGCGTCCTGCGCCCCGTGTTCCTGCGGCCCGCGCTCCGCGGTGCCGTGCCGCGGGGCTGCTACGGCCCCGGCCGCCGGCAGCTCGAGGTGCATGACCAGCGCGTCGGCTCCGGATGGCTGGTAATAGCCCTTCCTGAGACAGATCTCGGTGAAGCCGTACTGGCGGTACAGCCGCTGCGCCCGGGCGTTATCCGTCCGCACCTCAAGAAACACCTCCGCCGCGCCGCGCCGCGCCGCCTCGGCCAGCAGCGCCGTCAGCAGCGCCGAGCCGATCCCCTGGCCCCAGCGATCCGGTGCCACCGCCAGGGTGAGCACATCGGCCTGGCGACCGGCCGCCAGCAGGCCCGCGTAGCCGGCGATGACCCCGCCTTCGTCGGCCAGCACGTAGTGCCGGCTGACGGGCTGCTGGCGCAGCTCTCCCGCCAGCATCCGCCGCGACCACGCCTCCTCGCCGAACAGGGCGTGCTCGAGCTCGAGCACCCCGGCGATATCGGCGATGGTCACCGGCCGCAGCAACGGGCCGCTCATGATGTTACCCGCTTGGGCCTGCCCGGCTCCCTGGCGTCGGGCCTGCGCAGGTAGAGCGGTTCGAGTGCCGCTGCCGGAGCACCCGCGGCCTGCCGTCTCGCCGCTATCTCGGCCAGCCGCCCGGCATCGGGATAGCGCGGCGGCACCGGCTGTGCCGCCAGCTCGGGATAGAGCACCGCCCCCGCGCCGGCGACCGGGAATCCGGCCGGGAGCTCGGCCGGGCGCGCCACCTCCGGCCCGCTGAGCCGCTCGCCCGCCGGAGAGTACCGGGCCCAGTAGACTTCCTTGCGGCGGGCGTCGGTGGCCACGATGAATTCCCGCCCGGCGGCGGCCGGGGCCGCGTCCAGGGCGATCACATCCAGCGAGCACACGCCGTCTGCCCGGATGCCCAGCGCGCTGGCCAGAACCCTCGCCGTGACCAGGCCGGCGCGCAGTCCGGTGTACGGGCCGGGGCCAGTGCCGGCCGCCACGGCGGAGAGATCCGCCGCAGCAGCGCCCGCACTGCGCAGCACCGCCGCGATCGAGGCCGCCAGCAGTTCGCCGTGCTGGTGACCAGCAACGACAGATTCCCGCGCGATGACGCGCCGGCCGTCGTGGAGCGCGACGGTCACGGCCGCCGTGGCGGTGTCGAAGGCGAGCAGGAGCACGGTTGACCAGCGTAGGTCACGCCGACGGCCGCTTGCGTCGCTCCGGCCTACGCCGTCGGCCCGGCGCTGACGCGGGCGAGCACCGCACGCGCCGCTGCCAGCGCCCCGGCCTGCAGCGCCGGCACCGGCACCGGACCGTACGCACCGCCCTTGGTATCCAGGCCCTGCAGCGTGACCGTGATCAGGGTATTGCGGTCCCTGGCCGTCACGGTGACCAGGTCGCTGGTTTCCTTGCCGGTGCGGAACACCTGCACCGCGCTGAACGCCGCCTGGCCGACCCCGGCCAGCGGGCTGACCGAGGCGCTCGGCAGGTGCGATTTCTCCGGCGGGTTCGACAGGTCATCCTGAGCCTGGAAATAGCTGTCGATCGCGTTTTCCGTCGCGCTCCCGTTGCCGGGCGCCAGCGCGCTCGGCTGGTAGGCCTGCAGCGTGATCTCGAGCACGCGGAACAGCGGCCGGGCATCGGCGGTGAAGCTGCACTGGCTCTGCGCGCCGGTCGAGATGCTCTGGATCACCTTCCGCGCGGTGGGGTCCGGCAGGTACTGGGCCAGCATCGCCGCGCTGACCGCATTGCACGCGTTCGGCACCGAGCTGAACTCGCCGCGCTGCAGCGTGTTCACAAAGCTGCTCGGCTGGGCATCCTTAGGCGAGCTGATCAGCCAGACCGCCGAGACGGCTGCGGCAATGACGACCGCCGCGGCAATGGCCCAGGCATAGATCCGCTGCCGGGACCGGCGCTTGCGGCCGACCGCCACCCGGCTGCGGCGCGGCCGGGTGCCGCCGGGCCCCTCATCTTCATCCTCAGCTGGCAGATCCGGACCGGGACCGGGGGGCCGGATTTCCCTGCGGCCCGGCCCCGCGGGATAGACGTTCAGGCCCGCCCATGGCGGCAGGCCATCGTCGGCGTCATCGAAGACGTCCGGCTCCTGCCATCGCTGCCGGTCGGACCGGTCATCGCGCGGCGGCCGTTCGGGTCGTTCGCTGCGGCCAGGGCGCCCTGATCGGCCAGAGCCGTCGGATCGGCCAGAGTCAGCAGATCGGCTGCGGTGGCTGGATGCGGACAGCCGGACGGATCGACGGGGCGGGGAGCCCTGCTGAGCCACGGCGCGCCTCCCGGGAGGGCATCGGACCGTGCGTCATGACGGCAAGCGGATACGGCTATCGCGCAAACAGCGATGCGGTGAGGGTGGACAGACCGGAACTATAGAGCGTCCCAGGCACCGGTGCGGCCCAGACGCGCCGGATCGGCTGCCTCTGCCCAGCGTTCGCCCCAGCCGGCGATCACGACGGTGCGCGGCTCATCGCCAGGCTCAGCGACGCTGTCCGTGCCGCCGGGGCCGCGCCGGTTCATGGCGATGGTGATCTGCAGGTAGCTCGGCGCAAGTTCCTCGACCAGCCCCTCGCCCCACTCGACCACGGTGACGCAGTCATCGGTGTCGGCGTCCAGGTCCAGGTCGTCGATCTCGGCGCGGCTGCCCAGCCGGAAAGCATCGGCGTGCACCAGCGCCGGGCCGCCCTGCAGGGCCGGATGAATGCGGGCGATGACGAACGTCGGCGAGGTCACGGGGCCGCGCACGCGCAGGCCCGCGGCGATTCCCTGCACGAGCGTTGTCTTCCCCGCGCCGAGCGGCCCGGTCAGCACGACCAGGTCGCCAGGCCGCAGCAGCGCCGCCAGGTGCTCTCCGAGTGCCTTCATCCGCGCGGCGGTCGCCACCATGATCTCGCCATGCACGGCAGCCGCCTGCCCGGCCGGGCTGCCCGCGCCGTCCGCGCCCGGCCCGGCCATGGCTACGCCGACTGCCCGTGGGAGGTCCCGGTCGCCGACGCCCTGGCGATCAGGCTGTCGATCGCGTCGTTGACGATGTCGGGTCGCTCCAGGATGACCACGTGGCCGGCGCCCGGCACCCGGATCAGCTCGGCACCGGGGATCGCCGCGGCCAGGTCGGTGCTCAACCGAGGCGGGATCAGCCGGTCTGCCTCGCCGATCAGCACGACGGCCGGCACCTGGCCCAGGACCTCGAGCGCGGCACGCTCGTCGTGCTCGAGCAGAGCCAGGTAGAACTGCGCCACCACGTCAAACGGGGTCGCGCGGATGATGCGCTCGAGATAGTCGACCAGGGCCGGGCTGACGTGCGGGTCACCGAAGGCCATGTGCCTCGTCCCGAGGAAGGCCAGGCTGGCGCCGGCCTCGCGGCTCAGCTGGACCAGGGCCCTGCCGCGTCCTTCGGCCGCCTCGCGCAGCACCGACGGCGCCGTCATCCGGACGACCGGGCGCAGCAGCGCCGGCAGCCACGCCGCCGGGTCGACGTCCGCGGCCGTCGTGGAGATCAGCGCCACGCCTGCGATCTTGGTGCCGAACAGCTCGGGATGCTGACGGGCCAGCGCCATGATCGTCATGCCGCCCATGGAGTGGCCGACGAGCACGACCGGGCCGTTGCCCGGCGCCGCCGCCATCAGCACGGCATGCAGGTCCTCGCCGAGCCGCCCCATGCTGACATGCGCGGGGTCGGACCGGCCGGACCGGCCGTGACCGCGCTGATCCCAGAACACCAGCCGGGCGGAGCCGGCCAGCCCTGCGCGCTGGTAGTGCCAGCAGTCCTGGTTCAGCGTGTAGCCGTGCGTGAAAATGACGGTGACCGGCGCGTCATCCGGTCCGCTGATCTCCACGTGCAGCGGCACACCGTCGGCCGCGAGCACCGTGAGCGGCCTGCCGCGCAGCTTGCCCAGCGGCTCGCCAGCGGCGGGATCCGGGCGCAGCCGCATCCGTCCGACGGCGATCCGCTGAGCGGCCAGCACCGCGCCCGCACCCGCCGCCGCGGCCCCGACGACGATCCCGGCCGCGCCGGTCACCCGCCACCACCTGGCCATCAGTCCTCCTGTTGCCCGCGCCGGCCCGCCGTCCAGGCGGTCCTCGCCGTCGCACTGTTCCCCCGCATCGCGCTGATCCTCAGTAGGGCGCTGGTCCTCGGTCGAGCGCTGGCCTTCAGCATGGCGCTGGTCCTCCGCCTCGCGCTGATCTACCGTCACGCCGGGAGGCCACTACCCCGCGTGCACTGGCTTACCCGCCGGTTTTCACCGCCCTGACCGGCCCGGCGCCGGCCAGCATCGAGTCCCGATTGGCTGTTACTCCAGAGTAGCTTCTGGGCACCCGGCCGCCGAACCTGGTCACGATGTCGTAGGACAGCGTGCCCAGCGCATCTGCCCACTCCTGCGCTGTCGGCTCGCCCGCATCGCCGGGACCGAAGAGCACGGCAAGGTCATCCGTTTCAGCGGGCTCGTCGGCGAGGTCAACCACGACCTGGTTCATGCAGACCGTGCCGGCAATGGTCCACCGGCGGCCACGGATGAGCACCTCGGCAGTGTTGGCGGCCGCGCGCGGGATGCCCTCGTTGTAACCAAGCGGGATAAGACCGAGCGTTGCATCCCGGCTGGTGATGTAGCGGTGCCCGTAGGACACGCCGGTCCCGGCCGGGACTCGCTTGACCTGCACGAGCCTCGCCTGCACGGTCATGGCGGGGCGCAGCCATGGCGGCGCCCCGCCCGGCAGGGTGCACAGCCCGACGGTCCCGCCGCCCGGCCGGATCAGATCGAACCAGGTTTCGGGCAGCGTCAGCGTGGCCGGGGTATTGGCCAGGTGCCGGACCTGCGGCCGGGCGCCGGCCCGCCCGGCCTGCTCGATGGCGGCGCGGAACGCAGTCACCTGGGCGCCGATCGACGGGTGGCCGGGCATGTCCGCGCAGGCAAGGTGTGACCAGATGCCGACGATGCGTGCGTGCCCGGTGGCCTCGGCGGCCAGCGCGGCGGTCACCAGCGCCGGCCACTCGGCCGCCGTGGCGCCGCCCCGGCTCATCCCGGTGTCGGCCTTCAGGTGCAGCCGGGCGGGAATCCCGGCGCGCTGGGCCGCGGCCGCGATCTCCCGCAGCTGCGGCACTGAGCCGGCCGTCAGATCGACGTCGCGGCGGATCGCGTCTTCGTGCGCCGCGCCCGGAGCCCCCATCAGGCACAGCACCGGCACCGTGAACCCGGCCGCCCGCAGGTCGAGCGCCTCACCGACATGGCTGACACCGAGCCAGCTCGCCCCGCCGGCCACGGCAGCGGCCGCCACCTCGATCATGCCGTGGCCGTAGCCGTCGGATTTGACCACTGCCATCAGCTGCGGGCCGCCCACATGCCGCACCAGCGCCTCGACATTGGCCGTGACCGCGTGCAGGTCAATGACTGCTTCCGGGTGTCCGTCCATGCCGCCCAAGTCTGCCAGTGCGGCGCAGTGCCAGCGTGCACGCCCGGCACGAGCGGTTCCGGCCTGGCCGGCCTCGCGAGCCCGGCCGGCCTCGCCGACCTGGACAACCTGGGCCGCCGGCCCCGCGCCGCCGGCCGCGGCATGATAGGCAACCAGACATGGTTGACCTCATTCCCGCCGCCGTACTGTTCGGCAATCCCGAGCGGGTCAGTCCGCGGCTGTCGCCCGACGGGACCCGGCTGGCCTGGATCGCGCCGCACGACGGCATTCTCAACGTCTGGGTCGCACCCGCCGGCGACGACGGCATCGACTGGAGCCAGGCGCGGCTTGTCACCGACGATTCCGACCGCGGCATCCGGACGTTCGCGTGGGCGCACGACGGCCGGCATCTGCTGTACCAGCAGGACGCCGGCGGGGATGAGAACTGGCATCTGCATGACGTCGACCTGCAGACCATGCAGCACCGCGATCTGACCCCGTTCGACGGCGTGCAGGCACAGCTGATCGGGATGGAGCGCAAGTTCCCCACCCAGCTGCTGATCGGCCTGAACAAGGACAACCCGCAGCTGCACGACGTGTACCAGCTTGAGCTGGTCACCGGAGAGCTGGTGAGGGAGGTGCAAAACCCCGGCTTCGTCGGCTGGGTCGCCGACGCCCAGCTGGTGGTCCGGGCGGCTGTCGCGCCGCAGCCGGACGGCGGCCTGGTCCTGCTCGTCCGGTCGGACGGCACTGACGACTGGCGACAGCTGCTGGCCATTCCGGCCGACGATGCCCTGAGCACCGCGCCGGTTGCGTTCAGCGAGGACGGAACCTCGCTGCTGGCCGTCAGCTCGGTCGGTGCCGAGACCAGCAGGCTGGTCAGGATCGACGTGGCGACCGGCGCCAGCACAGTGCTCGCCGAGGAACCGGGCGCCGACGTCAGCGACGTGCGCCTCGATCCCGACACCAGGCAGCCGCAGATCGTCACGCTGCTGCGGGACCGGTCGCAGTACCGGGTGCTTGACCCGTCCGTGGCCGACGATCTGCAAGCGATCCGCGCCCTGCATCCAGGAGACCCGGTGTTCGTCGGCGGCGACGACGCGGACGCGACCTGGCTGGTGGCCTTCACCAACGACGCGGGCCCGATTCCCTACTTCGCCTACGACCGCGCCCGCCGGGCCGGCCGCTTCCTGTTCGAGCACCAGCCTGCGCTGTCCCGTTATGAACTGGCGCCGATGGAGCCCTTCTTGTTCACTGCGCGGGACGGCCTGACCATCCACGGCTACGCCACGTTCCCGCCGGGCGGCGGCCGCGCCGGACTGCCGACGGTGCTGAACGTGCACGGCGGTCCGTGGGTCCGGGACGTCTGGGGCTATGACCCGACCGCGCAGTGGCTGGCCAACCGCGGTTACCTGTGCGTTCAGGTCAACTACCGGGGCTCCACCGGCTACGGCAAGTCGTTCGCGGCGGCCGGCGACCGGGAATGGGGCGCCAGGATGCATGACGACCTCATCGACGCCGTGGCCTTCATCACCGGGCAGGGCTGGAGCGATCGCCGCCGGGTCGGGATCATGGGCGGCTCCTACGGCGGCTACGCGGCACTGGTCGGAGCGGCATTCACCCCGGACGTCTTTTGCTGCGCCGTCGATATCGTCGGCCCGTCCAACCTCAAGACCCTGATCGAGACGATCCCGGAATACTGGACTCCGCTGATCGCCCAGTTCCACCGGCGGGTCGGCGACCCGGCGGCAGACGCTGACTTCCTGTGGTCCCGCTCGCCGCTGTCGCGGGCCGCCGACATCAGGATTCCGCTGCTCATCGCCCAGGGCGCGAACGACCCACGGGTGAAGCAGGCAGAATCCGAGCAGATCGTGGCCGCTCTCGAGCAGGCCGGCGTCGAGCACGAGTACATGCTCTTTCCGGACGAGGGCCACGGTTTCGCCAAGCCGGAGAACAGGCTGCAGTTCTACGCGGCCGCCGAGCGGTTCCTCGCCCGCCACCTCGGCGGCCGGGCCGAAGGCTAGGAGGCAGGCCAGCCGGCTCAGTCCGGGCCGGCAACGGTCCGCAGCGCCGGTGACAGCGACCGGAGCAGGTCGGCGGCACCGATCGGGGCGCCCTCGGCTGCCAGCCGGGCAGCGACGCCGTGCAGGTAGGCCGCCGCGGCGGCGGCCCGCTGCGGCTGGAGTCCCTGGGCGAGCAGCGAGCCGGCCAGGCCGGAGAGCACGTCACCGGATCCGGCCGTCGCCAGCCAGCTCGTGCCGGTCGGGTTCGCCAGGACCGGCTCGCCGTCCGGCGGTACCGCGACCACCGTTGTGGAGCCCTTGAGCAGCACGGTAACGCCCAGTTCGGCGGCTGCCAGCCGGGCAAACTCCAGCCGCCTGGCCTCGATGTCCTCTCGCTGCGCTCCCAGCAGCCGTGCCAGCTCGCCGGCGTGCGGGGTGATCAGCGTCGGCGCGCCGCGCTTCAGCAGGTCCCGGCGGGCGGCGAGCATCGTGATTCCGTCGGCGTCGACGAGCACCGGCACGTCGGTGCTCAGCACCGCCTCGAGCAGATCCCCGGCTGCATCGTCGGTGCCCATGCCAGGGCCGGCCACCCAGGCCTGGACCCGGCCGGCTCCCTCGATGACCTGGCTGGCGCTGCGCTCAGCCTGCTGACCGGCGTCGACGACGGTGATCACCGCCTCCGGCCAGTACTGCCGGACCACGGCGGCGGCCCGGCCAGCTGACACCAGCCGGACCATGCCGGCGCCGCCCCGCACGGCGCCGCCAACCGACAGCACCGCGGCGCCGGTGAACTCGCCGCTGCCGGCGAGCACGCCAAGCACGCCGCGGCGGTACTTGTCGGATTCGGCGGACGGACGCGGCAGCCAGCCGGCGATGTCGGCTGCCTGCGGCGCCATCACAGCCGGCCCGCCCAGGTAGGGTGCCAGGCCGATGTCGATCAGCTCGGTGACGCCGGCGTGCGAAGCGCCAGGATCCACCAGCAGGCCGGGCTTCCATGTCCCGAACGTGATGGTCACGTCGGCCCGGACCGCGGCGCCCGCCACCTCACCGGTGTCGGCGTCGATACCGCTGGGCAGGTCGACGGCCACCACGATCGCGGCCGAGCGCTCAGCCAGCGACGCCAGGGACGCGGCGGGTTCCCGCAGGCCGCCCTGGCCGCCGATGCCAAGGAGCCCGTCGATGACGAGTTCCGCCGACCCCACTGCCTGCCGGGCCGCCGGGCTGACCGCGCCGGCATCCGCTGCGCCCGCCGCCGCGACCACCCGGCCGCCGGCCTGCAGCAGCGCCTTCAGGCCGCCCTTGTGCACGCGCGAACCGGCGGCGATGGCGGTGACAGCCGCGCCGCGCCCGGCCAGGATCGCACCGGCGTGCAGCGCGTCGCCGCCATTGTCGCCGCTGCCTGCCAGCACGGCCAGCCGGGACCCGTAGACGTTCGGCAGCAGGCCCGCGCATGCGCTGGCCAGGCCGAACGCAGCACGCTGCATCAGCGCGCCGTCAGCCAGGCTCGCCATCAGGGCGTGCTCGGCCACCCGGATGTCAGCGACCCGGTGCGCGCTTCTCATGCCTCAGCCACCACCATAGCGACGCTCAGTCCGCCGTCGTGGCTCACGGACAGGTGCCAGCTACGGACGCCGAGGCGGGCCGCGGCCGCTGCCACGGTGCCCCTGACCTCGAGCAACGGCCGTCCGATGGCGTCATGGGTCACTTCCACGTCGGTCCAGCGCAGGCCGGCTGGCCCGCCCAGGGCCTTGGCGACTGCCTCCTTGGCGGCAAAACAGCCAGCCAGCGAGGACGCCGATCCATCTTGTTCGCTCTGAGCAAACAGCCGCGGGGCCAGCGCCGGCGTCCTGCTCAGCGCCTGCTCTACCCGCGACACCTCTGCGATGTCAACTCCGATGCCCACTATCACGCCCCCAGCCTGTCACGCCGGGCCCGCGAAACCGGCCCACACCGAGCAGCACCGGCCGCCAAGACCGCTGGCCGGACCGCAGCGCCGCGCAAGCCGGCCCGCCCCGGCTGAGATCAGCCAGTACCTGCGTCCTGGCCAGCAGCCGGGAAAAGGTGGCGGGTCGCCCTGGCGGCGTGGCCAGCAGCTGACCCGCCCACGCGGCCGGTGGCCGAGCCGCGGCCGGTGACCGGGCCGCTGCCTCGGCTGGCGCTGCGGCCGGCTGCCTGCCGCGACCGGATCTCCCGCACCTTGCTGGCAGCGGCCGCCGGCACGTCCTCGGACCAGATGTCAGGCAGCCGATG
>CABEEE010000011.1_pt1 | contig 37944 bp, 36 predicted proteins | sample 3423231 | NCBI WGS metagenome assembly CABEEE01 (sample SAMEA5534333, study PRJEB31848) | metagenome | biome: tundra; feature: field; material: soil | place: USA | collected 2013-05 | depth 0.15 m | reverse complement strand
GGTGGATCACCCGCACGCAAAACTCCGCTGACGGCAGCAGATCATCACCCCGTTGCCCTGTGGCATTCAACCGGGCCACTGCCTGATTGAGGTTGGTGCCTATCCGCCGTGCCAGTCCGGCCGCCTCCATCAGCTCGGCTAAGGCCTCCCGCAGCGGCGAGGCCGCGCGGGCTTGGGCGCCACGGGCTGCGGCCAGCGTCACCTCGGCCGCGAACGCTCCACGCGCCAGCCCGGCGCTGGTTGCTGCCTCACTGATCTCAGCGAACTCCGCAGGGGTCAGCGAGAACTGCACCACCTTGGGACGCGCGACCGTTTCTCGCGAGCGCCGCCGTACGCCTTCGCCGGTCGCGACCGACCACCCCGATGCTCCAGATGGGGGACCGCGCCCGGTCCCCGGCTACCCGCCGAAGGCCCCTTGGATATGCCTGGATCACGCATGATCCAGGCATATCCAAGGGATAAATATATCTTGCTTCGCCTCCGATGCGGATTTCATCTTACGCAACCTATTGTGCCAAGCAAGAGATTTATCTCCGTTCAACAGCAAGCGACATTAACCGTCATAGCGCGTGCTGAACTGTGATTAAAAATGACTCGGTGGCATAAGAATGAATGGACTGCACCCAGCCCGTCAGCCGCCCGGTGTACGGAGATGCCGACAGGCTGCCTGTGACCGCGCTGACGCCAGGCTTTGATGGCTACAGGACCGTGCTTCCCCGATCGTCACTCCGCCGTCCAGCAGACTTCTGCCCAGACGGTCTGACCGCTGGCATCCACCACGTGCCCGAACTTGTCGGCCAAGGCGGCGATGATGGCCAGCCCGCGCCCGTACTCGTCGTCCGGGCTGCCATCATCTGGATCAGGATGCCATTCGCCGCTGCCGGTGTCGGATACCTCGATGCGCGCCCAGTCGGGTCCAGTGCGAACGGTGACGGTGAACTCGCCTCCCGGGTCACCGGCAGGGGTATGGCGGATCGCGTTGCTGACGAGTTCGGAGGCGATGAGCTCCATGTCGTCGGCACGAGGTAAATCGGCCAGGACGCCGCGCACGAACCGGCGCGCTGATGGGACGATGGCAGCCAGGCCGGGGAAGGTGACGGAGGTCTCCACCTGTTGTTCTCCCCCTCGGCGCGCGGCACCAAGCTGAGTACTCAGCTTGCACCTGAGTACTCACCTTCGTCAAGCTAGGCGCGTGCCTTCGCCTACCTATCAGCGCATCGCTGACGACCTGCGCGCGGCCATCGTGGACGGCAGCCTTTCACCTGGTGCCCGGCTGCCGAGCCGTCACGAACTCGCCCGCCGGTACGAGGTCTCTGACCGGGTAGCGGTGGAGGCCGTACGGTTGCTGGCGGCCGAGGGCTTCGTGGAGGCCAGGTCAGGGTCGGGCACCTACGTACGGCACCGTCCGGAACAGCAGCGGCTTACCCGCTCCTGGTACACCGCCCGGAAAGGCGGCTCGCCGTTCCGCGCGGAGATGGGCGCGGCGGGACGGGGCGGGACCTGGGAGAGTTCCAGCGAGCGCGCCGCCATGACGCCCGCCGTGGCTCAGCGGCTTGGGGCCGCCGCCGGAGATCCAGGGATGCGCACCCGCTACACCTTCCTGGCCGACGGCGAGCCGGTGACGCTCTCCAGCAGCTGGGAGCCCTTGGCCCTGACCGAGGGCACCCCGATCATGTTTCCCGAAGAAGGACCGCACGCGGGGCAGGGAGTCGTGGAGCGGATGGCCGCCATCGGCCAGCACATCACGCATGCAGAGGAAACCGTGACCAGCCGCCCCGCGCTGGCCGCCGAGGCTGACCGGCTGCAGATCCGGTCAGGAAGGATCGTCCTGACGATCGCCCGCGTCTACCACACCGCCGAGCGGCCGGTGGAGACAGCCGACATCATCATCCCCGTAGAGCGGTACGCACTCGTCTATCAAGTCCCGGTCCGATAGCCGTGGCGGAGCCGTCAGGGCCGCAGAACCATCACGTGACGGACTTCACGGTGCCGGTCACGACCGCCATCTGACGCTGAATCCCACGGTCAAACGACGGTCAAACGATCAAGAAGCCCGGTTCCAGCGCCTTGGAACCGGGCTCCTATCTGCGAGAACCTGGTCGGGGTGGCCGGATTTGAACCGGCGGCCTCTTCGTCCCGAACGAAGCGCGCTGCCAAGCTGCGCCACACCCCGGTGACTGCCCGAGAAGTCTAGCTGATGCCAGGGACCAGCGTGAGCAGCGTCGCCTCCGGGCGGCAGCCGAACCGGACCGGCGCGTACGGGGACGTGCCGAGCCCGGCCGAAACATGCAGCCAGGCTGGGTTCGGAGCGGCACCCTCAGCCGGATAACGGTGCAGGCCGCGGGCTCTGCGCCGATCGATGCCGCAGTTGGTCACCAGCGTGCCGAACCCTGGCAGGCATACCTGGCCGCCGTGGGTGTGACCCGCGAGCAGCAGATCAAAACCGTCAGCGACGAATCGGTCCAAGGTCGCGGGCTCGGGCGAGTGCATTACGCCGAGCCGCAGGTCGGCCGCCGGATCGACCGGACCGGCGATCCGGTCGTAGCGGTCGCGGGCGATATGCGAGTCGTGCACGCCGCCCACCTCGATGTCGAGATCGCCGGCCTTGATCCGGCCGCGCCGGTTGTTGGCGCTCAGCCAGCCTGCTGCTTCCAAGCCGTCGCCGAGTTCCGCCCACGGCAAATCAGGAGCACTGCGCTGGTGCTCGAGAGCGCTCGTTCGCCACAGGTACCGCGTCGGGTTCTTTAGCTTCGGCGTGTACAGGTCGTTGGAGCCGTAGACGAAGACGCCGGGCCGGTCGAGAAGTGGTCCGAGCGCGTCCAGCAGCGGCCGGACGGCCTGGGGGTGGGCGATCGAGTCACCGGTGTTGACGACAAGGTCGGGTTCCAGTGCGTCCAGCGTCCTGATCCACGAGAGCAGCCGGTGCCGTCCCGGCGTGAGGTGGGTGTCGGAGATATGCAAGATCCGCAGCGGCCGGGCTCCGCTGGCAAGCACGGGAACGTCGAAGCGGCGCAGTGTGAACCAATTGCGCTCGACGACAGTCGCATAGGCGGTGACGGCAGTTCCGGCTACGGCGGCGGTCCCGATGAGGGCACGTGGTCGCATGCACACATGGTGCCATGCCGGCGAGACTGGCCAGTCCAGGCCTGCCTGGCGGGCCGAGCCCGCCCGGTCCGGCGCGGCAGGGCAGGATGGGCACATGTCAGAACTGAAAGACCGGCTCCGTGCCGACCTCACCGCCGCGATGAAGGCGCGCGACGAGGTGCGCACCCGGACGCTGCGCATGGCGCTCACCGCAGTCGCCAACGAGGAAGTGGCTGGAAAGTCGGCCCGCGAGCTCAGCGACGACGAGGTGCTGAAGGTGCTGACCAGGGAGGCCAAGCGGCGGCGTGAAGCGGCTAGCGCGTTCGAGGATGCCGGGCGCCAGGATCAGGCCGCCGCCGAGCGGTCGGAAGATGCCGTGCTGGCCGGATATCTGCCGCGCCAGCTCAGCGACGCTGAGCTGGCGGGTCTCGTCGCAGCGGCTATCGCGGGGACGTCAGCACCAGGCAAGGCGATGGGCCAGGTGATGAAGGCGGTCACGCCGAAGACTGCAGGACGCGCTGACGGCGGCCGGGTAGCGGCCGAGGTGCGGCGGCAGCTCGCCGGCTGAACCCCGTACGCCCGTCAGTGGTGACCTGGTCCGCCGCCGTTCCCCCTGCCGGGTCCTGGGGCCACGGTGGGGCCGGGGCCCGGGCGGTGGCCCTTGCCGCCGCCGGGGCTCTTTGGCGGGGCGGGCGGCTTCGGCGAGTTGATGCCGGTGCCCTCCGAGAAGAACGGGCTGTCCGGGGGCACGCCGACGAAGGGCACGCTGGGCAGACTGAGATGAAGGAACGTCATCTGCCAGGTATTGCCCGGCGCGTCGGCGCCGAACATCTGGCCCGGACAGTCCAGGCCGCCGCTCACATCCCGGAAGCACGAGTTGTTACCCACCATCGCACCGCTGGTGGTCGGGTAGAGCGGGTTGAAGGCCGACACATAGCCGGCCAGGCGGGGTGTGTAACCGGCGAACGCCGCGTAATACCCGCCGTTCGCCGTGCCCGTCTTCGCGGCGGCGGGGACACTGATGCCAAGGCCGGCCCCAGTGCCGGAGGTCAGCACGCCCTGCAGGATGTAGTTGGCGGCGTCCGCCACCGCGGACGAGAGAACGCGGTGACAGTCGGCGGATGCCACCGGCAGATTGCTGCCCGGCGAGGTCACGATCTTCGCAATCGCGATCGGCGCGCAGTAGATTCCCCTGGCAGCGACCGTGGCGTAAGCGTCGGCCATGCTCATCGGCGAGACATAAACCGACCCCAGGGTGAATGACGGGATGTCGTCGGCAGGGTACTGGTAATCCGCCTTATTCGGATTACCTACGCCCTTGAGCAGGGACACGTCGTCCGCCCGGTGCATCCCGAGGCTGACGGCCGTCTTGACCACAGCGCACAGGCCGACCTTCTGCTCCAGGTGGGCATAGAACACGTTGATCGACTGCGTCGTTCCGTTATACAAGGTGAACGTGCCCTTGCCCGCGCCTTCGGCGTTGGTCACGTTGAACAGGCCGGTCGGCTGGCCCTGGCAGTTGTAATAGCCGGTGAGCGTGGACGGCGAAGTGATCGCCTGATTATACCCGAACGGCAATCCTTGCTTCAGCGCGGTCAGCAGAGTGAAGAGCTTGGACGAGGAACCGGTTTGCACCCCGGCGCCCCCGTCGTACTGCTGATCGACCGCGTAGTCGACGACCGTGTGACCGGTCCCGTTGCCGTACGGCCGGTCAACCGCGATTGCCTTGACGTCGCCCGTGCCCGGCTGGATCAGTACCTCGGTATCGACGTTCCCGCCGGGGTTGTAGGTCGACGAGTCCGGCGGCACCACGAAGTTGACCGCATTGTCCGCAGCACGCTGATCCGCTGAGTTCAGCGTGGTGTAAATCTTCAGGCCGCCGGTGCTGTTGAAATCCGCATAGGCCTGCGCATAGGCGGGATTTTTGCTTAGCACCGAGAGGACGTAGTCGCAGAAGAACGCCGCGCTACTGGCTGACTTGGCCGTACAGCCGCTCTGCAGCGAGTAGGGCGATGGGTTCAGGCCGAGCGGCGTGGCCTCGGCTGTGCTGGCCGCTGCCTTGGTGATGTAGCCGATCTGGGCCATCCGGGCAAGCACGGTGTTACGCCGGTTCCGCGCGTTCGTCGGAAACTGGAACGGGTTGTACAGGGAAGGGTTCTCCACCATGCCCGCCAGCAGCGCGGACTGGGTCAGCGTCAGGTGCAGGGCGGATGTGGAGAAATAACGCTCCGCCGCGACCTGGACGCCATAGGCCTGGTTCTCGAAGTAGGCGACGCTCAGGTACGCAGCGAGAAGCTGCTGCTTGCTGAGCTGATGCTCGACGATGGCGGCCATCCGCAGCTCGCGGATCTTGCGCGGCAGATTGTCCGCATAGGCCGCCGCTCTGTCCTGCGGTGTCGGGGCCGTCAGGATGAGCGCGTTCTTAACGTACTGCTGCGCGAGCGTGGAGCCGCCCTGAACGTTTCCGGGCTGATTCTTCAGGTCGTTGGCCACAGCGCGGAACGTCCCGCGGGGATCGAAGGCCCCGTGCTGATAGAAGCGGGAGTCCTCGATCGCGACGATCGCGTTGCGCATGTCCGGCGAGATCTGGTTGTAAGAGACCGGGACCCGGTCGATTCCGCCTGGGTAGTAGTACGCGATCAGGTGACCCTGGCTGCCGAGAATCTCTGACCGCGAGGGCACCTGCCCGAGGCGCGGCACCGACAGTGTCTCGAAGGTCTGCGTCGCGTCGCGAGTGGCGACTCCGAAGACTCCGACAACCGGAAGTGCTACGGCTGCAGCGAGCAGTCCCGTCGCCACTGCCAGGACGAGAAGCCGCCCAACCGTAATCGCGCCGGCGCGGCGCCCAGATCTCAGCACGGGTTCAGGTTACGCTGACAGGCGCCAGCGACGTACCAAGACGACGACCAACACATTGGAACGGCAGCTGATGGCGGCCCTCAGGGCCGCGCACGGGGGCTCAGCAGCCCGGTCGTGGGGTGACTAGTCACTTCTGCGCGTATAGCTCATCAGAGCTATGCGGGAAATGGGCCTGCCGGGGTCTAGCGCTACGGCTCCGACTTCCGTAAGTTACTCTTCCGCGACCTTCACTACCGGGGCCGGCAGTAATGCCGCCCCGAACCGCAACGAAACGCCATCCGGCGAGACGACCCATTTGCGGGCGTGACGATCAGGAGGAGTGGGGCTACATGTGGATCACGGACTGGACCGCGCGCGCCGCGTGCAAGGGCACGGACCCGGACGAGCTCTTCGTCCAGGGGGCGGCGCAGAACCGGGCCAAGCTGATCTGCCGCGGCTGCCCTGTCCGTACCGAGTGCCTCGCCGACGCGCTCGACAACCGGATCGAGTTCGGCGTGTGGGGCGGCATGACCGAGCGTGAGCGGCGCGCGCTGCTGCGCCGTCGCCCGGACGTGACCTCCTGGCGCGAGCTGCTCGAGAACGCGCGCAACCACTACGAGCGCAGCGGCGACGAGCTCGTTGCCAGCTGAGCACGGCCATTTTTCTGTTTGGCTGTGTATTGCCCGGACACGGGCACCCGAAGTGCGTGTACGGTCGCTTCTGGTGACTGGACAGCTTCCGCAGCGCGGATTGGCTGCTCCAGGTGGGCTAACTGACCGGCAGGAGTTTGGCTGCTCGGCACGGTCGGCTGCTCGGCATGGTCGGCGACGCAGTGCAGTCGGCGACGCAGCGCGCTGGCAAGTCAGGGCTGGCAAGTCGGTGAAAGCTACGCAGCGCCGAAATTCTGGCCGATCGCACGCAGCCCGGCGAGGTCGTGCACGTCCTCTGGCTGGGCCGGGACTTCGGCGACCGGCACCAGGGGATGGGCCGCGGTGAAGTGCTCGGCCACCCGCCGCTCCAGCGCGGACTGTGTCATCCGCTCCGCGTGCAACCGCAGTGCCGCGATGGCCAGCGGGTAGCCCCCGTTCTGCGCCGGACCGGGTGACCGGCCGCGACCTTTGCTGCTGCTGCCGTTGCCGGAGTTGCGCGGTGCGGCAGCGGCCTGCAGGGTCTCGGCGGCTGCAAGGCTGCGGGCCGCCGACAGCCGGCCTGCAGTCGACTTGTGCACCCGGTTCAGGATGAGGCCGGCCAGCGGCATGCCCTCCTGCGCCAGTCGCTCCACGAAATAGGACGCCTCGCGCAGTGCGTCTGGCTCCGGTGCCGCGATCACGACGAACGAGGTGTCCGGCGCGCGGAGCAGCTGGTAGGTGTACTCGGCGCGCTCCCGGAAGCCGCCGAACATCGTGTCCAGGGCAGCGACGAACGTCTGGGCGTCCCTGAGCACCTGAGCGCCGAGGATCTTGGTCAGCATCCCGGTCACCATGCCGAACCCGGCGCCCAGCACTCTGAGGTAGGCGCGGCCGCCAAATTTGGCGGGTGACGTCAGCAGCCGCAGCAGCCGGCCGTCAAGGAACCGGCCCAGCCGCTGCGGCGCGTCCAGGAAGTCCAGCGCCGACCGGCTCGGCGGAGTATCGACGACGATCAGGTCCCACTCATCAGCGCGTCGCAGCTGGCCGAGCTTCTCCATCGCCATGTATTCCTGCGTGCCGGAGAAGCTCGACGACAGGGACTGGTAGAAGGGGTTGGCCAGGATCTGCGCGGCCCGATCGGGGTCGGCGTGCGCCTCGACGATCTCATCGAAAGTCCGCTTCATGTCGAGCATCATGGCGTGCAGGCTGCCGCCGGAAGGCCCGTTATGCTGCTGGGTTTTCCGGCTGCTGCCGCCGGCCTGCTCGCCGGCGCCTGGGACCAGCCGCGGGTTGTTATCCAGCGAGGACAGGCCCATCGACTGGGCAAGCCGGCGGGCCGGATCGACCGTGAGCACCACCACATGGCGGCCGCGCTCGGCGGCACGCAGGCCGATGGCTGCAGCGGCCGTAGTTTTTCCCACGCCGCCGGATCCGCAGCAGACGATGACCCGCGTGCGGCGGTCGTCAATCAGCCGGTCGACATCCAGCCGCGGCGGCTGGACTGTCTCGCTCATCAGGCAGCTCCCTGCTCTCGCAGCGCCGCAGCGAGCCGGTACAGCCCGGCCAGGTCCATTCCGTCGGCGATCATCGGCAGCTCGTAGCACGGCTGGCCCGGCTCGTCGAGGCGACGTCGCTGGTCCTGCTGGCCCAGGGCCGTGCGGGCCTGCTCGGTCAGCTCGGCGGCCAGGTCGGCGGCCAGCGCGTGGCTGTCGTCCAGGCCCGCCGTCTTCAGCCCGAGCGCGAGCTCATCCTCGTCCAGGGTGCCATCGGCCGCGGCGCGCAGCTGATCATCGGGCAGCGGGACCGGCCGGTTCATGTTGATCATAATGCCGCCGGGCTGGATTGCGCCGCCGGTCAGGCTGCGCAGCTCGGCGATGCCGTCCAGGGTCTCCTGCACGGGCATCTCCTCCAGTACCGTCACGAAGTGCACGGCGGTCTGCGGCGAGCGGATGACCCGCTGCACGGTGTCGGCGTGCCCGCGGATCGGGCCCATCCGGGCAAGTCCGGATACTTCCGATGTGACGTTCAGAAAACGGCCGATCCGGCCGGTCGGCGGTGCGTCCATGACGACCGCGTCGTACACCGGGGCCCCGCCGCGCTTCCTGCGGACGGCCTCAGCGGCCTTGCCGGTCAGCAGGACGTCGCGCAGGCCCGGCGCGATAGTGGTGGCGAAGTCGATGACGCCGAGCTTGGTCAGCGCCGTGCCGGCATGACGGAGGTTATAGAACATCTCCAGGTACTCGATCAGCGCGGACTCGGGCTCGGCAACCAGCGCGAAGACGTCACCGCCTGGCCGTGTCTCGGTGGCAGGCGCGACGGCGATCTTCCGCTCGGCGTACGGCAGCGGCGGCACGTCGAACAGCTGGGCGATGCCCTGCCGGCCTTCCACCTCCATGAGGAGCACGCGCTTGCCGCCCGAGGCAAGGGCAAGCGCGAGCGCGCCGGCCACGGTGGTCTTGCCGGTTCCTCCCTTGCCGGTGACGACGTGCAGCCGCACGCCCTCCCAGTCAGTATCACGAGTGCGCACCTCTGGAGGCTATCCGTGGTCACTGACCGGTCACTCCCGTGGCCTGCCCGTTATCGGGGAGTGCTGGGATCGCGCCGAAAGGTCACTAGTCTGGTATCAAGTGATCCACGCAGGGCCGGCCGAAAGCCGGTCGTAAGGAAGTGTTTGCGTTGGGCGTTGATGTGCTCATAACGATCCTTGTGATTCTGGTCGTGGCGGGCGCGATCGCAGTTGGCCGCTCGGTCCGGGTCGTGCAGCAGTACGAGCAGGGGATTATCTTCCGGTTCGGCCGGGTGCTGCCGGAGCCCCGCGGTGCCGGGCTGACGCTGCTGCGGCCGTTTGGCGACCGGATGCAGAAAGTCAACATGCAGATCATCGCAATGGCGGTCCCCGCCCAGGAGGGCATCACCAAGGACAACGTCAGCGTCCGGGTGGACGCGGTGGTCTACTTCCGCGTCGTGGACCCGATCAAGGCCACGATTAACGTGCAGAACTACCTGTTCGCCATCTCGCAGCAGGCGCAGACCTCGCTCCGGTCGATCATCGGTCAGTCGGAGATGGACCAGCTCCTAGCCGAGCGGGACACAGTCAACAGGGAGCTGCGCCGGATCATCGACGAGCCGACCGAGGGGCCGTGGGGCATCAGGGTCGAGCGGGTCGAGATCAAGGACGTGTCGCTGCCGGAGGGCATGAAGCGGTCTATGTCGCGGCAGGCAGAAGCCGAGCGCGAGCGCCGCGCCAGGATCATCACCGCCGACGGTGAGTACCAGGCATCCAAGCGGCTCGCGGCGGCCGCCAATGTCATGGCCCGCGACCCTGCCGCGCTGCAGCTGCGGCTGCTGCAGACCGTGGTCGAGGTGGCCTCCGAGCGCAACAGCACGCTGGTGATGCCCATCCCGGTCGAGCTGCTGAGGTTCTTCGACAAGTTCACGCCGCCCACGCCGGGCGCGTCGGCCGCGGATTCCGCCTCGATGGCGGACTTCGGCGATGCCGAGGTGGCGAAGGCCGAGGCTGAGATCGCCAGCGGGCACTCCACGCCGGTCGAGATACCCGAGGTCGCGCCGATCCCTGAGCTGGTCACGCCCGATGCCAGTGGCAGGCTCGCTGACATCGACCCCGACGGCGACACTGACCCCGGCGTCGTGCCGCAGCCGGGGCAGGCCGAGGCGACCGGGCCCGATGAGGCAACGGCGGGCCAGGCACCGGCCGACCGGGGCGTCTGATCGCCGCCTGATCCGGCTGCGGCACTGCCGCGGGCCGCGGTGACCCCGAAGGCGCGCAGCGTCGGGCCCGCTGGGGCGCGCGGGGCCGGGCCCGCTAGGGTTCGCCTATGGCGAAGTGGGAGTACGCAACAGTGCCGCTGCTTGTGCACGCGACCAAGCAAATCCTGGATAACTGGGGCGAGGATGGCTGGGAGCTCGTGGCGGTCGTGCCCGGGCCTAATCCCGAGCAGCTTGTCGCCTACATGAAGCGAGAAAAGCCTTGAGCCTGGCCGAAGGCGGCGGCCAGGCGGGCTGTTCGCCGGAGGCCAGGCTCGCCGCGCTCGGGCTGACGCTGCCGACGGTCACGCCGCCGCTGGCGGCCTACGTGCCTGCCGTGCGGACCGGCAGCTACGTCTACACCGCCGGGCAGCTGCCGGTTGTGGACGGGCAGCTGCTGGCCGCAGGCAAGGTCGGTGCCGAGGTAGGCGCCGCCGAGGCTGCCGCGCTGGCGCGGACCTGCGCGCTGAACGCGCTCGCCGCTGTGGCATCAGTGGCCGGCGGCCTGTCCGCCATCCGGCGCATCGTGAAGGTGACAGGATTCGTGGCCAGCACGCCGGATTTCACGCAGCAGCCGCAGGTGGTGAACGGGGCGAGCGAGCTGCTCCTCGAAGTGTTCGGCGAGTCAGGCAGGCACGCGCGCAGCGCCGTGGGCACGGCCGTGCTGCCGCTTGACGCGCCGGTGGAAATCGAGCTGATCGCCGAGGTCACAGGCTGAGCGGGACCGAGAGACGCGTCCGGCTCGCGACATCATGCAGGAGGGCCGCGAATGGCGGAGGGCGCTGCGGACGCGGGTGCAGCCCGATCGGACCACGCCACGATCCGGTTTCCCGGCAAACTCCCCGACCGGGCTCGCGAGATCATTGCGGGCAGCCGGGCGCCGGTGATCCCACGCGACGCCGCAACCGTGATGCTGCTGCGCGAGGCCGCCGGCAGGCCAGCCGGCCTCGAGGTCTACATGCTGCGCCGCAAGCCGTCCATGGCGTTCGCCCCTGGCGCGTTCGTGTTTCCCGGCGGCGCCGTGGATGCCAGGGACGCTGACGAGGAGGTCGCCTGCTCCGGCCCCGGCATCGCGACCTGGGGCCGGGTCTTCGACGCGCCGCCCGAGCTGGCCAGGGCGCTCGTCTGCGCCGCGGTCCGGGAGACGTTCGAGGAATCCGGCGTGCTGCTCGCCGGGCCATCGGCGGACGCGGTGGTGGCCGACACCACGAGCGATGACTGGGAGGCGGACAGGAACGCGCTGCTTGACCGGTCCCTCTCGCTGGCCGAGCTGCTGGGCAGGCGGCGGCTCTTGCTCCGGGCCGACTTGCTGCGGCCCTGGTCGCGGTGGATCACCCCGGCTGTGGAGGAGCGCCGGTATGACGCCAGGTTCTTCGCGGCGGCGCTGCCGCCCGGCCAGCGCACCAGGGATGTCGGCGGCGAGGCCGCCGCGGTGACCTGGATCGCGCCCGGCGCCGCGCTGGCGGCCGGGCGGCGGGGCGAGATCCAGGTCTGGCCGCCGACGGCCGTGACCCTCGCCGAGCTCGCATCCTGCGGCGATGTGAATACCGCGCTGGCTGGCCCGCGCGGCGTCGTGCCCAGGATTCCCGAGGTGCTGATCCGGGAGGGAGCGGCGTGGCTGACCGTGCCGGGGATCCAGGAGTACCCGCTATGACCGCCGGTGAGTTCTCGGTGCCAGCGGGCGAGGCGGCTGATGGCCGGGCGGCCATTGACGGATCGGGGACGGCGCGCGCGAGGTGCGTGCTGGCGCCAAATCCGTCCCTGATGACGCTGGACGGCACGAATACGTGGCTGGTCGCCGAGCCGGGCTCGGCCGCTGTCGTGGTTGTCGATCCAGGTCCCGACGACGAGGCGCACCTGCGGCGGGTGTGTGCCCTGGCCGCGGCGGCTGAGCAGCGGATAACCAGCATCGTGCTAACGCACGGGCACAGCGACCATGCTGCGGGCGCCAGGCAGCTTGCCGAGCTCACCGGCGCGCCGGTGCTGGCTGTCGATCGCGCGCACCGGCTGGGCGCCGACGGTCTGCGGCCCGGTGCCGTGATCACCGCAGGGGGCTGCGAGCTGCGGGTCATCGCGACTCCGGGGCACACCGCCGACTCGGTCTGCCTGGAGATTTCCGCCGACGGGGCGGTGCTCACCGGCGACACGGTGCTCGGCCGGGGGACCACCGTTATTGCCGGCGACGGCAACCTCGGTGACTACCTGAGCTCGCTGGACCAGCTCAGGTCGATGGCCGAGGGCAGCGACCTCAGGGCCCTGCTGCCCGGGCACGGCCCGGTGCTGGCCGATCCGGCAGGAACTCTTGATTTCTACGTAACGCACCGCGCCGAGCGGCTCGCCGAGATAGCGGCCGCTGTTGCCGCCGGGGATACCACGCCAGCGCAGATCGTGGCCAGGGTCTATGCGGCAGTTGAGCCGGCCCTGTGGCCTTTTGCCCAATGGTCGGTGCGCGCGCAGCTGGCCTACCTGGCCGGACGGGGCAGCCTGCCGCCTGGTTTCAGCTGGTAGGCGTTTCAGCTGGTCAGCTTTACAGCTGGAGCGCCACCAGGACGGCTGGCGTCACCGGGCTCGCTTGCGGAGCCGCTCGGGGTCCAGCAGCAGCACCGATTTGGCCGATAGCTGCACCCAGCCGCGTGCGACGAAATCGGCGAGGGCCTTGTTGACTGTCTCCCTGGATGCCCCCACCAGCTGGGCCAGCTCCTCCTGGGTCAGGTCATGGCTGACCTGGATCCCGCCGTCCTGCCGCGCGCCGAAGCGCTCGGCGAGGTCCAGCAGGGCCTTGGCAACCCGGCCCGGTACATCGGTGAAAACCAGATCCGCCTTGTCGTCATTGACCCGCCGCAGGCGCTGGGCGAGGGCACGCAGCAGGCTCATCGCGACCTCGGGCCGGCTGACCAGCCAGGTGCGCAGGAAGTCGTGCGCCAGTTCGGCAAGCTTCGCATCGGTCACCGCGGTCGCGCTGGATGTGCGCGGGCTCGGGTCGAACAGGGAGAGCTCGCCGAACATCTCACCGGGCCCATGCACGCTGAGCAGGTTCTCCCTGCCATCCGGCGCCGCCCGGCTGAGCTTGATCTTGCCCTCGAGTACGACGTAGAGCTTCTCGCCGGGGTCTCCCTCCGAGAACAGCCGGTCGCCGCGGCTGATCTCGATGACGGATTCCCCGGAGCGCAGCGACCTGGCGTCCGCCTCGCTCAGGGTCTCGAACAGCGGCGCCCGGCTGAGTACGTCATCCGCGTGCGACACCGGTGCCTCCTCGCCTGGGTCTACTGCCTAGTGTCGCCCATGCCCTGCGTCTTGTGATCTCGCCCTGGGCTGGCGGCTAGTTCCCAGTGTGACCCGGATCACTGGCAAGCCGCTGACGGCATGCCAGGATTTCCTTTTCTGCGGCCGCCCGGTCCACCCAGCTGGCCGTCTCCACTTCCTTGCCGGGCTCCAGCGCCTTGTAAACCTCGAAGAAGTGCTGGATCTCGAGCTGGTCGAAGCCGGAGACGTCGGTGATGTCGCGCAGATGCGCGATCCGCGGATCTGTCGCGGGCACGCACAGCACCTTGTCGTCCGCGCCGTTTTCATCCCGCATCCGGAACATCCCGATTGCCCGGCAGCTGATCAGGCAGCCGGGGAAAGTGGGCTCTTCAAGCAGCACCAGAGCATCAAGCGGATCACCGTCGTCGGCAAGAGTGTCCTCGATAAAGCCGTAATCGGCGGGATACCTGGTCGACGTGAACAGCATACGGTCCAGCCGGATCCGTCCCGTTTCGTGATCCATCTCGTACTTGTTGCGCTGGCCCTTCGGAATCTCGATGACTACATCGAACTCCACGATTCCATCCCCTCGGCGCCTAGATGATGGACTCCGTTGCCGGGGTGACTATCCCGGCCGGAGTCCCTGACCCTGCACAGCCCCAGCATCTCGCGAAAGGATGCGGCCTGGTGAGCCGGTACCGCCAGATGGCGCTGCTGTGCGTCGCGCTGCTGTGCGCCGTCACGATTGGCGCCGGCACGGCGGTCGCGCAGCTGCTGCCGCCGCGGCTGGCTCTGTGGCGGATTCCGCGGGTGACGGGACGCGTATTCGCTGCGCCGGGTCCGGTTCTGCGGTCGGCGAGCAGCGCAGCGCCCGGCTCGGACGGGGCGGTCCTGGGCCACGGCGCGACGCCCGCCGGGCTGAGTGCGGCGGTGTCCCCGCTGCTCAGCTCACTGGCGCTCGGACGCCGCGTCGGCCTGGACGTGATCGATCTGGGCACCGGCCAGGCTCTGTACTCGCGCGCGACAGGGTCCGCGTTCGCTCCGGCATCGACCGCGAAGCTGGCCGTAGCGGTCGCGGCCCTGCACGTGCTGGGACCGGGTGCCCGCATCGCGACCAGGGTTGTAGCCGGCCCGGCTGCGTCCTCGGTCATCCTGGTCGGCGGCGGCGATCCGACCCTCGCGGCCGCCCGCCCGCCCGCTTCGGATTACCCGCAGCCTGCCACCCTGCAGTCGCTGGCTGCCGTGACCGCCGCCGCGCTGCGCGCGCGCGGCCAGGACGCGATCCGCCTTGGCTACGACACCTCGCTGTTCACCGGGCCGGCCTTCGCCTCCGGCTGGTCGCCCAGCTACGTGACCAGCGGCAATGTCACGGCCATCACCTCGCTGGAGGTCGACCAGGGCCGGCTGACGAGGACGGGAATGCCTCAGGATGCCGACGATCCGGCCAATAACGAGCCGCGGTCCACCGCCCCGGCGGCGAACGCTGCGGCGGCGTTCGCGCGCTTCCTGACCGCAGCCGGGATCCGGGTCCTGGGCCCGGCCACGCAGGCGCATGCGGCCGCCGGCAGTGCGACGCTCGCCAGCGTCTCCTCGCCGCCAGTTGCCGAGATCGTGCAGTGGATGCTGACCGAGAGCAACAACGTCATCGCCGAGGACCTGGCCCGGCAGGTCGCGATCGCCACCGGGCACCCGGCGTCGTTCAGCGGCGCGGCGGCCGCGGAGCTGGCGGTGCTGCGGGGGCTCGGCGTGACCAGCGGCGTGCAGCTGGTCGACGGCAGCGGGCTGTCGCCCAGAGACCGGCTGACGCCGGCGGCTGAAGTGCAGCTTCTCGGCCTGGCTGCCGCGCAGCCCCGGCTCCGGGCAGTCATCACCGGCCTGCCGGTGGCCGGCTTCTCCGGCACGCTCGCGCCCGGCGGGAGCGTCTTCGGCGAGATGGGCCGCGGTGCACTGGGCGTCGTGCGGGCCAAGACCGGCAACCTGAACACGGTCGCGGCGCTAGCCGGCATTGCCTACGCCAGGGACGGCCAGCTGCTCGGTTTCGCCATGATGGCGGACCGCCTGTCGGCCAGCCAGCTGGACGCAGCCGGCGCCGACATGGCCCGGCTAGCAACGATCCTGGCGGGCTGCGGGTGCCGGTAAGCACGTCCCGGCGGCCCGTCTGCGCCGCCGCCGACAGCAGTCCATGACCGGCCCACGTACGGTGGAGGGGTGAGCAGCTCCCAGATGATCGACTGGAATGTCGCCACCTCGACCGGAGTCAGGTGGGTAAGGCCAGGGCCGCAGATCAGCATGACCGAGGCGCGGCAGGTCGTCGCCGAGCTCCGCGAGCTCGCCGACGCCGTCCAGGCGACGGTCCGAGACGTGACCATGCTGCCAGGCTGGGGCGACGGCGGCGAGGTTGCCATCGTCGACAGACCCGCCTGGATCAGGGCAAACGTCGACGGCTTCCGGGTCGTGCTGGATCCGCTGGTGGAGCACTTGCAGGAGCGCGGCGCGGCACCGCCGTCCGGCTCGGTGATCACCGCGGTCTCCTCCAGGGTCACCGGCATGCAGGCCGGGCTCATCCTCGCTTACCTGGCCGCGCGCGTACTCGGCCAGTACGAGCTGTTCCTGCCGCCCGATCCGGATACTCCGGCCGACGATGCGCCGGCGGGACGGCTGACGCTCGTGGCCCCCAACATCGTGATGGTGGAACGGGAGCTCGGCGTCAATCCGCATGATTTCCGGCGCTGGGTCTGCCTGCACGAGGAGACCCACCGGACCCAGTTCACCTCGGTGACCTGGCTGCGCCCCTACGTGCAGCACCAGATGACCGAGTTCCTGCTGGCCTCCGACCTCGATCCGGCCTCAATCCTGGACCGGCTCCGGGCAGCAGCTGACGCAGTTGCCGGAGCGGTCCGCGGCAGCGACGGCGAGAGCGTGATCGAGGCCATCCAGAGCCCGCGTCAGCGCGAGATCCTGGAGCTGCTGACCTCCGTGATGACGCTTGTCGAAGGGCACGGCGACTACGTCATGGATGCGGTTGGCCCCAGTGTCGTGCCGTCGGTGGCCGAGATCAGGGCCAAGTTCAGCGCCCGGCGCGGCTCAGCCGGCCGGATCGAGCAGGCGATCCGCAGGATTCTCGGCATTGACCTGAAGATGAAGCAATACGAGCAAGGGTCGCGGTTCGTCAAGACAGTCGTGCAGGAAGCCGGGATGGCTACCTTCAACAGGGTGTGGACATCGCCGCAGACGCTGCCCACCAGGGAAGAGATCGCCAGTCCGCGGCTCTGGCTGGAGCGGGTCGCGGGCAACGGCGCTATCACGGGCTGACCGGTCGTGGGCCCCCACCCTGCGGTCGCGCAGATCCGCCTCGGCGTGCGCCGCGGCCTCGCCGGGCTGAGCCGCGGCGAGCTGGTGCTGGCAGCGTGCTCGGGGGGCGCCGACTCGCTCGCCCTCGCGGCGGCGCTCGCCTTCGAGGCGCCCCGGCTTGGCCTGCGGGCCGGCGGGGTCACCGTCGATCACGGTCTGCAGGACGGATCGGCGCAGCGGGCCGCGCGGGTTACGGGCATCCTGACGGAGCTGCGGCTCGAGCCGGTGGTCAGCGTCGCCGTCGCCGTCGCCCGCCGCGGCGGCCAGCCTGGCGCCCCGCCGTACCAGGGCCCGGAGGGAGCAGCCAGGGAAGCCAGGTACGCGGCCCTGGCCGAGACGGCCGATGCGGCCGGCGCTGCGTCCGTTGCCCTCGGGCACACCCTTGACGACCAGGCCGAGACCGTGCTGCTGGGCCTGGCCAGGGGCTCCGGCGCCCGGTCGCTGGCCGGCATGGCCCCGCGCAGCGGGCGCTACCTGCGGCCGCTGCTGGCGGTTCGCCGGGCCTCAACCCGCGCCGCCTGCGCGGCCCTGGGCCTCGAGCCATGGGAGGACCCGCACAACACCGACACCTCCTACGCCAGGGCGCGGGTTCGCGGCCAGCTGCTGCCGGCCCTGGCGGAGGTGCTGGGTCCGGGCGTGACCGAAGCGCTCGCCCGCACGGCCGACCAGATGCGAGCTGACGCCGACGTCCTGGACTGCCTGGCGCAGGCGCAGGCGCAGCGGCTGGCAGGGCCCGATGGCTCGCTGGCAGCCGGCGGCCTTGCCAAGCTGCCGCCCGCGATCAGGATGCGGGTGCTCCGGGCAGCCGCCATCGGCGCGGGCTGCCCGGCCGGCGCCCTCGGCTCCCGGCACGTGCACGCGCTGGACGCGCTGGTGACCAGCTGGCACGGGCAGTGCGGTGCTGACCTGCCGGGCGGGGTCCGGTGCCAGCGGCTGTCTGACAGGCTGACCTTCAGCGCACGAGCGTAATGGGGAGGGTGCGGCGTGGATGCCAGCGATATGGGGGCTGATCTCGAGGAAGTCCTGATCAGCCCTGGCCAGCTGCAGGTTCGCATTGCCGAGCTCGCCGCCCGGATAGATATGGATTACGCCGGCCGCGAACTGCTGCTTGTCGGGGTGCTGAAGGGCGCAGTGATGGTCATGGCCGATCTGGCGCGCGCCATGCGCCTGCCGGTCCTGATGGACTGGATGGCCGTTTCCTCCTACGGATCAGGGACGAAGTCCTCCGGAGTGGTCCGCATCCTGAAGGATCTGGACGCCGATATCACCGGCCGCCATGTCCTGGTGGTCGAGGACATCGTGGACTCCGGCCTGACCCTGTCCTGGCTGGTCCAGAACCTCCAGTCGCGCGGCCCGGCATCGGTGCAGGTATGCGTGCTGCTACGCAAGCCGGCGGCCGCGCGCACAGCGGTCGACATCACTTACGTGGGCTTCGATATCGAGGAGAAGTTCGTGATCGGCTACGGGCTCGACTACGTCGAGCGGTACCGGAACCTGCCGTTCATCGGAACGCTCGCGCCGGATGTCTACGGCGGCGATCCGTCGGCCTGACCAACAATGCCGGCGATAGGGAACACAACCCGCAATGAAATACGTTCAGCGGGGTAGAGGCTCACCGGAGGCTCGTTAGCGGGCTGGACGGTGCCTCCTGCGTGTCGGCGGCGGCCGATGCGGTGTACCGTCGGTTATTCCCGCGATTGCGCTGGGGACAGGGACGCCGCGCGTTGGCGCTGGGACGCACGGCAGTCCTGCCGGGGGTCGGTGGGACACGAGGCTCGTCAGGAGGGACCGGCCCGGAACCGGCGGGGCCGCTCATCGATGGATTTGAAGCGCATCTTCCGCGGATGGACTATTGCCATCCTTGCTGTGGTTCTCGTATTCCTGTTCGTCTACCGGTTCGCGAGCTCCGGCCAGACTTTCAAGCAGGCTGACACCGCACGCGTGGTCGAGCTCATCAACACCGACCAGGTGAAGTCGGCGCTGCTGACCGATACCAACCAGACGATCCAGGTCACGCCGAAAAACGGCGGCACGCCGCTGCAGGCGTCGTGGGTCGGCAACCAGGGCGAGCAGCTCGCCCAGACGCTGCAGCGCGCTTACGCCGCCCATAAGCTGCCGCAGGGCTACAACGTCGTGGTGCCCAAGGGCAGCTCGATCTGGACCCTGCTGCTCAGCTGGCTGCCGTTCATCGTGATTTTCCTGCTCTTCTTCGTGATGATGAATCAGATGCAGGGCGGCGGCTCGCGGGTCATGAACTTCGGCAAGTCGCGCGCCAAGCTGGTGACGAAGGACACGCCGAAAACGAGCTTCGCTGACATTGCGGGCGCCGACGAGGCGATCGAGGAGCTTCAGGAAATCAAAGAGTTCCTGCAGAGCCCCGGAAAATTCCAGGCAATCGGGGCGAAGATCCCCAAGGGCGTGCTGCTCTACGGGCCGCCGGGAACAGGCAAGACCCTGCTCGCGCGGGCCGTGGCGGGCGAGGCGGGGGTGCCGTTCTACTCCATCTCCGGATCGGACTTCGTCGAGATGTTCGTCGGTGTCGGCGCCTCCCGGGTTCGTGACCTGTTCGAGCAGGCCAAGGCAAACGCGCCTGCCATCGTCTTCGTGGACGAGATTGACGCGGTCGGCCGGCACCGCGGCGCAGGCTTCGGCGGCGGCCACGACGAGCGCGAGCAGACGCTCAACCAGCTGCTGGTGGAACTCGACGGCTTCGACGCCAAGGGCGGGGTCATCGTCATCGCGGCCACCAACAGGCCTGACATCCTCGACCCGGCGCTGCTGCGTCCCGGCCGGTTCGACCGCCAGATCGTGGTGGCGCAGCCCGACCTCGCCGGGCGCAAGGGAATCCTGCGGGTGCATGCGCGCGGGAAGCCGTTCCTGCCCGACGTCGACCTCGACATGATCGCGCGCAGGACGCCCGGTTTTACCGGCGCCGATCTCGCCAACGTCATCAACGAGGGCGCGCTGCTCACCGCCCGCGCGAATGGGACGCAGATCTCGATGTCCTCGCTGGAGGAGGCGATCGACCGGGTGACGGCAGGCCCGAAGCGCAAGAGCGTGCTGCTGTCGGGGAAGGAACGGAAGATCATCGCCTATCACGAGGGCGGCCACGCGCTCGTCGGGCACGCGCTGCCCCACGCGGACCCGGTGCACAAGATCACGATCATCCCGCGCGGCCGCGCGCTCGGCTACACGGCCTCCGCGCCGGTGGAGGACAAGTTCCTGGTCAGCCGCGCGGAGATGAATGACCAGCTGGCAATGCTGCTCGGCGGCCGCACGGCCGAGGAGCTTGTCTTCCATGAGCCCACGACTGGTGCTGCCAACGACATCGAGAAGGCGAGCTCGATCGCCCGCGGCATGATCACCGAGTACGGGATGAGCGAGCGGCTGGGCGCCCGCAAGTTCGGCACCGGCGACGGCGAGCCGTTCCTCGGCCGGGAGATGTCGCACAGCCGGGACTACTCGGAGGAGATCGCCTCGGCGATCGACGACGAGGTCCGCCGCCTGATCGAGTCGGCGCACGACGAGGCGTGGGAGATCCTGGTCCAGTACCGCGACGTGCTGGACAATCTGGTCCTGCAGCTCATGGAGCACGAGACCCTGACCAGGAACCAGGTCCTGGAGATCTTCAGCCCGGTGCACAAGCGGCCGATCCGCGGCTCCTACACCGGCTACGGCAAGCGGCTGCCCTCCGAGCGGCCGCCGGTCCTGACGCCGAAGGAACTGGCTCTCACGGCGGCGACGGATGGCAAGGAACTGTCGTCAGGCAACGGGCAAGGGCCCGCGGCCACGCCCGACAATGCCCAGGCCACCGGGCGCTCGGGGGCCGCGGACGGGCTCGGATCCAGCGGCCCGGGCCGGCCCTTCGGCCAGGCTGGCCCGCTTGCGGATCCGCTGGGCAACGACCCGTTCGGCTCGTTCGGCCAGTCCGCGCAGGGTCACGACCCGGCCGCCGGCCAGGAGCCGCGCAATGGCGATGAGGGCTCGCCCGGCAGGTCCTATTGACCACTGAGGTAGATCAGCCGCGGATTGAGCGGGCCGTCCGGGAGATCCTGCTGGCCATTGGCGAGGATCCTGCCCGCAACGGCCTGCTGGACACCCCCGCCAGGGTGGCCCGCGCCTACGCCGAGCAGTTCTCCGGGCTCCGGCAGGTGCCCGAGGACGTCCTCACCACCGTCTTCGATGCCGATCATGACGAGATGGTGCTGGTGCGCGACATCGAGATGTTCTCGACGTGCGAGCATCACCTGACCCCTTTCTTCGGGCACGCGCATGTCGGGTACGTCCCGAATGAGAAGGGCCAGATCACCGGCCTGTCCAAGCTTGCCCGGCTGGTCGACCTCTACGCCCGCCGCCCTCAGGTGCAGGAGCGGATGACCAGCCAGATCGCTGACGCGCTGATGCGGGTTCTCGAGCCGGGAGGCGTTATCGTAGTGATCGAGGCTGAGCACCTCTGCATGGCGATGCGTGGCGTCCGCAAGCCCGGCGCCAAGACGGTGACCTCCGCGGTCCGCGGAAGCTTCCGTGACTGTGACCGCACCAGGGCCGAGGCGATGAGCCTGCTGATGGCCCGCCGCTGATCCGTCAGCGGCACTGTCACCGGTTTGCCCGCGCAGTAGCCGGGCGATGACTACGCTGAAGCCCCGTGGCGAGGGGCCTGACTAACTTGTCCGAGATGACTGACCAAAGCGGGCCAGGACCGGCAGAGCCCACACCCGGCGAGGCACGGCAGCCGAAGCCGTCTTCCTCGCGTCCGCCGGACCGGCGCCAGCAGCGGCGCTGGGTTCCGTTCGTGGCCGGCTTGCTGGCCCTGGTGCTCGGGCTTGTCGAAATCGTCGAGGGCATGCTGCCCGGTCTGGCCAGGCATTACAAGCTGCACCGGACCGCCGAGGTCGTGCCGGGCACGGTGGTGTTCTCCACCCGGACCGCGGATGTCGTCATCGGCCTGCTGCTGCTGATGCTGTCGCACGGCCTGCGCCGCCGCAAGCACCGGGCCTGGCAGGCAGTCATCCTGCTGCTGGCCACCAGCGTGGCCGTTCACATCCTGCGCGACCATCATTTCGGCACGATCGCCGTCACCATTGTGCTGCTGGGCGCCCTGGCGTTCTACCATCGCGAGTTTTACGCCGTCGGCGACCCCGGCACGCGATGGCGGGCCCTGGCCACCCTCGTCGGGCTGGTCATCGCCGACGTCGTCATCGGTCTCACCTTCATCGCCCTCAGTCGCGATCTGTTCAGCGACTACACCATCGCCCAGCGCGTCCAGTCGGTGGTCTGGAGCCTGGCGGGCGCCAACGGGCCTGTTCGGTTTACCGATGATGGGCGCGGCGATCTCTTTCACTTCCTGACCACGGGCCTCGGGTTCTTCACGCTGATCATGACCGGGTACCTGTTCCTGCGCACCGCCCGCCAGTCCGGTCGCCTGACCAGCAAGGACGCACTCCAGATCCGGGAACTGCTGGACCGGCACGGCGAGCAGGACTCGCTGGGATACTTCGCGCTGCGCAACGACAAGACCGTTATCTGGTCGCCGAACGGCAAGGCCTGCATCGGCTACCGGGTGATGGCGGGCGTCATGCTCGCCAGCGGCGACCCGATCGGAGATCCCGAGACCTGGCCTGGCGCGATTCACGCGTTCCTGGACGAGGCGTCCCGGCACGCCTGGGTGCCCGCCGTCGTGGGCTGCGGCGAGCTCGGGGCGGAGATCTGGTGCCGGGAAGGCGGGCTGACGGCGCTCGAGCTTGGCGACGAGGCAGTCGTCGAGATCGCCAACTTCAGCCTGCAGGGCCGGTCGATGCGCAACGTCCGGCAGATGGTCGCCCGGGTGTGCAGGCATGGCTACGTCGCGGAGGTCCGGCGGATCGCGGATGTACCGCGCGAGGAGATCACCCGGCTGCTGCGGCAGGCGGACTCGTGGCGCGGCAGCCCGACCGAGCGCGGCTTCTCGATGGCCCTCGGCCGGGTCGGCGGCAAGGACGATGGCGGCTGCGTCATTGCCACTGCCACCGAAGACGGGGTGCTCCGCGCGATCCTGCACTTCGTGCCGTGGGGCTCGGACGGCCTCTCTCTTGACGTGATGCGCCGCGACCGCAGTGCCCAGCCGGGGCTGAACGATTTCCTGATCGTCGAGGCCATCAAGAACGCGAACCAGCTCGGCGTCAAGCGCATCTCGCTGAACTTCGCGGTGTTCCGCGCCGCGCTGGAGCGCGGTGAGCGGATCGGCGCCGGCCCGGTCCTGCGTGCCTGGCGCCGCGTCCTGCTGTTCGCCTCGCGCTGGTTCCAGATCGAGTCGCTGTACAAGTTCAATGCCAAATTCTCGCCCGAATGGGTGCCGCGTTTCCTGCTGTACCCGAGTACCGGGGATCTGCCGCGCATCGGCCTGGCCGCGCTGGAGGCCGAGGCGTTCCTCGTCTGGCCGAATATCGGCCCGCGCAGGCTAGCCCACCAGCTGGGTCTGTACCGGCTCGGCAGCCGCTGGCGGCGTTCGGGCCGGCGACCGCGCCCGGCGGCCTAGACCGTAGATTGACGTCTATGGCGGCCGACCAGTCAGATCCGGCCGCGGCCGGCCGGACCGCGCCGCGGCAGGCCGGCCAGGCATGGGACGGGCCGGCCGCGCGCTCGCCAGAGCAGGCCGCGCCGGACGAGCGCATCCCGGCCAGCAGTGGGCCGCCGGGTCTGCCCCGGCTTGCGCGGTGCCTGGTGATGGGCGTGGTTAATGTCACGCCCGACTCCTTCTCCGACGGCGGCGAGCTGATGCACGCCGATGCCGCGATCGCACGCGGGCTCGAGCTGGCCGCCCGCGGCGCCGACATCATCGATGTCGGCGGCGAGTCCACCCGGCCCGGCGCGCAGCGCGTGCCTGCCGAGGAGGAACTGCGCCGGGTGCTGCCGGTCGTGACCGAACTCGCCGCCGCCGGGGTGCTGGTCAGCATCGACACGATGCGGGCGGGCGTCGCCGGGTCGGCGCTGGACGCCGGTGCGCGGCTGGTCAACGACGTGAGCGGCGGGCTCGCTGACCCGCAGATGAGCCCGCTTATCGCCGCCGCCGGCGTAGCCTACGTGGTCATGCACTGGCGCGGGCACAGCCGTGACATGCAGGACCGGGCGGTCTACGGGGACGTCGTGGCGGAGGTGCGCGACGAGCTCGGGCAGCGAGTGACGGAGCTGACTGCGCAGGGAGTCGATCCCGGCCAGGTCATCGTGGACCCGGGCCTGGGCTTCGCCAAGCTACCCGAGCACAACTGGGCGCTGCTGGCCCGGCTGCCCGACATTTCGCGCCTGGGCGGCAGGTCTTTCCCGGTCCTGGTCGCTGCCTCCCGCAAGCGCTTCCTCGGCGGGCTGCTCGCCTCGCCGGACGGCGAGCCGCGGTCGTTCGCCGGCAGCGACGACGCGACGATTGCCGTGTCAGCTCTTGCCGCGGCAGCCGGAGCGTGGTGCGTCCGGGCGCATGCCGCGGCCGGCAGCGCCGACGCGGTGCGGGTGGCGGCCCGGTGGCGCGCGCAGCAGGAAGGTGAGCAGCGATGAGCCTGGACCGCATTGCGCTGCTCGGCCTGCGCGTGGTCGGGCGGCACGGCGTCTTTGACTTCGAGCGCGCTGACGGCCAGGAATTCGTGATAGATGCGGTGCTCTGGGTGGACACCCGGCCCGCCGCGGCCGCGGACGACCTGGCCGCCACCGTCGACTACGGAGCAGTCGCCGACCGGCTGGCGGGAATCGTCTGCGGCGAGCCGGTTGCCCTGATCGAGACGCTCGCGGCCCGGCTGGCGGATGCCTGCCTGGCCGACGAGCGGGTGCGCCAGACGCAGATCACGGTGCACAAGCCGGAGGCGCCCGTTTCGCAGCCGGTGCAGGATGTGACGGTCACCATCCGCCGGAGCAGGCCGTGACGGCTCAGGCCCCGCCCGCAGGCCCGCAGCGGGTCGTGCTGGCACTGGGCAGCAATCTGGGCGACCGGCTGGCAAACCTGCAGGCCGGGCTGGACGTCCTGGGCAGCGGACCTGGTCTGTCCTGCTCGGCCGTGTCGCCGGTCTACCAGACCACCCCGGTCGGCGGCCCGCCGCAGCCCGATTACCTCAACGCTGTGGTGATCGCAGCGACCGAGCTGCCGGCCTGGTCGGTTCTTGACCGCTGCCGGGCGGCGGAGGCGGCCCTGCGGCGGGTCCGCCGCGAGACGTGGGGACCACGGACCCTCGACGTTGACATTGTCGTCTACGGTGACGTGATCAGCGACGACCCGCAGCTCACCTTGCCGCATCCGCGCGCGCATGAGCGGGGGTTCGTGCTCGCCCCGTGGCACGACATCGAGCCAGACGCGCAGATTCCCGGACACGGGCCGGCGGCGGCCCTGCTCGCGGCGGCCGGGACGACTGGCGTGCGGCAGGTGCCGGAGGCCCGGCTTACTATCCCGGCGGCAGGCGGCAGGCAGCAGGCGGCGCACGGGTGACCCCTACCCGGCTGAGCACGCTGCTGGCCGCCGCCGCTGTCAGCGCGGCGGGGGCGTGGCTTGCGGTCCGCGCCGCATTCGTCAATCTGCCGCCGCTGCCGTGGACGGCGATTCCCGCTCTGCTGCTGCTGGCGGCGGCGGAGACGGCAATCGCGCGCAACCTCACCTTCAGGATCCGCGGCGGCGGCAAGCCGCCCGCGCCGATGGCGGTGGCACGGCTGGCGGCTTTCGCCAAGGCGAGTTCCGTCGCGGCTGCCGTGTTCGGCGGCCTTGCGGCCGGCTTCCTGATTTATGTGGCGGACTCACTCGACAAGACGATTCCGCGGCACGACGCCATCGCGGCGGCGAGCACACTGGCCGCGGCAGTCGTGCTGGCCGCCGCCGCGCTGTACCTTGAGCGTTGCTGTCGCGCGCCCGAGCCGCCGGGCGATGAGGAGTTCCCGCGGCCCGGCGGCGAGCCGCACGGATTCCGCTAGCACGCCGGCCCGGCCTGCCGGAGCCACGCCTGGCGGCTGCGCCCGGCCAGCCAGGCAGGAACGCACTATCCCGCAGTTCGCGGGCCGACCGGGAGGCAGGACATGATCACCAGCACGCACGCGATCATTTACGCCGAGGATGCCGAGCGGGCGCGCTTTCTTCCGCGACGTACTCGGCTTGCCGAATGTCGACGCCCACGATGGCTGGCTGATCTTTGCGCTGCCGCCGGCCGAGCTCGGCATTCACCCGCAGTCCGAGCCGGTCATGCCGAGCGGCCGGCACGAGCTGTTTCTCATGTGCGACGACATCAGCGCCACGGTCGGCGAGCTGGCGGCCAAGGGAGCAGAATTCACCTCCCCGGTCACCGATCAGGGTTTCGGCCTGCTCGTCTCCATCCGGATCCCTGGCGGCGGCGAGATCGGCCTGTGCCAGCCCAAGCACCCGACGGCTTACGACCTCTGATGACCCCGGCTCGCTCCGCTCGCACCAACTATGCTGATCACGGCCGTCCGGTACCGGCGAGGACTGGAACGAGATGCAGAACGACAACTCCCGCGGCGCGGCTGAACCCGGTCGGCCGGAGCCGCAGCACCCGGCCCAGCTTCAGGTCGGGCTCGTGGGCGCCGGCCGGACAGGGACAGTGCTCGCGGCAGCCCTGGCGCGGGCCGGGCACCGCGTCGTGGCCGCGTCCGCGGTCTCGGAGGCATCCATCCGGCGGGTCCGGCAGGCTCTGCCAGGGACGGCGATCTGGCGGCCCGAGCGGGTCGTCGCCGAAGCCGGCCTGGTGCTGCTGACTGTGCCGGATGACGTCCTTCCCGGCCTGGTAGCCGGGCTTGCCTCGACCGGCGTGCCGCTGGAAGGCCGGCTGCTCGTGCACGCAAGCGGGCGGCACGGCCTGGCCGTGCTGGATCCGGCCGTCAGGCGGGGCGCGCTGCCGCTGGCGCTGCATCCGGTGATGACCTTCACCGGCCGCCCCGACGACGCCGACAGGCTGGCCGGAGTCTTCTTCGGGGTGACCGCGCCTGCCCCGCTGCTGCCGGTGGCGCAGGCGCTGGTCCTGGAGATGGGGGGGGAGCCGGTCGTCATCGACGAGAGCCGCCGCGATCTCTACCATGCCGCGCTGGCGGGCGCGGCCAATCATCTGGTGACGCTGGTCGCGCAGTCGGTGGAGCTGCTGCGCGAGGCGGGCGTGAGCGATCCGGCGCGGATGCTCGGCCCGCTGCTGTCGGCGGCGCTGGACAATGCCCTGAGCATGGGCGACGGCGCGCTGACCGGCCCGGTAGCACGCGGGGACGCCGAGACGGTGTCGAGGCACATCGAGGCACTGCGCGGCGCCGCGCCCGGCGCGCTGCCCGCCTATCTGGCCTTGGCCCGGCTGACTGCCGACCGTGCCCTGGCGGCGGGCACCCTGACGGCGGCTGATGCCCAGCGATTGCTGGGAGTACTGTCGGGATGGCCGTCGTGATCCCGATGCTGACCCGGACGAAGGCTGGGCTGCATGCGGTCCGCGGCGCCCTGCCGGGCCCCGTGGTCCTGGTCCCGACCATGGGCGCGCTGCATGGCGGCCACCGGGTCCTGCTGCGCCGGGCTCGAGACCTTTCGCGGCCAAACGGGAGCGTCCTGGTATCTGTCTTCGTCAACCCGCTCCAGTTCGGGCCGGGCGAGGACTTCGACCGCTATCCGCGCGCCCTCGATCAGGACATGGCCGTGTGTGCCGAGGAGGGAGCGGCGGCCGTCTTCGCGCCGCCGCGAGCGCAGATCTATCCGGCTGAGCAGCTGGTCACAGTGAGCCCGGGGCGGATGGGCCGGGTGCTGGAAGGGCAGTCCAGGCCCGGATTCTTCGACGGCGTCCTCACCGTGGTGCTGAAGCTGTTCGAGCTGACTCAGCCGGATCTCGCCGTATTCGGGCAGAAGGACGCGCAGCAGCTCGCGCTGGTCCGGCGGATGACGGCCGATCTGAACCTGGGTGTCGAGATCGCGGCCGCGCCGATCGTGCGCGACTTTGACGGCCTGGCCTCCTCCAGCAGGAACGCCTATCTGTCGGCGGCGCAGCGCGTCACGGCGCTGGCCCTGCCACGGGCCCTGCAGGCAGGGGCGGCGAAAGCGGCTGCCGGGGCTGATGCTGTCCGGGCTGCGGCCGCGGCGGTGCTCGACGGCGCCGCGGCCGCCGATCCGCCACTGCTCGTGGACTACCTGGCCCTGGCGGACCCGGCTACGTTCGAGGACGTGAGCGCGGGCTATGCCGGACCCGCGCTCCTGCTCGCCGCTGTCCGGGTCGGGGCAACGCGGCTGATCGACAATGCGCTGCTCACCCTCGGCGGCCGGCCGTGATCGCCCGCCGCCTGCTTGCGCCACCGCCGGGCTGGACCCGGCAGGCGGACATCGTCGTGGTCGGCTCGGGCGTCGCCGGGGTCACCGCCGCGCTGGCGGCGCGGCGTGAGCTGCCCGGTGCCAGCGTGCTCCTGGTGACCAAGTCAGTGCTCGACGACGGATCCACCCGCTGGGCCCAGGGCGGCATCGCCGCCGCGCTCGGCCCTGGTGACTCGCCGGAAGAGCACCTGCGAGACACCCTGACCGCCGGAGCCGGGATCTGCGAGGCCGAAGCCGTGCGCGCGCTGGTTACCGACGGTCCGCCAGCGGTCCGCCGGCTGATCTCGCTGGGCGCCCGCTTCGACACCGATCCAGCCGGCCCGCTGGCGCTGACCAGGGAGGGCGGTCATCTGCGCAGCCGGATCGCGCATGCCGGCGGCGACGCTACCGGGGCCGAGATCTCCCGGGCGCTGCTGCAGGCGCTCGCCGACGCCGGACTGGGGCCAGCGGGACGGGATCTTGACGTCATCGAGCACGCGCTCGCGCTTGACCTGCTGCTGACGTCCGACGGCCGGGCAGCCGGCATCACGCTGCACGTGATCGGCGAAGGCGATCAGGACGGTATCGGCGCCGTGCACGCCAGGGCCGTGGTGCTGGCGACCGGCGGGATCGGGCAGGTCTACTCGGCTACCACCAACCCGCCGGTCTCGACCGGCGACGGGCTGGCGCTTGCCCTGCGCGCCGGCGCGGTAGCCGCTGACCTGGAGTTCGTCCAGTTCCACCCGACTGTGCTGTGGCTCGGCCCGGCCGCACGGGGCCGCCAGCCGCTTATCTCTGAGGCAGTCCGGGGCGAGGGCGCGGTTCTGATCGACGCGGCGGGGCGCCGGTTCATGCAGGACAGGCACCCGCTGGCCGATCTGGCGCCGCGCGACGTCGTGGCCAAGGCGATCATGCGCGTGCTGATGGACGGCGGCGCCGATCACGTCTACCTTGACGGCCGCGAGCTTGGCGCGCTGACCTGGCAGCGGCGCTTCCCGACGATCCTGGCCAGCTGCCGGGAGAACGGGATCGATCCGGTGCGTGAGCCGATTCCCGTGGTCCCCGCCGCGCACTACGCCAGCGGCGGAGTGCGGACTGACCTGCGCGGCCGCACCAGCGTGCCTGGCCTGTATGCGTGCGGCGAGGCTGCCTGCACGGGGGTGCATGGCGCGAACCGGCTGGCCTCCAACTCGCTGCTGGAAGGGCTGGTCTTCGCGGAGCGGATTGTCGCCGAGCTGGCCGGGCACTGGCCGCCGAAGGCGGCTGCGGCACCCGGCGAACGGGCCGCCGGGCTGCTGGATCCGGCCATCCTGCCGAGGCTGCAGCAGCTGATGACCGAGCGGGCGGGGGTACTGCGTTCAGGCGCGGGCCTGGCGATCGCCGCCGCGGGGCTGAGGCAGCTTGCGGGAATGACATCCGACAAGCCATGCACGGCCGCCTGGGAGGCCACCAACCTGCACCTGGTCGCCTCGGCCCTGGTCGCCGCGGCGAGTGCCAGGCGGGAGACCCGGGGCAGCCACTGGCGGGAGGACTTTCCGCTGTCGTCCGGCAGCTGGCGCGGTCACCTGGTCGCCGCGCTCGGTGACGCCGGCCTGAGCCTTACCTTCGAACCGGTCCTGGACGGCGGCGGCGATGCCTGAGCGGCCGCAAGCACGCGAACTGGCGGCGGCGGATCTAGCGGCCAGGCTGGCTGGGGCGGGTCTCGATCCTGCCGTGGTGGCGCGGCAGGTCCGGGCCGCGCTGGCCGAGGATCTGGCCGGCGGGACGGATGTTACCAGCCACGCCACCATCGCGCCGGGCACACTGGGCGACGCCGTCCTGGTGGCCAGGGCAGCCGGCGTGGTGGCCGGCCTGCCGGTGGCAGAGGCGGCGCTGCGGGCGGCCCCGGAATCCGGCGCAGCGCCGGAATCCGGGGCGGTGGCGGACACCGAGCCGATCACTGTGCGCCAGCTGGCGGCCGACGGCGACCTCGTCGGCGCCGGGCAGGTGCTGGCTACCGTGCGCGGCCCGGTCAGGGCGATCCTGACGGCCGAGCGGACGGCGCTCAACCTGCTCTGCCACCTGTCCGGGGTGGCCACGCTGACCCGCCGCTGGGTGGACGCGGTGGCCGGGACCGGCGCGCAGATCAGGGACACCCGCAAGACGCTGCCCGGCCTGCGCGCACTGGAGAAGTACGCGGTCCGGTGCGGCGGCGGGGTAAACCACCGGATGTCTCTCGCCGATGCCGCGCTGATCAAGGACAATCATGTAGCGGCCGCCGGCTCGGTGTCGGCGGCATTCGCGGCCGTGACCGCGGATGCGGGCGGCGTCCCGGTCGAGGTCGAATGCGACACCCTCGCCCAGGTTGCCGAAGCACTCGCGGCAGGAGCGGAGCTGATCTTGCTGGACAACTTCGCCATCGGGGCGATGGCCGAGGCGGTGAGCCTGGCCGCGGGCCGCGCCCGGCTGGAAGCCAGCGGCGGGCTGACCCTCGCCACGGCCCGCGAGGTTGCCGAGACCGGCGTCGATTACCTGGCCGTGGGCGCCCTCACCCATTCCGCCCCGGCCCTCGACATCGCGCTCGACCTTGTCCCGGCCGGCTAGCCATCGGGAGTGCCATGCTGCTGACAATTGACGTGGGAAATACCAACACCGTGCTCGGGGTGTTCGAAGGCAGCGAGGTGGTCGAGCACTGGCGGATTGCCACCGATCCGGTCCGTACCGCCGACGAGCTTGCGGTGATCATGCAGGGCCTGCTGGCGCAGAGCGCCCTGTTCAATGAGCCGGACATCAACGGTATCGCGCTGTGCTCCACCGTGCCGTCCGTACTGCATGAGATGCGGGAAATGTGCCGCCGCTATTACGGCGATGTCCCTGCGCTCATCGTGGAGCCCGGTGTCAGAACCGGCGTGCCGATCCGGATGGACAATCCCAAGGAGGTGGGCAGCGACCGGATCATGAACGCCGCCGCCGCCGTCCACCTGTACGGCGGCCCGGCGATCGTGGTCGACTTCGGCACGTCGACCAACTTCGACGCGGTCAGCGAGCGGGGCGAGTTCGTCGGCGGGGCGCTTGCACCGGGCATCGAGATCTCCGTTGACGCGCTCTCCCGCCGGGCAGCCCAGCTGCTCAAGGTGGAACTGGCCAGACCGGCCCGGGTGATCGGCAAGAACACCGTGGAGGCGCTGCAGTCGGGCATCATCTTCGGCTTCGCCGGCCAGGTCGAGGGCATCGCGACGCGAATGGCGGCCGAGCTCGCGCCCGCCGATCCGGACTCGGTGACGATCATCGCGACCGGCGGCCTTGCACCGCTCGTCATCGACGAGGTCGCCGTCATCGACGCCTACGAGCCGTGGCTGACGCTGATCGGGCTGCGGCTGGTCTACGAGCGCAACACCGCCGATACCTGATCTGGGGCAGCTGCGCGGGGACGCCCGCCGCCGGCGTCGCATCCCGGCGGCCCGGCCCGGCAGCGGATATACCGGTGCTGCCGCCGGGCCGCGCCGGTAACCTCAGGCAGATGACGGATGACGACAGGCCGGGCCGCGACAGTGCGGATGGTGGCAGTGCGGATAGTCGCAGCCGGGCTGATGCAGATGTGCCCGAGCAGATGCAGGTGCGCCGGGCCAAGCTCGAGCGGCTCAGGGCTGCGGGCACCGACCCTTACCCTGTCGGCTTCCCGCGCACGGACACGATCGCGCACGTGCGTGCGCGGTACCCGGACCTGCCGGCCAGGGCGCAGACCGGCGACCGCGTCGGCGTTGCCGGCCGGGTAATGCTGCGCCGCAACGGCGGCAAGCTGTGCTTCGCGACGATCCGGGACGGCACCGGCGATCTCCAGGTCATGATCTCGCTCGACCGGGCTGGCGAGCAGGCGCTCGCGGCCTGGAAGCAGGACATTGACCTCGGCGATCACATCGGCGTCGAGGGCGAGGTAATCGCCTCTAACAGTGGCGAGCTGTCCGTGCTGGCTGACTCATTCGCGATCACCGCCAAGGCGCTGCGACCGCTGCCCGACAAGCGCAAGGGCCTGTCGGATCCCGAGGCGCGGGTCCGGCAGCGCTACCTCGACCTGATCACGAACCCGGAGGCGCGGCGGATGGCGGAGCTGCGTGCATCCGTGACACGCACGATCAGGGAAGAGCTGCATGCCCGCGGCTACCTGGAGGCCGAGACCCCGGTCCTGCAGACACTGCACGGCGGGGCCAACGCGCGGCCGTTCGCCACCCACATGAACGCCTTCAACCTGGACCTCTACCTGCGGATCGCGCTGGAGCTCTACCTCAAGCGGCTCGTCGTCGGAGGTATCGAGCGGGTCTATGAAATCGGGCGCATCTTCCGCAACGAGGGCGTGGACGCCACCCACAACCCCGAGTTCACGATGCTCGAGGCCTACCAGGCCTACGGCGACTACACCACGATGGCCGAGCTCACCCGGGAGCTTATTCAGGCATCAGCGCGCGATGGTCTTGGCGGAACGGCTGTCCTGCGGCCCGATGGCTCGGAAGTCGACATCGGCGGGGAATGGCCGCGGCGAAGCGTGTACGCGGCTGTGTCGCAGGCCCTTGGCGAGGAGGTCAGCCCGGACACTTCGGAGGACTGCCTGCGCAAGCTGGCCGCCGCCGTAGCCATCGAGCTGCAGCCCGGCTGGAACAGCGCCCAGGTAGCGCTCGAGCTCTACGAGCACCTGGTCGAGGCGCGCACGGTCGGACCCACTTTCTACCTGGACTTCCCGGTCGAGATGGCGCCGCTCACCAGGCAGCACAGGACTGATCCCCGGCTTGCGGAGAAGTGGGACCTGGTCGCGTTCGGCACCGAGATCGCGACCGCCTACTCCGAGCTGGTGGATCCCGTCGAGGAGCGTGCGCGGCTTACGGCGCAGTCCCTGCTGGCCGCCGGGGGCGACCCGGAGGCGATGCAGCTGGACGAGGACTTTCTGCAGGCACTGGAGTACGGCATGCCCCCCAGCGGCGGGCTGGGCATGGGAATCGACCGGCTGCTCATCATGCTGACCGGCGCAAGCGTGCGCGAGACTGTCCTCTTCCCGCTCGTCAAGCCGGTCTGAGAATGCATCAGCCCCGCTGCGGAGCGGGGCTGATGCTAGGCGACAGGCAGATGCGGCTGCCTGTCGCACTTGGTGCCGGAGGGCCGGGCGCGGCGGCCAGCTGTCAGGCGACGATGCGGACCGCTCCGACATAGGCGCTCCAGAACACCGGCTGGACCTGCACCGGCTGGCCGAACGTCGGAGCGTCGACCATCATGCCGTTGCCGACATACAAGCCGACGTGGCCGATGTCGGGGAAGAAAAAGACCAGGTCGCCGGGCTCCAGCTGGCTGCGCGGGATGTGCTGGCCCTCGTTCCACTGGTCGCCGGTGTAATGCTCCAGGCTGATGCCCACCTGAGCGTAGGCCCACATCACCAGTCCCGAGCAGTCGAAATCGGCCGGGCCTGAGCCGCCCCAGACGTAGGGGTCGCCGATCCGGGTCAGGGCGTACCGCAGGGCCTGGGCGCCGATCGAGTCTCCGGTCACGGCGGGCGTCGGATAGCGGCCCGTCTTGTCATAGATGGCCAGCGCCTGGCTGAACGCGGCGCTGTTGAGGACATCTTCCCTGGCCTGGATCGCGGCCACCTTTGCCTGCATGGCCGTGGCGAGCCTGGCGGCATGGCTCTCCTGCTGCAGAGCGGTCAGCTGGGCCCGGCGGGCGGCGTCCTCGGCGGCAGCGACCGCGGTCACCCTGTCACCGTTCTGCTGCTGCAGCTGCACCATAATGGAGGCCTGATTCAGGAAAGTCTGCGGGTCATTGCTCTGCAGGAGCTGAAGCGCCGGGTTAATGCCGCCGGTCATATACCCCATGGCCGCAATCCGGCCAACGGCCGCCTGTCCGGCGGCGAGCTGCCTCGCATCGAGCTGGGCGGTCGCCTGAGCGACATTGATCTCGCTGCGTGCCTCGCTGAGCTGGATCCTGAGCGCGTCGTATTGCTGGCCGAGATTGTCGATCTCATTCGACAGTCCGTTAGCCCGGGCGACCAGTTGCGGCAAGCTAGGCGACGAGGCCGGCGCCGCGCCGGCCACGCCCGCTGGCAGAACCGTGCCGATCAGGGTCACTGTGCCGGCGAGCAGAGCCAGGCGCCCCCACGCCGGGTGCGGCCTGGTGCGGCCAAGCGGCCCTCGTGAGCCGCTCTGCAGATGCCTGCCGTGCGACAAGCGCTTCATGTGGGGCTCCTCTCCTAGGCCGCCTACCGGGTTAGCTGACGGGTTCGGGCCGGAGGAGCCAGCCCTACAGCGGGCCGACCGCGCGAGGCGGCCGCCCCGCCGATTCACCCCGGGGAACATGGGTCCCCGGCTCCCTGGATCGCGGTATGCGACAGGAACTCGGCGGGTGTAACCGTCCGTTCCGCGTTTTTCGCGGAACAGACGGCAACGGGGTAACAGCGTTGGAGATTAATGGAAGCGGACGGGGGGCGTCGGCCAAATGGCAAAGTTTTACATTGCCCTCGCCGGGCCTCGCCTGCTGCTGGAGTCGATCGCTTGTCAGAGTCCGCTGGCCGTAACGTCACCCGCGCCCGGTCGCACCCACCGGCCGAGGAGTCGTCGCAGCTCAGCAGTCATGTCCGTGATCAGCGCCGGACGGCGTAATCTGCGCGTGATGTGCGGTAACAACGAAGCTGCGGGCCGTTCAGTGCAATACGTACTTGATTAGTAACGCTCTGTGGGCAGACGAATTGCCAGCTCTCGCCAGCGTTTGGGATGCTGTCGGGGATCATGACGAGGCCGGTGACTATGGGTCTCTGCCCGTTACCGTGAAGGTGGCCCGACGATGAAGTATGCGGTCCGGCGAGCGAAAACCCCTGACGTGCGGGCCATCCGTCGCCTGATCGACGCCAACATCACTTCCGGCCGACTGCTGGACAAGCCGACCGTTACCCTCTACGAGGACATCCAGGAGTTCTGGGTTGCCTGCCCGCATGCCGGCAGCGAGGTGATCGGCTGCGGGGCACTGCACGTCATGTGGGAGGATCTCGCCGAGATCCGCACGATCGCTGTCGACGCGGCACACCAGGGCCGCGGCGTCGGGCACGAACTCGCTGCCGCGCTGCTGACGGCCGCGCGCGAGCTCGGCGTTGGCAGGGTTTTCGTCCTGACCTTCGCCGTCGAATTCTTCGGGCGGCACGGATTCCGGGAGATCAGCGGCGACGCGGCGACGACGCCGGAGGTATATGCCGAGCTGCTGCGCAGCTACGACGAAGGCGTTGCCGAGTTTCTCGATCTCGACCGGGTGAAGCCGAACACTCTGGGCAACACCCGGATGCTGGTACGCCTTTAACGGCCGCTGCGTCAGCAGGCCGATATGAGAACTCCAGCGTCCCGGCACGACCGTTGCCGGCGGGCAGTACCCGGGCCGGAGCGATGTAATCAGGCTGCGTAGCGAGGGTCGTGGCCTTCCGGCCGGGCATCGGCAGCGAATACACATCGCAGTTGCGCCCCAGCCGGTGGCGGTCCAGCGACGAGCGCACCCGTTCACCGGCGAGTCGAAGGACAGGCCGGTCGCGGGTTCCCTGAGTTGAGGCTGAGAATAGCTGCGCCGTTGGCGGCAAGGCTGCGGCAAGGATGCTGTGCAGTTCGCAAGCCCAGGCAGCGCGTGAAATCGCCGCTGCTGACACTCATAGTGTTCTTGAGCACGGCCCGCGAGGCCAGGTGCTCGATGTCGCAGTCCCGGCTGCAGGTAGGGGAGAATTCTGACTGGATGCGCAGATCGGCGCTGAACATGCTGGTTACCGTCCGCCCTGCCAGGGTCATTGAGTGTGCTGGCCAGAGCCGGCCAGCTGAGAAGCGCACTGGCCGCGGCATTGCCAATGACTTCAGGCCGGACCGGACAGGCGCATAACGGTCCGATAGTGCCCCGGCGGCATGCCGCCGGGCCCGGTGCAGCCGCAGCGGCGCCGTTCGCCTGCAGGCTGGTCACCGGCAGCGGCGCTGAGGGCAGCCCGCCCGCCGGCCTCGGACCCCGGCAGCGCCCGGCGCGTCGTCGGCCTGACCCGGCTGCGGGTCGGCCAGGATGGGCGCGGCACAATAAGGGCAACGGCCGGGCGTGCGTGCTCTAGCGGGCAACCGCGCAGGCATGTGCGGTCTGGGCCCGGCGCAATGAGACGGCGCGCGTGTGCCGGCGTGGCGCAAAGACGCATAGGGATGGCAGCGGCGATACGGAGAGGCGGCACGGACAGGAGTGACCGGCGGGATCTTCCGGCGCGATCGTCGCTGCGCGGTTTGATACGCAGGAAATCATCCCGGCCGGCCCGGTAACAGACCGGTGGAACAGACCGGTGGAACAGAAGGGGGCGTGCTGACACTGAAGGACCTCGCTGTGCTCACGCCACCGCTCCTTGTATGCGTCGCTTTCCTCATCGCAGTCGGGGCCTTCCTCAGGCATGAGATGGCAGCCAAGCGGCGGCAGCGCGACAACGATGTGTCTGCCGATATTTCCGATGACGGCCGGATTACTGAACGAGCCGACCGCGATCGATCGGTGCAGTCGGAACGCCGGGCGGCGCCGGATGAGTTTGACGGCGACCGTCCATCTGGATGATTACGGAGAGTTACTGTAAACATCCGTATTGCCGCTACCGGGCGGTGGTGCGACTTTGACCGCGAATCGATCTATCGCGAATTGTCAAGGGCCCGTTCGTGGTATATGTTTAGCACGCTAAATGGACTTGCTCCAGCGGAAAGGCTGGCTCTCATGGCTCAGAGGACAGTGGTGACGGTCGTCTGTGACCTTCCCCACGATGGCGAGGTCGAGGGCAAGGAGACAGTTTCGTTCTCCATTGACGGAACCGCCTTCGAGATCGATCTGTGCACCGCACACGCCAAGGAACTGCATGACAAGGTCGGCGCTTACGCAGATCACGCGCGTAAGGCCAGCGCTGGCGGCCGTCGGCGCAAGGCGCGCACCGGCCCGGGCCGTGAGCGCAGTTCTGAGATAAGGGCATGGGCACGGGATCGCGGCCACAAGGTAAGTGAGCGCGGTCGCATTCCGGCCTCGATCATCCGGGAATACGAAGCCGCGCACTAGGGCGGTCGCTTGCCGACGGGACATGGCCGCCGCAAGGCCGGATCACCACGTGTAAGTGATGGTGGCGGCCGCCGAGCTGGCAGACGTGAAAGCGGCGGCGCGCCGCACGGTCAATCGTGCGGCGCGCCTTTAGCTATCTCTGCAAGCCCTGAACGCTGTCACTCCCGCCGCCGAGGGCTACCTGCAAGACGGGCTGGTATCTGCACGACAGCTGCTATCCCGCAAGCCTGCGGCCCGCGCGGTCACAGGGCAGTTTATAGGTGCCGGATTGCCGCCTGCCGGCGGCGCAGGCTGACAGCGGGGGACAGGTTGCGGCCGCGGCGAAGGCGGCGCGAATCCCCGGCCCGCGCCCGCGAGCCCGCTGCCGGGCACCGCGGTTTGCCGCGTTCGCTCGCGGCGTAGCAGGGAACACTGCGTTTCTGGCCTAGGTTGGATGGGGTGAACGCCTAGTTGACGGGGAACGTTTTACATGTGCGACATATCGCGCGCACGGCGTCGCCCGGCGCACGGGCTACCATGCGGAAGGGACGGGGCAGCATCTAGCGCCTCCCCGACCGCTCTGTGAGGGAGCGACGAGATGTTCGAGAGGTTCACCGACCGGGCGCGGCGGGTTGTTGTCCTGGCTCAGGAAGAAGCCAGGATGCTCAACCACAACTACATCGGCACCGAGCACATCCTGCTCGGCCTGATCCACGAGGGCGAGGGTGTCGCTGC
>CABEEE010000620.1_pt1 | contig 39179 bp, 39 predicted proteins | sample 3423231 | NCBI WGS metagenome assembly CABEEE01 (sample SAMEA5534333, study PRJEB31848) | metagenome | biome: tundra; feature: field; material: soil | place: USA | collected 2013-05 | depth 0.15 m | reverse complement strand
GACGTGGGAACGCTCGATTCCTATTTCGATGCGCACATGGACCTGTGCGCGGTGCATCCGGTGTTCAACTTGTACAACGACCGGTGGCCGATCCTGACCCAGGTGCCGTCCCAGCCCCCGGCCAAGTTCGTGCACGACGACGGCGACCGGGTGGGACGCGCCATCAACAGCGTGGTCAGCAACGGCGTCATCGTCTCGGGCGGGCTGGTACGCAACGCGGTCCTGTCGCCGGGAGCCCGGGTGGACAGCTGGGCCCGGGTGGAGCGGGCGGTGATCCTGCACAACACCCGCGTCAGCCGCCACGCCGTCGTGCAGGACGCCATCCTGGACAAGAACGTCGTCGTCCCGGAGGGCGCCACGGTCGGGGTCGACAAGGAGCATGACCGGGCCCGCGGTTTCGTGGTGTCCAGCGGTGGTATCACCGTCGTCGGCAAGGGACAGGTCGTGACGCCGTGACCGCGGCCAGCCCGGATCGAAGGCTCAGGGTCGCGCTGCTGACCAGGGAATACCCGCCCGAGGTCTACGGCGGAGCAGGCGTGCACGTGGAGTACCTTGCCCGCGAGCTCCATCGGCTGGTGGATCTGACCGTGCACTGCCAGGGCAAGGACCGCGCGGACGCGGTGGCGCACCGGCCGTGGGAGAAGCTCGCGCGCGCCAACGGGGCGCTGCAGACGATCTCCACCGATCTGTCCATGACCGCGGCGGCGGCCGGCGCGGATGTCGTGCACTCGCATACCTGGTACGCGAACCTGGCCGGTCATCTCGCGTCCCTGCTCTACGGCATGCCGCACGTGCTGACGGCCCACTCGCTGGAGCCGCTGCGGCCGTGGAAGGCCGAGCAGCTCGGCGGCGGCTACGCGCTCTCGTCCTGGTGCGAGCGAGAAGCCATAGAATCCGCCGCGGCCGTTATCGCAGTTTCCGACGGCATGCGGGCCGATGTGCTGGCGACTTACCCGTCAGTGCCGCCGGAGCGAGTGCGGGTCATCCGCAACGGCATCGACACCGGCGAATACCGGCCCGATCCGCGGACCGATGTGCTGGAGCGCTATGGCATCGATCCGGGCCGGCCGTCGGTGGTGTTCATCGGCCGCGTGACGCGGCAGAAGGGCCTGCCGGTCCTGCTGCGGGCGGCGCAGCAGCTGCACCCGGCCGCGCAGCTGGTGATCTGCGCCGGGCAGGCAGACACCCGTGAGCTGGAAGCCGACGTCAGCGAGCTCGCGGAGCGGCTGCGGGCAACGCGGTCCGGCGTCATCTGGCTCGCCGGGATGCTGGCCAAGCCCGAGGTGATCCAGCTCCTGAGCCATGCCACCGTTTTCGCGTGCCCCTCGCTGTATGAGCCCCTCGGCATCGTGAACCTCGAGGCAATGGCGTGCGGCACGGCCGTCGTCGCCTCGCGGGTGGGCGGCATTCCCGAGGTTGTCGCCGACGGCGAGACCGGGATCCTCACCCCGCCCGGCGACCCGGCAGCACTGGCCAACGCCATCAACGTCCTGCTCAGCGACCGGGCGCTGGCTGCGGCGATGGGCCTGCGGGGACGCGAGCGGGCGGCTGCCGAGTTCAGCTGGGCCGCCATCGCCGAGCAGACCGCTCATCTCTACGCCGAGCTGGCCGGCCCGCTGCCGGACGCGGCACGCCACGCGTGAACCGTCGGCCCGGCCGGGGTCCGCTGCCCGTTTCGCGCTTTCAAGGCACGCCCATCGGCGGCTGCACAGGTTTAGATACATCTCGATTCGACCTGGGGAGACCGACATAGAGCGGTCTGGCACGCTGCAGCCTGGGCCGCGCCGCCCGACCTCGACCCGCGTATCCGACCGGACCGGGACGCCGTCGCGCAGCGCCTGCAGGGCGCATTTGCCGAAGGCAGGCTCGATGATGGCGAGTTTAACGAGCGGATGCGTGCCACTCTCACCGCGCGCGCTGCCGGGGTGCTGGACCGGCTGACCGTGGACCTGCACGCGGCTGCGGACCGGCCCGCTGGGCTGCCCACCGGCGTGAAGGTCCTGGCCGGTTTGCGGTGGCACGGAAGAACTCGATCCGCCGCGGCGGCAGATGGCGCGTCCCCGAGCGCTTTACCTCGGTGGTGTACGACGGCAATGGCCGGCTGGACCTGCGCGCCGCCGAGCTGACCGCGCCAGTGACCACCATCATCGCCGTGGCATACAGGTCGCGGATCGACGTCCTCGTGCCGCCGGGCGTCCGGCTCGAGCTGGACGGTTTCGGCGTCTCCAAAGCCTGGTCAGAGCATGAGGAGTGGGGAGCCGCCTGTCCCGCGACGCCCCCGGGGTTGCACATCAGGGGCATTGCCTACCGCGGCAGGTGATCGAGCCGGTCAGGTGATCGAGCCGGCCGCGGCTCCGGTGACCTGGCCGCCCCAGCGGGCGAGCTCGCCCTCCAGGTCGAGCGGCGCGATCATCGGCCCGGCGTTCATCTCCTGCTCCCAGGCCTCGGCGGGAACCCGCCACATGACCTCGAACTCGATGCCGCTCGGGTCTTTGGCATAAAGGGACTTGGAGACCCGGTGGTCACTGGCACCGACCAGCGCACAGCGCCCGGCAAGGCGATCGCGGATTTCCGCGAGCTCGGCCAGGGTGCCAACCTCCCAGGCGAGGTGGTACAGCCCCAGATACGGGCTCTGCGGCAGCGCGGCATCGCCGACCTCGAACACGCCGAGGTCATGATCATTCGCTGATCCGGGGGCGCGCAGGAACGCAGCCCGTCCCGGAATCTCGGTCCTGATCTCGAAGCCGAGCGCCCCGGCGTAAAAGTCGACGGTGGCGGCGAGGTCGCGGACATACAGCACAGCGTGGTTCAGGCGGCGCACGGCCATGGCTTAGCTCCCGGATAGCAGTCCTGGTAGGGGAAATGCCGACGCGGCGGATCTGATTCCCGCGCGGCTGCTGATGCCAGCAGGCAGCGATCGCGCCGCTGCGATCGGGCAGCCTACTGCCGCCGGTCAGGCCGGGGCGGCAAGATCCGGGGCGGCTGTGGTGATATCTGACTCCTGCGCGCGGGCGAAATGGTCGTCAATCAGCACCACGTCCCGCCCGGCTGCATCCAGCAGCGACGCCGCCACCGAGGCCCGGTAACCAGACTGGCGGTGCACCCAGACCTCGCCGCCGGGGACCTCGCCGATCCGACCGGGAAGGTCGTCCAGCGGTATCTTCAGCGACCCGCTGACGTGCGCCGCGTCCCATTCCCCGCTGCGGCTGACGTCGAGCACTACCACCGGCCCGTCCGCAAGGGCCCGCGCCAGCGCGGCGAAGTCGCCGACCGGGTAAGCCCGCATCGGATCAGCGCCCGCCCAGCTCTGCGGCGAGCCGGTCGCGGCCGCCTCGACAGCGTCGATGCCGATGCGGACCAGGTCGCACTGCGCCTCGGCGACCTGCTGTAGTCGTTGTGAATTGTGGGTCTCGAACACGTCGGTGATGGTCACGCCTTGCCCGCCGGCGACCGCCAGCACCCGGCCGAAGTCGCGCTGCGCATCCACGACGAGCGCCGCACTGCCATCGGTCGCCAGGTAATCCCGGTCACCAAGCGATGGCGTCTCAATGGTCACAACCTCGATCGTCGCGGCCAGTCCTTTCCCTGCTCCCCCGGCTGGCTGGACACTGAACCCCCCGGCATTCCAGCCCGGCCGAATGCGGCTGACCAGGCCGGCAGCCCGTCCTCGCGATGCCTCACAGGGCCGTAGAGGCCGGCCCCGTATAGATACCCCTGGGGCGGATCGGTGTATCCCTGGGCGTACTCCTCCATCGCGTGGGCGAGCCAGCCAGCTCGCGCGGGCAGAGGGCACGACGCTGAAGTCAGTCCTGGAGGAGGGGCTGCGGGCCGTGATTGCCCGGCATCGCAGCGCCACGCAGTTCACCTTGCGCGATGCCAGCGTGGACGGCAATGGCCTGCACCCAGAGTTCGCCGAAGCCAGCTGGGCGCAGATCCGGGAGGCCAGTTACGGGGAACGGCTGTGATCGGCGTCGACACGAACATCCTGGTCTACGCCCACCGGCGCGACTCACCGTTCCACGCAGCAGCGGCACTGAAGCAGCTGGCGGAAAGCCGCGCGCCATGGGCGCTGCCGTGGCCGTGCGTCCACGAGTTCTATTCCGTGGTCACTCATCCGCGGATCTACGATCCGCCGAGCACGACAAGCCAGGCCATCGGCCAGCTAGGCGCGTGGCTGGAGTCGCCATCGGTCGTTCCGATCAGCGAGGGCGAAACGTACTGGCCGGTCCTGCGCGACTTGCTGTCGCGCGGGAAGGTCATCAGCCCCGGCGTACACGACGCGCGGATAGCGGCGTTGTGCGGCGCGCACGGCGTGCGCGAGCTGCGGACGGCCGATCGCGATTTCAGTCGCTTCCCGCGGCTGCGCGGCATCAATCCGCTCGTCTAGCCGTCAGCCGCCGAGCTGCTTGCGGCTGCGGGACTGGCGCAGCCGGCGCCGCTGCGAGGGATCGAGCATCAAATACATCGCCGTCGGGATCGCGATTGAAGCAACGATGACACCCAGAGCCAGCCACGGGCTGACGATGAACAAGATGAGCCCAATGATGACTCCGGCGATGCCGAACTTCATGTGAGGCGACATACCGGACTCCTTCTTCCGGCCGGACCGTGCGGTCCGGCTCTGTCCTGACGAGCCAACTAGACCACATCGGCCGTCGTTACGATAACTCCCGGCGAGCAGGCGAAGTTCCGCAGCACAGATGCGTCCAGTTACCAGCCCGTCACAGCGGCCCGGGCCAGATGACAGGCAACGCGGGCCGGTCCAGGATGATAGGTGCCCGATTAGCCGGGAGGCTGCCATGTCGCTGTCGCTGTCGCTGCCGATCGACGCCGAGGCCAACGAGCTGCTGTCACGCAGCCCGCTGGCACTGCTGGTCGCCATGCTGCTCGACCAGCAAGTCCCGCTGGAGAAGGCGTTCAGTTCGCCTTACCAGCTGACGCAGCGCCTCGGGCACGAGCCGACGGCCGCCGAGCTGGCCGACTATGCCCCCGACGCGCTGGCCGGCGTGTTCGCCGAACGGCCGGCGCTGCACAGGTTCCCGCGCGCGATGGCAGGCCGGACCCAGGAGCTCGCCCGGCTGATCGTCGACCGTTACGACGGCGACGCGGCAGCGGTATGGACCGGGGCGGCCAACGGGGAGGATCTGCTCCGGCGGCTGGCTGAGCTGCCCGGCTTCGGCGATTACAAAGCGCAGATCACCATGGCGCTGCTGGGCAAGCAGCTCGGCGTGCGGCCGCAAGGCTGGCGCGAGGCAGCCGGGCGTTTCGGCGAGGAAAACTCGCACTACTCGGTCGCCGACATCGTCGACGAGGCCTCCCTCGCCGCCGTCCGGGCCCACAAGAAGCAGCTGAAGGCCGCGAAGTCCAGCTAGCGCCCGGCCTGCGAGATCACGCAGTGCTGCACCAGCTGACCGCAGGCCGGCTCGAACTCACCCAGCAGGATAGGTCGCGGTCTGGCGCTAGCACTCCTCATACCGACCGGACTGTTAGGTTTTTGTCCTGTGAGAATCCTCGCGGGAATCCGCGTCAGCGGGAAGTCGGGGGACATCGTTCGCGCCGGCTACGACGCGGCTCGCAAGGTTCCAGCCGAGCACGTCCAGCTGGCCGCGCACCGGCACCGGCACGCACCCGCACGATCCCTGCTCCGCACGGGTCCGGCGTTCTGCGGTGAATTGATCCGGTAACTGACTTTAGGAGTGGTTAGCGTAGAGGCGACCGGCTCGGACGGGGAAATCGTCGAATCGCCGACCGCGCCGGGCGAGCAGGCTGGCCCGCCGCCGCGGTCCAGTTCGCTCCCGTCCCATCTCCGTGGCGGCGGCCGGCCTGACCACCGTTCCGCGTGGCGGCGGGGCCGCCGGCCGCTGATCATGGCGGTCCTGGTCGGCGTGGTGTGCTTGCTGTACGTCGCCTACCTCGAGCAGTCAAGATCCCTGGGCACCGACTCAGACGGCGCCAGCAACGTTCTCCAGGCGTGGGACATGATCCACGGGAACCCGTTGCTGCATGGCTGGTGGTTCTCGGACGTGTCGTTCTACACCACGGAGCTGCCCGAGTACATGCTCGTTGAGCTGGTCCGCGGCTTGAACACCGGAGTAATCAACGCAGCAGGGGCGGCTACGTACACCCTGCTGGTCCTGCTGGCTGCTCTGCTCGCCAAGGGCCGGGCCACCGGAACCGAAGGACTGGTCCGGGCACTTATAGCGGGGGGCATCATGCTCGCGCCCGGGGCCGGGTTCAGCGCGGGCACCCTGCTCTCCTCGCCCGATCATGTCGGCACCCAGGTCCCGCTGCTGCTCATCTGGCTGGCAATCGACAGGATCGCCGACCGCTGGTATCTGCCTTGGCTCGTCGGCGCCCTGCTGACCTGGGTGGAGATCGCCGACCAGATGGCGGTGTACGTAGCAGCCCTTCCTGTGATCGTCGTATCGGCTATCCGGATCTACCAGCGACGCCCGTCATGGCGGATCGACACGGGACTGCTGGCAGCGGCGACGGCCTCGATCCCGCTGGCGGCCGCCGCTGTCGTGCTCATCCGCCGCGACGGCGGCTTTGTCGTCGCCCCCGCCACCACGGTCTTCACGACTGCCGCGCAGATGCCGCACAACGTGTGGCTGACGGCCGAATCGGTGCTGACGCTGTTCGGCGCTGACTTCTTCGGGATGCCGTTCGGGCCCGCCGCAGCGGTCGCTCTGCTGCACCTCGTCGGCGTGATCCTGGCGGTATGGGCCTGCTGCCTCGCGGCCAGGCGGCTGTTTTCTGCGGGCGACCGGCTGGTGCCGATACTCATCGTGGGCATCGCCATCAATCTGGCCGCGTATCTCTTCAGCACGCAGGCCTTTGATCTCGGATCGGCACGCGAGATCGCCGCCGTGCTCCCGTTCGGTGCGGTGCTGGCCGGCCGGCTCATCCCTGGCAGGCCAGCGACCAGCGCGCTTCTTCCCGCGCTTCTCGCGGTGCTGGCGGGTTACACCGGCGTGCTCGCCTACAACGCGAGCAAACCCGCTCGGCCGCCGCCGACCCAGGCCGTGGCGTCATGGTTGACCACGAACCACTTGACCGCCGGGATCGGCGACTACTGGGCGGCCAACATCACCACCGTCGCGAGCAGCAACCAGGTGCGGGTGCGGCCCGTCGCCCGCTCCTGTGGTCGCTTCGCCGCGTATATCTGGGAGTCCAAGCAGTCGTGGTACGAACCGCCGAACACCGCGACGTTCCTCCTGCTCGCAACAACCAGCGTCGCTGGGGCAAACGGCACCCGCGCCGAGGCCGCCGCCCAATTCGGCGTTCCGCAGCGGACCGCCAGGATAGGCGCCTACGAGGTCATGGTCTGGAACCACAACCTGCTGCCCGCGGTCACCAGCAGTTCCGGCCCCGGCTGCGCTCCGAAGTGGCGCCGCTGAACACGGAGCAGCGCGTCACGGTGCAGCGCGCCATGGAGCAGTGGGCCAGGTGAGCATGCGTGCCGGGAGCAGGGCGCAGCGCGCGTCCGGCAGAGCGCGTCCGCCGGTCAAGGGCCGCGCGGTCGTCCTTGGCACGATCAGAGCGTGCCGGCCTCGACGGCCGGGCGAATCCAGGGAATGACCTCATCCAGCATGGCTGACAGGGAGGTCGTCGCCTCGTAGCCGAGGATCCGCTTGGCCTTCTCGGTTGAGGGCACCCGGCGCTGCACGTCGTAGGTGAACGGGTCGTCATGGACGACCCGGAGCGGGACGTCGGAGCCATTGATCTTCGTCCAGATCACCTCGGCGAGCTCGAGCACCGTGGTCGACTCGGCGGTCGAGAGGTTGAAGTCCTCATTCAGCGCGCCGGGGTGCTCAAGGGTGTCGGCGATGCCGCTGGCGAGGTCGCCGCCATAGGTGTAGTGCCGGATCTGGCTGCCGTCGCCGAGGATGTGCAGGGGGTCCTGTCCCTTGAGGACTTTCTGCACGAGGTCGGGGACCACGTGGCTCATGGCGAGCTTCACGTTGCCCGAAAGGATCTCCTCATCCCCCAGCGCACGGCTCTCCCCGATGCCGACGCAGTTGAATGGGCGGACGATCGTGTAGGGAAGCCGGTACTGGTCGTAGGCGGCGCGCGCGAAGTACTCCACCGCGAGCTTCTGGAAGCCGTATGACGACAGGGGCGGCGGCACCTCGCGTTCCTGGCCCTCATAGGACGGCCAGGAGTCGGTCGACTCGAACACCATCGACGACGACACGTAAGTGACCTTCTTCAGCCTGCCGGACCGGTGGGCCGCGATCGCCGCGTCGCAGGAGGCGGCAATGATCCGCTCATTCGTCGCGAGCAGGTCGTAGGCATAGGTGTGGAAGTAGGAGATTCCGCCGATCATCGCCGCGCCGGCGACGAAGTGGTCACAGTCGGACAGCAGGCGGGTCATCAGATCGCCGTCACGCGCATCGCCCTCAATGAGGGTGTAGTTCGGGTGGCCGTCGTAGGACTTGGTGACTTTGCCGTACTTGGAGAAGTTGTCAACACCCACGACGCTGTATCCGCGTGCGAGGAATTCCTCCACGAGGTAACCGCCGATGAACCCCGCGGATCCGCTGACCAGTACCTTCTGCATTGTTACCTTTTCTCTTCCGATTTCTCGATTGATCGGGTGAGGTCCTTGAGCTCGTCCACGCTGAGCCCGGGGCCGAAGGCGAACCGGTACCACCGCAGGTACTTGGGGAGCCAGGCCGTGACATGGAAGTTCGAGATGCCCTCTTGCCGGTCGAGCCAGATAGTGGGTATTTCAGCAATCGGCAGGCGAAGCCGCCTCGCCTTGGCGGTCAGCTCGATGCCGATTTCGAAGCCGTCACGGCTGTCGATGCCGACCGCCCGGACGAACGCGGTCGAATAGGCCTTGAACGAGTTGGTCGCGTCCCTGGTGCCGATCCGGGCCAGCAACCGCAGGCTGCGCCCGGCCGTGGCCGACATCAGGCCCTTCATCAACGGGCCGCCGACCTGCTGGCCGCCCGCCATGTACCGGGATGCTGCCGCGACGGCGACGCCACGTTCGACGAGGCGGACCAAGTCGTCGATCTGCCTTACGTCATCGCAGCCGTCCGCCATCGTGACCACCGCCACGGGCGTCGTCGCATGATCGATGCCGTAGCGGATCGCGTTGGCCGGACCGCGCCCGTAGGTGTTGACCAGGCAGTGCAGGCGAGGCTCCTGCTCGGCGTAGCGCTGCACCACCGGCAGGGTGCTGTCAGCGGGATCATCGACCACCACGAGGGTCTCGGATGGCAGCGTGACCGCCTCGAAGATCCGCTCCAGGACCGGAATGATGCGGTCGCCCTCGTCGTAGGCCGGGATGACCACCGAGACCCGCAGGGCGCAGGGATCACTGACCTTGGCTCGCCAGACAAGGTCAGCGGCACTGATCCGCCGGCTCGCGGTGCGGTTCTTCGCCATCAGACGCGCACACCCGCGCCGCGGATGTCCCAGATATCCACGATCGGCTTACTCGTGGCCAGTGTGGCGTACTCCGCATGCGGTGCGGCGATGATCAGAAGATCCGACTTCGCTAGTACGTCGCCCAGCGGCAGCAACGACGCATCAACGGTGACGTACGGATCGGTGCAGTAGACGGTACCGGCGGTGAAGCTGAGAATTCGTTTCAGCTTGTAGGCAAGACTGGAGCGGATATCGTCCGAGCCGCCCTTGAACGACATGCCCAGGATACCGACCGCCATCGACTCCAGGTCGTAGCGCCGCTTGAGCCGGTCGACCAGATACAACGGCAGGCCTTCGTTGATCGCCATGGCGGTCTGGCCGAGCGCGAAATTGTTGTTGTTGAACGCCGCGAGCTGCATCGTATCCTTCAGCAGGCACGGGCCTGCCGCGAAACCCGCCGCCGGCAGATCCGCCGCCCGAGGGTAATCCAGCATGAGGCCCTGGCGGATCCGCTCGAAGTCCAGGCCCCGATCGTTGGCCATCATGTAAAGCTGATTTGCGGTAGCGAACTTGACATAACGCCACACGTTCGTGAACAGCTTGGCCAGCTCGGCCTCCTCCGGTGTCATCCGGACCTGACTGGCGGTCAGCAGGCTGAAGAGGGCTTCCGCCCGCTCGAACGCCGCCTCTCGCCGAGCGGAGACAATCTGGGGCAGCTCGAACAGCTCGGTCATTGCCCTGCCCTCGGCGATCCGCTCCGGGCAGAATGCCACGTCGATCGCGTAGCCGAGCCGGGCGATCATCTTCTCCACCAAGGCGGTGACACCCGGATAGACCGTGCTCCGCAGGATGAGCAGCTGTCCGTCGCGCAGATACTCCGAACACCCCGAAAGGGCCCTGGGGATCGCCTGCTGGTCGGGATTCAGATGCTCGTCGACCGGGGTGCCGATGACGACGACTACGTGGCCGGCGGTGCCCACGATCGCGGGATCCGCCGAAGCGAACAGGCGTTGCCGGGCGACGGCCCGCTCCAGCATCGGCCCGGCGCCAGGCTCATCGAAAGGCATCCGGCTGTCGTTGACCTGCTCCACAGCGGCCGGATTGACGTCATAGACCGCGACGTTGGCACCCCGGTCGGCGAAGGCGATCGCCAGCGGCAGCCCCACGTGGCCGCACCCCCCGATGACCACCACATCACGCTCGAACGAAGCGTCACGCTGAATCATCACTATCACACCTGATCTTTGCTTCCAGCTTGTCATTATCTTGAGCGCCTACCATAGCGGCCCAAGGCCATCGTGCGTTGTTATGGTCGCAGACAGATCGGCATGGCAGTGGTCCTTATTGCATGCATGGCCGGACCTGGCGGGCCTCGCTGCCGGTGCCCTGCGAAGCCATTGGCTTACTTCCTTCCCAGTGGCTGCCGAGTTACCACCGTCGGCGGCAAGGTGACGACGGCTGGGCGCCGCAGCCGCGTCCGGTGGCTTACGGGGGTGAACCAGAACGAGACCCCGGTCCGTGCTTCGCCTGGCGTGCAAACCGACTGAGCGCGGAACAACACGGTCCACCGCAACCCGAACACGCAGGCCCGCAAACCGGTCCGGTCCGCGTAGGCGACCACGCCGACCGCATCGCCCCAGTCGCCGTCAGAGATCCGCACCACGATCGGCCGGCCGTCGGCCACGGCCGCGAGCACCTTCGCTGCATGCGGGAGTTGCGGCACCCCGAGATATTTGGCTGGCGGGTCGTCTGGGTCGTCGCGATGCTGTGGCACCGCTGTGGCGATGACCGCGCCCCCGGCTACCGCGGCGGCCAGGGCCAGCACCGGTACCCGTTGGCGGTCCAGGTATACCGCTGCCCCCGCGGCAGCCACGAGGACGACAAGGAGCGGCACCGCCCAGTAGAAGTAGCCAAGGTAGGCCTGGGAGATGTCGTTGTCGTCGATGCCCTTACTCGCGTAGTAGATGAACAGCACGGTCATCAGGCCAGCCATGGCAAGAGACCAGAGGAGGAATCGGCGCAAGCCTGGCAGGGGACAGCGCAGCGCGAGCGCGAGCGCGAGGATGCCGAGCGCTGCACCGACGCAGAGGCCGCCGATGTCAGCGGTGCTTGCCGGGATGCCTGGCGACCAGTAACGCAGCATGTAGGTGACAGAAAAGGCCGGTGAGTGATGTATCAGGTGGTCCGCCGAGACTTTTCTCATGTATGTGAGGTATTCGCCGAATACCCCCGGCCAGTGCAGAACGGTGTTCAGGACGATCGGAAATGCAAGCAGCGCGGCCACCGCCAGCGCTGCGGCCCAGTGCCGTACCCGTCCGCGGAACATGCCGCGCGGATCGTGACGGTACGCCGCGATCAGCCCGGCCAGCGCCAGCAGCAAAGTTGCTGGCGCAAATAGCAGGAACTCCGCCTGCCCGTGAATGCACAGCCCAGCGGAGAGCGCGACGAGCGGCAGGTCCGCGGTCTGTCCTGCGGCGACAGATGCCGCAGACGCGAGGAGCAACAGGGTTGGCGCGAAATAGACGTAAGGCATCCACCCGGAGTTGACCGTCATCGGGTGCACGGCGGCAAAAAGGAGCACAACCGTCAGGCAGGCCAGCGTCACCTTCCCCGAACCGGCGTGCCGCGCGATCACGGCCAACGAGGCTGCCACGAGTGCAGCATTCAGCAGCAGGATCGCGAGCAGCTGCCCATTCCACGGGGTCGGCACCACATGCAAGAGGTCGTGGAAGAACGATTCGCCGGCGGCCGCCGCATAGAGAAACGCCGGTCCCGGATGATAGAAACCCTCCTTCGAGTAGTTACCTGTCAGCAGGTCAAAGCGCTTGGCCTGAAGGACTGCGATCGTGTTGGCGGCGTAGTCCGCGTTTTCGTAGATCTTGGCCGAGAAGAGGTAGGCGTTCCGCACCAGCAAGACCGCCGCGAGCAGGAGGAAGGATCCCAGCCAGCTGGCGGTGGCCACGGACAGCAGGCCGGCTCTGGGTCCGAGCCCGCGCAGGGCCGTCCATCTCACCCAGCGGCCCTCGCGCACCTCCCGCGACACGGCCCTGTGAGCCGGCTGCCGCGGCTTGGCCACCTTGCCGGAGGACGAGACCTCCACAACGGTTCTCCTTCGGAGCGTCCAGGCGACGGATAGCCCAGCGGGCTGGCCGGCCGGCAGGTTCTTGGTCGGATCCAGCGCTCGGGGTATGTGCCACATAGTAGACGCGGGCACGCGCCCCGAAGGTAGCAATGCTGCTGCCGTCGGGCGAGCCTGGCCAGACGATACTGGACCGGCTCGCCACACTGCCGGTCCGGTTCATCACCATTTCGCCACATCCACGGCTCGCGTAAGCGATGGTCTACTCTCGCCGACCGCAGCCCACTACCGGAGCTGCCGAGAACCAGGACGCGACCCGTTCGGTGCATCCAGCGCCATCCGGGGCCGCATGGTGCAATGGGGCACGTGAGTGCCAGCAAAGCGATTCTCTCCGAAGCCGAGGATGACAAAGCACCGGGCCCAGCGGCCGCCACAAGGCTCGGTGCACTGCGACTGCGCCCGTGGGCGGTGGCGGTGGCATGGGTGCTTGGCGTGATCGCCGTATTCGCGGCCAACCTGCAGCTGGCACGGACGCGAGCCGTCAACTCCGACGGCGCGGGCAACGCCCTGCAGGCCTGGGACATGCTTCACGGCAACGTGCTGCTGCATGGCTGGTCGCTCTCGGACGTCTCCTTCTACACCACCGAACTACCGCAGTACATGCTGGTGGAACTGGTGCGCGGGCTGAACCAGGACGTGGTGCACGTGGCCGCGGCCATGACCTACACGCTTGCGATGCTGCTGGCTGCGTTGCTGGCCAAGGGCAAATCCACGGGGCGTGAGGCCGTGGTGCGGGTGCTTATCGCCGCCGGGATCATGCTTGCCCCGCAGCTGGCTTCCGGGGTGAACGTTCTCATCTCCTCACCGGACCACATCGGGACGTCCGTGCCGGTGATGGTGGTCTGGCTGATCCTGGACCATGCCCGGCCGCGCTGGTACATCCCTGTTATCGCCGCGGTGCTCCTTGGCTGGGCAGAGGTGGCGGACACGCTGGTGCTCTACATAGGGGTGCTGCCGCTCGCGCTGGTCTGCGCGGTCCGCGTCTACCGGGCTGTGGCCGTCGAGCGGCGGCCACTGACTTCGCAGCTGTATGACATGGCTCTCGGCGTTGCCGGCCTCGCAGGGGCGGCGGCGGCCGCGCTGGCGCTGCACGCAATCCACGCCCATGGCGGGTTCTTCTCCCCGCATCCCATCACGCAATTCGCCCAAGGCGGCACCCTCCTGCCCCGCAACCTGGGCATCACCGCCGAAGGGCTGCTGCTCCTGGGCGGCGCCGACTTCCTGGGGCTGCGCCTGGCTGCCGGCGCTGCCTTCACGATGCTGCACATGGCGGGCGTATTTTTGGCCGCCTGGGGAACATGGCTGGCAGCAAGGCGCTTCCTGCGCGACCGCGATCTGGTCGCTCAGCTGCTCGTCACGGCTATCGTGATCAACCTGGCTGCCTATGTGCTCAGCACCCAGGCTGACTCGGTCACGGGAACTCGCGAGATCGCAGCTGTCCTGCCGCTGAGCGCCGTCCTGGCCGGGCGGCTGCTGGCCGGCCGGCTCATGACGGCCAGGCTGGTGCCGCTCCTGCTCGTTGTGCTGCTCGGCTACCTGGCCGGCCTGGCGCACGAGATCGGCCAGCCGCCGGTGCCCGCGCAGAACCAGCAGCTCACGTCCTGGCTGGCGGCCCGGCATCTGCATGCCGGCCTGTCCGGCTACTGGGAATCGAACGTCGTCACGCTGACCAGCGGTGAGCGGGTGCAGATCCGGCAAGTCGCACCGGCCGGTGGAATGCTCACCCCCAGCACCGTCGAGTCGGACGCAGCGTGGTACAACCCGGATCGCAATACAGCGAGCTTCGTCGTGCTCTTCCCCGGCGTGCCGGGCTCGGGCTATCCCGGCTTCACCGGAGCGCGGGCTGTGCTGGCGACGTTCGGCAAACCCGCGCGGATCTACCACATCGGCTCCTACATCGTGCTGGTCTGGCATAAGAATCTGCTCAGCGAACTTCGCTGAGCCGATGCGAGGAGGAAACGAGGACCAGGGACCTCGCAGTTCCGCCTCGAACACGCCGGCAACAGCGGCCCACCACGATCAGCACGGGGCAGCTACCAGGCAAATTATCCGGGGAAGAGCGTGGTGGGTGCTGGCAGGGGGGTGAAATGGCCGCCCGTCAGGCGGCCCAAGCCAGACACGGCACGAGCGCATGGACCCCGGTCTGGCCCAGCGACAGAACCGCGCAGGAAGCTCTCAGGCTGCCCGGCCGGCCGGCCGGCGTCAGTCGTCACCACCCGCAGCATGTGCAGGACCCGGCCGGTGCGCGCCGACGGCTCGGCTTCGGTGATCATTCCCGGCCACGGGCCCGCGTTCGTGCCCGACGGGAGCACGCCGCGCTGAAGGATGGCCGGACCGCCGGGCATCGGCCAGAGCTAGACCACGTCGCCCTTGAGCGAGAACGACGACAGCCGCCGGGCAGCGAATGCCAGCGCCGCGCACGTCACGACGATGCCCATGCCGACCGCCGTCGACAGGGTGAGGTGCGCGCGCAGGCCCGCGTTGTGCGCGACAGAGTTGGCGATCCCGAGCGCATACTGGTTGACCGACAGCAGCCGAACGCCGCCGACGATGCTGCCCAGCAGTCCCTCCCAGACCAGCAGATAAAGCAGGCCGAACGCGATCGCCCGGCTCGTCAGGACCGAGAGCAGTACGAACAGCGCGTTATAGACCACCGATGCGGCGATCGCCCCGGCCAGCAGCCCCAGTGCCAGCTTGCTGGCGGGCCCGGTGGCAATGGCTCCGGCCAGGTAAAGGGGAACGGCGCCAAACACCATCGTCAGCGCGGCCGCCGCGATGAACTTGCTCAGCACGACAGCCAGGCGGCGCACCGGCGTCGCCAGCAGCTGCACGACCGTGCCGTCGTCGATCTCAGCGCCGAGCACGCTCGTGCCGATGATCAGTGCCGTCAGCGGGAGCACGACGGTGAACCCGAATACGCCGAGGAACTCCGGCGGCCAGACCGGGCTCCTGGCGACGACCTTCAGCAGCGCTGAGACGCCGATCAGGATGACCGGCGCGATCGCGAAGATGAGCGCGCGCTTGCGGCCCATGGTGGCCCGGATCGTCAGCCGCAGGATCACCCCGTTGACGACGCCCGGCACGCGGCTGCCTGCTCTCTTCCCCGGACGGGCGGCCGCCGCCGCGGGCTCGGGGCTCATCGGATGGCTCACTTGGCGCTCCAGGTCACGAGGCGATCAGATAGGCGAAAACGCTCTCGAGCGACTCGTCGGCGGGCAGCAGCTCACGCAGCCGGATTCCCTCGTCGCGGCTGAGCCCGGCCAGCTCCCTGGTGAAGGTGCCGTAGTCGGATGCACGCACCTGCAGCCCGCGCGGCGTCAGCTCGATCCCGGTCACGGCGGGCCGTCCGATGAGGGCGGCGCCCAGCAGCCGGTCGTCGGAGGAGCGCACCAGGAAGACGTGCGGACGGCTCGTCATCAGCCGGCGGATTGCCCGGAAGTCGCCGGAGGCGGCCAGGCGTCCGCCGACGATCACCTGAATGGTGCCGGACAGCCGCTCGACCTCCTCCAGGATGTGCGAGCTGAATACGATGACGCGCCCCTGCTGCCCCATGGCGTCCAGCAGATCCATCATCTGCATCCGCTGGCGCGGATCCATCCCGTTGAAGGGCTCGTCCAGCAGCAGAACCTCGGGATCATGCACGAGCGCGGCCGCCACCTTGATCCGCTGCCGCATGCCCTTGGAGTAGGTCGAGACCCTGCGGTCCTGCGCCTCCGCCATGTCGACGATGCCAATGGCCCGGCGGGCAGCTGCGACGGGATTGGCCAGCTCATGCAGCTTCGCCGTCGCGGTCACGAACTCCGCGCCGGTGAGGAAGGGGTAGACCGAGTCCCGCTCCAGCACCAGGCCGATCATGCGGAAGATCTCTGGGTTGCGCCAGCTGGCCGCTCCGCCGACAGTGAGCTGCCCTCGGGACGGCTCGAGGAAGCCCGCGATCATATGCAGCAGGGTTGTCTTTCCCGCGCCGTTCGGGCCGAGCAGCCCGGTGACCCCGGGCCCGATGGCCATCGAGATGTCGTTGATAGCCACGACGTTGCCGTACCAGCGGGAGACGTTGCCGAGCTCGATCGCGGTCATGCCACGCCGATCTTCCGGTACCGGGCGATCAGGCCGCCGATGCCGGCAGCGAGGAAGACGCCGAACATCAGGCCGTAAAGCGGCCCGTAGCTGCCGGGATCGGGGATCAGCCCCCTGGTCGTGCCGCCCAGCCACATGCGCAGGCCGTCGAGGTCGGTGAACGGGCTGAGGAGCCCGGCCAAGCGGGCCAGCGCGGACGGGCCGCTGCCGGGGGCGCCCAGGCCGTGCAGGCCGATCTGGGTCAGCAGCGTCGCAAGCGTCAGGCTCAGGAAGAAGAAGATGGCGATCGCGCCGGTCGCGTACGCACGGCGGCCGCTCAGCGAGGCGAGCAGCAGGCCAAGCCCCGCAAGCACGAGTGCCCAGGCGACCCCCAGCACCAGGCCGGGAATCAGTGCCCTGGTCTGGCTCCAGATCGCGCTGCCCCCGTGCACCTGCGTGATCGTCCCGAGGTACAGCAGCAGTAGCGGTATCTCGATCATCGCCAGGCAGGCGAGGAAAAGCGCGGCGAGCTTGGCGGCCGGGTAATCGATCCGCCGGATCGGCCGGGCGAAATACAGCGGCAGGCAGTGGCTGCGCAGGTCGCGGGAGACCAGCTCCGGTGCCTGCGCGGCGATGAAGATCAGCAGCACGAGGATGCGCAGCTGCGGCACGTAGGTGTCGTAGCTGACCTCCCGCTGGTGCGTCGAGCTCACCGCCATGATCGCGGCATTGATCACCGCAGGCAGGCACATGATGACGAACGTGAGGAGCGGCACGATCTTCGCCTTGGCGCCGCGGCCGATGCCGAACGCTGAGCGCAGGCTATGCCAGCAGAGCGCGCCGGCGATCTGGGCTCGGCCGAGGCGCTGGCCGTCGTAGCCGCGGTAGCCGATGTCATGAATGACGCCGCTGTTGGCCGCCGGCGCGGTACCCGCCGCCATGGCGGAGCGCGTCCTGTCAGCGGGCATCTGCGGCTCCTGTCGGCTCGACGGCCGGTGCCCCGTCCGCGCGGAACAGCTCTTCCAGCCGGTGCCTGCGCTGCTCCATCCGGCCCAGCGGCAGGCCAAGATCGGCAACGGCATCCCGGACGATGTCATAGGTCGCCTCATCGGCAAGCCGGACCAGCAGCGCTTTCTGATAGGGCACCGCTTCCAGGCCGCGCCGTCCCAGCTCCGCCCTGAGCTCGCCGGTGCCCTCGTCTACCTCGATCAGCAGAACCTCGCTTGCCCTGGTGAAGGAGCTGATCGTGTCGGCGCGCAGCAGGCGGCCGCCGTCGATTGCCACCAGATGATCGCAGATCTGCTCGATCTCGCCCAGCAGATGCGACGCAACCAGGATCGAGATGCCGAATTCTGTGCCGATCCGCGTGATCAGCTCAAGCATCGCGGCGCGCCCCGCCGGGTCGAGGCCGTTGGTCGGCTCGTCCAGCAACAGCAGCCGCGGGTCGCCGACCAGAGCCTGAGCCAGCTTGACCCGCTGCTTCATGCCGGTCGAGTAGGTGGCGATCTGCCGGTAGCGCTCCTCGTAGAGGCCCACGTGGCGCAGCGAGTCGGCCGCGCGTTCCTTGGCGGCGGTGGCGGGCAGGCCGGACATCCGGCCCATGTGCGTGACGAACTCGGTACCGCTGACGTCGGGCGGCAGGCAGTCATGCTCGGGCATATAACCGGTGTGCATCCTGATCAGGTGACCGTCGGTCGCGCAGTCACGGCCGAGCACCATCGCCGTCCCGCTGGTAGCCGGCAGCAGCCCGAGCAAGATCTTGACTAGGGTGGACTTGCCTGCCCCGTTGGAGCCGACCAGGCCGGTGATGCCGGGCGCGACGGCGATCGTCAGGTCGTCGAGTGCGGTGACCGCTCCGGGATAGCGTTTCGTCAGCGCCGTCGTCGCGATGACCGGCGCCAGGGAATCGGGATTCCCTGGCGGGCGCTCGGCCCGCAGTGCTGAATCTGCGGTCACGTTGGTCTGGCCTCGCTTTCAGCTGCGCGGCCGATGGCAGGAACCAGCTCCGGGCGCAGGACCCGGTCCGGGCACATCGGCGGAGCGCTCCCAGCTTCTCGCCGCAGCGGCCCGCTGTCATCACTCCTCAGGCCTATCCTCGGTCCGCCCTTGGTACCAGCGAGCGACGGGCCGGCGACTGACTGTCCCGTGACGGGCCGGTGACGAACGACCTGCCGATCCGCCGGGCCGCAGGGCGCGGGCCGGCGGGCCGGTCTCCCCGCAGTGCAGCGCGAGCAGGAAGGCCACCAGCGCCGCCCCGAGAACAGCCGTCAGCTGCCGCTGCTGGCAGCCGGGCTGGGACTGCCCGTGCTCGCGGCGGCGCGGCGGCGCTGCCCTCGCTCGGAACGGGGCCGGCCGCAGTGGCGATGCAGGTGCTCACGGCGATCGCGGCCGTCGTCGTCGCTGCCCTGGCCATCCCGCTGTGACTGGCCGCCGGTCCTATGCTGCCGGAATGCGGATCTTTCAGGTGGATGCCTTCACCGGCTCGGCTTTCGGCGGTAACCCGGCAGCGGTGTGCCTGCTTCCCGGCCCGGCCGAGCCAGCGTGGATGCAGCGGGTGGCCGCCGAGATGAACCTCTCCGAGACGGCCTTCCTCGAGCCGCGGGACGGCGGCTACGGCCTGCGCTGGTTCACTCCCGCGGTCGAGGTGGCGCTGTGCGGGCACGCCACCCTGGCCAGTGGGCACGTGTTGTACGAGACAGGCCTTGCCCGGCCGGGCGAGGCGATCCGCTTCGACTCGGCCAGTGGCACGCTGACCGCCCGGCAGGACGGGCCGGCAATCGCCCTCGACTTTCCCGCAACCCCGGCCCGCGAGGCGGGCCCGCCGCCGGACGTACTGGCCGCGCTCGGCGTCATCCCGCCGGTCACCGGGCCGGCCTGGACCGGCCGCAGCCGGGACGACCTGCTGATCGTGCTGGCTGCCGAAGAAGAGGTCACCGCGCTGGCACCTGATTTCGGGAAGCTGGCAGCAGCCGGCGGCCGCGGCATTATCGTGACTGCGCCGACGAGCCGGTCCGATGCCGATTTCGTCTCCCGGTTCTTCGCGCCCGCCGTCGGCGTCGCGGAGGACCCGGTGACCGGGTCGGCGCACTGCACTCTTGCTCCCTACTGGTGCGGGCGCCTCGGCCGGGCGGCGCTGACCGGCTACCAGGCATCGGCGCGGGGCGGCACTGTGCGGGTGCGGCTGGCCGGCGACCGGGTGATCCTCACCGGCCAGGCAGTCACCGTGCTGACCGGCGAGCTGACCGCGGCGGCCCTGTGACTCGCAGCCGCGCTAACGGCCGGCCGCGTACCCCTGCATCCCGCGTGCGTTCGCGCCCGCATAGAGGAAATCGCCGGACCGGGCGACGGCACTGACCCGGCCCAGCGACCAGGGCGGCCGGACATCCACCTGGTGCCCGCGGCGGCGCAGTTCGCCGATGACCGCCTCGCTGATCCGGGACTCGACGGCCAGCGACCGCGGCGCCGACGCGCGCGGGTAGAACGACGAGGGGAAATGGTCGGTGTGGAACGCCGGAGCGTCGATCGCCTCCTGCAGGTTCATGCCGAAGTGCACATGGTTGAGGAAGAAGCCGAGTGTCCACTGGTCCTGCTGGTCACCGCCGGGCGTTCCGAATGCCAGGTAGGGGGCACCGTCGCGGAGCGCCAGGCTCGGCGACAGTGTGGTCCGCGGCCGACGGCCGGGCGCCAGGCTGCTCGCCAGGCCCGGGGTCAGCGAGAACATCTGCGCTCTGGTGCCCAGGCAGAACCCCAGTCCGGGGATGACCGGAGAGCTCTGCAGCCAGCCGCCGCTCGGCGTGGCCGTGACCACGTTGCCGAACCGGTCAGCCACGTCGAGATGGCAGGTGTCGCCGGGGCCCAGTTCGGGAACGCTCCGGCCGCCTTGGCCTGACGACGCGGCCAGCGGCTCGCCCGCTCCCGCGGCGCCGCCGCCTCCCGCGGTCTGACCGGCGAATCCGGCCACCGCGTAGCCGGGCAGCCGCGGCTGCGCGCCGCCCGGCGAGCCGGGAATGAACTCGGCCGATGCCTGCGGCCCGACGAGCCGCCGGCGCTGCCCGCAGTACTGCGGGGACAGCAGGTCAGCCATCGGGACGTCGGTGCCGCGCGGATCGCCGTACCAGGCCTCCCGGTCGGCAAAGGCCAGCTTCGCGCACTCGGTCACGGTGTGGATGAAGTCGGCGCTGCCGGGCCCCATCGCGGTCAGGTCGAAGCCCTCCAGCAGGGCAAGCTGCTGCAGGAACACCGGGCCCTGGCCCCACGGGCCCGTCTTGCACACAGTCAGCCCGCGATAGCCGAAGGTCAGCGGCTCTTCGGCGGACGCCCGCCAGGCTGCCAGGTCGCCGGCCGCGAGCAGGGCGCGATGACCGCGTCCGGTGACGTCCATCACCTCGGCCCGGTCCAGGTACCCGGCGACGGCCTCGGCGACGAAGCCCTCGTAGAAGGCCCGCCGCGCCGCCTCGATCTGGGCGTCCCGATCGCTGCCCGCAGCCTGTGCCTCCGCCAGGATGCGGCTGTAGACGTCGGCAAGGACGGGATTCGCGAAAAGGCTTCCCGGTGCCGGCGCGCCGCCCCGCAGGTAGATCTCGGCGGAACTCGGCCAGTGCTCGGCGAATGTCGGCGCGACCGCCTCGATCGCCGCGCTGGCGGTGGCAAGCATCGGGAACCCGGCGCGGGCGTAGCCGATCGCGTACTCCAGCACGTCGCCCAGGCGCAGCGTGCCATGCCGCTGCAGCAGCAGCATCCAGGTGCCGAAGGCCGCGGGCACGCAGGCAGCCAGCAGCCCGGTGCCGGGCACCAGATCCAGGCCGAGCGCGGCAAACTGATCCAGGGTGGCAGCAGCCGGCGCGGGCCCCTGGCCGTCCAGAACGAAGACCTCTTCCCGGCCGGCATCGAATCCGATCACCGGGACCTCGCCGCCCGGGCCGTTCAGGTGCGGCTCCACAACCTGGAGCACGAGTCCGGCGGCTACCGCGGCGTCGAATGCGTTGCCGCCCTTTTCCAGCACCGCCATGCCGGCCGCCGCGGCGAGCCAGTGGGTCGATGCCACCATGCCGAAGGTTCCGGCCAGCTGCGGCCGGGTCGTGAAGGGCGGACTTGCGGGCACTGGCATCTCCTTGCGAACTGGAGTGGTTTCCCGACGCTACCGGCCGGGCCGGCGACCCGGCGGCCCTGGCCCGCACTTCCCGCCCTCGCTGCGAGTCCTCCCGCAGATCGCCTGGTCACCGATCCAGACTGGGATCACTCAGCCGCGGCGGCCTAACCACAGCGGGCCTGCCAGCGTCATATCTGTCAGCTGGCTCGCAGAGCCGCGGCCCGCGAAAGGACACCTGTGATGACGAAATCCGCCGCAGTCGCCTGCCGGCTGCCCGCCGCTGTGTTCCTGGCCAGCATCGGCTTTGTGGTCGCTGCCTGCAGCTCGTCGGGCGGTCACGCCGCCTCGTCCGCCTCGCCCAAGGCGACCGTCACGGTCACGAACACCCCGTCGGCCAGTTCGGCGGCCAGCCCGCGCAGCGCGTCAGCATCGGCATCGGCATCGGCATCGGCATCGGCATCGGCATCGGCGGGCGGGCCGTCCGCATGCCCGACCGCATCGCTGCAGGTGGCACTGGGCAAGGGCGGCGGTGCGGCGGGCAGCAACTATTACGCGATCCAGCTCACTAACGTCTCGTCGGCGGCCTGCACCCTGAACGGCTACCCCGGCGTGTCCTTCGTCACTGCGCCGGGCGGCAGCCAGATCGGCGCCGCGGCCACGCAGAATCCTGCCCGGCCGCGGCAGCTGGTGACGCTGGCGCCGGGTGCGACCGCCAGCGCTCTGCTCCAGGTGGTAAACGCGCTGAACTACCCGGCCTCCACCTGCAAGCCGGTTACCGCGCACTGGCTGCAGGTGTACCCGCCCGGCCAGTATTACGCTCTGGACCACAGCTTCAGCGCGCTGACCTGCTCGGCGCCGGCACCGCCGGTGCACGTCCTCAGCGTCGAGACGGTCCAGCCGGGGAGGACGGGCATATAGCCGGGCAGCAGGCTGGCCGCGGCGCGGCGCCGCGCCGCCCGCAGCCCGGACCCCGCAGCTTGCGGGTATTTACCGGTCACGCCGGGGTTAACCGGTCCGTATCTGTCCGCCGGCCGGCGATTGCCGCGGCCGGCGAACAACCCTGGTCACCGCGGCCGCGTCGTACTGTTCGACAGGTCCCGGATCTGCAGCCGTGAACAGGAGGCCCGCCCGATGACGCCGAGGAGATTACCCGTTACGCCTGCTGGTTTCCGGCTCGTCCGCAGGTCTGCCGTCGGCTGCGCCGCGGCTGCCGCGCTGGCGCTGGCCCTCGGCGCCTGCGGGTCGGCAAACTCGCACCCGTCGGCCGGCGCTCGCTCCTCAGCCGGGGCAGCTGTCGCCAGCTGCGGGCCGGCCAGCCTGCAGGTGACCATCGACACCGGCGCGGCCGGGGCGGCCGGGGGCAGCTCGTTCGTGCCGATCGACTTCACCAACAGGTCCCATGCCAGCTGCGGCCTGGCCGGCTATCCGGCAGTGTCGTTCGCTGCCAGCGCCGCTGGCGGCGAAATCGGCGCCGCCGCGGTCCGCGATCTCAGCGTCAGCGCCCATCCGGTGGTGCTGCCGCCGGGCGGCACGGCGCACGCCTGGCTGCAGGTCCTCGACGCGGCGAACTACCCGGCTGGGAAATGTCACCCGGTGACCGCGCGCGGGCTCATGGTCGACCCGCCGGGGCGCAGCGGCACGAGCTACCTGGAACAGGCATTCCTGGCGTGCACGGCAGCGGTGCACGGCAGCGACCTGCTCACCGTCCAGCCGATCCAGCCAGGACCCGCCCGCCGCGGGACCGCTCAGTAGGCCGCCGTCGCGGCGGCGCTGAACCGCTGCGACGGTGCTGACGGTGCGACCACAGACAGTACGACCACCGACCGCAAGCCCCCGGTGGTGCTCGGCCGTCGGAACTGACGGGCGCCTGATCGGCAAGCCAGCCTCGCACAGCGGCCGCCGGGGCCTGGTCACTTTGCCGCCTGGCGGGACCGCGCACGCGGTTCTGGGGGTGGTGGAAGCCGACGACGTGTGCAGCCACCCGGTCACGGCAGCGCAGCTGCGGATGTACCCGCCCGGTCAGCGAGCTGCCCAGCCGGTGCCGCTGTCCGTCACGGTCTGCCCGCGCAGCTCGACGATGCGCGTCCTGCCAGTTCGTCCCGGCACGGAGATCCCCAACTACACGACCTCCTGAGGCTTGGCCCGGGCGCACTGGCAGCCGGTAACGTTCCGGGAATGGGCGATCTCAATCCGCGGCTGCGTGCCGTGTGCGATCTCGACATTGCCGAGATCCGCGAGTCCGGCGGCCGCCACGAATACGACGGCAAGGTCCAGGACCTGTCCCGCGCCGGTGTTCGCGCCGGGCTAGCGCGGCTGACCGCCGCGCAATCAGCCCGCGAGCTGCTGACAGACCCGCATGACGAGGCGCACCTGGCGATCTTCGAACAGCGGGCGCAGGTCGCCTACGGCGAGCTGGAGCTGTACCGCCGTAACCCGCTGCCGCATCTGGCGAACCTGGATCTGTCTTGCTACGACCGCGAGTACGCGCCGCCGGAGGTGCGCGACGGCGCGCGCCGCGAGCACCTGGCCGCGTGGCCGGAGGCGATCGACGGCGCCGTGGACGCCCTGGACGAGGTGCCCGCGCCGGTCGCCGAGGCGCTCGGCGGCGCGATCCGGGGCCTGGCGGCTGGCATCCCGGCCGACGCTGACACCGGCCTGCGGGCGGCAGCGCTGGCCGCGCACGCGCGGCTGGCTACGCACATCGACACGGCGGCCGCCAGCGGAAATTCCGACGCAGCGCTCGGCACCCGGCGGCTCACGGCCCTGATGAGCAGTTCCGAGGGCATGCCACTGGACCTCGGCAGGCTGACCGAGCGGGCCGATGCCGAGCGGGACCGGCTGACCGCGCTGCTGGCAGATGGCTGCGCCAGGATCGACCCCGGCCGCCCGCCGCTGGCGGTGGCACGCGAGCTTGTCCGCGAGCACCCGGACGCCGGCGGGGTCATCGAGGCAGCCCGGCGCTGGACCCAGCAGGCCATTGAATTCACCAGGGACAAGGATCTAGTGCCCTATCAGGACGGGGAGTGCCTGGTCGGGCTGGCGCCGCCGTCGCGCCGCTGGGCGATGGCCATGATGTCCCCGTCAGCTCCCGGCGAGCCCGACGGCCCGTCCTGGTATCACATCACGCCGCCCGAGCCGTCCTGGCCAGCGCGCGAGGCGGAGGAATGGCTGGAGGTCTTCAGCGACACGACACTGCCCGGCATTACCGTGCACGAGGTGGCGCCCGGACATTTTTCGCATGGAAGGGCCATTCGCCGGGCGCCGACGGATGTCCGGCGCACCCTGCATTCGGCCGCGTTCGTCGAGGGCTGGGCGCACTATGCGGAAGAGCTCTGCGTCGAGGAAGGCTTCCAGGCCAGTGACCCGCGGTTCGCCATCGGCGTCTGGCTCGAGGCGCTGGTCCGGGTCACCCGGCTGGCCTGTGCGATCGGCGTGCATAGCGAGGGAATGACGGTCGCCGAGGCGGCCCGTCAGTTCGAGGCCTACACCCACCTGTCCGGCCAGGCCGCGCTGTCGGAGGCGCGCCGGGCCACGTTCGATCCGACTTACGGCCGCTACACCTGGGGCAAGCTCGAGATCATGAGCCTGCGGGAGGTGGCGCGAAAGGAGTGGGGCGCGGGCTGGACGCTCAAGCGGTTCCACTCGGCCATGCTCAGCCTCGGCTCGCCGCCGCTGGGCCTGCTCGGCGCGGCGGTCGAGCGCGGCTGACCGGGAGAAGCGGCGGACGGCCCGAGTCTCGGCGGGAATGCTCGCCCGGCACGACTATGCCGGTCTCGAAGGCGAGGATGACTGCCTGCACCCGGTCGCGCAGGCTCAGCTTGGCCAGCAGGTGCCCGACGTGGGTCTTCACGGTGGCCTCGCTGACGAACAAGTCCGCGGCGATCTCGGCGTTGGTGCCGCCGCGGGCGAGCCGCAGCGGGGTGTCGCGCTCGCGTGCCGTCAGCGAGGCCAGCCGCGACGGCGACGGGGCGGCCTGCGGCGGCTTGCGCGCGAATGCCTCGATCAGTCGGCGCGTCACCGATGGCGCCAGCAGTGCGTCACCGGCCGCCGCGCAGCGGACGGCAGCGATCAGGTCATGCCGCGGCGCGTCCTTGAGCAGGAATCCGCTGGCGCCGGCCCGCAGTGCCTCGTACACGTAGTCATCCAGGTCGAACGTGTCAGCATGACTACTTTCGGACCAGGCCCGGCGAACCCCCGGTGATGAGCCGGGTTGCCTCCAGCCCGTCCATCTCGGCATGCGCACGTCCATGAGCACCACGTCGGGCTCATGCACGGCCACGGCGGCGACCGCCTGAACACCATTTGCGGCCTCGGCGACGACGGTGACCCCTCGGCCGCCTCCAGGATCACGCAGAACCGGCCCGGAATAGCTCCTGGTCATCGACCACGAGCACCCGGATCGGCCGCGGCCCTGTTTCGGCGGTCATTACGCCGGCAGCCTGGCGGTGATGGTGAAGCCGCCGGCCGGGGTCGGTCCCATGATGAGAGTGCCGCCGCAGGAGGCGACCCGTGCGGCGATCCCGGCGAGGCCAAAGCCGGCCGGTCCGGGCACGCCAGCCGCGGCGGCCGTCGCGCCGTTAGCGCTAAGGCTGCTGCGGGGGCCGACGGCTGTTGCCAGGCCTGCAGTTGGGCCTGCCGTCGCCGGGCCTGCCGCGGCCGGGCGCGCTGACGTCATCGCAGGGCCGCCCGGCGTCGGCATGCTGGCCACGGGGGCGAAGCTGGCCGACGGCACGGAATCCGTGACGGACACAGTTATGTAGCCGGGCTCATACGTAAAGGTCACGGTTGCCATCGCCGCCGGCGCATGGCGGATCGTGTTGGTCAGGGCCTCCTGCACGATCCGGTAGGCCGTGAGGTCGACACCTGGTGCCTACGCGCTGGGGCTGCCTTCGACGCGCAGCTCGACCGGCAGGCCAGCGCTCCGGACCTTTTCGAGGACGGCGCCGAGGTCGCCGAGCGACGGCGACGGCGCAGTTTCCAGCTGCTGCTCGCCCGGCCCGCGCAGCACGCCGAGCAGTCGGCGCAGTTCGGTCAGCGCCTGCCGGGCAGTCTGGCCGATGATCTCCACCGAACGGCCGGCCGCCTCGGGCTGGCCTGGCAGCAGCGATGTCGCCGCCTCGGCCTGCACGGCCATGAGGCTCACGTGATGGGCCACGACATCGTGCAGCTCCCTGGCGATCCTGGCGCGCTCCCTGGCCGCGGCAAGCGACGCCTCGCGGTTGCGCTCAGATTCGGCCTGGCCGGCGCAGGCCTCGATCTCGGCCAGGTGCGCCCGCCTGGTGCGGCGGCTGAGCACGGCCGCCATCGCAGCTCCGACGAACACCAGCGCGGCCACGAAAAAGTCGTAGGGCTCGGTGTGGCCAGGCAGGATCTGGCAGTTGATGATCCCGCACAGGAGGAGGACGCTGGTGACGAGCCGGACCCGCGTGCTGCTGCGGTCGATCACGGCGTAATAGGCAATCGCGGGGCCCCAGCGGCAATGGCGCATAGCCCAGGGCCAGCTGGTCGTAAAGCTCCCTCGCGATCCCGATGACGAGGAAAACCGCGACCGGCCACATCCGGCGCCAGACGAGCGGCAGGCTCCAGGGCAACCAGGATGAAGGCTGCGAGGAATGCCGTGGTGTAGCACTCGCCATTTACTTCGTGCTCGGCGGCAAGCCCTACTACCCAGGCGCCGTCTTCACCTTCCTGTTCGCGGCTGGATCCGTGCCGCTGGAACGCTGGCTGGCGGCGCGCCGGCCGCTCGCCGGCAAGATCAGCCCAGCCGCCAGGATGAGCACTGTCATGATCGCCTCGGGGCTGCTCGCGCTGCCGGTGGCGCTGCCGGTCCTGCCCGCCGCTGCGCTGCACTCGGTGCCGCTCCAGAAGATCAACTATGACCTGGCCGAGGCGATTGCCTGGCCGAAGCTGGTCGCGCTCGCCGCCCGCGAGTATCACGCGCTGCCCGGCCCGCAGCGCAGCCGCACCGCGATCATCACGGGGAACTACGGCGAGGCCGGCGCGGTCGATCGCTACGGTGCCGCCTTCGGCCTGCCCCCGGCCTAGTGCGGGCGGAACAATTTCTGGCGCTGGGGACCGCCGCCTGCCGCCGACACAGCGGCGATCGTCATCGACATGGATCTCGCGTTCCTGCGCCGGGAATTTGCCAGCGTCCGCCAGGTCGCTACCTTTGAGAACGGCATCAGCGTCAGCGACGATGAAGAAGGCGCCCAGGTCTTCGCCGTCAGCGGGCTCCGGTCGTCGTGGCGGCAGGCATGGCCCGCCTTCCGGGATTACTCCTGAGCCGTCACTGACAGGCCGCACCGGGCTGCGGCGGCGCGTGATGCCGACCGCTGGCGCACCGGGCCCGCGTGAGACGATGACCGAGCCGGATCAAACGCGAGGCCAAAAGGATCATGTCGGATACTGAGGGCCCGGCGGCGCAGCGCCGCGGGGCAGCGAACGAGAGCAGCGGCACGGTGCGCAGGGGCCGCCGGCCGGTGTGGTCGGCGGCTGCGCGCGTGCGGCGCGGTGGCCGTGCCGCGAGCGCGGCCTGCGTGCTCGCGGCCGTTAGCGCGCTGCTGGCAGGCTGCGGGCAGGCCGCGCCATCGGGGCCGTCAATCCAGATCGGGACGGCTTACGTGGAGCAGCCAGATTCCTCCGGCGCTACCGATGCCTACCTCATCATCCAGAATGACGGGGCAGCGGACCGGCTGCTGTCGGCGAGTTCCAGCGCCGGCGGCCGCGTCACGCTGCGCGGCCCGACGGCGCACGTCTCCGCATCAGCCAGCGACACTGCGATGCAGACTGTGCCGGACATCCGGATTCCGGCGGGCCAGACCATCCGGCTGGTACCCAACGGTTTCCATCTCCTCATCACCGGGTCGAGGCCGATGACGGCCGGGCGCGAGATCTCGCTGACGCTGGTTTTCGCCCGGGCCGGCCTTATCACGGTCGCCGCCGAGGTCACCAACCCGCAGAGCGGCGGCAGCAGCTACTTCATCAACTGAGCGGCTCTCCCACCCCGCTGCTCCCGCGCCACTGCCGCCGCCTTCCCCGCTGCCGCCGCCTCCCCGCTGCCGCCGCGGGGCCGCTGCCACGGCGCCGAAATGCACGCCAGGCAGGCTGGCTTGGCGCCGATACGACTCGGTCGCCTAGCCGCGGTGAGTTGCCGCAGCTATCATCGCGATATATCGTTTCGATGTCGACGCGGCGTATCTGCGGGCCGCGACGAATCTGGGGACGCGGAGGTTTCAGAATATGGCGACCGGACCCGACCTGCGTATCGGAGATGCCGACCGGGAAGAAGCGGCCGCAGGTCTGCGCGAGCACTTCGCCCAGGGCCGACTTTCGCTCGAGGAGTTCAACGAGCGGATCGACGCAGTCTTCGCCGCGACCACCCAGAGCCAGCTGCACCGCATCACCAGCGACCTCCCGCACGTGACCTCGCCCAGCGCGCCCCTGCCGGTCACCGCCCGGCGCGGACCGCAGGATGACGTGTGGCGTGGCTACTCCCGGCGGCGCCGGCGGCTGCCGGTCCTGACCTATGTGGCCGCCGTCCTGCTGACGTGGCTCTTGTTCGCGAGCCTGCTAATGCCGCACCTCAGAATTTTCTCGCCGTTCGGTCGGCTCGGGATACTACTGGTGATCTTCGGCGTGGTCCGTGGCCTGTTCCGCCGGGTCCTGGGCGGACGGCGCGGCCCGTAGCGGTAACACGGCGCAGCCGGGCCGGCAGCGCAGTCAGGACCGGACCAGGGCCCTGAGCGGAACGACCAGGTAACGAAAGGCCGGATTTCCCGTCGCGCCCACAGCGCCGCCGCCGCCGGCAGCACTTCCGCCGATAGCACTTCCGCCCGCTTCAGTTTCTGCCGCTTCAGTTTCTGCCGCATCAGTTTCTGCCGCCCAGGTGATCAGCGCTGGCTTCGTCGGGCTCGTGAACTCGATCCTGATCCGGCCCGACTCAGGCGCCAGGCCGGCCCCGGTCCCGGCGCCTGGCTCAGCGGCGTTCCCCGGGCGCCGCGCGGCACCGGTCAGCGCCGCTGCGGTAACACCATCCAGCAGGTAGCCGGGGTTGAACGAGATCACCGGCTCGTCGCCGGAAAACTCGGCGACCACGGACTCCACGGCCCGCGCTCGTCCCTCTGCGTGGGCCTCAATCACGACCCTGCCCGGCCCGAATTCCAGCCGCACCGGGCTGGCGCGCTCGGCGACCAGCGAAACGCGCCGGATTGCCTCGATGAATGGCCCGGCAGCAAGCTCAGCCCGGCAGCCGAACTCAGCGGGGAAGCGGGACCGGTACCTGATGAACTCGCCCGCGATAAGCCGGGCTGTCAGCCGCCGCCCGCCGCCATCGAAGGTGATCATGCCTTCCACCGGCCGTCGGCCGTCGCCAGCCTGTCCAGCTGTCCTGCCCGGCTCGGCCTCGCTCTGCGGCCCGGCCGGATCGCCGGTGCCCAGCGATATGGTCACCGGCTCGCCCGAGGTCATCGTCCGCGCGACGTCAGCCAGCGTTCTGGCCGGCACCAGTGCGGCCGCACGGATACCGGGCGCCGCCGGAGCCCAGCTGACCTCGCTGACCGCCAGCCGGTACCGGTCAGTCGCGGCGAGCGTCATCGACTCGCCGTCGATGTCCAGGCACACGCCCGTCAGCATCGGCAGCGTATCGTCCCTGCTCGCCGACGGGACAACCTGCGCCGCGGCGCCGGCCAGCACGCCGCCGTCGACCGTCCCGGCGGCCCGCGGCGGCTCAGGCAGCGCCGGATACTCATCGGCGGGCAGCGCGACGAGCGTGAACTCCGCGCTGCCGCAGGTCAGGCTGACCATGTCCGCAACGGATGAGAACTCGGCCGGCGCCTGGGGCAGGCTGCGGGTGATCTCCGCCAGCAGCCTGCCGGGCACCAGCACCGTCCCTGGCTCGGCCACCTCGGCCTCGACGGCGATGCGCGCCGAGACCTCGTAGTCAAAGCAGGACAGCGTCAGCCCGTCATCTCCGGCCCGCAGCAGCAGTCCGGAGAGCACGGGCACGACTGGCCGGGAGGGCAGCGCCCGCGCCACCCACGCCACTGCCTCGCCCAGCGCATCCCGCCCGACTCTGAACTTCACTGCAGCCTCCGGCCCGCACGCGGTAATGACCCGATCCTGGCATGTGCCGCCGACAGTTCCTGGCGTTCCGCTCCGAGGATGGTGTGGGACAGATTTGTAGGTAGCAAGATTAGCTTGCCTGACTGGGAGGTCAGCGCACGGAATCTGGTTGTGCGGTTGTTGCCAGATCTCTTCCCAGCGATCGCTGGCTTACTGGCAGCGCAGGGTGAGGATGCCGGTCGCGCCGTTGCAGGACCAGTGCATGCCGGACAATTTGAGCCGCTGCCCGATGACCGCTTTGAGCCGGCCTCGAGGGCGCCGGAGCCGACGAACATGCCGGGGGAGCGGAAGTACCTGTAGCGCATGCGGTGGGCGTTGGTTTCGAAGTAGCCGAGGGCTTTGCCCCGCTCGTCGGCTCTGATCCCGGCCAGGGGGAACGCGAGGGCGGCGGTTGCGAGGTTCCAGATCCAGGGCGCGCCGTCGCGGGGACGATCAGCTGGCGGACGTGCTCGGCGCCGCGGCGGCGGGCTTCTGCGGCCATGAGCACCCCGAGCGGGGCGGCGGGCGCGAAGGTGGCCAGGTAGCTGGACGAACCCGGGTCGCGGACGGGATAGCCGTCGTCGTCCACCCTCGTCTGGGTGAACACGCAGGCCAGCTTCACCTCGCGGGTATGGGCTCTGCCGTCCTCGGCTTTTCCGGGCCGCCCAGCGGTCTCTGCGCCGACCATCGGGATCGCGGTGCCGTGGATGGCGATGTACAGCTTGTCAGCCAGGTCCGCTGGCGGCAGCGGGACCAGCTTGCGGGCGGCGATCGCGGCGGCCCGGGCCTTGATCACCTTGGCGGCGGCGGCGGCTTCGGCGCTGCCCCCCGGGCGCCGTCCGGTCAGCTCGATCCCGGCCAGCTCGCCGGCCAGCCCGGCGCCGGCGGTGAATGGCACCGCGGCGGCCGCCCGGGCCGCCATCTTGCGCAGCCCTGATGACATCGACTCCCCGGCCATGCCCAGCTCGGGCGTCCCCGAGAGCCAGGCCAATGCCCGCAGCAGGCGCAGTGGTACCAAGCCCGGCTGAGGGCGGCCGGGCCCAGCACGGTGTCGATGGTCCTGGCACGGTAGGACACGAACTCCGCCTGATGCCCCGCCCCGCAGGCGGTCCGCGGGCCACGGTATCCGGCATCGGGCGCCAGCAGCGGCTCCGGCACCAAGCGCCCCAGCCGGGTCAGCCCGGCGGGAAGCGCCAGCTCCGCCGCTTCCAGGTTCTGGCCGCCGGCCAGGCCGTGAGCCGCCGCCGCGGCCAGCCGCTCTACCTCGGCGGCGACGGCGGCGAGCGCCTCGCAGAGCCGCCCCTTTGCCCCTCCGGCGGAGGAGCCTGGCCGCCGTGCGCCGGCGTGGCGGGCCGGGCCTCGCAGATCGCCTCGCTCACCTCCACGATCCGCTCCGTCATGGCGGCGAACTCCTGGTAGCGGTCCGGCTCGCCGCGCACCTTCTGCACCTCGCCGGCCGCGAGCTGGCGGCCCGTAGCACCACGGCCGCGCACCGTCCGGGTCCGCAGCCAGCGCGGCCCGTGGCCGCGACGACCGGGCTGAGCGCAGGCGCAGTTCGGCTTGCCGCAACGCCGGTAGTTCTCGCTGATGCTGCCCCGCCGGAAATCACCGAAGGCGGCCAGCAGCTCATACAGCCGGGCCCGCCGGGCCTCCAGCTCGCCGAGCAAGGAACCGGTCATCCGCAACTTCTCGTCTGGTTGTTTGATCCACAACCAGACTGTGCCGTAACCAGCCTCAACTCCAAGCACCTACATTCGTGTCTCACACCCCGCCAAGGATCCCGGCCAGCCAGCGCCTGCCGATTACTCCTGCAGGGCCGGCGGAGCCGAGGCCAGCGTCGCCTCGATCGCCCTGGCAAGCTCGCGCGCGGAGGCGGCAGTCAGCTCAACCGCGACCCGCGCCGACGGGCCCTTCCCCGGATTGAGGAAGTCGATGTTGAGGGTGTGCTCCGACATCGCGTGCACTGGATGGTCGAAATAGACACTGGCGTCACTGAGCTGGAACCAGCCCGAGGCACCCTTTCCGCTGCCTTTGATCTCGATCTTCTCAGTCAGGTACGTACACATGTCAGCTCCTCAGCCAGCCAGGTAGCGGCCGTAGAAGTCCCAGATCTTCTCCCAGCCCTCGTTCGCCGCCACCACCCGGTAGGCGGGCCGGTCCACGCTGAAGAAGGCATGGCCGGCGCCCTCGAAGGTGTGGAACTCGTGCGGCTTGCCGAGCTCCGTCAGCACCTCCGCGATCGCGGCGGTCTCCGCGGGCGAGGGGAACTTGTCCTCTGCGCCGAACAGGCCGAGCAAGGGACAGGACAGGTCCTTGGCCAGTCCGATCACCGGCGGACGCTGGGGCGCTCCAGCCGGCATCGGATTCAGGACGGCCGCGCCGTAGCAGTCGACGGCCGCGTCGAGCGGGAGGCTGCAGGCCGCGAGGAACGACTGGCGGCCGCCCGAGCAGTAGCCGATGACTCCGACCTTGCCATTCGCCCCGTCCAGCGCCTTCAGGTACGCGGCCGCGCCGGCGACATCCCCGACCAGGCGGTCGTCTGGTACTCCGCCCTGTGCCCTGGCCGTGGCCGCCGCGTCGTCCGGGCTGGCCCCTGGCGCGTCCCGGTGATACAGATTCGGCATCAGTGCTGCATAGCCGTGTGCAGCGAATTTCCTGGTGATCTCCTTAGTTGCCGAGTCGTAGCCCGGCATGTGGTGGATCACCACCACGCCGCCGAACGGCCTCTGGCCCAGCGGCCTGGCGAGGTACGCCTCGATCTCGTCGCCGCCGTAACAGGTGATGCTGATGGTCGCTGCGGTCAGCGGTTCGTCCATGCGCTTGTTCTCCTTCTCGGTTTCTGGCTCGGTTCCGGGCGGTCATCTCAATCCTGCCAGCCGGCCAAGACGGCGTTTCCCCTGGAGCGGGTACTACACATGCGACAAGATCGGAGCTGAGCCGCAGCCGCCGCCAGAAAGGTGCAGTCATGAATTCCGCCGCCGTCCCGGTGGTGATCGTTTTCCTGGCTGTCGGCTGCGTGCTTGGCTGGCACGGCAACCGGGCGCGGGCGGCACACGGCGACGTGAAGACTACCAAGAACAGGCTGCCCGGTTTCCGCCGGACCAGGCTGCGCAGCGGCGCGATCTCGCTCGCGATAATCATCATCCTGTTGCTGGCATTCAGCGCCCTGGTGCGCCACTAAGCATCTGCCGCCCACTGCGCCGATCCCGGTGCCCCGGGCCCAGCGGCCGCACGAGTTCCGCCGCGAACCCGTTGATCCCTCAACGATTGACATGCTCAACCTATGGCCATAAGGTTGACCTGATCAATCATTGAGAAGCTCAGCATTAGGAACGCTCAGCAGCTGCCGTCGCAGTCCCGGATGGCGAGCGGGGCAGAACGGGAGCCGGGTGTGGAAGGACGGCCGCACGGCGAGCAGCTCGACGCGGAGATCCTCGACGGCGTGGTCGAGTTCATCGGGCGCATCGTCACCCTCGGCGAGAACATCGCCCAGCGCCTGAGCGTCCCCGGCACCTTCATCAAGGCACTGTCCATGCTGGAGTGCCCGATGGCGATGAAGGACCTTGGCAAGCGGATGCACTGCGATCCGTCGTTCGTCACCGTCGTCGCCGACATGCTGGAAAAGCGAGGACTCGCCCGGCGGGAGGCCCATCCCGGCGACCGGCGGATCAAGTACCTGGTGCTCACCGGCGACGGCCTCGCGCTGAAGCGCCGGATCCAGAGCGAATTGGCAACCCGTATGCCCTGGAGCCGGGCGCTCACCGAAGACGAGCGTGAGCAGCTGCTCACGCTGATCCGCAAGATGCTCAAGGCAGAGAACCTGCCCGAAGCCGCAGGATCGGATTCCCCCGGCCGCCCCGAGGCTGCGCAAGCGAATCGCCCGGCACCCGCGGGGGAGGTGGATGCCGCTCTGACGCCCGGCCCGGCCGGCTCCGGCTAAGGCCGCAGCGCATCGCCGGCACACAGCTTCTCACTCGCACCTACCCAGCGCAGGGTCGCAGCGGCCCCACGACGGATCAGTGCGGCCTTCGCCCGTGCCGTGGCCCATCACGGCCCGGGGCCGCGATAAACCAATGCCTGTTAGGAGAGACTCCAATGTCTGCCAATACGTCCGCGCGCGGACTGGGTACCTCGCCCGGCGCCACCGCTGCCACCGGCGGCCTGCCCGGTGCGCCGCGCCGCCCGGCGCACAAGCACCTGGGCCTGGCCCTGGTGGTCATCGCCACTGCCCAGCTCATGGTGGTGCTCGACGCCACGATCGTCAACGTTGCGCTGCCGGAAATCCAGAAGGCACTGGGATTCTCCGGTTCCGGCCTGGAGTGGGTTGTCAACGCCTACGCGCTGACCTTCGGCGGTCTGCTCCTGCTCGGCGGCCGTGCCGGGGACATTCTCGGCCGCCGGCGTGTCTTCATCGCGGGAATCATCCTGTTCTCCCTGGCCTCGCTGGCCGGCGGATTCGCCACCTCGGAGGCCTGGCTGCTGACCGCGCGGGCGATCCAGGGCGTGGGTGCGGCAGTCGTCGCCCCGACGGCGCTATCCCTGGTCACCACCACCTTCCCGGAGGGGCCGCCGCGGAACCGGGCGATGGGCGTCTACGCAGCGATGAGCATCGGCGGCGCCGCAGTGGGCCTAATTGCGGGCGGCCTGCTGACGACCTACGCGTCCTGGCGCTGGGTGCTGTTCGTCAACGTGCCGATCGGGATCGTGGTCGCGCTGATGGCGCCGCGGGCGCTCGGCGAGTCGCAGCGCCACCCTGGCCGGTTCGACCTGCCCGGCGCAATCACCTCCACCCTCGGCCTGGCGGCGCTGGTCTACGGTCTGACCAGCGCGGCGACGACTGAGAATGGCGTCTCGCACTGGGGCGACACAAAGGTGCTGGCCTCGCTGGCGGCAGCGGTGGTGCTGCTGGCATCGTTCATCGTCATCGAGTCGCGCAGCCAGCATGCGCTGATGCCGCTGCGGATCTTCCGCAACCGGAACAGATCCGGCGCGTACCTGGTCATGCTGTGCGTCGGGACGGCGATGTTCGGGATGTTCTTCTTCCTGACGATCTTCGTGCAGACGGTCTGGCACTACAGCGCGCTGAAGACCGGGGTCGCCTACCTGCCGATGGTGGCCACCATCATGCTGATGGCCGGGGTCAGTACTCAGCTGGTCCCGCGAATCGGCGCCCGGCCGCTGCTGGTGGCCGGGTCGGCGATCGGCGCCGGGGGCATGTTCTGGCTGTCGCGGATCAATGAGCACAGCACCTACGCCGGCGGCCTGCTCGGCCCGATGATGGTGACCGCGGCCGGCCTGGGCATGCTGTTCATGCCGCTGACCCTGGTCGCGCTCTCCCGCGTCGAGGACAAGGACGCGGGCCTGGCCTCCAGCCTGCTCAACACCGGCCAGCAGGTCGGCGGCTCGATCGGACTCGCGGTGCTCGGCACCGTGGCGTGGACCGTGGTTGCGGACACCGCCAGGAAGTCTGCGGCCGCCGCGAAAGCTGCCGCGATCGCCGCTGCCAAGGCGGGCCACCCCGTGCACGTGAATCCGACGCAGGCGACGACCGCGATCTACAATCACGCCCTAGCGGTCGGCTTCTCCCGCGGGTTCGAGGTGTCGGCCGGGATCGCGCTGCTCGCCCTGATCATCACAATCGCCACGATCCGGGTCAAGCGCGGGGATCTGGCCGGCATCGAGGGGCCAACGGTCGGCTAGAGCCGACAACGCCAAACGAGTCGCGCGGGTTAGCTCCCGCCGCAAATGGCAAGTGGCCTGGCCGGGCGATTGCCTCGCCCGGCCAGGCCACTTGCCATTCTTCCCCGCCGTGGCGCCTTTTGCGGGAACCTGATCATCGGCAACGACATCGGCACCAACAACACACTGGGTGACCCGATCGGTCTCGGCCCGCCGGTGACGAACACGCCGGATCTGCAGACCACCGGCATCCTCGTCGGCGCATCAAGCCACTACCACATCTACCGGAACTGGCACGGGATCTTCCTCGAGGGGCCGGTGCACGCGTCGCTGTACGGCAATGGCTTCCGTCACGTAGCCGTGCCGGTGAAATTCGTCCCCTAGGCCAACCGCCAGGCACTGTGCTTGCAGGGCACTGTGCTTGCAGGGCACTTAGTTAGCTCCGGGACCGGTGATGTTCAGCCCCGGTCCCGGAGCTAAGCTGCGCCGGAGGCGCTGGGTACTGCAGGCTAGCTGGCTCCCGCGATAGGACTCGAACCTATCTCGTGGTGATAGGCCGGTCCTGCGCAAACCGCCCCTGACGTGCAGCTCAGCGGGCCTATTGACGTGGAAGTGCGATGAAGCGGAGTGAAGCTGATGTATGCTAGATCTGGCACGCTGATGGCACGCCAGGGAGAAGGCTCACGATGGGCAAGCGGCAGTTCGGCAGCATCCGCAAGCTGCCATCGGGCCGGTTCCAGGCCCGCTACATAGGCCCGGACGGCAAGCTCTACACCGGGCGCACCGGGGACGGCCGGGCGCTCACCTTCGGCAGCAAGACCGATGCCGGCACCTACCTGGATGGCATCAGCACCGACATCGGGAGAGGCAAATGGGTCTCCCCCAACGCGCCGAAGGCGGCGGCGCCGGTGACGTTCGAGGCGTACGCGAGGACATGGCTCGCCGGCCGCGACCTGTCGGAGAGCACCCGGCTTCTCTACGGGAACGTGCTCGCCCACATCCTGCCCGCGTTCGGTGACGTGGCCCTGCCGTCCATCACCCCGGCCGCGGTCCGCCAGTGGCACGCCGGGCTGAGGGACGAGACGGGGGCGACGATGCGCGCCCACGCCTACTCACTGCTGCGGACGATCATGAACACCGCCGTGGCCGATGAGGTGATCCCGGCGAACCCCTGCCGGGTCCGCGGCGCCGGCAGCGTGAAACGCGCCCGCAAGATCCACGCCGCGTCCCTGGCCGAGCTGGAAGCGCTCGCCAGAGCGATGCCTGACCGCTACCGGCTCATGGTGCTGCTGGCTGCGTGGTGCGCGCTGCGGTTCGGCGAGCTGGCCGAGCTGCGCCGCTCCGACATCGACGTGAAGACCGCCGTCATCAGTGTCCGCCGCGGGGTGGTCCGCACCACCGGCGGCCGGACGGTCAAGGGGCCGAAGTCAGAGGCCGGCAAGCGTGACGTGAACATCCCGCCCCACCTGATCCCGCTCGTGAGGGACCACCTGCGCGACCATGTGGCCCCGTCCAGGAACGCCCTGGTGTTCCCCGCCGCGGCCGGTGGCCACATGGCGCCGTCGAGCCTGTACGCCGTCTACCATCCCGCCCGGGAAGCGGCCGGGCGCCCGGATCTGCGGTTCCACGACCTGCGCCACACCGGGGCCGTGCTCGCCGCCGCCACGGGTGCCACCCTGGCCGAGCTGATGGCCCGCCTCGGTCACTCCACCGTGAGCGCGGCGCTGCTCTACCAGCACGCCGCGGCCGACCGGGATAAGGCCATCGCCGCGGCGCTCAGCGACCTGGCGGCCGGAACCGTCACCCCGATCAGCCGCGCCAAGGGCAAGAGCACTCGGCGCAAGCGGCAGGCTGGCTAGCGTTCGGCAACGATCGTGCCCCAGCCCTGCACGCCGCGCTGCCGTGTCAGGATGACGACCTAGCGGCGTATCGACGTTCAGGCCCGAGCTACACGACGATGCTCGCGCGATGGCCTGAGCTGTCGGCCCGGGATGTGCGCGCGATGTGCGCCGCGGGGAAGCAGGTAATGGCCAAATTAGCCTCCCCATGTTCACCCGGACGGCGGCGCTAGGCGCGCGCGTCAGCGCGGCACTGGTCTGAGCCGGGTTGAGCTGGTCCTCGCCAGCCCGCATCTGGCCGACAGGAGCTGGGGGCCGCGCTGAAGAAGGAGAAGCCGGCCCGGTCCGCCGCGCAGGTCCGCCGGATCCTGGCGGCGCAGGTGCCGGCCGGGCAGGTGCCGTCGGTGCGGACCATCCAGCGGCACTTCGCCCGGCTGGAGCTGGCCGGCCCGGCCGCCGCGGGGACGGTCCCGGAGACGTTCGGCCGGTTCGAGGCGTCCGCGCCGGGTGAGCTGTGGGTCTCCGACGTGCTGCACGGCCCGGTGATCGGCGGGCAGAAGACGTACCCGGCGCATCAGAGCGGCGATTGCCGAGGACGGCGTAGGTGGCGCCATCAACGAGCTGACCGAAGCGCTTCTCTCTCATCCTGACAACGGCTAAATACCGGCCGCGGCCGCCTTGAGAATTGGCCGAGCCCATGTCCAGCGACTCGCCCCAGAGAAATGAAATCTTGCAACCCCGTCATAGAATCAGGCTGTCAGGATGGCTCCGTGGCAGTAGCTACTCAGCAAGTGTCAGCGGCTTGTTGGTGATCTTGCGTGTGGTGTGGTCAGGCTGGCTGGAGCCCCGGGGGTAGCCAGGCGTTGCCGGTGAACAGGCGGCGGAGGGCGTCGAGTTT
>CABEEE010000583.1_pt1 | contig 40844 bp, 41 predicted proteins | sample 3423231 | NCBI WGS metagenome assembly CABEEE01 (sample SAMEA5534333, study PRJEB31848) | metagenome | biome: tundra; feature: field; material: soil | place: USA | collected 2013-05 | depth 0.15 m | reverse complement strand
TCACCGACTGGGCGTCCAGGATCGCCGCGGTCGGCTCGCCGGCCCGGCCGGCCTGCTCGCGGACCCGCCGGCGCAGCAGGTCGCGGATCGCCGCGGTGGTGCCGTCCTTCTCCCGGGCGGCGTAGTAGCCGTACACGCTCTGGTATGGCGGGAAGTCGTGCGGCAGCAGGTGCCAGGCGCACCCGGCCCGGTTCACGTGCAAGACCGCGTTGACGATCTCGCGCCGGTCATGGACCGGCTGGGTGATGGCCGGCCCGGCTGCCGCGCGCTCGGCCCGCCAGGCGGACAGGACCGGCTCGATCAGCGCCCGGCGGGCATCGGACAGGTCAGTGGCAGATGGCCGCCGATTGATCATGACGCCGGGCAATAGCACAAGATAGCGCCGGAGTGCGGGATGCCGTATGCAAAGCTTCACTTTACGTAGCATCAACTAGGGCACAGCGAGATGAGATGCCCTCTCAGAAACTGGCATCGGGGCATCCTCGCGCGAGGTGGGTCACGGGCGCCAGCAGATTAAGCCAGACCGGACGCCAGCTAGCTGTGCCCCGGGTCAGATCAGTGCATGGCGCCAGCCGGGCACAACGGCGGGACCCGCGGCAGCGACAGGCGGGGCGCTTGAGCCGATCGCGCCCGTTCTCATCCGCTTCTTATCCCGCGCGCTGGGCACCGGCAAGCGGCGATGCGGCCGGCTTGGCGGTGTCCTCGGCCTGGTACCGGGCGAGCAGGTCCTGCTCCGGCCGCTTCTTCGGGAACATGAAGAAGACGAGCGCCGCCCCCGCCAGGATCGCGATGATTCCTGCGGCAAAGGCCAACTGGTCGCCCGCGAGGAACGACGCTTTGGCTCCGGCCGTGATCTGGCTGGCGTACTGCGGGAACTGTTTGGCGAAGTCAGCCGCGCTGGAGAAGGACTTTGTCAGCTCGTTCTGGACGCTGCTGGTGATCTGCTGCTTGTTCGGTGCCTTGGCGATCGCCGCCGAGATCGCGGTCGCGTATCCGGCCGCGAGCAGCGCGCCGAGGATCGACTGCATGATCGCACCGCCCAGGTCCCGCTGCAGGTCGGCGGTACCCGACGCCATCCCTGCGCGCCGGACCGGGACAGATGCGGTCAGCGAATGTGAGGCAGGCGTGCCGGCGAAGCCGACTCCGATCCCGATCAGCGCGTAGGCCAGGCCGACCTTCCAGTACGGAATGTCCTGCTTCCACAGCAGGAGCATCGCGAGGAAACCGAGCAGGCAAAACGAGAAGCCGACGAGGAGAGTCAGCCTGGAACCGCGCCCGGTTACCACCCTGGCCGACACCGGCGCGACCACCACCATGAGCGCGGCCATGGGCAGGATCGCGAGCCCGGCGTCCAGCGTCGAGTAGCCGAGCACGTTCTGCATGAACTGCTGGCCCACGAAGAGCGCGCCCATCAGCGCGCCGAACACGATGATTCCCCCGGCGGCCGCGACCCAGAAGATCCGGCGCCCGGCGATGTGCAGGTCGTACAGGGGCTTGCGGGCCCGCCGTTGCCGGATGAAGAAGGCGATGGCCGCGGCAATCGCGATGATCGCGAGGCCCACGACCAGTGCGCCCTTGCCTGGGACCGGCGCGAAATTGATCGCCAGGATGAGCGCCGCGACGAATAGCGCGGACAGCACGCCGCCCAGGTTGTCGACCGGGTCGCTCGACTCGTTGACGTGGGCCGGCACGAAGAGGAGCGCCATCACCAGCGCGACTGCGGCCAGCGGCAGGGTGATGAGGAACACCGAGCCCCACCAGAAGCTCAGCAGCAGCGCGCCGGCGACCAGCGGTCCGACCGCGGCAACGGCGCTGCCGAGGCCCGCCCACATGGCGATCGCCTTCGTGCGCCTCGGCCCGGACCACAGTGCGGTGATGATGGCGAGGGTCGTCGGGTAGGCCATGCCCGCCGAGAGCCCCCCCAGGATGCGGGCCGCGACCAGCACACTGTCGCTTGGCGCGTAGGCGGCAAGCAGGCACGCGGGGACCGACAGCGTGATGCCGAGGATCAGCATCATCTTCCGGCCGTACCGGTCCCCCAGGGCGCCCAGATAGAGCACCGAGCAGGCGAGGCCGAGTGAGTAGCCGACGGCGATGAGGTCGATGGCGGCCTGGGAGGAACCGAAGGCCCTGCCGATGTCCGGAAGTGCGACATTGGCCACGGCAAGATTCAGGTTGGCGACGGATTCCACCAGGATCAGCGACAACAGCACCAGGCCACCGCGAGCCGGTGCCATGCGTGCGCCGCGGCTGCCCGCCGCCGTGGCGTCTCCTGACGGAGCCCCGGCCATCCTCACGCCCCTCCCCGCGGCGGCCGGGCAGGCCTGTCGCCCCCCTCGCCGTCCCGTGCCTGTTCCACCTGTAGTGGCCCGGCGCTGGCCAGCCATCATCCCGGCCGGGTGAAATGAGAACCAGCGCACGTGCCCGGTTCCCTGATCACGGAGAGTTTGCCGCGATATAGCGCGAAACTCTCCAGGATCATGGAAGCCTGGTCTGGTCGCGGGCTCACCCGGGCCGATCGCGGGCTCAGCGGCCGGCCCGGGTCAGACCGAAGAAGCCTGACGGACGGGAGAGGCAAGGATGGCGAAGATCTGCGTGACCGGAGCGAGCGGCCGGGCCGGCCGGGCCGTCGTGGCCGACCTGGTCGAGCACGGCCACTGGGTGCTGGCCACGGACATGGCGGCCCCGGCGAACGATCTCGGCGTGCCGGTGCTGCGCGCCGACCTGACCGACTACGGGCAGGCGGTGGAGGTGCTGCAGGGCGCCGACGCCGTCGTTCATCTGGCGAACATCCCGGCGCCGGAAATCCGCACTCCGGCCGTCACCTTCAACTCCAACATCGCCATGAACTTCAACGTGTTCATGGCGGCAGCCCACCTGCGGCTCGGCCGCGTGGTGTGGGCATCCAGCGAGACGACGCTCGGCCTGCCATTCGACGTGCCGCCGCGCTACGCCCCGGTGGACGAGGATCACTATCCGCTGCCCACCACGACCTATGCGCTCTCCAAGGTGGCGAGCGAGACGATCGCCGGGCATATCACGCAGTGGTCGGGAATCCCGTTCGTCGCGCTCCGCTTCTCGAACATTCTCGGGCCCGCCGACTACCAGGAATTCCCCTCGTACTGGCCGGATCCGCAGCTCCGGAAGTGGAACCTGTGGAGTTACATCGACGAGCGCGACGCCGCGGCAGCGTGCAGGCTCGCGCTGGACGCTCCCGTCGACGGCAGCGCGAGCTTCATCATCGCCGCCGCAGACTCGGTCATGAACCGCCCGTCGGCTGACCTGATCCGCGAGGTCTTTCCCGGCGTGCCGCTGACCGGCGAGATCAGCGAGAACGGCGCCCTGCTGTCCATCGCCCGCGCCCAGCAGGTACTGGGATTCACGCCAGAACATTCCTGGCGCGATCACGTTGGCAGGTAGCCCGGACGGCAGCCCGGGTCCGAGCCTGCGCCGTTCTTGCCGCTGGCGGCAGGCCCGATCACGCCGCGCGGCGACGTTGAGTAAATCATGGGCATAAATTTCGCCGGCGTCAGAGTGCCGGCGGCGGGCCGAATGCCGGGAACAGCCTCGCGTTAAAGGTCGTAATCTCGGCGATGACGCCGCCGGCGATGCGCAGGACATCGAGCTTGAACGCCCGGAACTCACCATCGCCCGGCCGGCGGAGGCAGCTCGCGGCTGCGGGCATCTGGTTCGCCCGGGGGCTGCGGCCACGGCACCTCGGCGAAGGAGTGCATCGCGGCCAGCCGGCGCGCGCTGCTCCGGCGCATGTCCTGGCACACGTCCGCGGCGATCCGGTAAGAGCCACGCACGGAAAAGGGAGCTGCCGTGGAAGCCGCCGCGGCCGCGCCAGGCCCGCAGGAACGTCTCGTGGACGGCGTCCTCCGCTTCGTCGTAGCAGGCGAGCATCCGGTAGCAGTGCACATGCAGTTCCCCCGGTGGCGCACCGGTGAGCCCCGCGAAGGCGGACTCGTCACCGGCGACGGTCATGCCTGCGGTCCCGCTCGGCTGACCTCCTGGACAAGCCAGCTGTTGCCGTCGGGGTCGCTGAAGGAGAAGAACGAGCCGTAGTCGCTGCGCTGGGGATCAGGCCCCGGCACCTGATTGCCGGACTCGAAATGGAAAACCTCGCTCACGTCCGTGCCGCGCTCGACGAGTTCGGCGCGCGCAGCGTCGATGTCGGGCACGATCAGGTGCAGGCCTTGAATGGATCCAGGTGCCGATGTGTTCCGCATGATGGTGATCGAGCATGCCGAGCCCGGCGGCGTCAGCTGCACGACGCGAAAGTCATCGCCGGCCCGGTAATCGACGTCCAGGTTGAAGCCGGTCTTCTCGATATAGAAGATCTTGGCGCGGTCCACGTCCGAAACGGGAACCACCACGACTTCCAGTTTCCAGTCCATGAAGTTTCCTCCGTCCTGAGGTCTGGCTGGCTGCAGCGTCACCTGAGCACAAGGCCGCATGTCACCTCGGCCATCGTCCCGGTGATGCCCGCCGCTCGGTCGGATGCGAGGAATGCCGCGACCACGGTGACGCCGGCCAGCCTGGGGGCGCGCCGCAGACGCGGACGCCGTGCGGTCCCACTACGGCCGCCAGGTATCGCCTGAACGCCTCCGTCGCCGCGTCCGCCGGTCCGGTGCTGCCCATGCCGGGCATCGCGCCGTCACCTGACGCGCTGTTGAGGTGCAGGATCACGCCGGACCGCTGCTCGGTTATGTGCCGCGCTGCGGCGCGGGCGGTAAGGAAGCTGCCGCGAAGGCCGTTGACCACGGCAACCTCCGCCGACCCGTCGGCCGACGTGATGTCCGTCGCCGCCGCGTCGAGTTTCTCGCGCGTACGGCCGACGAGGAAGACCGCCGCCCCCCTCGCGGGCGAAGGTCCGGGCAAGCCGCCCCCGATCGAGCCCCCGCCGCCAGAGATGATCGCGTTCTTGCCGCTGAGCAGCTCCGTCATGTCCGCCTCCGTGGTTTCGCGGTGCCGATGTTCTGCAACTTGAAACGCGGTCCCTTCGAGAACTCGCCGGTGCTGCGATGAGGAATTCCGGATCAGGGCGGCCGCTACCTGAACCCGCCCGACGCGCATCTGAGAATAGTGTCGCATCGGGCGGGCTGGTGCGTGGCGGACGCGGGCGCCCTGCTAACGGCCCTGGCGACGTTTCCCTGTTTGCCGGGTTCTTGCGGGATGCTGGGGGTGATCGCTCATCTTCCTTCAGGAGTCTGACGTGCCTGTCCTGGACGCCTTTTCGCTGAGCGGCCGGGTGGCTGTGGTGACCGGGGCAAACCGTGGCATCGGCCGGGCTCTCGCCGTCGCGCTCGCCGAGGCCGGTGCCGACCTGGCGCTTCTGGTGCGGCGGCCGGAAACCTGCGCCTTGCTCCTCGAAGAGCTGCACGCCGCCGGCGTCCGCGCGCAGGCGTTCGCGGCAGACGTCGTCAGCAAGCCTGACGTCAGCAGAGCGGCCGAGCAGGTGGTTGACGCGCTCGGCAGCGTGGACATCCTGGTCAACAATGCCGGTGCCTGCATCCACCGGCCCGCATTCGAAGTTACCGACGACGAGTGGCGGCAGGTATTCGACGTCAATGTCACCGGAGTCTGGAACTGCTGCCAGGCCTTCGGCCGGCCGATGGCCGGAGCGGGCCGCGGCTCGATCGTCAACATCGGGTCTATCTCGTCGATCATCGTCAACCGCCCCCAGTGGCAGCCGGCCTACAACGCATCCAAGGCGGCGGTGCACCAGCTGACCAGATCGCTGGCTGCTGAATGGGCGCCGATGGGCATCAGAGTGAACGCGCTGGCCCCCGGCTACGTCAAGACGGAGATGGCTCCTGTCGACGAGCCGCAATTTCGCAGGCACTGGATCGACGACGTTCCGATGCAGCGGTACGCGACCCCGGAGGAACTCGGCCCCAGCCTGGTCTACCTCGCCAGTGACGCCTCATCCTTCGTGACGGGATCCGTGCTGGTGATCGACGGGGGCTACACGATCTTCTGATGCCATGCTGAACGGCTACGACGAGCTGCCCGAGCCGGGCTGGACGACGCTGATGGTCAGGGTCCGGACCGGCTTGGAGCAGGTGAGCGAGGTGTAGGCGAGGTAGATCGGAGTTGTCTGGTTCGGCGGGAAGATCTGCAGGTAATGCGCGGTGACCGGGTGGCATGTGGCCGTGGCGTAGTTGTTTGCGTCCGTGATCTGGAGCAGCGCATTTCCGGTCGCCCCCGGCGCGAGCGTGACCAGCTTTCGCGGGGTGGCCTTGTTCTCGGCGGCCGGCAGGCCGATCTGGGTGACGGGTGTGCCGCCCGCCAGCGACACGCCGGGATAGCCGTAGAGGGTGCAGGAGACCTGCGAGATATTCGTGAAGTCGAGGACGGTATAGACGCTCCCGGCGGTCCCTTGCCCGATGCCCACTTTCGCCCTGAGGGCACGGGTGGGACAGGCGGCGGCGCCCGCTGCTGCGGCAGGTGAGCTGCCGGATGCGGGAGTGCTCGCGCCGGTGCTGGCCGATGCGGCGGGGGTGGCCGTGACGGTGACTGTCTTGGCGGGTCCGGCGGACGGGCTGGAGCTGCCGCAGGCCGCGACGACGGCCGCGACGCAGGTGAGCGCTGCTCCGGCGAGTACCTGCCGGGCTATCCGTGGAGATGAGGTCATCGCGGTGTCCTTCTGCCAGGGCGGCGCCCTGAGCCGTGTGACACTTAGGACGCTGGCCGGGCCGCTGTGGTTGCCCCTGCAGCAACCGGCAAGGTCACAGTTTGCTCGGGCAGTCAGCTGGCCCGGCGCTGACCGGGACCTTGCCGCCCGCGAGGCTCAGGAAGTCGACCTGAGTCGACTCCAGCAGCGGCTCCCGCTCCGCGAGGAACTGCCGGGTGTGCGCCTGCGCCTCATGGGCGCCAAAGGCGGCACGATCCCGGTACAGCTCGCAGAAGATCCGCTCTCGCGGCGAGCCGTCGACATGGTGGCAGGCATAGACCAGGGTGTCCGGCTCGTGCGCCAGGATGCCCGCGGTCGTGCGGGCGACGAGATCGTCGAAGTCGGATTCTGAGCCGGGGCGCAGGGTGAACCACACGACTAGCCCGAACGGGGTGGCGTCCTGGGCCATCCGTTTCCTCTCCTGGCAGGGCGGGCCAGATCTGGCAGTCTCGCGGCACGCTCCGCAGAGCCTAATGACCGGCGGGGATAACCCGGGCGATGTGGTGGCCATTTGCCGGCTTCGGCTTACCCGGCTAGCGCACCGTCGACGAGGAGCATGACGCAGGACTCGAATATGTCGTCCGCATCCCTGCGCGGGGATTCCGCTGCGAGCGCCGCGGCCAGATTCGGGTAGGCGCCGCTGGCGGCCGCCTGCAGCAGGCTGTTGACCTGCACCGCCGCTTGCTCCTGCTCGGTGACGCCGGTGCGCTTGCGTTCTTCGGCCAGCGTCGCCTGCATCCCCCCGTACATGAGGCCGAAACCATTGACCAGCGCGACCACTTCCATCTTGGCGCCGGTGTCGAGGGCCGAATCCGCGAGCAGCCCGAGGAAGTAGTCGACGTAGCGCATGGCGTTGGGCCCGATAGCCGGCGGCCGGTGCATGACTGTGGGCAGCCAGGAATGGCGCTGCGTGATATCGCGGCCCTGCCGGGCCAGGTCGGCGATGGCCGACCGCTTGTCCCGCGGCGGGCTGTGCGGATAGGCGTACTCGCGGGCGACCTCGTCGATCATCAGCTGGACGAGATGTTCTTTCGTCGGGACGTAGTTGTACAGCGACATCGTGCCCATGCCGAGTTCGGCTGCCATCCGCCGCATCGTGACCGCGTCGATGCCCTCGGCGTCGGCGAGGCGGACAGCGGCGGCGGCGATCGCGGCGCGGCTGCGCTTCGGTTTGGGCCCGCGCTCGCCGCGTTCCTGCAACTCCCAGATCGGCACTTGGGCGCTCACCCTCGGGTCCGGTCGTTTCCCGGCCATCTGGCGTCACCTCCTCAGGCAACACTATCGACGTGCACCGTACGTAGTATGCTCGTGATAGAACATCGTACGGGGTACGGATAAATGTCTGCTGGGGCAGCGGGAGGCCGAGGAACATGACGGGCACAGCGCACTCTGGATCCAGGAGCAAGCTGCCGTTTCACGTCAGGGTGATGCGGCGGGTGTCCGCGCGGAGCCTCCCCGCGCCGATGTGCTCCGTCGCTGTCGAGACGGGGATCGACGTTCCGGCCCGCGACGGCGTGATGCTGCGCACCGATCACTACATTCCGCTGGCCGGCGGACCCCGGCCCACGCTGCTTGTCCGCTCGCCCTACGGCCGGGGCTTTCCCTGGGACTACCTGTACGGGGCGCAGTTCGCCGGGCAGGGATTCCACGTCGTCATCCAGAGCTGCCGTGGCACCGGCGGGTCGGGCGGCGCGTTCGAGCCCTGCCGGCACGAGCGCGACGATGGCCAGGCGGCCGTGGCCTGGCTGCGTGCGCAGGAGTGGTTCAGGGGGGCGCTCGGGACCATCGGGCCGAGCTATCTCGGCTATGTCCAGTGGGCCCTGGCGGCCGACCCGCCGCCCGAGCTGCGTGCCCTGGTCGTGCAGAACGGGTTCTATGACCTTCACTCGTTCCTCTACCGCGGCGGCGCGCTCGACCTGGAGGACGCGCTCACGGGCAGCGCCGCCGCGCTGTCGTTCGAGCGCGGCGTCGTCGGATTGGTTAAGGCAATGATTCGTCTGCAGCGCCGGCACGGCCAGGTCGAACGGACGCTCCCGCTGATCGACGCCTACCCTGCTGCCTTCGGCGGCCGGGTCGCCTTCTTTGAGCAATGGCTGACTAACCCGGACAGGAGCGACCCGTACTGGAGCGGCCTCGATGCCGGCACCGGCGCCGAGAACCTGGCCGTGCCCACCAGCCTGGTCAGCGGCTGGTATGACGTCTTCCTGGACCAGACCCTGGAGCAGTATGAACGGCTCCGCGGCGGCGGGCGCGAGGTCCGCCTGGTTGTCGGCCCGTGGACGCACACCTCCGCCTTCGACAAGGGCTGGCCGGTTGTCTTCGCCGACGCCATCGGCTGGCTGCGGAAGCAGCTGTGCGACCAGCGCAGCGGCCAGCTGGAGCAGCCCGTCCGCGTCCACGTTGGCGGCTGCGATGAATGGCGCGACCTGCCCGACTGGCCGCCGCAGGCGCTTATCCAGCCCTGGTACCTCGACGGAGACGGGACGCTGGGCGCCGAGCCGCCCGCGCAGGCGTCGTTGTCGTCCGTCCGCTACGACCCGGCGTTGCCGACGCCGTCGGTCGGCGGCCCGGTACTGAACTCCCGCGCATCGGGCGCCAGGCGCAACAACGCTCTCGAGGCGCGTGCCGACGTCCTGGTATTCACCAGCCCGCCGCTCACCGAAGCGCTCGAAGTCCTCGGCCCGGTCAGTGCCCGGCTGCAGGTTCGCGCCAGCAGCCCTCACTTCGACGTGTTCGCGCGGCTGTGCGATGTCGATCCGCAGGGGCACTCACGGAACATCTGCGACGGCCTGGTCCGGCAGGGGCCTGCCAGCGCCAGCGGTACCGCCGGAAGCGGATCCACGATCACCGTGCCCATGAGCTCCACCGCGTACCGGTTCGCTGCCGGGCACCGGCTGAGGCTGCAGATTTCCGGCGGCGCCCACCCGCGCTTCGCCCGCAACACCGGCACGGGCGAACCGCCGGCCACCGCCACGCGACTGGTCCCGGTCGACATTCAGATCATCCATGCCGCCGACCGGCCCTGTGCGCTGTCACTGCCCGTCGCAGCCGGTGCCCGCCCGCCCTTGTTATCGACTGCGGGCGGCGAGACAGTGCCCGGCGAGACAGTGCGCCGCGACGGCGAGGTCACGCATTCGGCGTGAATGAGGGTCGCGGCCTGGCGAGCCGGGAGCGCCACCTGCGCGGCCATTAGGCGGCGGCGAGGATTCCGACCCTGCGGCTCGCAGTAAGGCGGCTACGCGACGTGCCGGTATAGGAGCCGGATGTCGGCGCCACCTCCGAGTAATCACGGCCGGTCGCGACGGTGATGTAGCTGCTGTCGGCCCGGCGGCCATTGCAGGGGTCGAACGCGACGGCGACGGCGTCCCGCACACCCGCCACGATGACCTCGACCCAGGCGTGGGTGCCGCCCTGGCCGATCAGGTGGCCCGAGACGTACCGGGCCGGCAGCGCGACGAGATGACACAGCGCGAGCATCACGTGCGCGCAGTCCTGGCAGACCCCGCGGCCGCCCGCAAGCGCCTCCGCGGCCGTAGTCCGTACCGACGTGACGCCGTCCTCGTAGGTGATCGCCGAGTGCACGAGGTCGCAGATCCGCTCGGCGCGATCGAGCGGGGTATCGGAGTTCCCTGCCAGACCGGCGGCCAGTTCGCGGAGCCGGTCGTCGGCGGCGGTGAGCAGGGTAGGCCGCAGCAGGGCCGGGCTGCGCAGCGCCGCCGACGGGAGTACGGCGGGCCCGTCGGCGCGGACCCGCTCGAGCACGGCGATCAGCCGGAACTCGACGGCCTGCTCGACGCGCTCGGCGCGCAGCCAGGCGACGACGTTGCCGTGCACGTCTCGCCGCACGGAGCGGCGGGCACGAGCACCCGTTATGTCGAGCCGGTGCGCGCGTCTGTGCTGGCTGCCGTGCCGGGCCGGCGGCACGACGACGAGCCGCTGGCGCAGCGACCGCACCGGCGTGTCGTAGTCGTAGCGGAAGCTCTGCTGCAGGACGTAGGTGACCCGCCCGGCTGCGTCGAGGTCCAGGCCCCGATGATCAAGCAGCGGCGCCGTGAGCACCGCGGAGTCAAGCATCATCCGGTGACCTCCTCGGACTGGACCACCAGCGTCTCGAGCAGCGGGCCGCCGAATGTCGTGGCCATGGCCACGTCGGACGCGTCGCGTCCCCGCCCGATGACGATCCGTCCCTTGCGCCGCATGTTGTTGCGGGGATCGAGGGTCCACCACCGGTCACCGAGCCAGACTTCCATCCAGGCGGCGAAGTCCATCGGCTCGGGGTTCGGCGGGACGTCCATGTCCGGCAGGTATCCGAAGACATAACGGGCCGGAATGTTCAGCGCGCGGCAGAACGAGATCGCCAGATGGGTGTAGTCCCGGCAGACCCCGCGCCCGGCCGTGTTGACGTCCGCGGCAGTCGACAGCGGCGTCGTGCTGCCGTACTGGAACTCCAGATGACCGTGCACGTAGTCGCAGATTGCCTGCACCCGGCCGTAGCCCGGCGCAAGGCCGCCGAACCGGGACCACGCCTCGTTGCCGAGCACATCGGGAAGGCAGTAGCGGCTGGGCAGGGTGTAGATCAGCGTGTCGTCGGGCAGCGCACCGGCCGGGCACTCCGGGGCCGCCTGGTCGGCGTCTTCCGTGGCGTCCGGCGCGACAGCGACCGCGTGGTAGCGGAAGCTTGACCGGCCGGCCGGGAGCACAGCGCGGGTACACGGGTTCCCGTACAGGTCGGTATAGCGGTGGATCTCCATCGCAGGCTCGGATGACCACTGCTCATCCTTGAGGGCAACGTTCGCCGACTCGCCCGGCTGCACCTGGAAGATCACCGGCGTGTCGATCTCAGCCACATACCTGAAGTCACATCCGACCCGGATCCACCGCGACATCATTGCCCCATTTTGCTCGGTTCATGTTTCTTCGCGGTTACGGCCGGATCCCAGTGTGGCTGCGCGGTCCGCCGTGCAGGCCCGCTGCCCCTAGCAACCAAGGGTCGCTAGGACCGAGCGCTCTGAGCACCTCCGCTGCGGAGGCGCAGCAACCGCGCGCCCGCACCGCTGACGACCGAGACCGCGGCTGAGATAACGAAGCAGGCGCGTGCTCCGGCGAATCCGAGCACCACGCCGGTAGCGATGCCGCTTTACCCGTATCCGATCTGCATCGCAGCGGACAGCGTCGAGAACCCCTCGGACAGTTTGGCTGCCCGGCCGTCACGGCAGCATGCCGGACTCGGTCCGGCGCTGGAAGGCGAGGACCTTGCCGGGTCCAGGCGCCGTCGCAGGGCATGGAGCCATTGCAGACCTGCTCAGGGACGGCTGGCGCGTGGGCCCCGGACGTCGCCGACGGATCAGAGGCCGAAGGCGAATGTCATGGACTGCCGGTCGTGTTCGCGAAGCAGCGGCCGGATATGGCTGGCGAAGCTCACCGCCTCATCGGGCCCTGGCAGCGTCACCGGCTCCTGCTCATCCTGCGCGGCTGCGGCCGACGTGTCCGGAGGCCCGGCCGCGCCCCAGTCCCACTGCGGCATCGGCGTGTCCGGCGGCGGCGCCGCGCCAGCCTGCGACTGTCATCCGGGAGCCCCATTCCAGGCACGAGGCGAATGCCGAGCGGATGAGCGGCCTGTCCCTCCCGCGCGCGGAACGACTCGAAGCGTGCCCGCCGCTGGTCATTCAGCGGCCGACGGCAGATGATCTCCAGCGTGGCGCGATTGGCCTGCCAGAGCGCGTCCCGGTCGATGAGGTCGCTGGTGGCACTCCGGGCGCGGAGCGGGGCGGCCAGCGCCTTAATGTGCTCGCGGTCGCCGGCGGGCAGCGCCGCGTACTCCGGGATGTCCTGCGATCCGCAGGTAGAGCGGGCTGGTGAACCTTCCGCTCATCGGCAGGCAGGGGGACGGGCTCACCGGGGGCAGCGGCTCGGCGGCGTACAGCGGGTTGATCAGGACGAAACCGGCACCTAGCTCGCGCGCTCCAGGCGGCGAGGTCGGCCAGGTCACGCAGGTCGCCGTGGCCCCAGGACCGCCGCGAGCGCAGCGAGTAGAGCTGCGAGGCGAATCCCCAGGACCGGCCGCGGGGTGCCGGGGCCGTGGCGCAGGCCAGGGCTTGCGTTCCTCGCGGGCCTGGCGGCCCGGTCGTGCGTCGCGCTCCGCCCGTACGGCTGCTCCCCCAGGGCCGCCAGGATTGCGGCAAGCGTCCCCTCGCCCACCTCGATCCGCTGCCGCCGCCACTCCCGGTAGCTCGTGGCGACGCCATGCGCCTCCGCCCGCCGTCTTAGCTCCGCGATCGACACCCTCCGATGATCACGCCATTCGGCACCGCGCCGTGCTGCATGCGGGCGCGGCACCTCAGGGACGCTGCACGCCAGCCATCGCCCGCTGGCCGGAGGCGCCGGCCTGGTCGTCCCGCCGGGAACGGCGCCTATCTCGGGGAAGGCCGGGTGACCGTGACAAACTCGTTGTAAGGGAAGAGCTTGCCGACCATCCTGGGAAACGGGAACGAGTACCTCCGCGCGACCTCGAACCCGATAGCTGCGGCCAGATCCTCCGCGCCGGCAAAGTCGACGAAGCGCACGTGCGTCGGGTCCGTCCGGTGCCCGGCCTCCTGCGGAGTGATCAGGACCACCCGTCCCTCCTGCCTGAGGAACATCAGGTAGTCCGTGAGGATGCCGACTGCGCTGTCGCGATTCATGTGCTCGACGACGTGAGCGAGCAGCAGCGTGTCATAGCTCTCCGGCACGGCATCCGTGGAATCGCGGAACTCGTCACCGCTGTAGGCGGTCAGGCCCAGCGACCGGGCGACGGCAACGGAGTCGGCGTTGTGGTCGACGCCGACGGCGTCAGCGCCGAGGTGATGCAGGTTGCGGCCGATTCCGCAGCCGATGTCGAGGGTGCGGCCCAGCCGCAGCCGGCGGATGTTCCACCGGTAAGGCGCCTGGACGTCAATGACATGCTTCCACCGGGACGACCGGAGCCGCACCAGCCGGTCGGCATAGTCCCGTCCCGCAGTAGCTTCTCCCCGGCCGCCTGGATCGGTCTGTTCGCGATCCATCACGCCCATCACGCCCATCACGCCTAAAGCCGAATCCGCGAGGCATACAAATCTCCAGCGAGCGTACAGCCAACCCGATCGGCCGTGGTGCGGGGCCGCCTCACCAGCCGCGATGACGACATCCAGCGCCGTTGCCCGCCGCGAGCAGCGCCCACCGCGCCCGGCGCTCGGGCGTCGAGTGATCCCGTCCAGGCGAGGCATGCCGCGGGGCGTCGAGCGGATGAACCGAGTGCTCGCGGTCCGGAGGTCGACGATGGCATCGAGCACAGCGCCCGGACGCAGGTCACGTACTTAGCCTGGCCGGGCGGCACATCAGCGAATTGGATTCCGCGTACCACACCGCGGGCAGAGACGGACATGTTCGCCAGCGCCAGCCGTAGCCGATGCCCCTCGACCGCGGCGCGCAACGCCGCAAGCGCGATCAGCGGCGACCTGTAGCGGCAGCTCCGAGGCGGCAACGTAGCCAGCTCGGTGGTGATCATGATGTTGGCTATGCCCAGCGAGAACGTCCTGGGCCCGGCCGGCGCCGCGCTTACCGGGCCCTCAGTGCAGCCCCTCGGCGAGCGGGCCCAGCGACAGTGCGGGCAGGAAGGTGAGGAATACCAGCACCAGGGCAGCGCCCAGGGTCAGCGCGGTGAACAGCGGACCGTCTGTGCGCAGCGCATGCCGCCGCCGAGCGAGGTGTACCTGGCGTCGGCGGCGCCGTCCGCGGTGGAGGTGGCCGCCACGCCGAACAGGGCACTGCCGGGCACGCCGAACGCCGTCTCCTTGCCCTCGATCGCGCTGTGGGCAGCGACGGGCGCCGGATCGGACGAATGCGACTCGGCAACGGTGGTGACTGCCGTCCAGCCCGACAGCAGCACGCCGGCCACGGCGAGCAGTGCCCAGCCCTGGCGCCGCTGCCCCACCATGCGGCCGTACATCCGGATGCACGCCGCCGGCCCGAGCAGCATCAGCACAATCTCGATCACGTTCGTCAGCGGGGTCGGGTTCTCCAGCGGGTGCGCGCTGTTGGCGTTGAAGAAGCCGCCGCCGTCGCCGGACATCAGCTTGATGGGCTCCCACGACGCCACCGGGCCGCCCGGGATCGCCTGCCGCCCGCCCGCCAGCGTGCTCACGAGGTGCCAGTCACTCAGATTCTGGATCACCCCGAGGCCGGTCGGCAGCAGGCCGGACACCAGCGCGAGCGCAGGAGCACCCTGATGATGCTGCGGGTCAGGTCGACCCAGCAGTTGCCGACCCGGTCCGTCTGGTGCCGGACCAGCCCGCGGATCAGCGCGAGCGCAGCGGCCAGGCCGACCGCCGCGCTGAGGAATGCCTCAGCGCCCGGCGACCCAGCCGCAGGGACCCAGCCGCCGGGAGCTAGCTAGCCGCCGCTAGCTAACCGCGGCGAGCTAACCGCGGCGATTCACGCAGACGTAACTGCCGTAGACCTGGCCGTCGAAGTCGGCCTCGACGATCTCGAAGCCGGCCACCTCGAGCATCGCTCGAACAGCCAGCGGAAGGCGATGTGCTCGGTGCGGATGTGCTCGGCTATGTCGCAGCAGGTGTAGCCGACCGCGGGATCGGACACCCTGCTGTTGAACCAGCGCGCAAACACCTCATCGGCCTGCGCCGGCCGGAAATCATAGATCAGGTCCTCGCCCCGCAAAATGCCGCCGGGCCGGGGCATTCCCGCGATGCGCTCCAGCGCGAGCGCCTTCCAGAAGCCGGGCAGCTGATGCAGGGCATTGCGGGTGTGCGCGATGTCGACGGGCGGAGTGTGCGAGTAGCTGAGGAACCCGGGTCAGTCCCGGCCTTGCGGTCATAGCCGGCGACGTAGGCCGGATCGAGGTGCTCCTGGCCCGCGTGCCCGATCTCATCGAGCATCCAGTCGGCAGCCACCTGCCGATTGTGAAGTCACGCGCCGGGAACGGCACGCGATTTTCGGCCGCTGCCGCTGCTTGCCCGCGCCGATAGACTCGCGTGCTGTGACGATCACGCGAGGGAGCCAGGTCCGGGTACGTTTCGCTCCGTCGCCGACCGGCGTGCTGCATGTCGGCAGCGCTCGTTCCGCGCTGTTCAACTGGGTCGTGGCCCGGCAGTCCGGCGGGACGATGGTGCTGCGGATCGAGGACACCGACGCGGCCCGTAACCGGCCGGAGTGGATCGACGGCATCGTCCGCGCGCTGGACTGGCTGGGGATCAGTCCGTCTGAGTACGAGGGCCCGTATCTGCAGTCGGAGTTCCTGGCCGAGCATCAGGCTGCCGGGCAGCGGCTCTACGAGCAGGGCCGCGCCTACTACTGCGACTGCACCCGCGAGGACATCGTCGCGCGAACCGGAGATTCGCACCGGGGCTATGACGGGTACTGCCGCGACCGGGGCCTGGAGCCTGCTCCCGGCCGGGCGCTGCGGTTCCGCGCACCGGGCCAGGGCACGACGATCATTGTCGACCTGGTTCGCGGCAAGCCCGCGTTCGACAACGCGACGATCGAGGACTTCGTCGTGGCGCGCGGCGACGGGTCGGTGCTCTTCCTGCTGGCCAACGTCATCGACGACATGGCCCAGGGCATCACGCACGTCATCCGGGGCGAGGAGCATCTGCCGAACACGCCCAGGCAGCAGCTGCTGTGGGAGGCACTCGGGCACGAGCCGCCCGTCTGGGCGCATCTGCCGGTGCTCGTCAACGAGAAACGGCAGAAGCTGTCCAAGCGCCGGGACAAGGTCGCGCTGGAGGATTTTCGCGACGAGGGCTACCTGGCCGCGGCGATGCGCAACTACCTGATGCTGCTCGGCTGGGCGCCGCGCGGCGACCGGGAGATCCTGCCCTGGGACGTCATGGAGCGCGAGTTCCGGATCGGGGACGTCAACAGCTCGCCGGCGTTCTTCGACGTCAAGAAGCTGCGCGCATTCAACGGCGATTACATCCGCGCGCTGCCGGCCTGGGAGTTCATCGAGGCCTGCCAGCCCTGGCTGCAGCCCCCGGCAGCGCCGTGGCCGCCGGAGCGCTTCGATCCCGGCGTGTTCGCCGCACTGGCCCCGCTCGCGCAGACCCGGATCTCGCTACTGGCGGAGATCACCGGCATAGTGGAGTTCGCCTTCCTGGCCGAGCCTGCGATCGACGAAGCGTCCTGGGCCAAGGCGATGAAAGGGCCCGCCGCCGACGTGCTGGCCGCCGCGTCGGACGCGTTCGAGTCGGCGCCGTGGGACCCCGACAGCCTGCGCGCCCGACTGGAAGAAATCGGCGCGCAGTTCGGGATGTCCCTGGGCAAGGTTCAGGCGCCGGTCCGGGTCGCGGTCACCGGGCGGACCGTGGGACTGCCGCTTTTTGAGTCACTGCAGATCCTCGGCCGCGAGCAGACCCTGGACCGGCTTAACGCCGCGGGTAACCGGCTGGCCGGCTGAGCCACGCGCTGACGCCGAGGACGCTGATCACGATCGCCATCGGCACGTCGGTGTGCGGCCCGGCGACGCCGACCAGCGGGGCGGCCAGGGCGCCGATGGCGAACTGCGCGACACCGACGACCGCCGAGGCGCTTCCGGCCTGGCTGCCGTGCTTGGCCAGGGCGAGCGCGGTCGCGTTCGGCAGGATGAGGCCGATGCTGGCGACCAGCACGAACAAGGCCGGCAGAATCAGCGGCAGCCCCGCTGCCGTCAGGGCCGCGAAGAGCAGCAGCAGGCCGCCGGACGCGGACGCGGTCAGCCCGATGGTCAGCAGCGCCCGCTGGGAGAGCCGCCCGACCAGCAGCCGCGAGGCCTGCCCGGCGCAGATGATGCCCGTGCCGTTGATCGCGAACAGCAGGCTGAACAGCTGCGGCGAGATGCCGAACTTGGCCTCCAGCACGAACGGCGAGCCGGAGATGTAGGCAAACATCGCGCCGAAGGCCAGCCCGCTGGCGAGCGCGTAGCGGGTGAACTCGTGATCGCCGACCAGCCGGGCGCCGTCACGGGCCACGGCCCGCAGGCCGCCGTGGTGGCGCCGGGCCGCGGGCAGGGTCTCGGGCAGCCAGAGCATCACCGCGACCACCAGCACGGCGCCGATCAGCGCGAGGACGGCGAAGACTCCGCGCCAGGATGTGACCCGCAGCAGCTGGCCGCCGAGGATCGGGGCGAAGACGGGCGCCGCCCCGTTGACCATCAGCAGCAGCGCGTAGAAGCGCGCCATCTCGTCGCCGTCGTAAAGGTCGCGGACGATAGCGCGGGCTATGACGATGCCTGCGGCACCGGCAAATCCCTGCAGCAAACGCAGTGCCAGCAGGATCCAGATGCTGGGCGCGATGATGCACAGCACGGACGCCGCGGCGTAGACGGCAACGCCGGACTGCAGCGGGCCGCGGCGGCCGCGCGCATCACTGAGCGGGCCTGCCAGCAGCTGGCCGGCCGCCAGGCCGATGAGGCATGCCGTCAGGCTGAGCTGCGCTGCCGACGGCGAGGTATGCAGGGCCCGCGCCATCGACGGCAGCGCGGGCAGGTACATGTCGATGGACAGCGGCGCGAACGCGCTCAGGCCGCCGAGGATGAGCACGAGCCGCACCCGCCCGGTCCGGGCCGGGACCTGCCGGCCTGCGGGGACCGCTGCCCGGTCGCCACTTATGTCAGCCGGCATGGATCGGGCCGCGGAACAGGCGCCCGTAGGACTGCGGCGTCGTCGCGCACCAGGCGCGGAAGTGATGCCGCAGGGCTGTGGCGTTGCCGAACCCGGCCCGCCCGGCGACTGTGTCGATCGTGGCGTCGGTCTCCTCGAGCAGGTGCCGCGCGAGCAGAATCCGCTGCCCGGTCAGCCAGTGCTGCGGCGTGCTGCCGGTCTCCTGGACGAACCGGCGGGCAAAGGTCCGGGGCGACATGGCGGCGCGGGCGGCTAGCTCGCCGACGGTGACCGGCTGGTCCAGGTTCCGCTCCATTCAGCTGATGACCTCGCCGAGGGTGTCGGCGGCCGGGCCGGCGGCGGGCCGCTCGACGTACTGGGCCTGGCCGCCGTCGCGATGCGGCGGCACGACCATCCGGCGCGCGATCGCGTTGGCGACCCGGCTGCCCTGCTCCTTGCGGACCAGGTACAGGCACGCGTCGATGCCCGCGGCGGTGCCCGCGCTGGTGATGACCGGGCCGTCCTCGACATACAGGACCGACGGATCGACCTTGGCCGCGGGGAAGCGCCGGGCCAGCTGCTGCGTGTGCCGCCAGTGCGTCGTGCAGCAGCGGCTGTCGAGCAGGCCGGCCGCGCCCAGCGCAAATGCTCCGTTGCAGACGCCGAGCACCCGCCCGCTGCGCTCGCACCGGCGCACCCGCGTCGGAGCGCAGCGGCCCTGGCTCGCCCGCGACCACGGCGAAATCGTAGGCGGCAGGCCGTCGTCGGTCCGGTCCACGCCGAAGACCTCGCAGACCACGCCCAGCTCGAAGGGGGAGAAGCCGTCCAGCACGACGCCGGCCACGTTCGCCAGCATCTCCCAGGATGCCTCGCGGATGGCGGGATGTCACGCTGTCATGGCATTGCTGCCACTTTTCTCCGGCGGCCACCTGCCGCGATGCTGGATTAATGACCAAGTCCGAATCCCTCAGCACTGACCGCCCGACGCTGGCTGCCGCCATCGCGCGGCCGGCCCGGAGCTCCTGTTCCGCACCTCCGGGCTGCAGCGGCACGAGCCGTCGGCCCGCGAGCATGCATAGCCCGCGCGCATAGCGAGCGCGCAGATAGCTGACCCGCCGGCCGGCACCTCGGCCGCGGTCTCCCTAAGCTTGGGCGATGACGCAGACTCGCCTTGGCGCGCAGGCTGGCCCGCGCGACCCGTTTCGCCGATTCCCCGTGATCGACGGCCACAATGACCTGGCCTGGGCGCTGCGAGAGGCGGGCGCGACCGGTTCCGCGACCGACCTTGCGGCACCGGTCCCGTTTACCCATACCGACCTGCCCCGGCTGGCGGCCGGCGGCGTCGGCGGCCAGTTCTGGTCGGTGTACGTGCCGGCCGAGCTGCGGGGCGAATCGGCGGTGGTTGCCACTATCGAGCAGATCGACCTCGTGCACGAGCTCATCCGGCGTTACCCGGCCGCTCTTGAGCTTGCCCTGACCGCCGCCGATGCGGAACGGATCATTTCTGCCGCAAAAATTGCCTCGCTGCTCGGCGCCGAAGGCGGCCACTCGATCGCCTGCTCGCTCCCCGTCCTGCGCGGTCTTTACGCGCTCGGAGTCCGCTACCTGTCTCTCACCCACAACCTCAACGTGCCCTGGGCCGACTCGGCGACCGACGAGCCGGCCGCGGGCGGGCTGACTGCGTTCGGCCGTGAGGTGGTCAGGGAGATGCAGCGGCTTGGCATGCTCGTCGACCTGTCTCATGTCGCTCCCACCGTGATGCGCGACGCGCTGGACGAGGCGCAGGCGCCGGTCATCTTCTCGCACTCCAGCGCCCGCGCGCTGTGCGATCACCCGCGCAACGTCCCGGACGAGATCCTGGCCCGGCTGCCGGCGGGCGGCGGCCTGTGCATGATCACGTTCGTGCCGGCGTTCGTGTCCCCCGCCTGCCAGGCCTGGGAGCTCGGCTTCGCGGCCGAGGTGCACCGGCGCGGGCTGGATTACCGGGAGATGTCGAGCCGGCGGGACCTGCACGACGAGTGGGCGGCCGGACACCCGCCGCCGGTGGCCGCGCTCGCCGAGGTGGCCGATCACGTTGAGCACGTCCGGCAGGTGGCCGGGGTCGAGCACGTCGGCCTCGGCGGTGACTTCGACGGGACCGACCAGCTGCCCGAGGGGCTGCAGGATGTCTCCGGCTACCCGGCGCTGTTCGCCGAGCTGCTGGACCGCGGCTGGAGCGAGGCGGACTGCGACCTGCTGGCCCGCGGCAACGTGCTGCGGGTGCTGCGCGAGGCGGAGGCTGCGTCCCGGGCGATCTCGGCCCGCCGCGGCCCGTCGCAGGCCCGCATCGAGGACCTGGATGGCTGAAACCCGGGCGATCTCGGCCCGCGGTGGCCGATCTCAGGTCCGTACCGGGGATATCGGTCGCTACGGCTAGCGCCGGCTGAGACCGGCCTCAGCTGACGGCGGTGTTAGCTGACGGCGGTGTTAGCTGAAATGACTGCGCGGCCTGTCCTGGAGCTCGCCGTCCAGGTAGCCGTCCGCCTTCTCGTCGTAGAAGATGCGCACGTGCCGCGAGCTGCTCAGGATGTCCACCCGCTTGTGCGGGTCGCGCGGGTGGGTATAGACGGGCTCGTCCTCCTCAAGCCATTCCCTCATCGCGTTCCAGTCCAGCCGGACCAGGCCGCGCAGCTGCTCAAGCGGCGAGTCGGGGTACCGGAGCGCCGCCCGCTCCGCGGTCGCCGTGGCCACCTTGACGTGCAGCACCTCACCGTCACCGCGGCTCGGCGAGCGGCCGGTCTCGCCTGCGGGCAGCAGCGACGCGCGCACATCGGCGGCCGGCAAGTAGTAGGTGGGATAGTACGGCCACTCCCAGACGAGAAACGGACTCCCGGTGTCGGCGACGAGCTCGCCGCCGAGGTAGGCGCGGACCCGCTACTGGCCTGGCTCGATCGTGACGCTGCGGCGCGAAGTCTCGGTCATGGCGGCCTCCGCAGTGATGAAGGTGACACCGGCAGTCTCGAACATACAGCCCGCCTCCGGGCCGAAGGTGTCCCGGCCGGGACGGTTCCGGGAAGGGCCGGGCGGTGCCGGGGCCGGGCCAGCGCGGCTGAGCCCGCGCAGCTCAACAACCCGCGCGCTCAACAACCCGCGGCTAAACAACCCGCAGCTAAACAAAACGAGTACGTCGCTGTTTGCCCGCGGGCCCAGTAGCGTCAAGGTATGCGACTGGGTGTCCTGGACGTCGGCTCGAACACGGTCCACCTGCTGGTGGTGGATGCCCATCAGGGCGCGCGCCCGCTGCCGGCGTTCTCGTACAAGGCCGAGCTGCGGCTCGGGGACCACCTGGACAGCGCCAACCGGCTGACTCAGGAGTGCGCGCTGCAGCTGCGGGAGTTCGTCGGCGAGGCGCTGCGGATCGCCGAGGACAAGGGCGCCCAGGAACTGCTGGCGTTCGCCACCTCGGCGGTGCGCGATGCCGGCAACGGCGACGAGCTGCTGGCCCGGATCCAGAAAGAAACCCAGGTGAACATCCGGGTGCTGCCCGGCCAGGACGAGTCGCGGCTGACCTTCCTGGCCGCCCGGCGCTGGTTCGGCTGGTCGTCCGGGCGGCTGCTGATGCTCGACATCGGCGGCGGCTCGCTGGAGATTGCGTCCGGGGTCGACGAGGAGCCCGGTGTCGCCGTCTCGCTGCCGCTGGGCGCAGGCCGGCTCACCCGGGACTGGCTGACCGGCGATCCGCCGGCGCCGGCCGAAGTGCGTCAGCTCCGCAAGCACGTCCGGGCCGAGATCGCCGCGACGGCCGGCACGGTCATGCGGGACGGAGGCCCTGATCATGCGGTGGCGACGTCCAAGACTTTCCGGCAGCTCGCCAGGATCGCCGGGGCTGCGCCGTCCAGCGAAGGTTTCTATGTCCGCCGTCTGTTGCGCCACGCTGACGTCACCGGACTCGCCGAGCGGCTGTCCAAGACCACTGCCGCCGAGCGGGCGCAGCTGCCGGGGGTATCGCGCGGGCGGGCGCCGCAGCTGATCGCCGGCGCCATCGTGGCGGACGCGGCCATGGACCTGTTCGAGCTGCGCGAGCTGGAAATCTGCCCCTGGGCGCTGCGCGAGGGCGTCATCCTGCGGCGGCTCGACACGCTGCCAGCCTGACGGCTCCCGCCGGGCCGATCGCGACGCGGGCACGTGCGCAGGCCGGTATGCGAGCAGGCAGGCACGCAACGAGGCCGGGCACCCGATCTCGCATCGGGTACCCGGCCCCGCAGGCTGCGGGAAAGCTAGTCCGGGACGAGCCGCGTGCCCTGGCTAGTTGTCCGCCGGATCGGCGTCGGCATGGGTCGTGCCGGACGGGCTGCGCCGTACGCCCTCGGCCGCGGGGCGGCCGTCACCTTGACCTGGCTCGCTGGTGCTCTCCGTGCTTGCCTGGCTGCCGTTGCCTGACCGGCCCGTCGGCACGGCGGCTGAGGTCCCGTTGCCGGCACCGCGCTGCGTGTCGCCGCGCTGGGCGGCGGCCTTTGCCGCCTCCTGCTCGGCGCGGCTCCGAGCAGCCTGCGATCCCTGCGCCGGGCCAGGGGGCGCTGCGCCGATCGGAGCGGCGGCGGCCCGCGGACCGGGCGCCGCGGCTGAGTGCCGGCCGTCTGCCGGGCCAGCCTGAGCCGCCTGCGCAGCCGGCTTGGTGGTCGGCTGGTGGCCGAGCACCCCGGCAACGGCCTTGTTGACCTCATCCTCCAGTGATCCGCGGGAAGTCTCGCCCGCCACCAGGGTGGTGACCACATCGCGGATCTCGGTCAGCCGCCGGATCGCCTCGGTGTGCCGCGACATCAGCAGGTTGAGGCGGCGCTCGGCGCCGTCGTGGATGGCGGTTGCCCGCGCAGTGGCCTCATCAAGCTGCTGCTTGGCCTGTGCCTTGGCCGCGGCAACGGCGGTCTCCGCATGCTTATTGGCCGCGGCGACGACCCGCTCTGCCTCGGTCCGGGTGGCGTTGCGGATCTTCTCCGCCTCGGCCCTGGCGGTGGCCACCGAGTGCTCGGCCTGCTCCTGCGCCGCGCTCAGCATCCGCTCGGCCTGCTCCTGCGCCTCGGCCCTGGCCTTGTCGGTGTCCTGCTTGGCTTCGCTGCGGAGCTTGTCGGTGTCCTGCTTCGCGACGTCGCGAAGCTTGGCGATCTCGTCCTGCGCGCGGTTCCGCTGCGCCTTGGCTTCTTCCTCGGCCAGCTGGAGGATCTGCCCCACGCGCTCGCTGATCTCCTCGTGCGCCGGCTTATCAGCCGCCTCCTGCCGGACCGCCGTCAGGTCAAGCCGGAGCTGCTCGTTGTCGTCGAGTGTCTGTGACAGCCGGTCTTCAAGGTCACGAACCTGGCTGCGGTTCTTGGCCACGAACTCATCGACCCGGCGGCGGCTGTAGCCGCGCATCTCTCGCTCAAAGAGGTCTTCTTGGCCCAGGCCGGGAAGGAGTTCGCTGTGCTCGCTCATGATGTCACCCGTCAGGTGGTTCAGGCAGATCCTGGTCGGCCGGATCGAGAGTGCTTCCGGGCAGGCCGGGGCGGGTTCTGCGGTTGGACTGCTATAGGGGCCCGGCCGGTGACTGAGGTCAGTCCGAATCCGGACATGGGCAGGAGTGCAAGGATAACGACTCGACTCTTGTCCCGGAGGACCCCTACGCGCAACCGAAACGGCTGTCTATCCCGTTTTGTCGTTTTTCTGATCGGCGTACATGTGTACGCACAGGCAACTGTTCACTCCGGCGATGATTAGGTATCTCGAAGTGGCGGCGGCCTGGCACAATCACCTAGGGCGCGACGTGCTCGGGCAGATCGTTGCCGCACCGGGCCGCAACTGACGTGCATGCGCGCGGCGGAGGTAAGCCATGACTGCTACTGGTCTGATCGGGTCCATCAAAGACGCTGCCCCCTTCGTGCACCCCGAGGCATGGATAGCTCCTGGTGCCGTGGTGATCGGCAGGGTCCGGCTGGGCCGCGCCGCCAACGTCTGGTACGGGTCGGTGCTGCGGGCCGACGATGACGAGATCGACATCGGCCCCGAGTGCAACATTCAGGACCTGAGCTGCCTGCACGTTGATCCAGGTCAGCCCGTCATTCTGGAGGAGCGGGCCAGCCTTGGCCACCGTGCCATGGTGCATGGCGCGCACGTGGGGGCCGGCGCGCTGGTCGGTATCGGGGCGATCGTCCTCGGCGGGGCGCGGATCGGGGCCGGAAGCCTGGTGGCCGCGGGCACCGTGGTGCTGCCGGGCACGCAAGTTCCCGATGGCGTGCTCTTCGCCGGTGTCCCTGGCAGGATCGTCCGCGAGCTGACGGACGCCGACCGCGGCATTTTCGCCCAGACGGCGCAGCGCTACGTGCAGCGGGCGGCGCAGCACCGCGACGTTCGCTGGGCTGGTTACGCGGAGCCCTAAGCCAGGCAGCCGTTATCTGACTGTCGGTGGCCGATTGTCGCGGCGCGCCCGGCTTTCTCCGCCGGGAGTGGCTATCTGGTACTGGGTAGGCACCACCCGAAGGTGGTCATGGAAATGACTCTGTTGGGTCATGCGGCACGATGCGGGCGGGCCGTAACCTATTCCAGATCCCAGCGGTAGCCGCTCGGCAATGGAGGTGGGCGGGTGCGAGAGTACCTCGATCTTCGTGTCCACGATCGGGTGGCGCTCGATGAGATAGAGCTCTACGCCGAGGTGCTCAGCGCGGTAGCCGCGAGCGACCGGCCGCTCACACTGCAGGAACTCGATGAGGCCCTGGGCGTCCTGCCGGCGGCCGCAGCGTCGGTCGGCACGGGCTGACCTGCCGCTGCTCGCCGCTCCAGCCTGGACCTGGCCCGCTAGCCAGCCAGCGCCGCCGGGCCCGGCCTGGCGCCGCCACCCGGCATGCGGGCGAACATGACGTCGGTGTCCCAGTGCGTAAAGCCCAGCGACTCGTAGAGCCTGATCGCCGGCGTGTTTGCCTCGTCCACATACAGCATTACCTGGAACAGGCCGCGGGAGCGCAGGTAGCGCAACCCCGCGAGGGTGAGCGCCCGGCCGAGCCCGGTGCCTCGCTCGTCCGGGTCGACTCCGACGACGTAGACCTCGCCGATCGGCTCGTGCGCGTCGGAGCCCGGCTCCGCGGCGGCGCCATGGATCTTCGTCCAGTGGAATCCGACCATCCGCCCGTCGCGCTCGGCCAGGAAGAAGCCCGCCGGGTCGAACCATGGCTCATGCTCGCGCAGATCGAGATCGGCGCGAGTCCAGCCGCCCTGTTCGGGATGCCGGGAGAATGCCTTCCTGTTCAGCTCCGTCCAGGCGTCCTCGTCCGTGCCGACGACGAATGCCCGGACGCTGATGCCATCGGCCAGCTCCGGCTTGCCGATGCGTGCCTGCAGTGACCGCCGCATCTGCCACAGCGCTCTGATCCGCTCGAAACCGGCGGCGGCCGCGAGCCGGACCGCAGCAGGCAGGTCGCCGTGCGCCCACAGCCGCAGCGGCCGGTCCCCGGCCTCGGCTGCCAGCGCCCGGGTCAGGGCGAGCCCAAGGCCACGGCGCCGGTGCGCAGGATGGGTGACCAGCTCGCCGCTCGGGCCGGCCACTGGATCGGTCGGATCCAGGTGCGCATAGCCGGCCAGCTCCAGGCCGACGTAGAGCAAGAGGTTGCGTGCCCGCGGGTCACCGCCGTATCTGAGGTGCAGCATGACGTGCTCGGACAGCGGCCCCACGCCGTCCTCCTCGGCGGCGAGGCGGACAAGTTCCAGCACTGCCCGGACGGCGCGCTCGTCCAGCCGCCCGGTGAAGCGGATATCCGGCGTGTCAGCGGCAGCACGCGGGCTGCCGGCGGGCCGCTCGAGCGGGCCGGCCTGCGACCGGGGAAGCCGGGCGCCCGCGGGATCGGGGGATTCACCGGTCGGCATGTGCCGGGCGTGCCTCCTGCTGCGCAGTGCCGCCGGGCTGCTGCGCGGTGCCGCCGGACCCGGCCAGCCCGTCCGGTCTGCCCCGCCCTGGCGCGTGCTCCGTCGGCCCGCCATCACCGGCCGGGGTCGCTGGACCGTCCGCCCGGCCGTCAGGCTTGGCCGGCACGAACCGGTAGCCGACATTGCGGACCGTGCCGATCAGTGCCTCGTTATCGGCGCCGAGCTTGGCCCGCAGCCGGCGCACGTGCACGTCGACAGTCCGGGTGCCGCCGAAGTAGTCGTAGCCCCAGACCTCCTGCAGCAGCTGGGACCGGGTGAACACCCGGCCCGGGTTCTGCGCCAGGAATTTCAGCAGCTCGAATTCCTTGAAGGTCAGGTCGAGGGACCGGGCATGGATCCGGGCCGAGTAGGTCGCCTCGTTGATGACCAGCTCTCCGGACCGGACCTCGTCATTCTCCTCCGGTACCCGCGCGGTGGCGCGGCCGATGGTCAGGCGCAGCCGCGCCTCCACCTCTCCGGGCCCGGCCGTCTGGAGAAAGAGGTCATCGGCGCCCCAGTCGGCGCTGACGGCGGCCCAGCCGCCTTCGGTCACGATGGCGAGCAGCGGAATCTTGACGCCGGCGCTGCGCAGCTGCCGGAACAACTGCCGTGCCTGCACCAGGTCGCGCCGGGCATCGACGAGAACCACGTCGGCCGGAGGCGCGCCAGGGCCCGGCAGCGCTCCGGCGTTCGCCGGCCCGACCCGGACGTCATGGGCGAGCAAACTGAGTGAGGGCAGGATTTCGGCAGCCGACTGGCGGGCACCCGTGAGGAGCAGCACGTTGCTCAACCTGCCCCACCTCCGCCCGCGCCGCAATCCGCGGGAGTTGCCTGGACTCCCGTAAGAACCCGGGTCGGCGCTGCCCTGGGTTGTTATCAGCGAGGATAGCTGACATGGCGATAGTGACCTTGCGCTACTGGGCAGCGGCGAAGACCGCGGCTGGCGTTGCCGAGGAGACGATTGCGGCGGACACCCTGGCCGGGGCCCTTGCCGGGCGCAGCGGGCAGCTCGGCGCGGTGCTAGCCCGCTCGTCCTTCCTCATCGACGGCCGGCCGGTCGGAAGCCGCGCACCGGAGTCAGTCGCGCTCGACGATGGCGCCGTGATCGAGGTCCTGCCGCCCTTCGCGGGCGGCTGACAGCCGGCGAAACCCGAAACGATGGTGAACCAGCAGGCCTGGCGGCACGTTCTCCAGGGCGTGGCAGGCGTAGAGAGCGGTCGCGGCCCGGTGCCTGCGGGCCGCGGGTCGGACGAGGCGCTGGTGCGCGCGCTGTACTCGGAGCACGCGGCCCCGCTGCTGCGTTACGCGCTGCACCTGACCAGCGGGGACCAGCAGCGGGCGGAGGACATCGTGCAGGAGACGCTGCTGCGCGCCTGGCTGCATCCGGAGGCGATCGCGGACCGGCCGGCCAGGCCATGGCTGTTCGCAGTGGCACGGAATCTGGCCGTCGATGCCTTCCGGGCACGGAGGGCGCGGCCGCACGAGGTGGGGGAGGGTGCGCTCGAGCTAGTTGCCGTTCCGGACGGGGCGGACCGGGCGCTGGAGTCCTGGGCGGTGGCCGATGCCCTGCGAACGCTGCGGCCCGAGCATCGCGGCGTGCTGCTCGAGACGTTCTACCGCGGCCATTCGGTCGCGGAGGCCGCGACCGCGCTCGGCATCCCGGCGGGAACCGTTAAGTCCCGGACGTTTTACGCCTTGCGGGCACTCAGGCTGGCACTGGAAGAACGGGGGCTGGCGCCGTGAACGACATGGAGTGCCGCGATACCCGGCAAGCGCTGGGTGTCTACCTGCTGGGAGCGATCGACCCCGCTGAGCGCGGCCTGGTCGACGCGCACCTGAGCCGCTGCCCGGCCTGCCGGGAGGAGCTGACCGCGCTGGCCGGGCTGCCCGCGCTGCTTGGCCGGGTGCCGAAGATGGACGCCGAGCTGCTCGCTCTGGACGGCGCCGGGCGCAGCGGCATGGACGAGCCGCCGCCTGAGCTGCTGCGCTCACTTCTCCGGCAGGTATCGTCCCGGCGCAAGGCGCGCCGGTGGCGCGCCGTCACGGCTGCCGCGGCAGCCGTCATCATCGCGGTCGGGGGCGGCGCGGCGCTGAACCGCGCTTTCGGCACGCATTCGTCAGCCGCGTCGCCGCACGTCGCGTTCGCGACCAACTCCGTGACTCACGTCAGTGCGGTCGTCGACTTCTCGCCCGCCGCGCGGGGGACGGGGATGCGGGTCAAGGTCAGCGGCATCCCAGTCGGAGAAACCTGCAACTTCTGGGTGCTGAACGCGGCCGGGCAGCGCTCGCGAGCCGGCGGCTGGACCATCATGAGCGCCTACGGGCAGACACCCTGGTACTCGGCATCGTCTCCGGTAACCGCCTCGGGCGTGCACGGCTTCGAGATCACCTCTGGCCATCAGCTGCTGGTCGAAATCCCGGCGAGCTGAGCCGCCGAGCCGGCCCGCGCGAAACGGCGGCACAGCCCCGGGCTAACGGCGGCACATCGTCCGGTCAGAAGCGGGTGGAACACCAGTGCCCAGGTGGGAATTACCCGGCGAAGACCCGTGCTTACCTGTTCGTGCTGACCGGTCTGATTGCCGTCGTCGCTGCCCTCGCCGTCGCGACGGCACTCGGATTCGCCTGGCGCGCACGCAACGGGAAGATGCGAGACGTTCGCGGTGCTTCCGCTGCTGCGGCCGTCGCGGTAAGTGCTCCCGGTGCCGATCGGGCTGCCGGTTCCGGTGACACCGGCGACACCCGGGGGGCGCGGGTGAGCGCGGGAGATCTTGGCGAGTCGCTGGGCTCGCGGGCCACGCTGCTGCAGTTTTCCTCGGCTTTCTGCGCTCCGTGCCGGGCTACCCGCCGGGTGCTGGCCGAGGTGGCCGGCATGACGGACGGCGTGGCCCACATCGAGGTCGATGCCGAATCCCGGCTCGATCTGGTCCGCCGCCTGGACGTGCTCAAGACGCCGACAGTCTTCGTGCTCGGCCCCGACGGCCGGATAGCCAAGCGCGCCAGCGGGCAGCCGCGGAAGGCCGACGTCATAGCGGCCATCGGAAATGTGACGTAGAGTGGATATTCCTATAAATCAGGTCGGAATATAGGGCAGTGACAGTGAGAGTGTTCCCGCATAGCATCGGCTCCGTGCCTGGCTGGATGGTTCAGTCCCGCCGGCCTGGCTGCATGCGGCCACGGCGGGCAGCCCTCACTAAGCGGCGCGCGGTGGATTACTGCCGCGTCACGACCGCGCTGTGTTGTTAGCACCGCGCTGCGTTGTTTGCCGCGTGTCGTCGCCGCCGTGGCTTTCAGCAGCGAGCACTGCCTTTCAGCAGCAGCGAGCACTGCCTTTCAGCAGCGAGCACTGCGCTGGCGGCTCCGTCGCTGGTAGCGGCACGCCGTCGGCTGAGACTCGGTGAGCAGCGACTCAGCTGGCGGCCGGGTCAGGTGCCGGAGCACCGCCCAGGATCCGCCCAGGTATTCGGAAAGGACGCCTCAGATGGAGATCGATCCGAGGGGACCGCGGTTCGGTGCCGTGCTGACCATGGTCGTATTCGCCGTGGTCCTGATCACCAGCAGCGTGTGGCTGCTGGCCGCGCAGGCGGTGGTCTTCGCGATCGCCACCGTCTTCGGCATGCGTGACGCCCCGTACGGGCTGATTTACCGCTGGCTGGTCCGGCCCCGGCTGGGACCGCCGGCCGAGCTCGAGGCCGCGGCGCCGCCGCGTTTTGCCCAGGCCGTCGGCCTGGTGATCGCCATCATCGGGGTGATCGGGTATGCCGCCGGGGTGCGGCCGCTCGGTATTGCCGCGGCGGCAGCGGGCCTGGTCGCAGCATTTCTCAACGGGATCTTCGGCCTGTGCCTGGGCTGTGAGATGTACCTGATGATCCGACGTGTCTGGCCGGGCAGTCAGCGACTGGCTGCGGCCGAATCCAATAAGGAGGTTTCGCTATGAGCCGTTCCGACGTCCTCGTGGACGCCGACTGGGCCAAGGCCCACGGTAATGATCCTGGCGTGGTGCTCGTCGAGGTAGACGAGGACACCAGCGCCTACGACACCGGTCACATCGCGGGCGCGGTCAAGATCGACTGGAAGAAGGACCTGCAGGACCCGGTGCGCCGTGACTTCGTCGACCGGGCCGGCTTCGAGGCCCTGCTGTCCGAGCGGGGCATCGCCAACGACGACACTGTCGTGCTCTACGGCGGGAACAACAACTGGTTCGCCGCTTACGCGTACTGGTATTTCAAGCTGTACGGGCACAACAATGTCAAGCTGCTGGACGGCGGCCGGAAGAAGTGGGAGCTGGATTCCCGCGAGCTCGTCACCGAAGTGCCGCGGCGGGAGAAGACGAATTACACCGCTCAGGAGCAGGACTCCTCGATCCGCGCGTTCCGCGACGAGGCGGTTGCGGCGATCGGCGACAAGAACCTGGTCGATGTCCGGTCGCCGGACGAGTTCGCCGGCCGCCTGCTGGCGCCGGCGCACCTGCCGCAGGAGCAGGCGCAGCGCGGTGGCCACATCCCCACCGCCAAGAACGTGCCGTGGTCGAAGGCGGCGCAGGAGGACGGCACGTTCAAGTCCGACGACGCGCTGCGCTCGCTGTACGGCGACGAGGCAGGCCTTGACTTCGGCCGCGACACCATCGCCTACTGCCGGATCGGCGAGCGCTCCGCGCACACCTGGTTCGTCCTGCACGAGCTGCTCGACCAGCCGAACGTCAAGAACTACGACGGTTCCTGGACCGAGTACGGGTCGCTCGTCGGCGTGCCGATCACGACCGGGGACGCCTCATGAGTAACCCAGCCGGTGACGGGTGCGGTGCACCGGCAGGCGGGGTTGCGGTGACCGCGGTAACGGATCCTGGCACGCAGGCGGTGGTGCAGGGTCATGTGACGCATAACGGGTTGCCCCTGCCCGCCGGATACGCCCGGCTGCTCAACTCCGGCGGAGAATTCGTCGCCGAGGTTCCGCTGGGCGCCGACGGCGGCTTCCGGTTCTTCGCGGCGCCAGGGACGTGGGTGCTGCGGGTCCTGGCGCCCGGCGACATCCGGGCCCAGCAGACGGTATCCGCTGCCGCCGGTCAGGTCACCGATCTCGAGGTGACGGTCTGAGCCTGACGGTCTGAGCCTGACCGGCCGAGGCTGACCGGTCTGAGCCTGGCCGGCTGCTGCTGTCACGATCGTGGCGGCTTTCCCCCTAGCAGGGCGGGAAAGCCGCCACGATCGTGTTCGGCGCGGTCAGCGCGGTCAGCATGGTGAGCACGGTGAGCCCAGTCGGCACTTTCGGCCCAGCCTCCGCCGGCCTCGCATTTTCCTGCTTGACGCTTTTCCTTCACCTTCTTCATCACCTTCCGTTCAACTGCTCGTTACCTGGACCGTTTAGACAGGTGACGAGCCGTTCGAGAACGGCCGCGCAGTTGCCGATAGCGTCAGGGGCGAGGCAGAGCATGTCGATAGAGGCGGGTCCCGCTGGGACTGCCCGGTCACCGGGAACGAAGTCGGTGGCAACGGCGACCGGCACGGACGGCAACATGGGCGGCGCGCAGACGTCGGGTTCGGCGGACGGGACCGTGGCGCTCAGCGCCGTCGACCTCACCCTGAGCTTCGGGCCGCGGGCCATCCTGTCGAACATCTCCGTCGACGTGCGCCGCGGCGCGGTGACCGCGCTGATCGGGCCCACGGGCTCCGGCAAGACGACGCTGCTGCGGACGTTCAACCGGATGAACGACAAGGTGACCGGTTACCGCCATGACGGTGATGTGCTGCTCGACGGGCGCAGCATCTTCAGCCCGCAGGTGGAGCTGATGTCGCTGCGGCGCCGGGTCGGCATGCTGTTCCAGCGCCCGAACCCGTTCCCGATGTCGATCATGGACAACGTCGTGGCGGGAGCGCGGGCGGCCAAGATGGCCAGCAAGGCCGGGCTAAAGGCTATCGCTGAGCAGCGGCTGACCGAGGTCGGGCTGTGGGACGCGGTCCGGGACCGGCTCAAGGACTCGCCGTTCCGGCTCTCCGGCGGTCAGCAGCAGCTGCTGTGCCTGGCCAGGGCGCTGGCGATCAGCCCCGAGGTTCTGCTGCTCGACGAGCCGACGTCGTCCCTGGACCCGGTCGCGACTGAGTCGATCGAGAAGCTGGTCCGCGCGCTGATACCAGACATTACGGTCATCATCGTGACGCACAACCTGGCGCAGGCCAGCCGGATCGCCGACCGGACCATCTTCCTCAACGCCGGGCGGATGGTCGAGCACGGCGATACCCGGCAGATATTCGATCACCCGGCACAGGACGAGACAGCCCGTTACGTGAGCGGGCATTTCGGCTGACCCAGACCACCCGCGCGGGAGATCTCACCCCCTCCGTGCGGGCGTAGGGACCGTGCGCAAGCGCGGCACTAACTCATCGCGCGCACCCCGCGCGCGAGCTGGAGAACGCACGCTTCGACGTGCAGGAAACAAAGGAGTATTTCCCGGTGGCCAAACGAATCCGCCTGGTATGCACGGCGGCCGCCCTGGTTCCGCTCACCGTGCTCGCTGCGGCCTGCGGCAGCTCAGGTAGTTCCTCGTCCTCGTCCTCGTCGGCCAAGGCCACGGCCTCGTCGTCTGCTGCAGCCGCCTCGCTCACGGAGACCGGCAGCACGCTGATGTTCCCGCTGTTCGGCGCCTGGCAGACGGCGTACAAGACGGCCGTTCCGAATGTCTCGCTCACCACGGCGGGTACCGGCTCCGGAACTGGCATTGCGGACGCCTCCACGGGCACGGCGACGATGGGCGCTTCTGACGCCTACCTGTCCAGCGCCAACATGGCGCAGTACCCCGGCCTGGAGAACATCCCGACGACCGTGGCAGCGCTCATGGTCAACTACGACGTCAGCGGCGTGAAGAAGCTGAACCTGAACGGCACCGTCCTCGCCCAGATCTACACGGGCAAGATCACGACGTGGAACAACGCGGCGATCGCCGCGCTCAACCCCGGCGTCACGCTGCCGTCGGAGAAGATCGTCACGCTGCACCGCGCGGACAGCTCGGGCAGCACGTTCCTGTTCACCTCCTACCTTGCCGCCCAGGACAAGAGCTGGAACCCGGCCGACGTCGGGACCACGATTACCTGGCCGTCGGTCCCCGGCTCGCTCGCCGAGACCGGCAGCGGCGGCATGGTGACGGGCTGCGGAGCCACCAAGGGGTGCATCGCCTACATCGGGATCAGCTACCTGTCCAAGACCAGCGCGGCTGGCCTGGGCGAGGCCGCGGTGGCGAACGGGGCAGGCAAGTTCACCCAGCCGACCTCGTCGGCCATCGACGCGGCACTGTCCAGCTTCGCCCCCAAGACTCCGGCATCGGGGTCGCAGTCGCTGATCAACACTTCCGCGGCCGCGGGCTATCCGATCATCAACTACGAGTACGTGATCGTGAAGAAGACCCAGCCGAGCGCCACGACGGCATCGGCGCTGAAGGCATTCCTGGACTGGGCGCTCACGACGGGTTCGACCTCGACGTACCTGGGTCCAGTCAACTTCCAGCCGCTGCCGGCGAGCGTGGTGACGACCGCCAAGACCCTGGTCAGCTCGATCAGCGGCTGAGTTCATGGCAACCTCGGCAACAACTGCTCCGGACGGGGGGGCGGGCACTCCGCCCCCCCGCCGGGACGGCGGAGCGCTGCGCGGCTGGGTGCGCAACGGCTCGCTGATTAAGTGGCTCGGCCGCGTCGGCGCGGTGGTCCCGCTGCTGATGCTCGGATTCGTATTCATCACCCTGGTCGTGCAGGCGATCCCCGCGATCAAGTACAACGGCTGGAGCTTTTTCACCAGCAGCGTGTGGAGCTTTGGCTCGCAGTACGCCCCTACGGTCACCACCGGCGGCATCACCCATCAGCCAGGCGAGACGTTCGGGGCGCTGCCGCAGATCGTCGGCACGCTGGAAACGTCGGCGATCGCCCTGATTATCGCGATCCCGGTGTCGGTGGGAGCAGCATTGGTGATCGTCGAGCGGCTGCCCCGGCGGCTGGCCAGCATCGTCGGCGGGTTCCTCGAGCTGCTGGCAGGCATCCCCAGCGTGATCATCGGCCTGTGGGGGGCGCTCACGTTCGGGCCGTTCCTTGCCCGCCACGTGACCCCGTGGATTGCCAGCCACGCGCCCGATGTGCCGGTTCTCAGGTTCTTCCGCGGCAATCCCGGCAACGGCCAGGGCCTGCTGACCTCGGGCCTGATCCTCGCGATCATGGTGATCCCGATCATCGCCGCGACATCACGTGATCTGATCCGCCAGGTGCCCATCCTGCCCCGCGAGGGCGCGATAGCACTGGGCATGTCCGATTTCGAGTGCGCTCGGCGGGTGACCCTGCCGTGGGTCAACAGCGGCATCATCGGCGCCGCCGTGCTCGGCCTCGGCCGCGCGCTCGGCGAGACGATCGCGGTTGCCATGGTCTGCGGGGTCGCGCTGGGGACCATTCCCACGAACCTCTATCAGGCCATGATCACGATCGCCGCCAACATCGTGCAGAACCTCGACTCCGCAATAGAGAGCCCGCTGGGCATCAAGACCTACGCCGAGCTCGGGCTGGCCCTGATGGCCATCACGCTGCTGACCAACGTGGCCGCGCGGCTGCTGGTCCGGCGGGTCTCCGGTACCGCCCTTCCCGTCGGCAGGGGGCTTTAGCATGAGCAGCACCAGCAGTGCGCCGTCCTCCGCCGCCGCGTCGCCACCGGGTCCGGCCGCGCCCGGCAGTACCGGCACGTTCGAGTGGCCGCACGTGCCGGTACGCAGGAAGATCGCCAACGCGGCGTTCTGGATAGCGTGCGCTATCGCCCTGGCCGTGATCATCATCCCCACGGTATGGCTGGCGGGCGGCATCATTGCGCGTGCCGTGCCGAGCTTCCAGTGGAACGTGCTGTTCACCGACACCACCGGTACCGGCGGCGGCCTGGAGAACGCCATCCTCGGCACTCTCGCGATCACCGCCGGCGTGCTGATCGTCGGCGGGACGATCAGCATTCTCACCGGCTTGTACCTGTCGGAGTTCGCCGTCGGCAGGCACCGCGGCATTCTGCGCGGCGCGTACGAGGTGCTGGCCGGAATACCGTCAATCGTGCTGGGCTTGGTGGGATACCTCACCCTCGTGGTGGGCCTGCACTGGGGCTTCGGCCTGCTGCCCGCTGTGCTGGTGATGTCGGTGATCGTCGTCCCCTACATCGCCAAGGCAACGGAGACCTCCCTTGGCCAGGTGCCCAGCTCCTATCGCGATGGCGCGGAGGCGCTCGGCATTCCGCCATCCTGGGCGCTCCGAAAAATCGTGCTGAAGTCCGCGTTGCCGGGCATCGTGACCGGCCTGCTGATCGCGATCGCGATCTCGGTGGGCGAGACCGCGCCACTGCTCTACACGGCCGGCTGGAACCAGACGAATCCCTCCGCCCAGCTGACCCATAATCCGATCGGATTCTTGACCTATCCCGTGTGGAGCTTCTTCGACAGTCCCGTCCATTCGCTGCAGGTCCTCTCCTACGACGCGGCCCTGCTCTTGTTCGTGTTCGTCCTTCTGATCATCATCGCGGGACGGTTCATCATCGCCTGGTCGCGGCGGCACGCGGAGTGACTGATCGTGATGCCGGAGGCCGGCGACGAGCCGGTTCATGCCGAGGGCGGGCCGGGTTTCTTCCGGCGCGCCGCGGCTCGGGCTCACGACAGTCCGGCCGCTGGCTCTGGCAAGCCGATCCCGTCGGCGGTTGAGGGGGCGCGAGGATTGGCTGCCGGGTCCGCTAGCGCAGGATCAGCGCGCGGGGATGAGTTTCGAGCCCGCCCCGCAGCTGAAGTCCTTGCTGATCGCCTGGCCGCGGCCCTCGTGCATCACGAGCCTGGCTGGCGCTTGCCCCGGCACACTGCCCTCGCCCGCCGCTACAACGTCAGCACCGCGCAGATCGACGCCGCGATCGGCGAGCTAGTCTCCCGCCATCTGATCCGCCGGCTGCCCGACGGGCAGCTGTACCGGGTCAGTCCCGTCGAGTACCTCATCCCGCTGGAGGGTGTGCCGGGCCTCGGCACCCGGATCGACCCGATGGGCGGCGACCTGACCTGCCGGAGCCGCCAGAGTTCCTGGCGCCGGGTGCCCGAGGACATCGGCCGGGCGCTGCACATCGACTCCGCCGAGCCGGTCTGCGTCGTGCGGGCCGTCTGGGCAACGAGGGTCGAACCCGCCGCGCACGCCACGACCTACCTGCCCGCGGAAATGGCTGGCCCGTTTATGGGCGGCCCGCCCCCGAGTGCGGCTGAGGCCGAAGGCCCAGCTGCTGCCGGCCCGGCCAGCACTCCTGCCACGGCCGCGCCTGCCGACCGCACGGCCGATGCGGCGCTGAGCCTGCAGCCGCTGACATCGGCCCCGGCACTGCCCCAGGCGCTCTGGGGCGACCTCGCGGCGATGGGCAAGCCCGCCGCGCTGCACATAGAAATGCAGCTGCCGCCCCCGTCGGTGGCCCGGAGCTTGCGGCTGACAGCGGGCCAGCCTGCGGCAATGGTGACAGTCCGGTTCGATGATCCGGCTACCGGCAGGCCGGCGGCGCTGACCGTCGCCGTGCTGCGCCCAGACTTGTTCCGGATCGTCGTCCAGACTGCGGAGGCGCCGCTGCCGGACGGCCGGGAGGGCAGTTTGCCAGGCGCCTGGACACACGCGGTCGAGGACTGGGAACCTTGACCCGTTATGCCTGCCCCCGCCATTGGCACCGCGGAGCGCATGCCGCGGCGCTCCCGCTACCTCGTCCCGAGTAGCACCCGCCGTCGCGGTGATTTCGTCGCGGCGGCGGCCATGGCGGCGCTGCTGGCGCATCTGCTGTTCGGTCAGCTCACGCTGGTGCTGGCGATCACCTTCGCGGTAGCTGACCGGGTCACCAGGTGGCGGCCGCAGTGGCTGGCCGCTCCTGCCGCCCTCGGCCTGATCTGGGCCCTGGCGATCGGCCCCGGCAGGGCGCTTGCCGGATTCGCTGCCGGGCCCGGCCAGGTGGCTGGCTACCTCGCCGCGGCCTTCGGCCACCCGTTCGCCCTGCTGCACGCGGCGCGCGCGTTCGGCGGCCTGCGGCACTGGCTGCCCCGGCAGTTCCCGGTCGCGCTGATAGCGGCGGCTGGCGAGGCTGCGGCGATCAGCTGGGCCTGGCGGCTGCGCCGGCGGCGGGCCGGGCAGCCGGTCGGCTACCGGGCCGGCCTGATCGTCGCGTCGCGGCGGCGCCGGGTCAGGGCCGCCCTGGCCGCCGGCGGCGTCGTGACGTCCGACGGAGCGGGCCTCGGCCTTGACCCGGCAACCGGGCGGCGGGTCGCGATCTCCTGGCGGGAAGCCGAGCGCGGCGTGCTGATCACCGGCACGGACGGGGCAGCCCTGGCGGAGTCGGGCGCTGCGTTCGCGCAGGCCGCGATCCGGCGGCGCAAGGCGGTGATCGTGATCGACCTGGCAAGCAGCGAGGGCATCTGCGCAGCCCTGACCGCGGCGTGCGCCGCTTCGGGAGCACCGCTGCGCTGCTTCGGCACTGCCGGGCAGGGCTGCTACGAGCCGGTGCGCGGCGGTCATCCGGCCAGGACCGCGTCGCTCACGATGGGAATGATCGACTGGTCCGCGGTCAGCGACGCTCGCAGGCGTACCTGCGCGGCCTACCTGCGGGACGCCTGCGCTGTGCTGGCAGCTGCCCCCGCTGATCCGCGCGTGCCCGTGCTGGACGACCTGGCCGGCTTGCTCCGGCCGGACGCGCTGCGCGCCCGGGCCGCGCTGGTGCCCGGCTATCACCCCCGCCGGCAGGTGCTCGCCGACCGGGCAGACGTCTCGGCCCGGATGCTGGCGGCAGATCCGGCCGCGGCGTGGGCGGCCGCCGAGCAGCTGTCCCGGCTGCGCGCCTCGGCGCTTGGGCACTGGCTGCGGCCTGCCGTCGGCTCAGACCCCGCAGCCGGCTCGGGACCCGCCGCCAGCCCCGGCGCCGGCTCAGGTCCCGCTGTCGGCCCAGGCCCCGGCGGCCAGCCCGCGGCTGTAATCAGCCTGGGCCAGGTGCTGCGCGACCGCGCGGTCGTGACGTTCGCCTTGGACCGGGCGGTGCACGGGCGGTCCGCTGCGATGATCGCCGCGCTGGCCGTCGGCGACCTGCTCGCGGTCCTCGCTGAGCTGCAGGCGATGGCCGTCCGCACCGACTGCCTGGCCTGGATCAACGGCTGCGAGATCCTGCCGCGCGCCCGTCTGGCCGACCTGGTCCGGCGCGGCGCGCAGACGGGGACCGCCGTGCTGCTCACGACCACGGCGGCTGCCGCCGCGACCGCGCTGGCCGGCGACGTCGGCGTGATCGTCGCCCGCGGCCCGGCCGATCCGGCCGTCGCGCAGCGGCTGGCGGAACTCATTCCCGCAGCCGGTGCGGGCGCGACCGCGGCCGGCGAGACGGGACCGGGGGGCAGCGACCCGTTCCGAATGGAAGGCAGCAACCGGGCAGCTGCCGGCAGTGCGGCCGATCAGGGTGCCGAAGCGCTCGCCCTGCTGATGCGGGGGCCGGGAGCGCGGTACCTGCCCGGCTGCGAGGCGGTCCCCGCCGCCGCGAGCGCCGCGGCGATGAGCGGCCGGGGCGACGCCGGCCACGGGGGCGGTCGGGCATGACGGGCCGGAGCCGGGCGCACGCAGCGACCGGAAACCCGGCGTGAACGGCCGCAGCGACGCCGGCGGGACGACCGGCGTGGTCGCCGAGCCCCGGCAGCCGCGCCGCCAGCGGCCGGGCATCGAGCCGGGCCGGATCTATCTGGGCTGGCAGCATGCGCTGCTGCTGCCCGACCCCGGCCCGATGCCGCGCCGCCCGGCGCCGCCGGAATTCGAGCAGCTCAGCCCGGACTGGGTGGCTGCGCAGCGACGTGAGGACCGTCAGCTCGCCCGGCCGCTGCGGCTGACGTGCCTGGGCTGCGCTGCGCTCGGCTGCCTCGCGGCGGCGCTGTGCTGGGCCGGCTTGCTGAACCCGGCGCTGACCGGCCTGGCGCTGGCCGTCGCGCTGGCGGCCGGCCTGGGCAGTGCGCGGGCCATCTGGCGGCGCGAGCAGGAGCTGAGGTCGGCGATCGAGGCCGAGGAGCGGCGGGTAGCCAAGATCCGCGCCGTGCAGCAGAGCCGGCTGGCAGCTCGGCAGGAGCAGCACGCCCGGCTGTACCGCGGGTGGCAGCACGGCCGCGCGGTGTTCGGCCGGCAGCCGCAGTGGTTCGCGGTGTCGCTGCCCGGCGACATCGACAGGATCGACGTGGCCGGCGGCACTCTGGCCGGCTGGTCCGCGCTGCTGACGATGATCGCCGCGCCGCGGCTGAGCGCGGGCGGCGAGGTGACGGTGCTCGACCTGACCGAGGGCGCGGTGGCCGCCGACCTGGTCGCGGTGGCACGCCGGTCCGGTATCGAGCCGCTGGTCTGGGTCATGCCCGGCGACCTGCCCCGGCTGGATCTCGGCACCGGCCTCGGCGCTGAGGCGCTGGCTGACGTGCTGGCGCTGACGGTCAGCGCCAGCGACGAACCGGACGGCGCTGGAGCGGCAGCGAAGGACGCGGCAAAGGATGCCGCGATCCTGGAACGGGTGCTCGACACGCTCGGCGGATCGGCCAGCATCGCCAGCCTCACCGCTGCCCTGCGGGCGCTGGCGCAGGTCGACGATCCGCGGGCCGACGTGCGCGCTGGCCTGCTGACCGCCGAGCAGCTCACCCGGATCAGCGCGCTGTTCGGCCGCGGCGCGGCCGAGCGGGTGGTGATCGAGCGCGCCTGGGCGCTGGAGTCCCGGCTGCGCAGGCTCGGCCAGCTCGGCTCCGCGCCGGTCCCGCTGGCGCCGAGCCGGCTCCGGGTGGCATGGCTGGACCGGCGCTCCGGGGCACTGGGCAACACGATGCTCGGCACCTACCTGACCGTTGCGATGACGCACATGCTCCGCCAGGCCCCAGCCGGGCGCCGGTGGGAGCACACGCTGTGCGTGCTGGGGGCCGAGCGGCTCGGCGGGGTGGTCCTGGACCGGCTCTGCGACGCATGCGAAACATCGGGGACCGGCCTGGTGGTCGCCTACCGGTCGATCCCCGCCCAGGTGCGCGACCGGCTGGGGCGGGGCAGCGCCGCGGTGGCGTTCATGCGGCTCGGCAACGCCCAGGACGCCAAAGCGGCGAGCGAGCAGATCGGCACCGAGCACCGTTTCGTGCTCTCGCAGCTGACCGACACGGTGGGAGAGTCCCTGACCGATACGGCCGGAGATTCCTACACCAGCACGGTCGGCACGGCCGATTCGGTATCGGACTCGGCGTCGGTGAGCGACACAGCGGGCGCCAGCACGGGGCGCGGCCGCAGCCGGCACGGGGCGTTCGCGCCATTCGCGGACTCCACCGGCACCGCGAGCAGGGACCAGAGCTTCTCCCGTGCCAGCTCCGACTCAGTTTCGCTGACCGAGGGCATCAACTCCAGCACATCCTGGGGCGTCAGCACGTCGCGTGCGCTGTCCGCGAGCACGTCCCTGGCGGCGGCGGCGCAGCGGTCCCGCGAGTTCCTGGTCGAGCAGCACGAGCTGCAGCAGCTGCCGCCGAGCGCGGTGATCATCACGCATGCCGGGCCGGCTGGCCGCCGCGTCGTGCTGGCAGATGCCAACCCGGCGATCATCGCGCTGCCTACGGCGACGCTGTCGAGTCTGGAGGAAGCCCGGGCTGCTGCTGCACGGGCTTCCTCCAGACT
>CABEEE010000520.1_pt1 | contig 44716 bp, 53 predicted proteins | sample 3423231 | NCBI WGS metagenome assembly CABEEE01 (sample SAMEA5534333, study PRJEB31848) | metagenome | biome: tundra; feature: field; material: soil | place: USA | collected 2013-05 | depth 0.15 m | reverse complement strand
CCCTCGTCCGGGGGCCGGGTGACATTCCAGGGGGGATCATCCGGTTGCGCGAGGCCCGGCTTGTCGCCGGGACCTGTCGCGCGAGGCACGAGGGTCGCGACGGGCGGTAGGGGGATCTTCGCTCTGCGGATGGCGCCACCCGGGGGCGTGGCGCCGTCCGCAGGCGGGGCACTGACTCAGCCCGGCCCGAGTTCATGCTTCGCCGAGTTCAGTGCAGCCCGAACTCAGTACAGCCGAGTTCAGTGCAGCCCGAGTTCAGTGCAGCCCGCTGATCTTCGCTGCGAGGGCAAAGTCAGCCGCCGTGAGGCCGCCCGCCGAATGGGTCGACAGGGTCAGCGTCACCTTGTTCCACTGGATCAAGAGGTCCGGGTGGTGATTAGCCGCCTCAGCCAGGTAGGCCACCGCCCCCACGAACAGAATCGCATCGCGGAAGTCGCCGCGGGTCGACGTCAGGCTGATGCTGCTCCCGGCATGCTCCCAGCCGGGCAGGTCGCTGAGCTTCGCGGTGATCTCATCTTCGGTTAGCAGTTCCATGCCACCATCATTCCTTGACTATGGGTGATCGTATTCCTTGATCGTGGTGGATAGCTGTGCCCAGGGCGCCACCGATCCACCACGATCATGGTTCCAGGCCAGGCGGCTGTCAGTTAAGCAAGCGCCGGCAGGGGTGACACCCGTCTGTCTAGATCGGCTGGGTGAGGTTGACAGTATTGCCGTCCGGGTCCTGGATGTGCGCGACGCGTTGCCCCCACGGCATGTCGTTCGGCTGGCCGAGCACACGTCCGCCAAGGGCCTTCACCCGTTCCAGCAGGCCAGCAACGTCCCCGGCGTCCACGCTGAGCAGAATCCGCTGCGCCGTGCCGGTCTCGGCATCCGCATCAGCCACCAAGCCGAGCTCGGCGTTGCCGACTCGGAGGCCAACGTAAAAGGCCGGGCCCTGGTCTGGCACTCGAGAGATTTCCACGGCCCCGAGCAGCGCCATGTAGAAACCCAGAAGGCGGTCCAGATCCGGGGTCATGATCACCGGCTGAATTGTGGCGGACATTCATCCTCCTTGGCGGGGAAGCTCAGACTCTAGGATCGGACGGCCTGTGCCCGCACCCCGCGGGTTCCTCTCGCGCCAGCTCAACAGCGGCGGCGGATCGTCAGGACTGGTTAGGGCTGGTCATGGCCTCGGCTTGCTAGGTGATCTGGAGCCAGACGGCGGGCGGCCCTCAGCCAGCCGAACGGATCAGTTCCGTAGGCCGGGACGCGGTGCACCCGCCGGACGTGGCGGGTGAATCGGCACAGGCACAGCGGATCGGCAGACAGCGCCTCCACATGATGGCCGGCCTGGGACAGCAGCGTCGCGCTGAGCCCGGCTCCATCACTGAGCAGGACTCGCACGGCGACCTCCTTGGGTATATGCTGTAAGCATACAGCATATACTCAGGAGTTTAATGGGCCGGACAGCACAGATCGGGCGGGCAGCGATCCTGGAAGCCGCGCTCAACATCGCCGATGATCAGGGGCTCGACGCGGTCACCATGCATGCCGTAGCCAGGCGCCTCCAGGTCACGCCCATGGCGCTGTACAGGCATGTAGCCAGCAAGGCGGCTCTCCTAGATGGCCTGGTCGAAGCATTGCTCACCGAGTTCCCGCTGCCCGCGCGGGAACTGCCGTGGGACGAGCGCCTAACAGCGCTGGCCTCCGGTATCCGTGCCACGGCCCGGCGTCACCCCGGCGTCTTTCCGCTGCTGCTGTCCCGGCCGACGGTCACCCAGACGGCGCTGCACGTCGGCGACATCATTTACGCGGCGCTGCGCCAGGCCGGAGTTGCGGAGCCCGACGTCGCGCGCACCGAGCGCCTGCTCAGCACGGCCGTCCTCGGGTTCGCCGTCAGCGAGGCCGCCGGCCGGTTCCGCCGCCACGATCAGACCGTGACCGACGAGGACTTCGCGCAGCTACAGCGATGGCTGCGCTGCCTTCTGCCCCCAGATCCGCCCCACAGGGCTTCCTCGTAGCACATCGCCTTGAGGACTGCGATCGCAGAGACACGCAGGAAGTTCGACCAGGATTTCCGGGAGGGTGCGGTCCGGCTGGTCCGGGGAGAACGGGAAGCTGATCTGGGCGAGGCGCACACTTTCGTCGTGCTGGAGCGGTCGCTGGCTCCGGTCGGTTGTACCGGTTGGAGCGGTGTTCTGTTTCGTGGTCTCCTCGAATCACGAGATACGGCACTGATCACCACGAGTGCTGCTTAACTGAGCAGCGGCAGCCGCGCACCGAGTTGGCAGAGAGAGTGCGGCGACCGCGCAAGGCGGCAGCGCGCGGTGACCGCTCACCCGCCGTGACGGCGACGGTCCCGACTTGATGGCCGCCAGTGGGCGGATCCGCGTACCGCCCATATGCCGCGGAGCCGGCCACGCGGCGCCGGGCACGCGGCGCCGGCAGCCGGGCTGGGCGGCGGAGCGGGCACCCAGGCTGTCGCTCCCCGGTAGGCTGGCCCAGGCCAGCGCTCTTCATCGTCCGGAGTTCACCTGTGACAGATCCCCAGTCCCCGACGCCTCGGCGCACTGCTGCGCCCCGGCGCACGCCGCTGACCGCTGTGCACGCGGAGCGGGGCGCGACCCTGACGGACTTCGCCGGGTGGCTGATGCCGCTGCGCTATGGCAGCGAGACCGCAGAGCACAACGCTGTCCGCAGCGCGGCCGGGCTGTTCGACCTCTCGCATATGGGCGAGCTGGCCGTGACGGGCCCCGATGCGGCCGCTGCCCTGGACTACGCCCTGGTCGGGGAGCTGTCCGCGCTGCAGCCTGGCCGCGCCCGCTACACGATGATCTGCGCCGACGATGGCGGCGTGCTCGATGACCTGATCGTCTACCGGCTGGCGGCGGAGGACTTCCTCGTCGTCGCGAACGCCTCGAACACCGACGTCGTCGCGGCGGCGCTGCGCGAGCGCGCTGCCGGCAAGGACGCGGCCGTCGCCGACCAGACTGCCGATTACGCGCTCATCGCCATCCAGGGACCGCAGTCGGTGAGCATTCTCGGCCCGCTCACTGACGCCACTCTCGCCGATGTGAGGTACTACTCCGGCTACTCCGCCAGGGTGGCCAGCTGCCCGGTCCTGCTCGCGCGAACCGGCTATACCGGCGAGGACGGCTTCGAGATCTTCGCCCGGCCGCAGGACGCGGAGCGGATCTGGGCTGTCCTGAGCAAGGCCGGGGCTGCCGGAGGGCTGGTACCGGCGGGCCTGGCCGCTCGGGATACGCTCCGGCTGGAGGCGGGCATGCCGCTTTACGGCAATGAGCTCGGCCCGGGCATAACGCCGTTCGACGCGGGTCTGGGACGGGTGGTGAAGCTTGACAAGCCGGGTGACTTCGTCGGCCGCTCGGCGCTCGCCCGCCGCGCGCGGGCAGCTCCCGAGCGCGTCCTGGTGGGCCTGACCGCCCAGTCACGCCGGGTACCCAGACACGGTTATGACGTGCTCTGGGACGGCGCGCCCCGCGGGACGGTCACCAGCGGCGCCCCGTCACCCACGCTGGGCGTGCCGATCGCGATGGCCTACCTCGAACCGGACGCCGCGCGGCTGGCGGCTGGCGGCGACGGTGCGGGGCGCCTCGCGGTCGACGTCAGGGGCAGTGCCGAGCCCGCGACGCTGACCTCGCTGCCGTTCTACCGCCGTCGCGCCTAAAGCAGGTCCGCGCAGGCACAACGGGCAGTACTGGCATCTGGCACAGAGAGGGCGACCATGACCGTTCCCGAAGAGCTGCATTACACCCCTGAGCACGAGTGGGTGGCCGTCAGCGACTCCACCGCGACTGTCGGCATCACCGACCACGCTCAGAACGCGCTGGGTGACGTCGTCTACGTCTCCCAGCCGCCACCTGGCGGCAAGGTCTCGGCCGGCGAGCCGTGCGGCGAGGTCGAGTCGACCAAGTCGGTCAGCGACATCTACTCCCCCGTCGACGGCGAGGTGACGGAGGTCAACGGCGAGATCGACGATGACCCCGGCCTGGTGAACTCCGATCCGTACGGGGCGGGCTGGCTGTTCAAGGTCAGGCTGGCGGACGACGAGGAGCCGCCGGGCCTGCTCACGGCAGCTGAGTACACGGCCCTGATCCGGGAAGAGGAGTGAGCCTGGCGGCCACCGAGCGTGACCTAGCTAGCGCGGTACAACGCCGCGACGGTGCACCTGGAGCCGCCGTTCGCCGTCGCCGACCTCGCGGCCCGCGCGCAAACGCGGCAGCGATGACCCCGGCGGGCAGCGGGAAAGCCGATTCGGCTGGCGAGCAAGTCCGTGCACAGCCGCCGGGTGCTTGACGAGGTGCTGCGGCTGGACGGGTTCGCGGCATTCTCGCCTGCACCCTGCCCGAGGCGCTCCGGCTGGCCGCAAGCCAGGCCAGCAATGACACCCGGCCGCGCTGGCCAGGGAAATCGTCGCCCGGCCGGGACTCGCGCTGGCCGACCTGATGGCATACGAGAGCCAGATCGCCGGAGTCGGGGATAATCCGCCCGGCAGGCCCGTCTACGCCCGGGCAATCCGCTATATGCAGCGAAAATCTGGCGACGAGCTGGCCAAGCGCCGCGATCGTTGCCGCGGTCCGTCAGGTGTCGCCGCTGGAGTTTGTCAACGGCGGCGGGACGGGCTCGCTGGAGAAGACGACCGCAGAGGCGGCGGTGACCGAGATCGGCGCCGGATCCGGGCTCTACCACCCGCGGCTGTTCGACAGCTACCGCGGTTTCTCCGGCCGGCCAGCCGCCCTGTTCGCGCTTCCGGTGGTACGCCGGCCAGGACGGGGCGTGGTGACCGCGCCGGGCGGCTGCCGAGCCCTTACCTGCCGACCGGGCTACGGCTCGATTCCGCCGAGGGCGCGGGCGAGGTCCAGGCGCCGCTGCTCGGCCCGGCCGCCGACAGCTTGCGCATCGGCGACAGGGCGTGGCTGCGGCATGCCAAGGCGGGCGAGCTGTGCGAGCGGTTCAACGAATTGCACCTGATCGAGGACGACACTGTAGTGGCGACCGTGCCCGCATACCGGGGCGAGGGCCAGGCGTTCGGCTGACGGCGCCGTCTCCGATCCGTCCCCGAGCCACTCCCGGGCCGGCTACTTCCTCCGCCGCCCCCAGATCCGGATGATCACGATGCCGGCCACTGCCAGTCCCACGGCGATGGCCGCCAGCTGGACGTCGGCCCTGGCGAGCTGCTCCTGCACCTGCTTGCGGAGCCGGCGCACGTTGTTCGCCGGGCTTACCCGGTCGGCGATGCTGTCGATGGTGCGTGCCAGGTTCTCCCTGGTGCGCTCGATCTCGGCGACGACCGCGTCGGGGTCACGGCTGGCCACTTTGCCATTCACGGCGACTGTGCCGTGCACCTGGACTTTTGCGTCCGGATCGGCCATAGCACGCTTCCCTCCTGGGCCGGCGCTTCCTTGGCGGCGCGGCTTCCGCCTAGTGTCCCAGGCTGCGGGCTGCGGCGCACGGCCGGCTGGCCGTCAACCGCCAACCGCGCCGGGCGGCCGCGGAAGGGGTACTCCCGCGGCCGCCGCCGCGCGGCCGGCCCGGTGCTGGCCGGCCGACCCAGTCCTGGCTGGCTGGAGCTGGCCAGTGCGTGCGCGGCGTGAATGATCGCCTGGCAGGCGCGGGTCTGCACTCCGGCCTGCGGCACTGGCACGTCAGCGAACGCAGCAGCCTCCAGCCCGCCCGGCCAGGGTATCCCTGGCCACCTCGAGCGCTCGCAGGGCGCGATCGACCTGCCGGTAGTCGTCCCGCAGGCCGGTCAGGTACATCAGGGTCGGCCTGATGTCGGTCTCGTCGGTCCACAGTCCCGCCAGGTGCGTCTGCGCGACAGTGATCTGGCCACTGTCGGGACCCGCCGAGCTGGGTCCCTGGTTCGGCTGGTTGCCGTCCAGGCCCAGGTGCTTGACGCCAGGACCCACGTATCCGATGTAGTTGGCGTTGATCTCGGCGGCATAGTCGCCGTGATCCCAGGCGTATTCGGCAGGGAGAGTCCTGGCACGCGTACTTCCCCTTTGCAGGAACCTGTCAGCGGCGCGGCCTGCAGGCGGTAGTCGGGCTTGGCGAACATAGCCACCGTCGGCGCCCGCGCCGGGTCGGCATTCACCATTTGCAGGATCGCCTCCTCGGTCGGGTCCGCAAGGTAGTTCGCGATCGTCTCGCTGGTGTTGCCTAGCTACGGTTTGCTGGCCATGAGCCCGGGCCAGGTCGCGGTCGAAGGTGCGGACCGTGGGCGTGTCCGGTCCCTGGTTGACGGTCAGGTAATATTCCGGTGCCGTGTCATCGTCCATGCTGAACGCAGTCTGTCGCCTTCTCGGTGCCAAGCAGGCCGGTCACGTTCGCGTCCAGCTCGCCGAATGATCCCGCCGGGTAGGTGCACTCCACGTCGGGGGTCACCATGTCGCCGCTCGCTGTCGCACCGTCGCAGGTAGCCGGGCGGGCTGAATTGCCCGGCCGATGTCGGCGCCGGCCTGGTGGTCGGCCTCGTCCGAGCTGATGATGAACAGCGTGTTCTTCGGCGTGATCCCGTTGGCGGCCAGGCGCTGGAAAAAGATGCCGAACGCCTGGTTGTAATACTGCGCCTGCTCGACGCAGCAGGCGGTGCCGCTGCCCAGCGCGTCCGGGGCGCGGGTGCAGGCGGACAAGCGGGATGAACTCGTTGCCGTGCAGGTCAGCGATGTATGCATCGATGACAGGCGCGCCGCTCTCGAGCATGTCCGCCACGTAGGCGAGTCCCTGCGCGGCGTCAGGCCAGGGACGGGTTCGCGTCGTGACCGGCGGCGGGGGTCGACGCCGTGTCGTACACCGGGAGTCCAGTAGGCGAGCGAGCCGACCGGGTCGGTCGTGCCGTCGGGAGCAGGTCTGGTAGCTGTTGCTGACCGGCATCCCGGCCCGGTCGCCGTACAGGCCGGTGAAGGTCGTCAGCAGGTCATCGGCGGTGCGCGCGATCAGCGGCGCGTGGTTGCTGGTCAGCGCCGTTGCCGAGATCGCCGCTGGTAGCCGGGGAAATGTGCTGGGCCGTGCCCGGCCCGGGCGGCTGCGGCCGCCCCGGCCGCAGTGGCCCCGATGATGGCGAGCGCGCTTACGAGCGTCGCGCTCGCGGCGGCTCTGAGGCCAGGCCGCCGGCGGCCGCGATGGTGCTGTCGCATCCTATGCTCCTCCTCGGCCTGAGACTGCGGCAGGCTTGCCGGACACCCAGCCGATAACGCCAAGAGCACCGGCCAGACTCCAGGCGACGGGAGGGCAACGACGGAAACAACCTTTGCGCTGCAGTTTTGCCTTTCAGGCTGAACCATGGGCACATCTAGTGCAATGTCCTCGTACAGGGCGTTATGGCGTACAGGTGTCATGGCATGCGGGACTGCGCGACAGCGAACCGGTCCCGCTGCCGCGCAATGGCGGAAAGAAGGGTGTCGACCAGTGCGAGGTACTTCACCGCGTGGTCGCGGGTGGCCCGTGCCGGGTCGCTGGCGGCGAAGTTGCGCAGGCTGACGATGCCATCAACCGCGCGGACCATCGACTCGGGCATGAGCCCCTGATCCCGCGCGAACCGCGCCACCGCGGTCGGATCACCGCTGCCGACGGGCAGCAGCTTGCGCTGGCGTACAGCAGCTCGCGAAGGACTGCCTCGACGGCGCCTAACGCCTGGGCAAATGCGGCCGGCGGATCGTCCTGAGCCTGGCCGGCGAACCTGAGCAGCACCGGGATCGCCGCCGGATCGGTGTGCCCAGCCGACACCGCCGCGGTCAGCTCGGCATTGGCCTGGCCGACGACGCGATCAAACTCAGCGTCGGACTGACCGGCCCGCAGCCGCCGCAGGCTCGCCGCGAGCTGCAGCAGAATGTCTACGATCGGACGGCGCAGGACCACGACGAGTGCCACGACCGCGAGCGGCCATGCCAGGCTCCTGGCAAAGTCCACGACGAATTGCAATCCGGACATGCCAGAGAAACTAGCGGAAGTGGTTGCGCAATGCTGGTTACCTGGCTGCGCAGTGCCGGTTACATGCGTCGGCAAGAACATCTCGCAGCCAGCACCACGCCTCGCCTAAGATGCGGGCCATGGTGGTGCGGGCAGTCATTTTTGACTGGGGCGGAACGCTGACCCCGTGGCACACGATCGACCACGTCGATCTGTGGCATGGCGTCTGCGGGCTGCATTATTCCGACGGAGAGCACGCAGAGGTCGCCCGGGCGATCTTCGAGGCCGAGCGGGAGCTATGGCTGTCCGCCGAGGAAGAGCACCGGAGCGCGACGATCTTCCAGGTGTTCAAGCGGGCCGGCGTGGCGCCCAGCGAGGAATTCCTGGCGAGCTACCTGCGCGCCTGGGAGCCGCACACATTCACCGACCCCAAGGCGGACGGACTGCTGCGTTACCTGCGCGACCGCGGGATCAGGGTCGGCGTGCTGTCCAACACGATGTGGCCGCGCAGCTGGCACGAGGACGTTTTCCGCCGTGATGGGGTGCTTGACCTCATCCACGGCGCCGTCTACTCCAGCGAGATCGGCTGGACCAAGCCGCATCCGGAAGCCTTCCGCGCCGCGATGGCCGCCGTCGGCGTCGCGGACCCGGCTGAATGCGTCTTCGTCGGCGACCGTCCCTTCGACGACGTGCACGGCGCCAAGAGCATCGGCATGCGGGCCGTGCTGATCCCGCACAGTGCGGTTCCGCGCTATCCGGACGCCCGGCCAGATGCCGTGATCAGCTGCCTCGAGGACCTTGTCCCGCTGATCGACGCCTGGGCAGGCTGAGCAACTCACCATCATCACTAATTTATATAAATCAATGATGTAGTTCCTGCATGCACGGAACGCAGACTGAACCGGCCGCTGGCCCGGCTGCCGCGCGCAGCGCACCGCCGGACCCGGCCGCTGAGATCAGCCTTGTGCTGGAACGGCTCGCCAGCTGGCTGCGGCGGGCAACGCCGGCAGTCGAATGGAACTCCGTCGCCCTGAGCACGCTCGCTTTGCTCGCGCGGCGCGGCCCGCTGCGCATCACCGGTCTCGTGGCCGCCGAGCGGATTACCCAGCCCGGCATGACCAGCCTCGTGCGCCGGATGGCGGCGGTGGGCCTCGTCGCCGGAAGGCGGAACCGGCCGACGGTCGGGTCACGCTCGTCTCGGTTACCCCGGCAGGCCTTGCTTACCTCGAACAGATCCACCAGATGCGGGCAACGGTCATCGCCGAGCAGTTGCGCGGCCTGTCGCCCATCCATCTGCAGTCCCTCATCGACGCGCTGGAGGCTCTGGCCGCCCAGCCCGCCACCCCCGGAGCAGAAACGACATGAACGGTGCCGACAGCGCTGCAACCATGCACGACACTGCTGCCAGCGACGACACTGCTGCCAGCCGCGATCAGACGTCCGCCGAGCATCACTGCGCGTTCTGGGTCCTTGTAAGCTAGCCGGCCGGGTGGCCCGGGGGGATTTCACCCCCGGGCTCCCACAGAACGGAACGTGACAGTCTCCCGTCATTCCGCTCTTCTCACCTGATCCGTTAGAACTCGGTCATCCACGCCCAGTGGGCGAACAGTCCGGGCTCGCGTTGCAGGAGCCCGTACCACCAGCGCTTAGCGTGCTTGAATGCCCTCAGCCGCCTGAACTTCCTGCGGGCCCAGCGCACCAGGTAGGTGTTGATGCGCCGCAGGAGACCGTCCATCTCGGTCCGGTAGAACTTCCCGTAGTAGTTCATCCAGCCGCGAATGACCGGATTCATCCACTCCGCGAGTTCCGCCAGGTCCGAGGTGGTGCGCAGGTTGATCCTCCACCTGCGGACTACGTGGCCTTTGTCTTTCAGTGCGTCCCCGCTGATCGCCGGGAGGAACGCAGTGAACATGCTCTTCCCGTCTCTGGCCGGGGCTTTCCTGGCCCGGAACGTGTACCCGAGGAAGGTGAACGACGTGCACGGGTAATCCAGCCGCCGTTTCCTGTCCTTGCAGTACACGATCTTGGTCTTGCCGGGATGCAGGCGCAGCCCGGCTTCCTCCATCCGGTCCGACAGCGCCGCCCGGACCATGAACAGGCTGGCGAGCACGGGTGATACCGCCGAACCCTGCGGGGCAATAGCCACGCCCGGCCCTTAACTCCCCGGCATTGAGGCTAGCCGCGTGGTGGTGCTTGCGACTTATCGGGAGCTTTTCGCGGCGATCGCCAGCTCTGCGGGTGCGCTGACGGGCTTGTTGTTCGTCGCTATGTCTGTGGCGCCGCGCCGTAACCTGGTGTCCGGGCCGGTCGTCATTCAGCAGGTCCGGGCTGCCGCCGCGCTGCTGGCGTTCACTAATGCGCTGGCCGTCTCGCTCTTCGGTCTCGTGCCGGGGAACAATGTCGGGTATCCGGCTGCCGTCCTGGGTGTCATCGGCGTCTTGTTCACCGCCGCGGGGATGCGATCCATCCTTTCCAGCCCTTCGACGCTGCACCGGCGGCGGCGGCAGCTCGGGCTGATCATCCTGCTTCTGCTGATCTTCGGCGTCGAGCTTGCCGAGGGCATCGTTCTCATCGCGGACCCGCACCGCATCGGCCCGGTGCAAGTGATCGGCAACGCGCTGGTCGCGTCGCTGCTCACCGGAATCGCGCGTGCGTGGGAACTGGTCGGTGACAGGGACACGGGCATCATTGCCTCGATCGCAGTACTCACCGGCCACGCCCAGTGCGCCAGGGCCGAACGGCCTTCCTGCTCCCGAGGCCGCCGGCACCACTGAAGCTGGCGGCTCCTCCGGACACGAACCAGATGCTCATCGAGCGGGCGAACACGCCGAGTGAGCCGAAGAGGCCAGGCAGTCTCGAATAGTGGCTCTGCCTCCGCGGGCGGGCCGGGTGAAGGGTCACTTGCCCGCGCTTGTCGGTAGCTGGTGCGCAGTCTGCACGGTACCCGCGAAACTGGGCGCTGCGCGCAGTGATGTCCACGCTGGCCGCGACATCGCCCAGCCCGCACGCCAAGGTCGTTAGCGATGCAACAGGACCCGGCCGAGGCTGGTATCGAATCTCCTCCGCCAACCGCAGAGGGGCTGCATCTGGCGGCGAGCAGAAAATCGCCAGGCCGGACGCCGACGAACATCGCCAGCGCCGCGACGCCGATTTGGCCATGCCTCATGCGCCCTGTGCCTAGTCACCGCCATCATGGGCCGGCCCGGTCTGTGCTCGGCGCCCCGATCGCGTCCACGAGCGAGGTGGCACCACGAATCCTGTTAGGAGCGGCCCTCGCCTGTGCAACGGCGGCATCTCGGGCTGACCGTTCAGAGTAGGTCGTCGAAGCATGGGGCGCCGTCTTCGAGCGCGACGTGGGCGCCGTTCGCGGCGAGGCTGATGGCGTGACACCAGCCGCGCTGCACCAGGATGTCGAAGGCCTGGGCGCGCATGTCCGAAGCGCTGGCTCAGGCTATCGTTTCGGATGCCGAAATCACCAGGAAGCTGAGCTGTGGCGTCAGCAACACCACGACCGGGCTTGGCGGTACGGGGTTATGCGACCAGCCGGCCTCTGACCGCGGCGCTGGACCTGCTCGGACGGCGCTGGGCGTTGCGTATCCTGCGGGAACTCCGAGATGGGCCTCGGGGGGCAAAGGCGCTCCAGGCCCGGTGCGAGAGGATGTCCTCCAGCGTGCTCTGCCAGCGACACCGGGAACTCGCCGACGCAGGCCTGCTGCGCAGCGACGACAACGAGGCCTACAAGCTGACCCAGCAGGGAACGGGACTCGGCGCGGCCCTCGAGCCTCTCCACGCCTGGGCCAAGAGCTGGCCGGGGCAAATGGCCAGAGGACGCCGACCCATCCAGTAGCCGGCACGATGGCCGCAGCCGAGCGACGGCCGCGCGATGCGGGTCGACCGCAGACCGCCTTCGTCCGGGAGCGCTTGGGGCGGGAGTGCCCTCGGGGTGCCGTTCACGACGCGCTTGCGGCGCGGTCCATGACTGGCGCGCCGAACGCGGAACCGCCTGATCCGTAAGCCGGCGGCTGTTCCCCTGCTCGTGTCTGCATGTGACGTGTTTCACGAACTAGCAGACGGGCAAGCGGCGTTGTACCGGATGTGAAGCGGGCAGGGTGCCTTGCGGCACCGCGCAGTGCGGCCGTGGCTCAGCCGGGTGGCCAAGTGCTGCCCGGAGAGTTCCCGCTGCGAGACGGCACGCCTGCGCTGATCTGGCCGCTGCTGCCCACCGATGCCGAGACGCTGCGCGACGGGTTCCGCCGCCTGTCGCCGGATTCGCGACAGCACCGGTTCCTGACGGTGCTCAGTGAACTCGATGACTCGATGATCCGGCGGCTTGTCGGCAGCGCTGACGGGGTGCATCACATCGCGCTCCTGCTGATCGTGCTGCCGCCAGAGGGCGAGGAGGGCCCGGTCGGGGTCGCCCGCCTCCTGCAGTACCCCAATGATCCGGCCACCGCAGATATCGCCGTCACCGTCGTCGACGACTGGCAGGGACGAGGCGCCGGCACCGCACTCGTCTCGGCGCTGATGGCCCGGCGCCCGGCGGCGGTCACGCGGCTCTGCACGGTCGTCGAAGCAGGCAACCGCGCGTCGCTGGCGCTGCTTGCCGGGGCCGGGCGCATGTCTACGGGCCCGGTTCACCGGGGCGTCCTCGACGTCACGGTTGAGCTCGCCGCGCCCGAAACCGCCCGCAACGAGTGACCGGCTCCCGAACCTGCCAGCCGACCTGTGGTCGTCACGCAGAAGTGAGCCACGCCCAGGTAAGCCGGCCGCCTGGTCACCGCCGTGCCACCCTCACCGCCGGGCCGGTGGCGCGCCGAACGACGTTCGCGTCGCTGCTAACGCTAACGTCGCCGGGTTCGCGTACCGATTCGGAGCGGCCCCCCGCCAGCATCAGAGCCACCAGCGCCGTGCTCACTCTGCGGAGCCGACGGGCGGGTCAGGGCGCTGCGCTTCGTCGCCGAGCGCCTCGTTCGCTGCCCAGCCAAAGATACACGTGGACATGGTCAAGCCGGCCAGGTCGGCGCGGACCGCGAAGACTCGGTGCCTGGCCTGTGCGATCGCCGGATCGCCTGGCTCGGCCAGGAAAGCGAGCTGTGCCAGGTGCCCGGCCAGGCCGGCCGCAGACAGGGGCGCTTCAGCAGCTGCGCCGGTGCCCTGATCGCGTGGATGGCGTCGTCGAGGCCGCCGCCGGCGTTCATCACCTCGAGGGTCTGGCTGCCGAGCGCCTCCAGCAGCTGCGCCGTGTTGGCCAGCGCCGCCCGGATGCGGGCCGCCCCGATGACCGGCAGGCCCCACCCGCTTGTCCGGCAGCCAGGTGACTGTGTGGTCGTCAGTCTCCCCCTTCTCGTGCCGCAGCAGCAGGCTGACGTCGCCGACATGCAGGGTGAGCTGGTCGCGGTAGGTGCGGTCGGGTAAGCGGTACTCGGTGGGCCAGCGCCGGTCAGCCGCGCCGAACTGGCGCTGGTTGATCACCTCGTCATAGCCGGCCCTCATGATGTACCGGTCGAAGCGCAGCGGCAGGGCCTCGTGCGCGACGGCAACCGGGGCCGGCCCGCCGCTGACGCAGACTCCGCCGCCCAGACGCTCACGCCGAGCACGTGGTCGATGTAGCCGTGCGAGTACACGGCGGTGCGCAACCGGCGGTCGGTCCAGCGGCGCAGTTCGGCGTGCACGGCTGCGGCGACGAACGAGCTGCCGGTATCGACGAGCGCCTGGCCCGCTGACGTGCTGATCGCGGAGACGTTGGCGAGGGGACCCAGCGACCCCGTCGCAGATCTCGGCAAGGCCGCCGAGATGACTGACCGGGTGATACTCGCCGGGCGGCACCTCGCCCCGCCAGAACCGCCCGGCCAGCTGCAGCACGCCTTCAGGCTTGATCCTCTGCCTCCCTGATCAGGGCTGGCCGCGAAAGGCTGCGTACCATCCCGGGAACTCCGCCAGCGAGGCGAAGGCGACCCCCGCCCCGGCCGCCAGCAGGTCCTCGCGGCTGAAGGAACCCGTCGCCACGCCAGCCGGGTACGCACCACCCGTGCCCGCCGCGAGCATGTCATCGGGGGTATCGCCGACGTACACGGCAGCGCCGATGCGGCTGAGCACGGTGGCCTTCTCCGGTCCGTGCACGTGCGCGAACAGGTCATCGGCTGACAGCCCGGCCGCGAGCATGCTGGGCCCCACCGAGACCGGGTGCTTGGCGGTAACGATGACGGCCCGCGCCCCGGCCAGCCGGACGGCGGCAATCGCTTCGTGCGCACCCGGCAGCGCCGTGGTCAGCCGCGAAGCCAGCGGGATGTAATGGCGCCGGTAGTCTGCGGCAGCCGACTCCCGCTCCGCGGCCGGGAACCAGCAGGCGACCTCGTCCTCGAGCTTGGCACCCTGCCGCCGGTCAATCGCCGCCACGTCGATGCGCACGCCCGTCTGCCGCGCCAGCGCCGACCATGCAGCCAGGATCGTGGCCCGGGAGTCGATCAGCGTGAGGTCCAGATCGAAACCGACGGACCCGGCTGCTGCCCCCACCCGCTGCACCCCCGCTCCGCAGCTTGCCGGCGGCTGCTGTGAGTTCACAGGATACGGACAAGGAGGGCGCCCGCGGCCAGGAGGCGCACTCGACGGTCCGCCGTCGGCTACCGGCCGGACTCCGGCTACCGCTGCCGGCTAGCGGACCTGAGCACCTGCCGGACCCGCAGCCTGCTGCCCGTGCGCAGGATCGCTCGTCCGTAGATCGTGCCCGCCAGCAGGGCCATCGCGACAGTGGCGGCGAGGCTGATCGCTGCGGACAGTATCTGCTGCCAGGCCGGCGCCGCCCCGACCGCGACCAGGACAGGCATTGCCACCGGCGCCGTGAACGGCACGAACGCCAGCACGTGGTAGAACCAGTTCACGCCGCTGGCATACAACACCGTGAAAGCCAGGACGTAGGCGAGAATCAGCGGCACCTGCAGCGGCAGGCTGGCGTTGTAGGCGTCGGCCTGGCGGCTGATCAGCGAACCTGCCGCCGCATAGGCGGTGCAGTAGAAGGCATAGCCGAGCACCAGCCAGAGCGCTCCGGCAAGGACAACCGCGGTGGCGGCGCCGCGCACCGCCGCGGAGCCGAAGGCGTAGCCGAGCCCGAGGTAGGCGCCGACGAGCACGGCGATCTGGGCAACGGCCAGGATGCCCATGCCGATGACCTTGCCGGCCAGCAGCTGAACCGGGCGCAGCGTGGTCAGCAGCACCTCGACGACCCGGCTGGCCTTCTCCTCGCCGACGCCGATGGTGATCCGCACGCCGTATGTGAGGATGATCACGTAGACCAGGATGGCAGCGGCCAGGCCGGTCAGCCTGCTGGCCAGGCCGCGGGGCGGCGGCGTGAGACCACGTACGGGAAGCGCGATCCCCTGCTGGGCCAGCCGGCCGGCCGCGGCGGGCGGCAGCTCGGCATAGAGCCGCTGCAGGCCGCCGACCTGCGACAGGGCGCCAGCCAGGGTCGCGCCTGGCGAGCTGGCGCCCGCAACCGCCTGCTGCTTGACGAGCACTTGCCGGTCGCCGATGAGGGCAGCGGCCAGGCTGCCGGAGCGCAGCCGCGCCTCGGCCGACGCCACGTCAGGCAGCGGGACCACTGTCACCGTGGTTCCCGAGATCCGCCCGGCCTCTCGCGCGGTCTGGGCCAGGGCGGCGGCAGGGCCGCCGACGATGCCCACCCGGGCTGAGCTATGCCCGCCGTGGACGAGCGCGGGAATGACGGCTCCCGCGGCCGCCGCGATCACCAGGATCACCGAGGCGATCCAGAACGACCGCGCTCGCGCCCGTTCCCGGATCTCGCGGGTGGCCACCAGCCAGGTCAGCTGCCACCAGTTGCCGGTCATGAAGGTCCTCCTGGCAGTGCAATGGAGCCGCCGGAGCTCCCGTTCGCTGGCATGGATCCGACTGCGTCGCGGAACACCTCGGACAGCCTTCTGCGCACGAAGCCGAACTGCTCCACCGGTCCGGCAGCCCGCGCCCGGTCGAGCACGGCCTGCGCGTCGGCGCGGTCGTGCAGCACGAGCACGACTTTGCCAGCGGTGATCTTGTCAATTTCCGCGATGCCGCCCAGATCCCGGGCCCAGCGGCCCGCGTCGTCCCCGGCTACCCGGACGGCGACCCGCAGTTTCCCGGCCCGGCCCAGGTCCTCGACGCTGCCCTGAGCCACCAGCCTGCCGCGATGGATGATCGCCACCGACTGGCACAGGTGCTCGACGAGGTCGAGCTGATGGCTGGAGAAGAGCATGGTCACCCCGGCGGCGGCCCGCTCGGCGAGTACCTCGCTCATGACATCAACGCCGGCCGGGTCCAGGCCGGAGAAAGGCTCGTCGAGCACGAGCAGTTGGGGTTCGTGGACCAGAGCCGCTGCCAGCTGGACGCGCTGCTGGTTACCGAGCGAGAGTGCCTCGACTTTCGCCTGGCCCTGGTCGGCCAGGCCCAGCCGCTCGCTCCACTGGAGCGCGCCCGCCCGGGCCTGCGCGGCAGTCAGGCCGTGCAGCCGGGCCAGGTACTCAAGCTGCTCGAGCACCCGCATGGCCGGGTAGAGCCCGCGTTCTTCCGGCATGTAGCCGATCCGGCTGCGTGCTTCCTGGCCGATGGCCTCGCCGTTCCAGCGCACCTCGCCAGCATCGACGGCCGTCACCCCGACGATGGCCCGCATCGCAGTGGTCTTGCCCGCTCCGTTGGGGCCGAGGAATCCGAACACCTGACCGGGCGGAACAGTGAAGCTCAGCCCATCCAGCGCCAGAACGTCGCCGTACTGGCGGCGTAAGCCGGTCAGTTCCAGCACCGCGCGCTGGCCGCCCACTTTCCCGCCTCTCCGCGATTCCTGCTCTGAACTTATCGTCCCGCAGGGCGCCGACGATTGCCGACGGCCCGATGGAGGGGGAAGGTCCTGGCTCGCTGCGGCGTCTTCCTCGCCCTCGGCGGGCAGCCGGCGCGATGGTGCTCTGCCGGGTCCTCGGCACTGCGCGCGGCCTGCCGCAGCTGGCGCGGCGGCTGATTTTCCTGCTGGTGTACACCGCGATGCTCAGGGCAGCCGCCGCGCACGCTGACCCCGCACTGGTGATCCGCTACTTCGGCTCCAAGAACGACCTGTTCAAAGCCGCCCGCCGGCCCGACTTCAGCAAGATCACCGGCAGCACGCGGCCGCTTACCGCCGACAGCCTCACCCGCTCACTCGCCGGGATTCCTGCTCGAGCAGGGAACCCGGGTGTTCGACATCGCCGCACTCGGCGGGGAAGACACCAGCGAGCACCTCCGCAGCCAGCTAAGAGAGGTACTGGTCAGGCCGGCGCTCGACGCCTTCGGCCTGCGGCGGGAGGCAGCGCCCGGGTCGAGGTCATCGCTGCCCTGATCGTCGGCGTCGGCTTCCTCCGGCAGCGCATCCGCACACCCGCCCTCAGCGCGCTGAACGCAGAGCAGCTAACCGACTTGCTACGGCCCCTGGTGGCAGGAATGCCCAGCCAAATCCGAGGGCCGGCACCCGATCAGGGACTCGGCGTGAGCAGCGCACGCCGACACCGGGATCCCCTCGGCGTCCACGATCTGCCACCCGGTCTGCGCGCGCCCGCGGTACGCAATGCATCTGGATTCAATTAGTGGGGCCGGTGGGATTCGAACCCACACTGCCGCGGACCTAAACCGCGTGCCTCCTGCCGTTGGGCTACGGCCCCGGGGGATTCTGCCGGACTGCGACGGGCGGAAACCGGGCCATGACCGGCCATGGGCCGACCACGACCATCAGGGCCGGTCAGGGCCGGTCAGACGCCGAGATCATTGCGGAGCCGGTCGACGTGGCCCGTCGCCTTGACTCCGTAGTAGGCGTGCTCGATCCTCCCGTCCGTCCCTATTACAAAAGTAGACCTGATCACGCCGACCGACTTCTTCCCGTACATCATCTTCTCCCCGTACGCCCGGTACGCCGTCAGCACCTGCCGGTTGGGGTCGGAGAGCAGCGGGAACGTCAGTTCTTCCTGATCGCGGAACTTGGCGAGCTTGGCCGGGCTATCCGGCGAGATCCCCAGCACGGTGAAGCCCGCATCGGACAGGTCGCTCTTGCTGTCGCGGAAGTCGCACGCCTGCTTCGTGCAGCCGGGCGTCATCGCCGCCGGATAGAAGTAGAGGATCACCCGCCGGCCCCGCAGCGAGGAGAGGGTCACCTGATTGCCATCGGCGTCAGCCAGGGCAAAGTCGGGCGCCGCAGCACCCGCCGCCAGCCGCTCGTCCGCCACATCCGCTCCCTTCACAGCCCGTTTCCGTCGCCTCTACCGTACTGGCCGGCCGTTTCGGCTCTCATCGGAACCGGGCGCCCGTTCCGGCGCTGATCGGAACTGAGCGGCGGACTAGAGCTTGCCTATGGTCGACTTTTCTGGTAATTCGCACCGTAACAGCCGTCCCGCGTGGCACAGCAGGGCCGTGCGGCAGGGTTCCCGGCCATTTTCTGCGGTGCTGCCGTCGCCCTCGCGGCCGGCTGCTCGTCATCCGGCACCTTGGCTAGCCCGAAGGCCAGCGGGGCGGCCAATCCGCAGAGTGCGGTCCAGGCCATCACCGCCGCCGCGCAGACGTCGGAGCAGATCAACTCGCTCGCTGCCAGCATTACCGGGCACACTTCGCGGGCCAGCCCACGACGCTGGACGGGGTCATCACGAGCAAGGCTATGTACGTCAAGATCCCGGCCCACAAGGAACTCGGCAAGGCGTGGGTCGGGATACCGCTCTCGGCGCTCGGCAACGAGAAGCCCGGCCTTGGTCAGCTCTTCCAGAATCTGACCAATAGCGATCCGCTCCAGAAGACTGCGCTGCTCCCCGCAGCGAAGAATGCCCACATGGCCGGGACCCAGGTCATCGACGGCGTGAGCACGACGCACCATCCAGGCTCGTGCACGCCGTTGGCCGCCGTGGTCACTCTGGCGGCGAACTTGCGGAAAGAACTCGCCCCGACCCTGAAATCCGTTCAGGGTAATGTGCCGTTCGACATCTGGATTGACAGCAAGCACCAGCTCAGGCAGGTGTCGGAAACTGAGGACGTCGATGGTCAGACGATTTCGACCACCGTCATGATCACGGCGATCAACCAGCCCGTGCGCGCCACGCCGCCGCCGCCGGCCAGGCACCGCAGCGGCGAACAGCCTCGAGCCGTGTCCCGCGGGTAGGTGGCTAGCCGAGCAGCGCGGCGATCACCGGGGCGAGCGCGCGCAGCGCCTTGCCCCGGTGACTGATCGCGTCCTTCGCCTCGGGCGCCATCTCGGCCGTGGTCAGCCCGGTGACCGTCAGCCGGACCCTGGCCAGCTCAGCGGGGTCCGGCACGAAGAGGGGGTCATAGCCGAACCCGCCCTGCCCCAGCGGCTCACGGGTCAGCCTGCCGTGCACTGTCCCCTCGCTGACGTGTTCGCGGCCCGACGGCAGCACCAGCGCAGCGGCGCACGCGAAACGGGCGCCGCGGCGGTCGTCGGGTACGTCGGCCAGCTGTTCCAGCAGCAGCTGCAGATTGCTCTGATCGTCGGCCTTCACGCCGGACCAGCGGGCCGACAGCACGCCGGGCATCCCGTTCAGCGCGTCGGCGCACAGGCCCGAATCGTCGGCTACCGACGGCAGTCCCGTAAACTCGGCGATCGCACGGGCCTTGAGCAGGGCATTGTCCGCGAACGTGGCTCCGGTCTCGCGGACGGCGGGCGCACCGGGGAAGTCACCGAGCCCAGCCAGGTCTACGTGCACCTGCCCAGCCGCCAGAATCCTGGCCAGCTCGGCGAGCTTGGCCGAGTTGCCGGTGGCGAGCACCAGCCGGGCGGGCCCGGCTAGACCGTTGCCGCGCCGCGTCATCTGCTCAAAGCCTCCTGCTGGATGGCTGTCAGCTCACCGCAGCCCGCTACGGCCAGGCCCAGGAGCTCATCGAGCAGCTCGCGGCCAAACGGCTCTCGCTCGGCTGTCCCCTGGACCTCCACGAAGCGCCCGTCGCCGGTGCAGACCACGTTCATGTCGGTGTCGGCGATCACGTCCTCCTCGTAGCACAAGTCGAGCCTGGGCTGGCCGTCGACGATCCCGACGCTGACCGCGGCGACGGAGGCAGCGAGCGGGTTGCCCTTGGTCCGCTTCCGGCCCTGCAGCCATGCCACCGCGTCGGCCAGCGCGACGTATCCGCCGGTGACCGCCGCAGTCCGGGTACCGCCGTCGGCCTGCAGCACGTCGCAGTCGATGATGATCGTGTTCTCGCCCAGCGCCTTCGGGTCGATGCACGCCCGCAGGGACCTGCCGACCAGCCGGGAGATCTCCTGGGTGCGGCCGCCCAGCCTGCCCTTGACCGACTCGCGGTCGCTGCGGGTGTTGGTCGACCGGGGCAGCATCGCGTACTCGGCGGTCACCCAGCCCAGGCCGCTCCCCCGCCGCCAGCGCGGCAGTTCCTCGGCCGCGCTGGCCGCGCACAGCACCCGGGTAGCGCCGAACTCGACAAGCACCGATCCCTCGGCATGGTCGAGCCAGCCTCTGGTGATCTTTACATCGCGCAGCTGATCTGGGCGTCGCCCATCCGGTCGGGACATGCGCGCCAGCCTAGCGGGCGGCGCGGGCTGCCCGGCTCAGTACCCGGCTCGCTCCGGCGCGCCGGCCTCGATCCAGCGGTACACCGCAGCGACGCCATCGGCCAGCGCGGTCCTCGCCTGCCAGCCGAGATCACGGGCCGCCCGCTGCACCGCGAGGGCGCTGCGCTGCAGCTCGCCTGGACGGGACGGCGCGAACTGCGGCTCAGCGCCCCGGCCAGCAGCCGCGCCGATCATGGCGGCCAGGTCCAGCACGCTGACCTCGGTGCCGGTGCCGATATTCCAGCTGCCAGGCCGGCCGCGATCGGCAGCGGCGAGAAAGGCAGCTACCGCATCGCCGACGTAGACGTAGTCGCGGGTCTGCGAGCCGTCCCCGTAGATGACCGGCTGCTGCCCGGCCAGCAGCCGGGAGCAGAAGATCGGGATCACGCCGGACTCGCCGGTCGGGTCCTGCCGGGGCCCGTACACATTCGCCAGCCGCAGCACCGAGTGCCGGGTCCCGTGCAGCCTGTTGTAGAGGTCCAGGTACTGCTCGGCGCAGTACTTGGCGACGCCGTAGGGCGACTCGGGCAGCGGCAGCACATCCTCCATGGACGGGATCGGCGCGTCCTTGCCGTACAGGGCGCCGCCGGTCGAGCACATCAGCACCCGCACGTCCGCCGCGCGCGCCGCCTCCAGGACGTTCACCGTGCCCACCACATTGGTCTGCGCGTCGTTTGCGGGCAGCGCCACCGAAGCCCGCACGTCGATCTGCGCCGCCAGGTGGCAGATCAGCTCAGGCCGCTCGCGGCTGACGATCTCCGCGAGCGGCCCGGCGTCGGTGATGCTGAGCTTGTGCAGCACAGCGCGCTCGTCCAGACGGGATTCCCGGCCGGCCGACAGATCGTCGACCACCGACACTTCGTCGTCTCGGGCAAGGAGCGCATCGGTCAGATGCGAGCCAATGAAGCCGGCGCCGCCGGTGATGAGTACGCGCATGGCAGTGGAGTTTATGCGGGCGGCGCCCCGGCGGGGCTGACTCCCCGACTCGCCATCCGGCTGGAACCGGCCGCTGGCCGGCCCAGCTGGCGCCTAGCCGACCGGCAGAACCTGGCCGGCGGCGGCCAGCGACAGCTCCCCGCCGAACGCGGCCGCCGCCTCCGCCCTGGTCTGGTCCGGGTCATTCCAGGTCACCAGGTGAGTGAGCACCAGCTGCCCGACGCCGGCCCTGGCCGCGTGCCCGGCCGCCTGGCGGGCCGTCAGATGCAGGTCCGCCGGCAGGTCCGGGCCGTCGACGAAAGACGCCTCGCAGAGCAGCAGATCAGCGTCGCGGGCCAGCGTGACCAGCGCATCCGTCGGCCCCGTGTCGGCCGAGTAGGCGAGGGACGCGTCGCCGTGCTCCAGCCGGAAGCCGAATGTCTCGACCGGATGAGTCATGTGCGCCGCGGTGACCCGCAGCGGGCCGATCTCGGTCGTTCCCGGCCTCAGGGTGACGAAGTCGAACGCATCGGTCATGCCCGTGCCGGGGTCCAGCCCGAGCGCGCGGGACAGCCGCTCGCCGGTGCGGGCCGGCCCGTAGACCGGAATCGGCGGCATGGCGCCGGCCGGGTGAAAGGTCCTGGCCACCGAGTACGCGCACATATCGAGGCAGTGATCGGCGTGCTGGTGGCTGAGGCAGATCGCATCGATGTCCTGCAGCGCGGCGAACCGCTGCAGCGCGCCGAGCGCGCCGTTGCCGAGGTCCAGCAGCAGCCGGAACCCATCCGCGTCGATCAGGTAGCAGGAGGCCGGGCTGTCCGGGCCGGGGAAGCTGCCGGCGCATCCGACGATCGTTAGCTGCACGGGCACTCAGGCTACTCATCCGCCCGGAGCCAGCCGGCTGCCGGGCCAGCCGCTGCCGGGCCAGCTCCCAGAATTCGCCGCGACGGCCGCTGTGGCCTTCGCCGGGTCGGTCCTGGTCTGGCGGATCAGGAGCGTGCCCTGGCCCGGCCGCGGCCTACCCGCGCGATCTGCCGGCTCTGGGCCACCAGCCGTCCGTCCGCGTCCCACACCTCGGCTTCCTCGTCGAACCAGCCGCCGCTGACGTGCCGGCACCGCGCGGCGACGCGCAACGGCCCTGGCGACGGCACGGCGCGCATATGCCAGGTCAGCTCCACGGTGGGCGCCCAGCCGGTCGCGCCCAGGCCGAACACGACCGGCGGCAGCCCGTCCACCGCCAGTGCGAGCAGATACACGTCGGGCTCCCGGTCCTCGCGCAGCCGGAAGTAGCCCCGCATCTCGGGCAGGCCCGCGGGCGCGCCATGGCGCCAGCCGGCCACCGCGGGATCGAGCAGCAGCCGGACCTGCCCGGCGTAGCCTGCCGTCTCGACCCGGGCCGCCTTTTCCTGTGGGCCTGCCGCCTGGTCCGGGCCCGCCGCTGTCGGCCACGGGTCCAGGTCGACGCACTCCCCGATCGGCGGCAGGTCAGGCGGCGCGCCGGTCCAGCTCAGCCCTTCGGCATCCGACTCCCCGGCGATCAGCCTGCCGGTGGTGACGGTGACGTCGAGCACCGGGACCGAGTCCTGGATCAGCGTCGCCCGCGCGGTGGCTGCGGTCTTGCCCTGCCGCAGCCAGGTCACCTGCACCTGCGCGGGCGCCAGCGCCGCGACGCGCAGGAAGTGCGCGCTGGTGGCGATCGGGTGCGGATGCGGCGAGGAATCGAGCACCGCGCGCAGCACGGTCGCGATCAGCACGCCGCCGTTGACTGCGGGCGGTGCGGAGCCGGCCGGCGCGACCAGGGCGAACCGGCGGTCGGGCAGAACGTCATACAGCCCGTCGCCCCGGCCGCTGACCGCCGTGGCCTCGTCAAAGATCGTCATAGGCCCCGCCACGCCCCGTCCCAGCGGCCATGCTGGTGCATGGCAGCGGTCAGGCCCATAGCTGGCCTTCCAGCCTCGCCTCGGCCTCTTCCAGCGTGCCGCCGTAGGCACCGGTCGACAGGTACTTCCAGCCCCCGTCGGCGATCATCAGGGCGATGTCAGCGCGCTCGCCGGCTGCCTGGGCCCTGGCCGCCGCACCGAGCGCCGCGTGCAGAACCGCACCGGAGGAGATGCCGGCGAACAGCCCCTCGACCTCCAGCAGCTCCCTGGTCCGGCGCAGCGAATCCGCCGCGCCGACCGAGAACCGCCCGGTCAGCACGGACTCGTCATAAAGCTCGGGGACAAAGCCCTCATCCATGTTGCGCAGCCCGTAGACAAGCTCGCCGTAACGCGGCTCGGCAGCGATCACCTGCACGCCGGGCACCTTCTCCCGCAGATAGCGGCCGGTGCCCATGAGCGTCCCCGAGGTACCGAGCCCGGCTGCGAAATGTGTGATCTCCGGCAGGTCGGCCAGCAGCTCCGGCCCGGTCGTCTCGTAATGCGCCCGCGCGTTCGCCTCGTTGCCGTACTGGTAGAGCATCACCCAGTCGGGATTCTCGGCGGCCATCTCCTTCGCGACCCGCACCGCCTCGTTGGATCCGCCCGCCGCCGGCGAGGAGATCACCGAAGCACCGTACAGCTCCAGCAGCTGCCGGCGCTCGGCCGATGTGTTCTCCGGCATCACGCAGATCAGCTTGTACCCGCGCAGCCGCGCCACCATGGCCAGCGAGATGCCGGTGTTGCCGGACGTGGGCTCCAGGATCGTCGCGCCGGGAGCAAGCAGGCCGTTCTTCTCCGCGCTGGCCACCATGTAGAACGCCGCCCGGTCCTTCACCGATCCGGTCGGGTTCCTGTCCTCGAGCTTGGCCCACAGCCGCACGCCCTGGCCAGGCGACAGCCCCGGCAGGCCCACCAGCGGAGTGCCGCCGACGGCGTCGAGCAGGGAGTCGTAGCGCATCGGGCTTCTGGTTGCGTCCGGCTCAGTGCATCCCGCCGGCCACCGCCGGGAGCACGGTGACGGTGTCGCCGTCCTTGACGGGGGAATCGATGCCGCCCAGGAACCGCACGTCCTCGTCGTTCAGGTACACGTTCACAAATCTGCGCAGGCCCGTGTCGTCCACCAGCCGGTCGCGCAGCCCGCCATGCCGGGAATCCAGGTCGGCAAACACGTCGGCGAGCGTGTCGCCGGTGCCCTCAACCGACCTGGCACCGCCGGTGTAGCTGCGCAAGATCGTCGGAATGCGGACCTCGATGGCCATCAGTAACGCTCCAATGATGCGGATTGCCTGCAGGCTGCGTGCTGCTCCCAGCGGGCTGCCTGAACCTATCCAACCGGCTGCTGTAGTCCAACCGGCTCTCCAGCCAGATCATTCCGGCCCGGTGACCGCGACCTCCTCCTCGGTGACGACGCCGTCGGCGATGCGAAAGGACCGGAATTCATCCTGCTCCGGCTCGCGAGTGGAGACCAGCACGTAATGCGCTCCCGGCTCGCTCGCATACGAGATATCGGTCCGGGACGGATATGCCTCGGTGGCGGTGTGCGAGTGATAGATCACGACGGGCTCCTCGTCGCGGTCGTCCATCTCCCGCCAGACCCGAAACTGCTCCATCGAGTCAAACCGGTAGAACGTCGGCGACCGCTCGGCGTTCAGCATGGGAACCAGGCGCTCCGGGCGATCGCTGCCGGCCGGTCCCGCGATGACCCCGCACGCTTCGTCGGGGTGGTCAGCGCGCGCATGCGCCACGATCCTCGCCCGCAGCCCGGCAGAAATGATCAGCATGCCTGCGAGCGTAACGTGGCGGCTTGACATCCTCCCGGCCCTGCACGGACCGGGATCCCCAGCGCGGCTCACGCCGCGCGAGGCCGTACAGCACGGCGTTGCGGGGGATGCGGCAGGTCCAGGTCACGGTGGCCGGCAGGGTCCGCAGCGCCGGGCCGTGACGGGTGCCATCGGCCACGACATGGATGATCCGGCCGGGGAAGGCCAGGGCGAGCAGGCGCACCAGCACGGCGGCGGTGCCCGCCTTGCCCGGTCCCTGCCCCTTGCCGGGCAGGTGCAGCCGCGCCAGCACGGGCAGGCACACCGCGCGGGCACACCACGGCAGCCGGACCAGGATCCCGGCGGTGACGAAGCAGCTGCCGTAGCTGAGCTTGCTCATGCTCAGGGAGCTGCCGTCATGCTGCCAGCCGGCCCCGGGCACCTTGCGGCCGCAGCGGCGGAACACCGAGTCGCCGACGGCCACAAGCAGATCGGCGCCCGGCTCGGTCAGCAGCACCGCCAGCTGCGCGACCGCCAGGCCGGGCTGATCGAGCTCCCAGCGGGCGCGGGCGAAGAAGTAATGAGCCCGGTCATGCGGCCAGGCATGCTGCAGGCAGCCGCCCACCAGCATGCCCACCACGGTGCGGCGGCGCACCCCGCCCCGCCATCCCGGCGACCAGGCCGCAGAACGTGGCAAAACCCGGCCCGGTGAAGCACGGCCGCAGCTCGTTCAGCAGGGACAGCAGCGAAGCAGGTAGATTCAGGCCCGCAAGCATCGGCGGGTTCCCCCGGCATGAGGCGGACAGAAGACCGCCGATGCTTCCGCGTTCAGCCCGCAAGATCACGTAACCAAAGCCGCACAAACCCGGCGTGTCGCAACATCCGCCGATCCGTCACCGCAGGCGACCGCCAGCCCCCAGCGGCAATCAAAAGTGCGAAACTTCAGACGCCGCGCCTGGAACTGAAACCAGGGCGGCCAGCCGGATCCGCCTTGCCGGAGAGCGCAGCCATCGCCCGGTCGAAATCACGGCGGGCCTGCTGCTGGACGGACGAGGATCCGGCGCCAGCCTTGGCTCAGCGGCGCGCGCTTCCGCGAGCTGGCGCTGACGGCAGCCGCCGCAGGAGCCGGCTGCCGGCCCGCCGGCGAGCACGACTGCTGCTCGCCGGCGAGGTTCCGCGTAAACCGCGCGGTCGCCGCAGTGCCGGCCGAGAACAGCCCCCTTAAGGGCGTCTTGGCGGGCCTGCTTCGCAAGGAGTTCACCGGGCGCGTGAACCGGCATGCCTTGCTTGGGCACCTCTGGTCCCGTCCTACTTCGCAGCGGAGGTGCGCCGCTGAGCATCGTCCGGCAGTACATCGAACAGAAAAGGCGGCCGGCCTAACCCCGCCCTGAACGACGGGGCTTGCGCCCGGCCCTCGCGGTCAGCCGAGGGCATCCACCAGGCTCTCCTGGAGATACGCCAGCCATTGGTAAACCCACACATAGGCATAACGAGGATCGTCGTGGCGCATGTGCGCCACTTCCTCATCAAACTCCTCGGTTACTCCCAGGCGGACGCTGAGGGCCAGCCGCACGTCATTGAGCGCGCGCAGCCATGCCTGGCCGTCGGCCTGCGACAGCCTGATTTTGCCCCCGCGCGGCGGCAGCGTGTCCAGGACGGTCCGGGCGGCCGCCACCTTGCCCGACCGCAGGCTCTCCTCGGTGTACCGGCGGAACTCCGCGGCGGCCTCTGGATCATCACGGTAGGCATCTGGCAGCAGCCTGGCCAGGGCCGGGTCGTCGGGCAGCTCAGTGTTGTCGCTCAGCCCCAGCTGGGCGTCGAGCGCCGCGGCGCTCCCGTCCAGCAGGCCGGCCTGCGGCTCTGCGTCCGGTCCAGCCGGCGAATCCCCCGCGATGAGCTCAGCGACCTGGCTGACGAGATTGCGGATTATGCCGGCCTGGGCGGCGGCGAAGCGGGCGGTCACCCCGCCGGAGGCGGCACGGAAACCGGCCATCAGCTCCCCCGCCTCCTCCCGGCTCACGAGTCGTGACTTACCGTGGCCCACAGTCCGTAGCCGTGCAGGGTCTCGGCGACCCCCTCCATCGCCTCCCGTGCACCGGCGGACACTACCGCCCTGCCCTTGTGGTGAACGTCGAGCATAAGCTTCTCCGCCTTCGGCTTCGGAAAACCGAGCACGGTCTGGAAGACGTAAGTCACGTACGACATCAGGTTGACGGGGTCATTCCACACGATAGTGATCCAGGGCGTATCGGCGACAGCCTCTTCGCCTGTCTCCGGCCGTTCCACTTCAACAGGTGCCACGCTCACTAGACGTCACCTCCCTCCCTCCTAGTGTTCCACTGCGCCCCGCCGAGCCGGAAGCGAGCGCCGCCAGTGCGACGGACTGTCCGGGGCTATGCCGTTTCGTCCCCGCCGGCGGCGAGCCGGGCGCACTAGCCGCCGCAGCGGCGCCGGCCAGCCGGTCCGTAGGCTTCCCCCATGACGAGCGAACCGGGCGGAGCGAGTCTGCCTGCGGGCAGCCGTTGTGAATCTGGCTTTTCCGCTACCGGAACCGCCCTGCTGACCGACCACTACGAGCTGACCATGCTGCGCGCAGCGCTGCACAGCGGCGCCGCGCACCGGCGCTCGGTCTTCGAGGTGTTCGCGCGCTCGCTGCCGAGCGGGCGCCGGTACGGGGTGGCCGCGGGCCAGGGCCGGCTGCTCGACGCGCTCGCCAGATTCCGTTTCAGCGACGACGAGCTGCGATTCCTGACCGACACCGGGGTCATTGACCAGGTCACGCTGCGCTACCTGGAGTCGTATTCCTTCGGCGGCGACATCTGGGCCTACGCCGAGGGTGACTGCTATTTCCCCGGCTCGCCGATCCTCGTGGTGGAGGGCACCTTCGCCGAGGCCGTGCTGCTGGAGACCCTGGCACTGTCCATCCTGAACCATGACTGCGCGATCGCATCGGCGGCGTCGCGGATGGTGACTGCCGCCGATGGCAGGCCGCTGATCGAGATGGGCTCGCGCCGAACGCACGAGCGCGCCGCCGTGGCCAGCGCGCGGGCCGCTTACATCACCGGGTTCGGCGCCACTTCCAATCTGCGGGCCGGCTGTGAGTACGGCCTGCCGACCAGCGGCACCAGCGCGCACTCGTTCATGCTCGCGCACGACGACGAGCGGCACGCTTTCGGGGCGCAGCTGGACGCGCTCGGGACCGGCACCACGCTGCTGGTGGACACCTACGACGTCGCCCGTGCCGTCGCCGCGGCGGTCGAGCTGGCCGGCCCGGATCTCGGGGCGGTGCGCGTGGACAGCGGGGACCTGCCGGTCATCGCGCGCGAGGTCCGCGTGCTGCTGGATTCACTTGGCGCCACCCGGACCCGGATCGTGCTCACCGGCGACCTGGACGAATACTCGATCGCGGCCCTGGCAGCGACGCCGGCCGACGGCTACGGGGTGGGCACCTCGCTGGTCACCGGATCCGGGGCGCCGACCGCCGCACTGGTCTACAAACTGGTGGCCCGCGCCGATGACGCACCGGCGGGCCCGCTGCGGCCGGTCGCCAAGCGCTCGGTCGGCAAGCCCGGCCGGGGCGGCCGCAAATGGGCGGCCCGTCAGCTGGACGCGGCTGGGACTGCCGTCGCCGAGGTCATCTGTGATGCGCCGCCCGAGCCGGGCCCGGCGGCCCGGGTACTGCTGCGGCAGCTTGTGCGCGGCGGCGAGATTGTCGGCCGGGAGCCGCTGGAGGCAGCGCGGGCCCGGCATCGCCAATCAGTAGCCGAGCTGCCCGCGCACGCGCGGCGGCTGTCCCGTGGCTATGCCGCGATTCCGACGGTCTTCGCGCCGGACGCGCAGGAGAACGGCGTGCCGCCCGGCCGGGAGCGGGCCGACCGGGAGAGTCCCGGCCGGGACTCTCCCGGTCGGGACGGCCCGGCCTGATCTGCCGGTCTGCCAGATCTGCCGGTCTGCCGCCCGGTCCTACTCGTCCGGGAGGGACTCGTAGATCTCCTTGCACTCCGGGCACACGGGGTACTTCGTAGGATCCCTGTTCGGCACCCAGACCTTGCCGCAGAGCGCCACCACCGGGGTACCGGTCACTGCGCTGTCGACGATCTTGTCTTTCACGACATAGTGGGCAAACCGCTCGTGGTCACCATCGCCAGTCGAAAGATCCGGCCGGATGTCGGTGTCCTGGCGGGTGTCGCTGCCCGGAATGGTTTCAGTACTCACAAGCGCAGAGTTTACGCTGACGGCCGAACGCGGCCGAACGGCTCAGTTCAGCACGGGATCGTCGGGATAGGTGGCGACCAGAGCCAGGTCGCCGCCCTGCCTGCGCAGCACCGCAGGCCACAGGCGCTCGGGCTCGGCGAAGAAGGCGTCCGCAGGCTGGCCGCCGAGCACGTACCAGGCACCCTCGTCGATCTCGACCTGCAACTGGCCGACGCCCCACCCCGCGTATCCGGCGAAGACCCGCAGCGACGTGATCTCGGCGGCCAGCAGCTCGGGCGGTGTGCCCAGGTCGACCAGGCCAATCCGCGACATCAGCGGGGATCCCTCGAGCGAGCGCCAGCCGAGCGGCTCACCCGCGCCGCGCACGAGGGCAAGCGCGAGTGCGCTGTTCGGCGATACCGGGCCGCCCCGGAACACCACCGACGGTCCGGTCACCAGCTCCTCCCACGGCTCGAGCACCTGGCCGACCGGAACATGTGTGGGCCGGTTCAGCACCACGCCGAGAGTTCCCTCCTCATCCTCGTCCTCGACGACCAGGATGACGGTCCGGCGGAAGTTTGGATCACCGAGCAGCGGCGTAGCCGCGAGCAGCTTCCCGCTGAGAGATGCATCCTCCATGTCCCCATGATGCGGCAGAACGGCTCGGCTGCGCTGAACGTGGCCGGCGCGAATGCCCGGAGGTTCCCGCGTGTCCTCGCGGCGCGCTGGTCTTTCGTTCGATTTACGCCCGTGACCAGTTCATTACAAAATCATCTTGCTGACCGCTATACCCTGCAGGTGTGTCTAGGGGAATGGCAGCGGCTCCCGTGGCGGCGGCTGCGCAGGGCCGCGACGACGGCGATGAGGCAAGGAGCCCGTCAGTCGATGCGGCCCGGCTGCGGGTCGCCATCACGCGGATGTCCCGGCGGCTGCGCAAGCACGAGCTGGCCGGGCTGACGCCTACCCAGCTATCCGCCCTGGCCACGGTGGAACGGGCAGGCCCGGTCCGGCTCGGTGATCTCGCGGCCGCCGAGCGAATTGCGCCATCCACGCTCACCAGGCTGGTCAGCGTGCTGGCGGAGTGCGGGTACGTGCGGCGCTGCGCGGTGCCGCAGGATGCACGCGCCAGCACCGTGACCATCACTGACCGGGGCCACTCGGTGCTCGACCAGATCAGGGCGGAAACCACCAGCCTGCTCGCCGACAGCCTGCTGCTGCTTGCGCCGGACCAGCTGGCCGCGCTGGCCGCAGCGCTGCCGACGCTCGAGCAGCTAGCGGATGCCATCCCCGCAGACCAGCGCCCGCCGGCCAGGCGCGCAAGGCCGTCCGGGCCTGCCGGGAAGTGAGCGGCTCAGAACAGCAGGCTGGACAGGGTCGCCCGCGCCTTGGCAACCCGCGGATCCCTGGGCGGGAAGACGTCGAAGAGGCCGACCAGGTGCACCCTGGCCTTGTTCCGCTCCTCGCCCGAGGTGCGCCGGACGGTGTCGAGCAGGCGGCTGAACCCGACGTCGATGCGGCCCCTGGCCAGGTCGATGTCGGCCATCCTGGCCTGAGCCGCCGCGTCCGCCGGATTCTCCTGCGCGTCCCGCGCGGCCTTGGCCTGGTCGTAGGAATTGACCCGCCGGATCAGCCCGACCTGCGCCAGGCCCATCGTCGCGACAGGATGGCCCGGCGATGCCGCGAGCATCTTCTCGAACGCGCCGACCGCGGTGTCGAGGTCGCCTCGCTCGATCGCCTGCTGCGCCTCCTGCAGCGCAGGATCGTCGCGCGGGTCAGGTGGCAGGCCCGGCCTGGGCCGGCCAGGGACCTGTCCGGCCGAGCCGGGCTGTCCGTCCGCATCCCCGGCCGCGGAGGCACCCGCCTGGGCGGGCTCGCCCCCCAGGCCAAGCCGCTCGGCGACCTGCATGACCTGGCTGAGCCATTCCCGCACCTGCGACTCGGGCATCGCGCCAAGGAAGCCATCCACGACCTGGCCGGCGATCACCCCGACGACCATCGGGATGCTCTGCACCTGAAGCGCAGCGCTCAGCTGGGGGTTGGCGTCGACGTCTACCTTCGCCAGGACCCAGGCGCCGTCAGCCTCTTCGGCGAGCTTTTCCAGCACCGGACTGAGCTGCTTGCACGGGCCGCACCAGTCGGCCCACAGGTCGAGGACGACCGGGACCTCGCGGGACCGGGCGATGACGTCGGTGTTGAAGGTCTCGTCCGTGACGTCGATGACGGCGGCTGCGGGCGGGCCCGCCTGCTCACCATTCACCTGGCCGCCGGGCGCCTGCTGCCTGCGCTGAGCGACGGCCTGCCGGGCGCCGAGGTCGACGGCACCGTGGAGCGAGAAATTCCGCGGCTGCTGCATGCTTCCATCCTGCCTCATCCACGGCGCGCCGGGCACCGCGGACCCGGCGGCCGCGGGCTCAGAATGCCGGGGCCTCGAAGTAGCCGCCCCACTCCTCGCGCAGCACGCCGCAGATCTCGCCGAGCGTCGCTTCGGCTGCGGCCGCGGCAATCATCGGCGGGATCATGTTCCGTCCCGAGCGCGCCGCCGCCAGCATCGCCGCCAGCGCCGTGTCGACCGCCGGCTGATCACGCGCAGCGCGGCGCCGAGCCAGCTCGCGCACCTGGGCTTTTTCGACCTCGTGACTAACCCGCAGGATCTCGACCGGCTTCTCCACGGTTTCGGTGCAGCAGTTCACGCCGACGACTCTCTTCGCGCCCTTCTCCAGCTGCTGCTGAAAAGCGAAGGATGCCTCGGCGATCTCGGCCATGAACCAGCCCTCCTCAATGCCGTGCAGGATGCCGCCGGTCATCGAGCCGTCCGGGCTCATCGTCCGGATCTTCGCGAAGATTTTCTCCGCCTCGGCCTCGAGCCGGTCGGTCAGTTCCTCCAGGTACCAGGAGCCGCCGAGCGGATCGGCGACCTGGGCCACGCCGGTCTCTTCCATGATCACTTGCTGGGTGCGCAGGGCGATCTCGGCCGTCTTGGCGCTTGGCAGCGCCAGCACCTCGTCGAGCGCATTGGTATGCAGCGAGTTGGTCCCGCCCAGCACCGCGGCGAGCGCCTCGATTGCGGTCCGGACGACGTTGTTGTCGGGCTGCTGGGCGGTCAGCGAGACCCCGGCCGTCTGGGTGTGGAACCGCAGCCACTGCGACCGCTCGGTGGTGGCCCCGTAGACATCGCGCATCCAGCGTGCCCAGATCCGGCGAGCGGCCCGGAACTTCGCGATCTCCTCGAAGAAGTCGATGTGGGAGTCGAAGAAGAACGACAGGCCGGGCGCGAATGCGTCGATGTCCAGACCGCGGGACAGCCCGAGCTCCACGTAGCCGAATCCGTCTGCCAGCGTGAACGCGAGTTCTTGCGCGGCGGTCGATCCGGCCTCCCTGATGTGGTAGCCCGATACCGACAGCGGCTTGTAGGCCGGAATGTTCTGCGCGCAGTACTCCATCAGGTCGCCGATCAGTCGCAGGTGCGGCTGCGGCGGGAAGAGCCATTCTTTCTGCGCTATGTACTCCTTGAAGATGTCGGTCTGCAGCGTGCCGTTCAGCTCGCCCGTGTCTGCTCCCTGGCGCTGCGCGGCCGCCAGGTACATGCAGAACACCGGGACCGCGGGCCCGCTGATCGTCATGGAGGTCGTCGTGCCGGCCAGCGGGATGCCGCCGAACAGGACGTCCATGTCGGCAGCCGAGTCGACGGCCACGCCGCAGTGCCCGACTTCGCCGAGCGAGCGCGGGTCGTCGGAGTCGCGGCCCATCAGCGTCGGCATGTCGAAGGCGACAGACAGGCCGCCGCCGCCGGCCTGCAGCAGCATCTTGTACCGCTCGTTGGTCGCGCGGGCGTTCCCGAACCCGGAGAACTGCCGGATGGTCCATGTCCTGCCGCGGTAGCCCGCGGGATACAGGCCGCGGGTGAACGGGAACTCGCCCGGCCAGCCAATTCGCTCGAAGCCGGGCACCACGCCGCCGTCCGGCGGCCCGTAAACGGGATCGACTTCCAGGCCGGACAGGGTAGTGAAATCCGCGTCGCGAAGGCGCGAGCTGTCATACCGGCGCTGCCAGCGCTCCCTGCCGTTACCTGCCTGGTCTGGGCTGCTGCCATCCTGGCTTGCGCTGTTGCCCGCCTGGCTTGCGCTGGCGCGAGGCTGCTCTGCATGCCCACGAGCATTCATGGTGTTTCCTCCGGGCGGCACGCGGCGTGGCCATTTAGTAGGACGTCCTACTATCTTGCCCTCAGTGTACGCCGCAACCTCGGCGAATAGCAGCGCAGCCCGGACCCAACCATCCGGCGGCCTGCGCCGTCTCAGGAGGTGGCCGGGCCTTCGCGGGGGCCCTGGCCGACAGCTTCGGGTGACCCCTCGAATGTGTGGTAGAACAAATGCGATACAGCGCAGGCGATGTGGGCTGCACGACGGTCCTCGGTGACGTCGTGAGCGTGCAGGCACCGTGGACTGCGGCACCGATCCGGTCGGCCGGGCAAGGGAGCTCTGTGGCCAGGCTGCGCACGGGTGACCGCGAGGCTGCCGAAGAACTCTTCAACGCCTGCTATCCCCGGCTGGCCGGCTGGGTCCGCCGCCTGGTGGACGACGACGAGACCGCGCACGAGATCGCGTCCGAGGCCTTCACCCGCCTGCTGTCGCGCTGGTCGACGCTGGACAACCCGCAAAGCTACCTCTACATGATCGCGACCAACCTGGTCCGGGACCACTGGCGCAAGTCCGGGCGGGAGCGGCGGGCCATCCGGACTCTCACGGCCGCCGCGACCCCGGACCCGGCCTGCCATCCGGCGCAGGATGCGGACGTGCGCGCGCTGATCGAGGCGCTGCCGGCCAGACAGCGCAGCGCCTTCCTGCTGCACTACTACGGAGGGTTCCCGGTTCGGGAGGTCGCGGCGATGCTCGGCAGCCCGGAGGGAACGGTCAAGGCGGATCTATATCATGCGCGGGCACGGCTGAAAGCTGCAGTGAGAGAAGCCAGTGACTGAGCCGCGCGAGGAGATCGACGCCTGGCTGAATCAGGACGTCCAGCTGCTCGCGCCCCGGCAGGGAACGTTCGAGCGAGTCAGCAGGCGAGCCCGCCGGCGCAAGGCGAGTCAGGCGCTTCTTGCAGGCGCCGGGGCGGTCGCCGTGCTCGCCGGCGTAGCGTACGCGCCGCAGCTCGTTTCCGCCCTGCGGCCGGGCGGCAGCCCCGCGCAGCGCCCGGTGGCTTCCGGGACCGTGCAGTCGGCCCGGCCGTCGCTCACGCCGACGCCCAGCGCCAGTCAGCGACCGGGCGCGACGGCGTCTAAGTCCGCCACCGAGATGCCCCCTGGCACGGCGCTGTCGACGACTGCGTCCGGCGGCGCTGTGCCGGCGAGTTTCCGGCCCACGTCGATAACGATGATCGGTACCGTCGGGGCAGTGATCGGCCAGGCCGGGACGCCGGGCCACTGCGCCACGCAGTACTGCACGTCGCTGGCGGGCACGTCGGACTACGGCAGCAGCTGGTACGGGGTCAGCGCGCCGCTCACCGGAGCGCCTCAGGGCGGCAGCGGCGTGAGTCAGCTGCGCTTCCTGAACCTCACCGACGGCTGGGCGTACGGCCCCCAGCTGTGGGTGACCAGCAACGGCGGAGCGAGCTGGCAGCAGGAGCAGACCAGCGGGCTGCGGGTTACCGACCTGGAGACGGCGCAAGGGCGCGCCTTCGCGCTGATGGCCAGGTGCAGCGGTACCGGCAGCGACTACGCAGGCGACTGCACGAGCTTCTCGCTGTACTCCTCGGCAGCCGGCGGCACAGCCTGGCAGCCAGTTCCCGGCCCGGCGCGGGGCCTCTCGGCACCCGGCGGCGGGCCGGCGTCGGGCAGCCTGGTGATCGCATCAGCCACTGCCGCCGATCCGGAGGGCCAGACCGGCTACCTGCTCGCGCCATCCGGCCAGCTGCTCAGCGGCCCGCTGACCGGCGGGCCGTGGAAGGTCATCGGCCGTGCCCCGGCGTCGTGCCAGCCTGGCGCCGGCCGGCTGAGCGGTCAGCCTGCCAGCGCCCAGCTCGCCTCCGGGTCCCGCAACGCCGGAACGCTGTCTCAGGTCGCCGCCGGGTCCCAGCTGCTGCTGAGCTGCGGCGGCGCGGCCGCGTCCGGCGGCCGCGCCCAGCCTGCGACCATCTACACCTCGGCCGGCGGCGCGAGCTGGCAGAAAGCAGGGACGACGCCGGCCAGCGGGACGGCGACGTCGCTCGCGGCGTCCAGCGGCGGCCTCGTCGTCCTGGCCACGACCGCGGGCATCGACTATTCGTCCGACGACGGCAGGACGTGGCAGCCGGCCTCGGTCAGCGCGGCGGCACCGGCCGGCGGCTTCAGTTATGTCGGCATGACGACGCCGAGCCGGGGCGTCGCCGTACCCGCCGACTCCAGCCTGAGCGAGGTGTTCATCACCGGCGACGGCGGGAGGACATGGTCGGCGTCGCCCATCCGGGGCAGCGGCAGGTGACCAGGCCGGCCGCCGCTGGCATGGATCCCGGCAGCCGGACAGGATCCGGCGGCCGGACAGGACAGCGGCGCTAGCTGGTCTGCGGCTCGCTGAAATCGCCGGCCCGCACCCGCAGGGACCGGAGTGCGGCAAACATCTCCGCGAGCTGCGCGCCGTCGTAGCCAGCCATGCCGAAATCGGCCGCCATCAGGTCCGCGGTCGCGCGCTCGACCACTTCGCGCCCGGCGGGCGTGATCTCGGCCAGGGTCCCGCGCCCGTCCAGCGGGTTGGGACGGCGGATGACCAGCCGCTGCTGCTCCAGCCGGTTGATCGTGTTCGTCACGCTGGTCGGGTGCACCATCAGCCGCTGGCCGATCAGCCGCAGCGGCAGAGCCCCATCGCGGGAGAAGGTCAGCAGGACCAGCGCCTCGTACCTGGCGAACGTGAGGGCGTGCGGCCGGAGCCGCTCATCGAGCTCGGCCAGCAGGATCTGCTGCGCCCGCATGATGGACGTCACCGCCGCCATCGCCCGCGCATCGCCGAACCTGCGCTGCCAGATCTCGGCGGCCCGGGCGATGGGATCGAACGGCAGGTCCAGCGGCTTGGGCACAGCCACAACGTACCGGTACGGGCGGGCTGGGACCCGGCGCATCGCAGCCAGTCACCGGCGTCGGCGTTGCGCGCAGGCTCTTTGTGATTACAGGCAGTTATATTGCCTGCTAGGGAGCATGTGACCGAACAGAGTCGGGGGATAATGTGCGGTCCGGTCACGCCGTGATGCCGATGACTCCCGTGCTTGCCGCCGGAGTCGGCGTGCGGCATGCGCGGGGCTGGGCGCTCCGGTCGGCAAGTTTCCGCATGCACGCGTCGATGACCGGCGCGGGCGGCCTGGGCATAGTGGTCAGCCGCCCTGGCGCGGCGACCAGCGTGGTCGATCTGCTGTCCGGGCACACCCGGCCCGCCTACGGTGAGCTGCGCGTCCTGGGTGAGGACCTGACCACGGCGGGCGGGCGGGCCGCCGTCCGCAGGCACGTCGGGATAGCCCGCAGGCACGACGGACTGCAGGCACCCTTCCGGGTAAGGGGACTGGTGGAGCATGCGGCCAGGCGGGCCGGGATACCGGCCCGCGTCCGGCATCTGCTCGCCGCTGCGATCCTGGACCGGCTGTCCCTGACCCCCTGGGCCGAAGTGCCGGTGCGATCCGCGCCCGACATGGTCGGACGGCGGGCCAGGCTGGCCGCTGCCGCGGTGCACGAGCCTGCCCTGCTGCTGATCGACGGGCTGCTGGATGGCCTGTCCGCGCGTGACACCGCCGAGCTGGCCGAGTGCATCCGCGATCTGGGCCGGGAGATGGCCATCATCGCGACGGGATGTGATGCCCGCGCACTCGCGCTCATCTGCGACGAGATGCTGACATTCGCCGACGGCATCCTGGTCGGCGAGGCCACTGCGGACCGGCCGGTCTGGCACCTGCCGTAGGCTTCCTGGGTGGACTGGAGCCTGCTGGAATGCGGACGTTCCGGGCACGTCACCTATTCGCCCGACGAGCCGGAACTGCGCGAGCAGCTGCGTGCGGCGACGGAACCGGGCGAGGCCTGGCAGTGCCTGCGGTGCGCCGCGTTCATGCCAGGGCAGCCGCAGGCCGCGGGCCCCGCTGACCAGGCACCCAGCGTGCGCAGGGGCAAGGAGATCCGTAGCGCGCTTATTTTGCGGATCTTTGCTGTGGAGCGATACCTGCGGGCACTGGCCTTTGGCGCTCTTGCCTATGTGGTGTGGCGGTTCCGATCGTCGCGTCAGTCCATCGAGCAAGCGTTTGATCGTGAACGGCCCGTGCTCCGCTCCCTGTTCCAGAGCGTCGGCTACAACATCGATCATTCCAAGCTCGTCGGGCTGGTCAAGCACGCGCTGACGCTAAGCTCGAGCACGGTCACCTGGCTGGCAGCCTTCCTGGCGGCGTACGCGGTGATCGAGGCAGTCGAGGGCACTGGCCTGTGGCTGGCGAGGCGCTGGGGTGAGTATTTCGCCATGGTGGCCACCTCCCTGGGCCTGCCCCTGGAGATCTACGAACTGGTCGACAAGGTCACCGTGACAAGGCTCGTGTTCTTCGCGGTCAACCTGGCTTTGGTCCTCTATCTGGTCATCACCAAGCGGCTCTTCGGGGTGCGCGGCGGCAAGCGTGCCTACCAGGACCGGCTGCGCAGCGAGTCGGTGCTGGAGACGGCCGCCAAGGCCGCCGCTGCCAGGCACGGGGCTGAGGCCGGGCCGGCTGCGGGTGCTTCGGGCGCCTCCGCCGGGCCGAACGCAGCTGCCAGCCCGCCCGCCGACAACCCTGCTGGTGCGGCCAAGTCCTGACGCAAAATTCTTGCGCCCGCTGCTGCTGCGACCCCCGCGGCGCGATTACTCGGGGCTGATATTACTCAGCGCCGAGGAGATCGTCCGCTGCCGTATAGGGGTCCAGCTCACCGCTGGCTACCCGGCCCGCGAGCTCGTCAAGTCGCGACTCATGCGGCAAGCCGCCCAGCCGCCTGCGCAGTTCGGCGTCGGCGATCGCCGAGATCTCCGCCCTCGCCCTGGCCCGGCGCCTGCGGTCCCCGTCCCCTGACTGCCCCAGCCACGCCCCATGCGCGTCCAGCTGGCCGGCGAGGTCGTCAATTCCCTTTCCGGCTGATGCCGTCGTGGCGACGATCGGCGGCTTCCAGGCGCCCTCGCCGAAGCGTGCCATCGCCAGCATCGTGCGCAGGTCCCTGATCACCTCCTGCGCACCCGGCCGGTCGCTCTTGTTCACCACGAAGATGTCAGCGATCTCCAGGATGCCGGCCTTTGCCGCCTGGATGGAGTCGCCCATTCCCGGCGCAACAACGACTAGCGTCGAGTCGGCCAGCGAGGCGATCTCAACCTCGTCCTGGCCGACGCCGACGGTCTCGATCAAGATCACGTCGAAACCTGCCGCGTCCAGTATCCGCAGTGCCTGAGGGGTGGCCCAGGACAAGCCGCCCAGGTGCCCACGGCTGGCCATCGAGCGGATGAACACGCTGGCGTCGGTCGCATGATCCTGCATCCGGACCCGGTCGCCGAGCAGCGCGCCGCCGGTGAAGGGCGATGTCGGGTCGATCGCAAGCACGCCCACCCGCAGTCCGCGGTCACGGTAGGCCCGGACCAGCGCCCCGGTCACCGTGGATTTGCCGACCCCCGGCGATCCGGTCAGCCCGATGACCCGTGCCCCGCCGGCCAGCGGCGCGACCAGCTTCATTACCGGCCGCAGCTGTGGCGAGCGGTTCTCCACCAGCGACACCAGCCGGGCCAGGGCGCGGGCGTCGCCCGAGCGCGCGGACTCGACCAGGGCCGCCGGGTCGGCGCTGCCGCTGCGGACCCGCCCAGGTGACCCGTTGTGCTCGATATCGGCAGATCCGCCGCGCGAGGCCGGCGCTGGCGTGCTGGCCTCGTGCCCTGTGCTTGCCTCGTGCCCTGTGCTGGCCTCGTGCCCTGTGCTGGCCTCGTGCCCTGTGCTGGCCTCGTGCCCTGTGCTGGCCTCGTGCCCTGTGCTGGCCTCGTGCCCTGTGCTGGCCTCGCGCTCTGCGCCGCGGGCGGGTAGCGGCGCGCTGCCGTCAGCCACGGCCGGGCGCCGGCACCCGCAGCAGCAGCGCGTCGCCCTGGCCGCCGCCGCCGCACAGTGCGGCGGCACCCAGGCCGCCGCCGCGGCGGCGCAGCTCGCAGACGAGGTGCAGCGCGATCCGAGCGCCCGACGCCCCGATCGGATGGCCCATGGCGATCGCACCGCCGTTGACGTTGACGCGGTCGGGCCCGATGTTCAGGTCCCGCATGGACTGAATGGCAATGGCGGCGAATGCCTCGTTGATCTCGATCAGGTCCAGGTCGGCCACCGCCAGGCCCGCCTTGCCGAGCGCATGCTGGATAGCGCGCGACGGCTGGGAGTGCAGCATGGTATCCGGTCCGGCGACAACGCCGTGCGCGCCGATCTCGGCCAGCACCGGAGCGCCGGCCGCCGCGGCCGCCGCGGCCGACATCACCACGACCGCGCAGGCGCCGTCGGAGATCTGCGAAGCCGATCCCGCGGTGATCGTGCCGTCCGTGCCGAACGCGGGCCGCAGCGCGCCAAGCGAGTCAGCAGTCGCGTCCGGACGGACGCCCTCGTCAGCGTCGAAGATCACCGGCTCACCGCGCCGCTGCGGAACCGGGACGCCCACGATCTCCTCGGCGAGCAGGCCATCCTTGGTCGCCTTGGCCGCGAGCTGGTGCGACCGGGCCGAGAACTCATCCTGGTCCGCGCGGGCAATGCCCAGCTGGGCGTTGTATTTCTCGGTGGACGCCCCCATGGACACATGATCGAAGGCGTCGGTCAGGCCGTCGTGGGCCATCGCGTCGATCAGCTCTGCCGACCCGTACTTGAATCCGCGGCGTGCCCCCGGCAGCAGGTGCGGGGCCTGCGTCATCGACTCCATCCCGCCGGCCACGATGACATCGAACTCGCCGGCCCTGATCAGCTGCGCGGCCAGCGCGATGGCGTCGAGGCCGGACAGGCAGACCTTGTTGATCGTGATGGAGGGCACCGACAACGGGATTCCGCCCGCGACTGCCGCCTGCCGGGACGGAATCTGGCCCGTCCCCGCTTGCAGCACGTGTCCCATGATCACGTAGTCGACCTGATCACCCGGCAGGCCAGCGCGCTGCAGCGCCGCCCTGATCGCGATGCCGCCGAGCTCCGCCGCGCTGAAATCGCTGAGCGAGCCGAGGAGACGCCCGAATGCCGTCCTGGCCCCGCCGACAATGACTGCTTCCCGCATACGTGCAACGATACCCGCGAGGTGACTTGCAACCGGAGGGGTGAAAGGCCGTGCTGACTCGTATCGATCACGTCGGGATCGCTTGCCGCGACCTAGAGGAGAAGATTGCCTTTTACACCGCGACGTTCGGCCTTGCTGTCGCGAGCCGCGAGAGGCACGCCGAGCAGGGCGTCGAGGAGGCCATGCTGGTGGTAGCCGACGCTCCCGCAGGCAGCTCCTACGTCCAGCTGCTCGAGCCGCTTGGCCCGGATACGCCGGTCGGCCGGTTCATCGAGCGCCGCGGCGAGGGGATCCATCATGTGGGGTACGGCGTGGCGGACATCACGGCAGCGCTGACGGCGATCGGGGCTACCGGAGTGCGGCTGCTGGACGCCAGGCCCCGGCACGGCTCGATGGGCGCCGCCATCGCGTTCCTGCATCCGGCCGACATCGGCGGCGTGCTGACCGAGCTGGTTCAGGCACCGGGCGCACGCTGAATGCCGTCGGCGGTTAACATTACATATAGGTAAAGACCCGTATCTGCCGCAGAAGCGCGCGCGAACGGGCCGCCAAACCGCCGTAGGGGAGAGTACGCTGCCAGGCACCGGGCGGGTGGTTTTGCGTGCTGGCCAGGGCGTGGCAGCTCAGAGACTGTCTGCCTGACGCAAAGCTCGCGAGGCAACCGTCCGGGCGAGCGTATCCCCCACGTCTACCCAGGATTAGGCGACATGCAGCCCGATATCGATGCTCAGCTAAGCAACTTCTTTGAGGAATCCCCTCAGCGCGACTTCGCGCGGGTCATGCGTGGATACGACCCGCATCAGGTCAACGAGCACCTGAAGCAGATCGACGGAGACTTGCGCCAGCACCGCGAGCAGGTACAGGCGCTGCAGCGGGAGCTTGCCGACGCGCACCGGCAGCTCCAGGAGCAGGAGCGCCCGACATACTCCGGCCTCGGTTCCCGCATTGAGCAGCTGCTCCGGCTGGCTGAGGAGCAGGCTACCGAGATCCTTCAGGAGGCCAGGTCAACCGCGAATGAGTTCCACGCGACGGCCAAGGTCGAGGCCGCCGAGTTCCGGGCGGCCGCCGAGAACGAGGCCGGCGAGCTGCGGGCCCTTGCCAAGCGGGAGACCGAGGACCAGCGGTCGTCGGCCGAGCGCGAGGCCGATGCGATCCGCACCTCAGCCCAGCGTGAGGCTGACGAGCTGACCTCCACGACCGAGCGCGAGACCGCCAAGCTCCGCGCCACGGCCGAGCACGAGGTCGCCGAGAAGCGTGCCTCCATCGAGCGGGACATCGCCAAGCTCCGCACCACCACCGAGCGCGAGGTCGCCCAGCTCAAGGCATCCTCGAAGAGGGAGCGCGACGAGATCCTCACCACCTCCAAGCGCCAGGCTGACGAGATGCGCAGCCAGGCGCAGCGGATCCTGGAGGAGAGCGAGGCTCAGCGCGCGCAGGCCGAGGCCGAGTTCGAGATTCAGCTGGCATCGCGCCGCGAGGAGGCCGAGCGCCAGGAGGCCGAGCGGCTCGCCGCCGCACAGGCCGCCACGCAGAAGATGGTGTCCGAGGCCGAGCAGCGCGCGGCTACAGCGGAGCAGCGCGCCGCCAAGGCCAGTGCGCAGGCCGAGCAGACCCGGCGCGAAGCCGACCAGCACTCCCGTGGGCTGGTCAGCAACGCCAAGAAGAACGCCGACCAGATCGTCGGGCAGGCCAAGGTGCAGGCCGACCAGCTGCTGGCCGACACCAAGGCCGAGTCCGACCGGATTCGCACCCTGGCGCAGCGCCAGGTCGACGAGCTGAACAAGCAGAAGGAGAGCGTCGCCGCTCACCTGGCGCAGATCAGCCAGCTGCTCGGTACCCAGATGCCAGGCCTCGCCGACGCACTCAAGCCGCCGGCGGCAGCCGTCAGCGCACCCGCCGCCAAGGCGGTCACCGCCGCGCCGTCGTCCACCAACGGCGGGGCGTCGGCTCCGGCGGCCGGCCATGCCCAGCCTGCTGCGCCGGCCAGGTCGGCTCAGCAGACAGTCGCGGGCCAGGCCCCGACAACGCAGCCCCCCGCACCGCAGGCCGCCGGGGCGGGTGCGGCCAAGCAGCCTGCCAGCACCAAGTCAGCCAAGGCTGACGACGAGGAATGGTGGACTGCCTAGCAGCCTGCCAGCCAGGCAGCTGGCGAACCAAGAGACTGAGGGTCCCGCCCGGCCACGGGCGGGACCCTCAGCTGTCAGTAGGCCTGGACCGGGAAGCCCGGCGCTGCCGCCGGGCTGGCTGGCTACGGGCTGATGGTCTGGCCGCCGGCGACGATCAGCACCTGGCCGGTCATGAAGACGCCGCATCGCTCGCCAGGAAAACGGCGGCCCTCGCCATCTCCTCCGCGGTCCCCCAGCGCCGCAACGTCACCGTAGCGACGGTGGCGGGGCTGGCGGCCGGATCTTCCCCGAGGTTGCGATTGAGGTCCGTAGCCGTCCAGCCCGGGCACAGGGCATTGACCAGGATGCCGTCGGCGCCCCATGCGACGGCCAGCGATTTCGTCAGCGAGATCAGGCCGGCCTTTGCTGCGCCGTAAGGCGCCTGCAGCGATGATGAGGCCACCCCCGGCGACCGGCGCCACGTTGATGATCGAGCCATGGCGGCGATCCAGCAGGCGGCCGGCGAACGCGTGGCACACATACATGGCGGAGTCGAGATTCAGCCGCATCAGCTTGTCCCAGCCCGACAACCGCAGATCGCGGAATCCGACCATGAAATTCGACCCGCCGGCGTTGTTGACCACCCGCCCACGTGTCCCAGCTGATCGATCTCGGCGGCGGCCGCATCGGCCAGGGCCACGGCCTACGGCTACGGCCTTGCCGATCCCGCGGGATGCGCCGGTGACAAAGGCGGTCCTGCCGGTCAGGTCAAAGCGGCTCACGGTCATCCTTCCATTCGGTCGGCAGCGGCCAGGCGACACGATTGACGCGCCGCACGATCTCGCCCAGCACAATACGGACGTAACGCTCGCCCACCCAGAGGTGCTTGGCCCGCTCCACGGCGACGATCTCAGCCTGCGGCACCCGCGCCAGCCAGGCCCGTGCCTCGTCCGGACGCAGGTAGTCATCGAGCTCGGGGACAAGTGCCACCAGCCGCCTGCCGGTCAGCGCCCAGGCGTCCAGGTCGGCGTCCGTGGTCCGCCGCAGCGCCGGCGACAGCAGGATCGCCCCCTCGACGGCGGGGTCATTGCCCCACTTCAGCGCCAGTTCCGTGCCAAACGACCAGCCCACGAGCCACAACCGCGGCAGGCCGGCCTCGACGCAGGCGGCAAGCGCCGCCGCGACGTCACCGCGCTCGGCGTCGCCGTCGCCGAATTCCCCGTCGCTCGTGCCCCGCCGCGACGACGTGCCGCGGGTGTTGAACCGCAGTACTGCCAGGTCAGCCAGCGCAGGCAGCCGGAAGGAAGCCTTGCGCAGCACGTGACTATCCATCATGCCGCCGGCCGTGGGCAGCGGATGCAGGCAGACGAGCGTCGCGACGGGCGGCCGGCTCTGCGGCAGCGCGAGCTCGCCGACCAGGTTCAGGCCGTCGGCGGTGCGCAGCGTGACCGGGCTGCGGCGAGCAGGCAGAACCGTGCCGGCCGTAATCGGGACCATGATCTCCTCATCGGTAGGTCCGGGGGCCAGGACCGGGCCGGCGGGGACGGCGCTGCCAGCACGCATTGTGCCAGTGCCGCCGCTCGGCCGGACCGGGGGTCTGCGCGGGCCAGACCACCACGTGCGACGTGCCCGGCATGATCTCCTGATCACAGCCGGGACAGCGGTACATCTTCGTCGCGGCCGCGCCAGGAACCTGGCGGACTACCCAGTCACCGTCCGGCCATGCCTGAGTCCGCGGCGGCCCGAGCCGGATGACCTCTTCCGCACCGGAGCCAGCAGTCCGCGGGCCGCCCCGGCCGCCGGACTCAGCGCGCGCGGCGCCCCCGCGCGGGCGGCGCGGGATGTCGGCCGGCAGACGGCGCGCCCTACGCGGGCTCACGGCCGCCTCCGCAGTTCATGACTCCTACCCTGTCGGGTGCTGGTGCGCCCCGCCCGGCGGCTGCCGCACGGAACGCTGCACGGGAACCCCGCACGGCCCGCCTGCACGGGCCTGCGCGAGTACACCCGCACTAGTGTCGATGGTCCCTTGCTGCGGAAACAGCAGCAGTAAAGTGACATCCACACTATTGGACCGGCGGACTCGGGCCGCCGGTCGGCTCTGGCAGCCG